>Ga0208297_1000039_pt1 | contig 355085 bp, 339 predicted proteins | sample LMS_cellobiose_e_FD_187367 | JGI IMG/M metagenome (GOLD analysis project Ga0208297, IMG submission 187367) | Rumen-fistulated moose microbial communities from Alaska, USA - LMS_cellobiose_enrichment (SPAdes) (version 2) | ecosystem: Host-associated > Mammals > Digestive system > Stomach >...
CCCTCCGCCGCCGTGGCCCGGGTGACCTCGGCGGTGATGCTGTCCTCCGTCTGGGTGATGCGGCTGCCGATGGTCTCCTCCGCGGCGGTGGCGCGGCCCACCTCGGAGGTGATGGATTCCGCGTTCTGGGTGATGCGGGAAAACAGCGTTTCCCCCTCCTGCAGCCCCGCCACGCCGCTCTTTTGCGCCAGGCTGGTGATGCTGTCCGCCGTCTGTGTGATGCGCGTGCTCAGGTTCCCCTCGGACGCCGTGGCGCGGGAGACCTCCGCGGTGATGGCTTCCGCTGTCTGTGTGATGCGGCTGCTCAGGGTGGCGTCGGCGTTCTCCCGGTTGGTCACCTCGGCCTGAATCATATCCGCGGTCTGTTTGATGCGGCTTTCGTGGCCGTTGGTAGTTTGCACCAGGCTGCTGATCTGATCGCTTTGCACCTTCAGCTCGGCATACTGGCTGACAAAGCCCTGCTTGAGGCTGTACAGCGTCACGCCGGATTCCGCGTCCAGCAGGATGCCGCTTTCGTACAGCTCGGTGATGCCGGTTGCGTCCTGGGCCTCCTTGCTCTTTTTAACGATCATGGCCCAGCTTTCCAGCTCTTTTGCGGTGCCGCCGCCCCCGCCGCCGGCGCTGCGCTTGGCCGTGTTGGCCGTGCTGCTGGCGCTGTTGGCGGTGGATTGGGCCTGGGCAATGGCGTTGGAAAACCGGGGCAGCTTATTGGCCAGGCTCACCGTCACCAGGGTGGGCGTGGCGTACGGGTCCGGGTAGGTGATGCCCACCACCCGCTCGCTGAAGGTGGCGTTGTAATCGGGCAGGGATACGCGGCACAGCGCGCCCAGGCGGGTTTCGTCAAAGGCATCCCCGGTGATGCGGTGCAGATCGTCCCCGCTGATCTGGATTTGCAGCGTGGGCTGGCTGTGATCGGCCATAAACCGGGCGGCCCAGGCGTCCGCGCTGGGGAAGCCCTGGCCGGCGATATCGTCCTGGGTGTCGATGCTGGCCGTTTTTTGCACAATGCCCCACTGGGCCTGGGCGGCGGCGTTGTTGTAGGTGCGCACCACGCTTTCGTTGGTGGTGATGGTGGGCCACTGGATATCCTCCTGGGTGGAGGATACGGGCCGGGGGTCTGTTTCCGGCGTTTCGGTGGTCATCACATTGACGCTCAGCAGCAGCTGGGTGCACAGCTCCGCGTCGTCCAGGGTGACGTTCAGGCTTTCGATGTTGTGGCTCAGGCGGAATTCGCTTTGCACCGCCGTGGGCTTGCGCAGAAAATTGAGCGTCCAGGGGCGGGTGCTGAAATCGTAGGTGAAATAATAGTTTTGCTTTTCCTCCTCGATGCCGCTGAGCAGCGCCGCCAGGCTGTCGTAATTAAAGGCCCGGCTGAGGGAGGTTGTATCCTGGCAGGTGCCCAGCTGCCAGGGCATTTTGCCGGCCACCCGGGTGGTCTGGTAGGAAAGCAGATCGCGCAGCAGCTGGGCCACGGTGACGGTTTTTTCCTCCGCCTGCTGCATGTACACGCTGTCGCTCAGGGTGTCGATGCCGTGGCGCAGCGTCAGCTGGGTTTCCCCGGTATAGGTGCGGGAAATGGCCGTCACCCGGTAAAAGCCCGCGCTTCCGTTTTGGGTAAACAGCTCCAGCCACTGGTGCATGGCGGGCTGGGTTTCGTCCGGGGCCAGGGTGAGGCTGGCTTCGCTCACCCCCGGGGACACCAGGGTGATGGAAGCGGCCAGGGGGTGCAGGCGGCACACCTCGCCCAGGTTGGCGTCCAGCAGCCGGGGCAGCGGTACGGTGATCATAGAAACAGCCCCCTTGCCTCAAACTTCACGGCGCAGCTGACGTTGGCGGTGAAGCCCACGGCGTTGCTCTGCCGGGGGACGGCCAGCAGATCGTCGCTGCCGGAGCGGCGGCTGAGCTGGCCCACCCCGCCGCTGGTGATGGTCAGCAGGTTCCGCTGGTCATAGGCGATGATCAGCGGCTTGGCCGCCGTGACGGAAAGCCCGGAAAACTGCATGGCGGTGCTGCCCACGGTAAGGGTCAGGGTGGTGAGGGTGCCGCCGGCCGGGGTGACGGTGACGGCCACCCGCAGGGAATCCACCGTGCCCGCGGGGCGCAGGGTGCCGCTGCCCCGGGTGCCGTTCAGGGTGGCGGATACGGTGGCGATGTCCTGCCAGTAGGGCACGGCCAGGGCGGTGAAATCCGCCCGGATCACCTGGGCATAGTCCCGGGCGGCCAGCACGGCGGGCCGGGCGGTACAAACCATTTGCAAAAAGCGCTCCGGCATGTTGCTTACCCGCAGGCGGCCGGACTGCGCCCAGGCGGCCGCCGCCTCCACGGCGCGGGAGCGGGCGGAAAGGTCAAACAGCTCCCGCACCACAAACTCCACGCCCACGTGCAGGCTTTTGCGGTGCAGCCCCAGCAGGCGCTGGCCGTACTGCCCCGGGCGGTCGCCGGTGGTGAGGTCGCTTTCCGCGGCGTCAAAGGTGATTTGCCGGATGATGGCGTTGGGCACCGCGTCGGTGAGGGCGATGTCGTTTATCCAGGCGCTGAGATGGCGTGCCAATGCTGCGCCTCCTTTCAGGCAAGGGCAGGGGCTGGGCGGGCGTCAGCGCCGCGCCGCGGCCACTGCCGCGCCGATTGTTTCATTCACGATGGGCGCCACCATGCGGCCCACCACGGTTTTATCCATCACAATGGTGGCGTTTACGCTGCCGCCATTGCCCCCGGGGGCGGCGGGGCCGGCCTGGGCGCCGGCGGGGTCCGCGCCCCAGCTGCCGCCGCTGCGGTAGGTGGGCTCCACGGCGGCGGCGCGGCTCATGCGGGCGGCGGCTGCCTCCACCCGGGCCATGCCGTCGTCAATGCCCTGGGCAAAGCCCTGGGCGGTAAACTCGCCCATGCGCATCAGCACCCGGCTGGGGCTGTGGATGTCCAGGGCGTTCCGCATGGCCGCCTCCACCTGGTTTGCCAGGCGGGTGGCGGCGTTTACGGCGTCCTGGGCCCGGGCGTCAATGCCGTTGGCCAGGCCGGTGGCGGCGTTTTCGCCGATGCGCTCCATAAAGGACATTTCCCGGTCCGTTTCCTCGGTGACGCTCTGGCCCATCTGCTGGGCGGCGTCCACCGCCTGCTTGGCGTTGTCCTCCATGGCGCTGGTAAAGTTTTCCACCGCCTCCTTGCCCTTTTCGCCGGCAGCCTCGGACGCTTCTTCCAGCTTGGCCGCCGCTTCATTTGCCAGCTTTTCCAGCTGAGCGTAGGCGTTTTCAAGGTTCTGGTTTTTGTTGTATCGTTGGCCCCTTGCGTCCCATCTGGCAAAGGTTTCATTGTACTCGGTGTACACCTCGCCAAGTCTTTCGGAGCCGTACTTCTGCTTGGTAAAATCGGCGGCGTTCATGCCGTCGGCCACGGCCTGGCGGATGCTTTCATAAATCTGCTGGCCGCTTTCGCTATGTGGGGTATAATTATAAAGGCCCAGGTTGTAGCCTATATCTTTGATGGCGGAACGGCCGCCTGGCAGGCTGGCATACAGTTCGTCCGCTTTGTACAGGCCATAAGCGGCAGCGCCGCCCTGAAGCAGGCTGCCTATGGAAATACCAAAGCCTGCAGCTTTGGAGAAAAAGCCGCCGCCCGCGGCGCTTGCCGCTCCGGTGGCTGCGCTGCCGCCGGAGGCTCCGCCCACCGCTTTGCCCACGCCGCCCCAGTTAATTTCCCGAATCAGGTGCAGGGCTTTCAGCACGGGCGGGGCCACGTTGAGCCCGCCCCAGGCGGCGGCAAAGGTCATCAGGGCGGTTTTAACGGCGCCTGTGTTGTCCTTCAGCCATTCCAGGGCAGCTGTGAAACCGTTCACGGCTTCCTTGGCGGTATCGACGATGGCCGCAAAGGTGCCCTTGCCGTTGTCCTCGCCCAGGAAGGCGTCGATCAGGCCGTTCAGGGCATCGCCCAGCTCGCTGAGGGCCTGCTTGCCCTCGTCGCTTTCCAGAAAGGAATTCAGCGCGGTGGTGGCCTCGGTGATGCCGGCGGCCACCTTTTCAAAGGGCTCCGCCAGGCTGCCCAGCAGGGTCATTTTCGTCTTTTCCAGGGCGGCGTTCATCTGCTCCTGCTGATCGTTGAGGCCGCCCAGCTTTTTGACGGTTTCCTCGCTGACCACAGCCACCCGGCGGCCTTCGTCGGCCATATCCTGATAGGCTTTGCTGCCCGCCTCGATGAGTGGGTTCAGGTTGCGCCAGCTTCCGCCCAAGAGCTTCTGGGCATATTCCGCTCGTTTGGTTTCGTTGGTCTCGCGTCCCAGGGCGTCAATCACATCAAAAAATGTTTCCACGTAGGAGCGGGCATCAAGCTCCGCGTCTCTGGTGGCGACCCCTAATTTGGCAAACGTTGCAACGGTATCTGTGTTCGTTGACGTCATTGCCGATGTGAGCGATTTATACGCTTTGACAATATCGTCCACGCTGGTATCGATAAACCGGCTGGCGTAGTCCCACGCCTGGTAGGTTTCCACGTCCATGCCTGCATGGGAGGCTGCGGTGGCCAGGTCGTCCGCCCATTTGCCGGCGTCGGTTTCCATGTCCCAAATGGCCTTGCCCGCCCGGGCGGCGCCCCAGACGATGGCGTTGAACCGGTCGCGGACGTCTTCCAGGATTTTGAGGGTGTTCTGGAAACGCAGTTCTTTATCGATGCTGTCCAGCTTGCTGTCGGTGCTCTCGGCGGCGGCGTTCACATCCTCAAAGCCGGTTTCGGCCTTGTCCAGCTGGGTTTCCAGTCCCGTCAGGGTGGTTTTGGCGTTGTTGAGCCGGGTGGCCCACATCTGGTAGGTTTTATCGTTTTTGCTCACGCCGTTGTCCGCCAGCTGCTGCATGGCCCGCTCGGCGGCCTGGACGGCGGATTTTTGCTCCTCAATCTTTTCCCGGAGGATGCGGGCCTGCTCCGCGGCATACTGCTGGGCGTCGCCCGTCTGCTCAAACTGGGCCTTTGCCAGCTTCATTTCGCTGTCCAGCACCTTGGTGGCGTTGGCGGCGTCGGTCATGGCGCGCTTGAATTCCGCTTCGCCTTCCAGCTTGAACCGGGTTTTGATCTCTCTGGTCGCCATTGGGCGGGCCTCCTTACAGTTTCAGGGGTTGCTCCTTTTTGCGGCGGATGCCGTGCTGCTGGTCGTCATAGGCCCGGCGGTACAGGTATAAATCCATCACCATGCCGGGGGTCATGCGGCCCAGCTGTCCGTAGGGCAGGCCGGCCACCAGGCCGTAGCTCAGGAGCCTGCGGTGGGTGATGCGGCCTTGCCTTCTTTTTTTTTAAGCTCTTCCAGCACCAAATCCACCTCGTCGTTCTTTTCGTCCTCCTCGCTTTCCATCTCCATGGCGGCGTTGAGGGTTTCAAAAACGGCTACCTGCCAGGCGGCGCAGCGGGCGGGGGCGGGGCTGAGGCTGCCAAACCAGGCCCTGTCCACATCCAGGGCGCGGCCTTCCAGCTGCTCGCCGTATTTGCACAGCACAAACAGCATATCCGCCAGGCCCCGGGGGGTGCGGGGGTACTTGTATACGTCAGCCAAATTGAAATCGGGTATCAGCTCCTGCAGCTCCGCCATGGCGTCCAAAGTGAAGGCCATGGCAAAGGTGCGCTTCCGGATTTTTACGGGGATTGTTTTCATGCTGTTCCTTTCCTTTCCCGGCAGGGGACGCCTCTTTCTCCTGGGAGGTATGGAGGGCCCGCAGGCCCTCCATATTTTTTCCGCAGGCGGCGGCGTGTACGTCGCCGAGGAGCAGCTGGAAGCTGCTTCCTGTGTCAATTTCTGGCCGTAAAATGAGCGCTTTCACGGATGAAAGCGCCATTTTACAAGAAATTGACGTACCGATAAAAACCAGCATGCCTGCTGGTTTTTATCGATCACGGGGTGATGTTGGCCATTTGATCCAGCCACGCCAGGGCGGCAGCCGCGGCGCCGGTCTCGGTGGCGGGGTACACCCGGGCGCGGTAGAACACGGCGTCGCCGCTGTCGTCGATGTAGGTGCCCATGCAGCGGCCCACAATGGTGGGCGTCTGCCAGGTGATGGATTCGCCCTTGGTGGCGGCGTTTTCGCTTTCCCGGCCAAAGACGGTGCGGTACAGCCACACGGGGTTATATACCGTTACGCCGTCCCGGCGCAGCACCCGGCAAAAGCCCACGCCCACCACGGGCGGGGAATTGCCGGTGAGGTAGTAATCCGCCTTGGCGTTCTCTCCGGTGCCCGCCACCTTTTTGATGGAGAGGATATACGCCTGGACATCTTCCAGCAGATCGTCCAGGCCCATGGTGAGCTGGGCGGAGGTCACGCTGTTGTCGTCCTCCACAATGACGTCATCGCCGTAAAGGGGGTTGTTGTTGCGGGTCAGGGCCAGATCGCCCTGGATGGCGTGGCCGATGACCATGCCGGGGTTGTAGGTGGGCTCCTGGCCGTCCGTATAGGCCGCTACAGTGGCGGCCACGGGGTGGAGCATGCCAACTCCTGCCATATTGATTTCCTCCTTGATCGTCAGTAATGGTCAAATTCGTATCAGATACGAATTTCAAACCTTGGTTTTCTTCACGCCGCCGCGCTTGTATTTGGTGGATTGCAAGGGGACGGCGGGCACCTGGCCGGTTTCCAGGAACGCATACCAGATGGCCTCCAGGCGCCGCTGCACGGGCTCGGCGCTGCGCTGGTCGGCGTCGTCCGCCCAATAGGTGGGCTTCAGCCGGCTGCTGCCGTAATGCAGGATGAACGCCTTCTCCGCGTTGCGGGTGCCGCCGGCGTCCTTGCCCTGGGGATAGATGTCCGCCGCAAAGATGTCGCCCAGGCGGCGCACGCCCTCGGGATAGCCGATGGATTCGATCATGGCGCCGGTGTCCCGCAGATTGTGTTCCTCGGCGGACGCCTTCCAGGCGGCGGTGACTTCCTCCGCCGCGGCGGCGGTCATCACCTGGGCCACGTCTCCCGAGGCTTGGCCCATGCGGCGCATATCGTTGATCAAATCCTGCAGGCCGCTGGTGTCGAATCTGGCCATGGCGTCACCTCACAGGCATTCGCATCGGAAAATGTGGTGATTGTATTCAGAATCAACCTCATAATCCTGGGTATGGCTGACGGTGACCCGGGGGTCGCCGTCCAGCAGGGAAAACAGGGCCGCGGCCACGGCGTCGTCCGCCTGGCGGGTAAAGCGGTGCACGTAAAACGCCCACCCTTCCACGTGGCGGTTGTCCGCGGTGAAGGGCAGGCGCTTGGTTTCCTCCCACCAGGTATAATCCCGGTCCTGCTCGGTGCTGAAATAGTGGCGGATGCCTGGGTCCGCCTGAATCAGCAGGGAGCGGATTTCCTGCAGGGTCATGGCCGCACCTCGGTGAGGGTGAGATCGGTCACCGGGGTGGGGCCGTCGTCGTCCATGCCGTGGTAGGCGCGCTGAATCTGATACACCAGATCGGTTTCGGGGTTCACCAGGCTGAACTCCCGAACGTCGCGCAGCACCACCACGTCGTTTTGCTTGAGATCGCGGTTCTGGAGCACGCGCACGCGGTTATCGGTGCGCAGCTCCCTGCGGTTTTCCGTGGGCCGGGCGGGGTTGGTTTCAAAGCTCATTTCCCCATACCAGCTCTGATAGATCAGGCTGTGGGTGAAGGATGGCTTTTCGCCGGGGCCGCTGATATCGGTTTTGCGGAAAACGGAGCAGATGCCTTTGTCCAGGTTCATTCGCCCCCACCTCCCGCGGCGGCCGCGGCGGTGCGCAGCCAGAGCTCCCGCCGGCGCAGGCGCAGCCACTCCGGCATGCCGGTTTGGCTGTCCCGGTTCTGGTATGCCCAGACGGTGTAATCCACCACGTAGAGCAGGGCGTCGTACCCGCCGTCCAGGGTGATGCCGATGGCCTCTGTTTCCTGGATGGCCGCGCTGATGCGCGCCGCAAGGTAGGTGTCCAGGGAGGTATCGGTGGGCAGGCGGTTGAGCCTGATTTTCACCAGCTCCAGGGCGGTATCGGTGTTGACGGATGCCACGGGGCTCACCTCCGGTTATTTCTTGGGCTTGCGCCGGGGTTTTGCCTCCGGCGCGGGTTCGCTTTCATCCGGCGCCACCCACCCGTCCGCCTGCAAACGCTGCAGGCGGGCGGGGGCGGGGGCGTAGTCCGGCCCCGGGTAGGGGTCGCCCGGACGGTAGACCCGGCAGGGGTTGTCCGGGTCCACAAAGGTGCGCAATGTTTTGGGCATGGCGCGGCCTCCTTAGTTGCCGTTGCCCTCCGCACCTTCCGCGTTGGCGGTGTCGGTGGGGAAGTTCATGGCGGCGTCAGGCGTCACGCCGTTGATGCCGATGGCCGCGAAGGCCTCGGCGATGGCGGGGGCGCCGTCGTAGCGGGCGGTGGCCTTGTATACCGTCTGATCCTGCAGGAAGCGCACGTGCTCAGAGCTGGCAAACTGCTGGCCGGCGCGCTCCGCCAGGGTGTACAGATCGAAATAGCCGCCGATGATCACGTTATCGGGCAGGAAGGACAGCACCTCGATGATGCCGCCCACCACGGGCATCACGTCCGCCACGCCGGTGACAATGCGGCCGTTGGCGTCGGTGGTGACGGTGGCGGCCATCAGGGCGGTATAGGTGGTTTCATTCATCACCCACACCTTTTCGCCCCGGCTGTACTTGCCCTTGATGGCGCCGGAGGCGGTGACGATGGCGGCGATCAGCGCGGCCCCGGTGGTGCCTGCGGCGATGCTGATCACGTTGGTGGTATGCAGATCGGCCCAGGGGCGGGCGGTGGCGGGGTAGCCGCTGGGCGCCTCCGTCTGCACAAGGCGGCTGACGATGCCCTGGGGCATCTTCATGGTGGTGGCGCCGTTGCGGCCGTACAGGATGGCCTTATCCAGCGCCAGGCCGATGGCCTGGCCGGCGGCGATGAGGATTTCGGCGGCCAGGTCGATGTCGCTGTCCTCCAGGTTGGCGTTGCACACCGCGAAGAAGCCGCCCACCTTGAAGCAGTCCATCTCCAGGTCGTTGAAGCCCAGGGTGAGCTCATTCAGGGTGGCGCAGCAATCCGTCCAGATGGCTTCGGGCACGGTGCCCATGATCAGCTGGCGGCCGGTGCCGCGGATGGGCCGCACGTTTACATGGCGGTACAGCTTGGAATAGTTGTCGATGTTCTCGCGCAGCAGACCCAGCAGCACCTCGGGGATGGTGAGGCCCACGTTGCTGATGGCGCGCTTGTTCATCATGGCGGTGCGCACGCCGGCCAGGTAGGTGCGCACATCCTCCCGGGTGACGATGTTGGCCAGGCGGTCACGCAGGGTAAAGCCCAGGCCGGCGCGGGTGTTGATCTGAGACATATTCTTTTTGCTCCTTCCTTCGGTAACGGTTTCCATGGCGACGGGCTGGGCGGGGGGCTCGGTATCCTGGGCGGCCTCCTCCTGCTGGAGCTCGTCCTCCAGGTCTTTGATCACCTTGTCCAGCTCGGCCACGGATTCTTCCAGCTTTTCCTTCTCCTCGATGAGGGTGTCCACGGATTCCTGGACGGCGGCCTGCTCCTCCTCGGTGTTGACCTCCTCCACGGCGATGACCAGCTCGGCCTCGCGTTTCTGGATGTCCTTCATGGAGGCGCGGAGCTTTTCCAGCTCCTTCTTTTTCAGGTCGATCTTCTTCCTGAGCATCAGTGCTTTGAGGGCCATAATCACTTCATCCTTTCCTTCATGGCGTTTTTCCAGGCGTCCAGCTTCCGGGCGCGGGCATGCTCCCGCTGGCGGCTGCGGGCCTGGATGTTGGTTTCCTCGTAGGCGGGGAATGTGCAGACGGAGACCTCGTAAAGCCTGACCTCGCGAATCGTCCAGTGGGTGGAGCCATCCGGGCGGACGTCGGTGTCCTCGCGGATGATGTCAAAGCCGATGGAGCACTGGGTGACGTCACCGCGCTGGACGCGGGCCCAGGTATTCATGGCGTCGCCGTCGTTCGGATTGATGGCGATGTCGCCGTAGAGCCCGGTCTCGTCCTCGCGCAGCTCCAGCGTTCCGGCCAGGGTTCTCCCCAGCACCAGGGTGGTATCGTGGTTGGTCAGGGCGCGGATGTCCCCGCCCAGCGTCTGCGAAAAGGCGCCCCGGGCCACGCTTTCGCTCATGCCGGGGCCGATGTCGTAGATGCTGTCAAAAACGGCGAAGTGCCCGCTGATGTGGGGCACCTCGCCGATTTCCCGTGTTTCAAACTGCGTGGCCACTGCCCGCAGCTGCCGATGGCTGCGATCCATGCTCATTGTCTTTTTCCCTCCTGTACGGGCATTTTTCGGCCTGGGGCGTCAGCGCCCACCAGCCCTTGCAGCGTTTAAAAAAAGCGTGGCCGCACCAGCTGCCCGATTTTTTGCAATAGATTTGGTTGCCCCGGTATTCCCCGTGGGGGCAGGATAAAGTCAGCTTCACAGCGTCACCTCCGGAAAAATCGCGCGGGGATAGATAAGGGGCGCAGCGCCCTTATCTGTAATCCGCAGGCGCGGCGTGTACGCGCCGAGGAGCAGCGGGACTGCTGCTTCCGATGTCGTTGCCCGGCCGCGGCGCTGTGCGCCGCAGGGCAAGCGACGCCCCCCGCAAAGAAACGGCTTGCCGTTTTTTTGCGGAATTACTGCTGCACCAGCTTTTTCTGTAATCCGGCCATATCGGCGGGGATGTAGTTCTCCAGGATTTTGTATTCCTTCAGGCCCGCGGGCGGCATGTGCATGCGGTCGCGCCATTCGTCGCCGTTGACGTAGCCGCGGTCGGCGCCGGCCAGCAGGATATCGCTCATGGATTTCATGTCGAAATCCATGAGGCTCCAGTAGTTGAGGGTGAGATACCACCCGGGGCTGATGATCAGCGCCCGGGTGAGCTCCTGCTGGATGATGAGGGCGATGGCGCGCACCTTGGTTTGCACAAAGTTGTTCCACTCGTCCCGGTTGAAGGCGCCCACGCCCAGCAGGAAGGCGGGCACGCCGATGACGGCGGCCACGGTGCGCTTGCTCAGCTCCACGGTGTCCTTGATGGCCAAATCGTTGAGGCTGAGGGGGCGCACCTCCTTGACGTCAAACAGCTCGCCGGGCACCAGCCAGGGCTGGCCCTGGTATTGGGGGTTGACGTAATCCCGCAGCAGCTCCGCCCGGCCTTCCGGGCTGGCCAGCTGATCGCTGAGCCCTTCCACCTTGACGATGATGGACGGCTTCCACTCGCTGGCCATGAAGGCGTTTTGGGTTTTCTGGGCCTGGCGCAGGTTATCCGCGATGTCCCGCAGTGTGACGGTGACGCCCTGGCCCTTCCAGGGATAAAGGGGATCGGGATTATACACAAAATGGCACAAATCCTCCGGGGCGTGGGGGATTCCGTCGATGAGCACGGAATAATCCCGCCGGCTGGCGCCCAGGGGCAGGAAGGACACCCGGTCGGCGGCAATGGGCTCCAGGCTTTGCAGGTTGCCCAGGTAGGTGTGGGGCATGACCACGCTGTTGCCCTTGCCGTACAGCAGCAGGTTCATCACAATGGCGGTCATCCACTGGCTGCGGGGCATGTTGCGGTTGGGCGTGATATCGATCATGCGGGAAAGCTCGTTGACGATGCGCTTGTCGCCCTCGGCGGTGTTCTCCATCAGGTAGATGGTCATGGAGCCGATGAGCTCGGCAATGCGCAGGCAGGCGGTTTGGATTTCCGGGTTATCGCTCAGGCGGGTATAGCCCGGGCAGCAGATATCATCCTGGCTGAGCCAGAAGGCCACGCTGCCGGGGGCCGCAGGCGCCGCCGCCCGCCGCGCGGGCTGGGCGCGGTGTTTCTTTTTGCTCATGCTTTCGTCTCCTTCTTGCCGAACCAGGTGTCCGCCAGGCCCGATTTTTCCATGTTCTCCAGCATGCGGACGCAGGCAAAAACATCGGCGTCAAAGACGTCGATGCGGTGCTCCGGCTGGATTTTTTCATACTGGATCATATCGTCCGTCTTTTCGATGGCCCGGACGTTCTGCACGCAGTATTCGTAGGGCTCGGCGCCCAGGTAATACAATTTGTCGTTTTTGGCCTTTTGCTCGATATGGCGGAAGCCCTCGGATTTTTTATAAAAATACTGGGGCTGATCGATGATGTTGAAGCCTGCCTTTTTCATGCCGATGAAGTACTCCCGGCAGAACTTCCGGTCATGCCCCACCTGGGCGATGTGGAAGCCCAGGGCCTTCATGGATTTAAACCAGGCCACCACGGCTGCGTGATCGTTGGTGGGGGCGTTGCACAAATCCAGCCACCCGTCATCCTTCCAGCCAAACAGGGGGATGTTGTCCTCGTCCGCCTTGGCGCTGGCCGCCGTGACGGGGAACCAGCAGTGGGGGATGACGATGTCAATATCCTTGTAGCAGCCATGCAGCGCCGCCGCCGTGAGGTCGTGGAGCTTGGAGAGGTCGGCGCCGCCGTACCACTTGACCCCGGGCAGCCGGGCCAGGTGGCGGATTTTCTTTTCCAGCGGCCAGGCGTATTCAATGCCCAGCGCCTGCTCCGCCGCGGTGTTGCTGCGGCGGAATTCGTCCAAGTTGAAATAGCTGCGCATGGAGCTGGTGAACACGTTCAGGGAGCGGGTAAAGAAATCCTTGCGCTGCTGCGGGTCGTTCTGGGCCTGCAGGGCGTCGTTCATAATGTCCGCGGCCCGGATGGTGACTCCGTAGTTTGGGTTGGCCTTCTGGTGCTGGACGGGATTGAGATAATCCACATCGCCGTTTTTATCCTTATCCGCGCAGCAGATAAAAATAAAATACTGGTCATCCCGCACCACGCCCCGCAGCACCTTTCGGCAGTATTCCACGCGCTGGGCGCAAAAGCCCGTGCCGTCATCGCCGGCGGTGGTGATGGCAATGGTGAGCTTGTTGGTGTAGGGCTTGCTGGCTTCCTTGATGCGGTTATACTTTTGCGGTCCGCGGTAGGCGTGGATTTCGTCCGCAATGCCGATATTGCAGTTAAAGGAATCCAGGTTGTCGCCTTTGCCGGCCAGGGCGTTGAGGCTGACGGCGCCGCCGGCAATGCCCTCGTTGCTGATGGAATGCTCCATGTTGTTATCCACAATCCGCCAGCCCGCCTTTTGCGCGGCCCGCTTATCGGCGTACAGGGAGGAGGTGACGTTGTATTCCCAGGTATCAAAGGTTTCCCGGGCCTGCTTGAGGGTTTCGGCCACCACGTAGGCCTTGGCGCCGCTGAGCCGATCAAGCAGGGCGATGCCATAGGCCAGGGCGGCCACAAAGCTGGTTTTGCCGTTTTTGCGGGGAATAAATACCAGCGCTTCATGCACCACCCGGGCCGCGGTGCCCCGGTGGAAGAAAACCAGGATGCCATAGCAGACAAACTTTTCCCACGGCTCCAAAAGCAGGGGCTGGCCCCGCAGCGGGACGGCGGAGAGCGTTTCGCCCTGGCGGTGGCGGAAGGTGCCCTCAATGATGCCGATCACAAAATCCGCGCCCTGGGTGCGGACATCGTAGGCGGGCTCCTGGAGCATGCGCAGGAAGCGGATGCAGCCCAGCATGCGGTCAATGCCGGCGACGATCTCGCCGCAGGCAACGGCCGTTGCGTACTGCATCACCTCCCGGGCATACTTGCCATGGGGCCAGTGATCGGCCAGGCGCTGGCCCTCCGGCGTGAGGATGGCCCCGGCGTTGACCGGGTCCCGCCGGCAGAGGGCGCGCTGCTCCTCCTCGGTGAGCGGGACGCCCGCCGGGGAAAGCGGGGAATCAGCCATTGAGCATCACAACTCCGGCAGATTCCAGGGCTTTTGTAAGGGGATCCTTTTCCTTGGGCGCTGCAAAGATATCCTCCCGCAGCTTGCGGGCGGAATCCGCCGTGAGGCCCAGGGCTTTTTCGTAGGCCAGGGCCTGATCGTTGAGGCGATCCAGCTCCTGGATGTGGGGATCCACAATTTCCACAGGGCCGTTTTTGCCCCGGGTGATGCAGGTGGTTTCAAACTCCCCGGCCTGGAAGGCGCGGTTGAGCTGCTCAATGCGTACATAAATCTGCGCCAGCCGGCAGCGGGCGCGGGTGAACTCCAGGCGGTAAACGCCCAGGCCCTTGGTGTGCTTTTCGATTGCGCCGCGGTAGGTTTTTTCGTCCATGCTGTCGCCTCCAATCTGCCGCCATGGCTGGCTGTTCTTAAAAATTTTTCCGGTTTTTGCGGCCGCTGCGGACTTGGCCGCGGGCTGCTCCTGGCCTGCTTCGTTTGGTTTCGCCGTTATTGCGCCTTTAATAGCCAATTTCCTCCGGGGAGGGAAGCCTCTCCCCCGCCCGGCTGAGTACCCCCGCAAAAATTTTTTGATGACCGGGGGGGGGGAGGGTAGCTTCATCTGTCCGCGTGCGCATCATGCGCGCAGGAGGGCAAAACATAAGCGCAGCAACGGTTTTCCGCTGCCGCGCTCACTCTCCGCTGCGGTCGTTATGGGCTCCGGTCAATACCAATATTTTCCGCGCTTTCCTTTTTCCGGGTGCGCTCTGTTGTGGCAGGCTTCGCACAGCGCCCTGCCGTTGCTCACGTCGTACTGCAGCTCCGGGTGTTCGTCTCGGTGCTTTATATGGTGCGCGGTGGTGGCCGCCACGGGCAGCCCCTTCTTATCCGTCCGCCCGTATCGCCGGCACTCCTCGCAAAGGTAGCCGGCGCGCTTCAGCACAGCCTCGCGCCATCGCCGGTGCTTGGCGTCCGTATAATGTGGTTCATGGGGCATTTTGTGCCTCCATCTCGGCAATCATTCTTCTTTCTCGCTCGCTCAGCTGCCACTGTGTCGCTGCGGCGCGTTCAGCTGCGGCGCGTTCAGCTGCGGCGCGTTCGGAAAGCAGCAGGCCGCTTCCAAATATCGTCTTGCCAAACTGTCGCTGCGCGTCCAGCGCCCGTATAAACAAGCTCTCTCCTTTCGCCACTTCCCACTCCACGCCATACCGGCACCAGCGCTGCGCAATGGCCGCCGTGATCACGTTATCCGGATATTCATATCTTTGCAGCTCGGCATGCACTTTGCGCTGGTTCTCCCTGTTCGCTGCGTCAATCCGCCGATACAACTCCGGCGCCGTGCGCATCCTTGCATCGTCCAGGTTGGTCACAAAACTTGTGGGCACCTCGGCGCCGTTGTGATAGGTGATGCTCACGCCCACGCACACATAGCACACGTTGGCGTTGTTGCTGCCCAAAATCGTCAGCGCCGGCCCAAACAGAAAAAAAACGAATGCCTTTTTCTGTGTAAAAGTTTGTGATCTTGCTCAAGATGGAAAACGGCGGATTATCCACCACCACGCAGCCCTCGGGATATTCCGCCCGCTCATAATCGGCGCCAGGCCAGAAAGGGCGCACAAATCTTTCCGGCTCCACGCCGTACTCGTCGCGCACCCAGCTGTTCACTGCCTCCATGATGTTGTCCGGCGTGTAGCAGTCATCCGTCGTTTTCTTTGTCTTGAATTTGTCCACAAAGTCGGCGTATTTTTTCGCGTCCCCGGCCTGTTCAATTTTCAGCGCTTCATCCAGGCCAATCTGCAAATAATGCGCCATCAATCCCCACCCCATCCCTGCCCGGGTAAAGGAACAAACCCCGGGCCAACCAAATATTTGCACAAAAAAAGGGACGCGCCAGGCTTTCTCGCCTGGGCGTCCCCGCAGGATTTTACTGTATCATACCGCAGCCGATTCCGGTTGTCAATGTATGATACATCAACTTTTTTTCTTTTGCTTGGCCTGGGCCCACTGCATGCCCTGGCGCGACCTGTCCAGCCGCTTGATGATCACCGGCGCGCTGTCGCGTTCCCTGGGCAGCCGCCTGCCGTCCTTGGGCGGCCGGTAGCCCAGATACATCCGGCGGCTGCGCTCGTTCACCTCCTCGCGGTCCACGCAGATATACCGCTTTGTGATGTCCGCGCTGCTGTGGTTAAAGTACTGCCGCAGCCCCTCAATATCGCCGCCGCTGTCCTTGTAATACCAGTAGCCGAAGGTTTTGCGCATGCTGTGGCAGCAAAACGGAAAATCCAGCCCAAACCGCCGGGCAATCCAGTGCATATCGTCCGCCGCCGTGCGGGTGCTGATGTGTCGCGCCTGGCCGCCCGGCCCGGGTTTCTGGCTTAGAAACAGCCAATCCTCCGGTCCCAGGCCGTCCAGCCGCTCGTCCAGGATGTCGGCCAGGTTCTCATTGATGGCCACCTCGGTCTGCTTGCCGGTTTTTTGCTCCACCAGGCTGATGTTCTGCCCGCGCACGTGCTTCACCTGCAGGCCCACCAGGTCGCCGATGCGCAGCCCGGTGTAAATGCCCATGCAGAAAAGCAGGTATACCCGCCGCCCGTGGGCATCCGTCAGTCGGCCCAGGTCGGCCTGGATGTCGCCCAGCAGCTGCCGGTTCTTGATGGGCCAAACCTTGATCATCCTTTTTCCGTCCTTTCCACATTCTGTGTAATAGTGTACGCGGTTTTTCTTTGCCCCCGCAAAAATTTTCTTTCCTTTATACAGGCCGCCGCTTCGGGTAAAAACCGCAAATCCTCCGCACGCAGCGCGAAACCGCTCAAAAAATGAAATTCGTATCAGATACGAATTTGGACAACCCGCACGTTCCGCCGTCAGGCGTCCCGCGCATTCCGCGGCCTTTCTTTTTTACAGAAACCGCAGCTCCTCCATGCTGATCTGCTGCTGATCGGCCGCCATGATGGCAATGCGCTCCTCCATCTCCTCACACCTGCGCTCCAGCTCATCCAGCCGCCGGGCCGCCTCCCGCAGCACCGCGGCGTCCTCCTTGTAGTTTACCACCCCAATGCGGGCAATGTCCCGCAGCTGATCGCTCAGGGGCTTACTTTTGCTGCGCATGCTCATTTCCTCCTGTACAAATTCGCCGCCGGGCAGGTGGCAAAATGGGAGATGTACCCCCGCACCCGGCTGCCGATCACGGCCACCGCCTCGGTGTGTCCGCTGCTCACCCGGCCGTCCTCGGTCACGATCACGGCCGCCCCATCCCGCTTGTCCTCGTAGTATACTGGCGCGGCGTCCACTGGCATCATCTTTCCCGTGGCCATCCGGATAAACCGGATTTCCCTGCCGCAGCTCTTGCAGTAGGCCATGTTATTCCTCCTCCTTTGGTGGCTCGGGCAGGGGCCAAAGGCTCGACCCTTCCTCATACGCCCTTTCCCACGGATAAATGTTGATCTGCCCGCAGCAATCGCAAATCACTTTGCGGCGCGGAAACTCTACACCGTGCAAATGCTCTGAACCGCCGCAGTTGCTGCATGCATACACGGGCGTTCCTCCTGGCGTCATGTCGGAAGGAATTTGTTTCCATCTTCCGAATTTAGGCATCCCACTTCACCGCCTCCCGCTGCTCGTCCGTGGGCCGCTGTGTCCAGCAACGCCATTTTTTGCCGTATTCGCTGTCAACCACGAAAATGAAACCCTCGTCCCATGTTGCGCTATCCAGCATAACGATACCGCCATTTTTCGCTTCAATGTTTACGGCTGGGCGGATAATCGGTTCAACGCCATCATCGGGATCGGAAAAATCCTCTAAATACACAACCTCGATGCCTTTCACTTTTTCCAGCGTCAACACCCTGGCCGTCTGCGCAGCTTCCAGCGCTTCGACGCGCGCATAAAGTGACATGATCCTTTTTCTCATCCCTCTCAAGATGTCGCAGTATCTAATTTTCCTGGACGCGGAGATAAAGGTCGTAGCGTCTGCCGTTGCTATCAGTTTTAAAAATCCTTCAATGCTTTGCAGGAGCCGTTCTTCTTCGATTCTCTCACTCATCCCACTTCACCGCCCTTTATATCGTCTATCTGTAATATTCCCGTATTGGTCGCAATCGTACCATTCGCCTTTGATACAGCACCGATAGCCGTAGATTGCCCCGGCAGTTTTCGGATAGGGACGTCCTTCTGTTGCTGGTTCATATTTCAGTTCCATGCTTCCGCCTCCCGCTGCTCGTCCGTGGGCCGCTGTGTCCAGCAACGCCAACTTATTCCGTAGCCGTCAAGGTTGACATCAAAATCACGTCCATCATAGGCAGATAAGTAACCAGGATCGCTTACGTTCTCAACGTATACCGCGTTTTTGTCCCATATGGTTTTTATTTCCCACTGTTGCATTTCTTCCAGCGTCAACACCCTGGCCGTCTGCGCCGCTCCCAGCTCCTCGATTCGTTTTTGCTGTTTTTTAATAAATTCTATTGTTTCGGAAATCAAGTCGTCTACAAAAATAATATTGCGTGTTTGCAAAACATTTCCCATGCAGGCATAGCACTGATTGCGCAGCCGTATGTGTTGCAGTTCTTCCAGGCCGCCTATAATTTCATTTGCGTTTCTCAATTTTGCTCTTCCTCCTCCATCCTGGCCAGCCCGGCCTGCAGGGCCAGCAGGGCCAGGTTGATCACGTAATTGTCCTGGTAACGCCGCACCGTCACCCGGTGCAGGTTCAGCGCCTGGCACACCGCGGCCTGGGTGTATCGCTTGTCGTACAGCAGGCGGCTGATGGTGTCCTCCAGGGTGCCCTCCGGATAAATCCTGTCCAGGCGGGTGAAGCAGTCGTCCCAGCCCAGGCAATCCCGCAGCCGTTCCTCCGCCTCCGTCACCCGGATGGCCGCCCGCTCCAGGCCGTCGCCCCGGCTGCTGCCGCGGCTGCCCCCGTTGGGATCCGGCGGCAGGGCGCGCACGCTCTCCGCTGCCGCCCTGGCTTCCCGCAGGGCCTCCTCCGCCGCCTGGATGGCCGTGTACCGCTGCCGACGGCGCTTTTCACACAGGGCATACAGCCCCCTGGGAATGCTCATCCTTCCACGCTCCTACCAATTTCTCCGCACGTCCGGGCCTGCCATCCCGTCCGCGCCACTTCTCCCTCGTTTATTGGCCGTATAGCCCTCCCGCGTCCCTTTCAGGGCCGCATCGGGCAGTTACAGGCGGCCGTCATCCGGGGCTCCGCACGTCCGGTCCTGCCGTCCCGTCCGCGCCACTTCTCCCTCGTTTGTTGGCTGTATAGCCCTCCCGCGTCCCTTTCAGGGCCGCATCGGGCAGTTACAGGCGGCCATCATCCGGGGCTCCGCACGTCCGGTCCTGCCGTCCCGTCCGCGCCACTTCTCCCTCGTTTGTTGGCTGTATAGCCCTCCCGCGTCCCTTTTAGGGCCGCATCGGGCAGTTACAGGCGGCCATCATCCAGGCCCGCCGCCCGGGCTTCCAGCTCCGCCTCGGTATACTGCCGCTGGGTGTAATCCTGCGCCCATAGCCGCCGGCCTCCAGGCCGCTCCCGCTCCTGGCAGTCCCAGGCCTGCAGCGCCGCCCGCCAGTCCTGCATGGGGTTTCGGCCCACCATCCAGCCAATGCCGGCATAGTAGGCCCAAAAGCGCTCGGGCACCACCCGCAGCCCCTCCGCCGCGCAGTATTGACGTACCTGCTCCACTGTGGGCGGGGTGAAGCCCCTCTCCCTCTTGTTTTTGTTTTTTACGCTCTCGACGGAGATATTATTATTAAGCCCCCTACCCCCGCGGAAGCCCCGGGCCTCGCCCCCCGTCTCGCCCCTTTTTTTCGGGGTGACTTCCGGGGTGATCTCCGGGGCGTCCTCCGGGGAGGCTGCCGGCGCGTCGGCCTGCTCCGGGTGCAGGGCCTCCCATACGATGCAGTAGGTGGGCAGCGCCCCGTGGGGCTCTCCCGGGGTAAAGCGGATAATGCCCCGCTCCGCCAGCCGGCGGCGGGCCTCCCGCAGCGTCTCGTCCCGCTTGCTGCCGCTGAAGGTGGTTTTGCTCAGCAGCAGGTTGTTGCCCATGGCCACCATGCCCGCGGGCCAAAACTTATCATTGAGCACGCGAAAAATGGACAGCAGTAAGATAACCTCGTTCCCCGTCAGCTCGTTTTCCGCCGCGTAGTCCTGCAGCGCCAGGAATTCCCGCACAAAATTCATAGCAGTGTGTCCCTTCCGTTTATTTCCCAGGGCCGTATCCGCAGCACTGTCCGCGCCCGGCGGTATTCCCCGGCCATGTGCCGGCGGACGATCTCCCGGCTGTCCTCGTTTTCTTCCCGGACCAGCGCCTCCGCCTGGGCGGCAGCCAGGCTTTCCTCATAGCTGCCAAAGCGCGCCAGCTCCTCCGCCGTTGCCTGCCGCAAAAAGGGCAGTCGGCAAATACACCCCGCCTCCACAGCGGGGATTTCCACGGCCTTGTCCGGCCAGTACAGCGCATGCTGCCGGGGATACCGCAGCACCCGCAGCACCCGCACGATGGGGCTTGTTTCCGGGCCGTGCCCGTGCCGGGAAGCATCCACCACCGTGCATGCGTATTCCTCGCCCAGGTCAGGGCGGCCGCAGATCGCGTGCTCCAATCATCATCCTGTCTGTTCCTTTTTCATGGATTGCGCCCCATGCGGCGATATGGGCGGCCCGCCCTGGCCTCGAACCAGGCCCCGGACGTTAGGCACTCCGTCCGGTGTCCTCCCGGGACGCGGGCCATAATTTCCATGGAAAGTGAAAGTATCACTTTCCATGGGATGCAAAGGTTACAGCTTCACCGGCGCCCCGGGAAGCACCCGCATATCCTCCGGGGCATACATGCCAAATTCGGGCAGCGGGGCGGGCTTTGCCCGGGCCGCGCCCCTGCGGGGCCTGCCGGCGGGCCGGGCCTCCCTGGGCGGGCGCTCGCCCACATGATAAAAGGGCCCAATGTGCCGCAGGCTCTCCAGCGGCCCCCGCAGCACATACCCCTGCCGCGTCTCGCCGCCCACGCGCACCACCTCCACCCGGGTGCCGGGCTTGATGTTTGCCATATTCACATCCTCCTTAATTTTCGCACGTCCGGGCCTGACGGCCCAAAAGTGCAATTAAATCCTCCCGTCGTCCTTCATCCGCTTCCGCAGCCGCTCGATGTTGTCCTTATCCGGGGGCCGGGTGCATTTGTACGCCGGCGGGGCAATCAGCCGCAGCGCGTCGGCGTAGGTCATGCCGTCCCGGGTCATGCGGATGCCGCGCTTGTGCAGCCGGCTGCGCAGGGTGCCCAGGTTGATGCCGCTGGCCTCCGCCACTTCTTTCAGGGTGTACCGCTTTTCATGCTCCGTCATGGCCGTTTTGCTCCATTTCCCGCTCTATTCTGCGCCGTTTCTGCACCAGGGCAAAATCGCTGAAAACCGCAATCTGCTCCCCGGCCTGCTGAAAGCAGCCCAGGGGCAAATCGTGCAGGTCCCGGATGCCCCATTCCCGCAGCACGGCCTTTTTGATGGCCCCGCGGATGGCCGCGCCGTGCAGGCGCGCGTCCAGGGTGTACCGGGCGCAAATCTGCCCGGCCCGCTCCCGCATTTTGCCCTGCAGGCTTTTGGCCTGCTGGTGGCTGATGGTGATGCGCATGGCGTTGTCCTTTTCCAGCGCGTCAATGCGCCGCTGCTGGGCGTCCAGAATCCGGGCCATCTGGCCCAGATAGTTTTCAAACTGCTTCAGCTGTTCCGGCAGCCCCCGCAGGGGCCCCCCTTGAATCAGCACAGACGGGTCGGATTTGATCACGTAGGAATCCTCTGCTGTTGCGCCAGGGTTTTTCATTACTCCACCGCCCCCTCCGCGTCCAGCGCGCCGCCCTCCAAAGCGTCGGCCATTTCGTCGCACCACTCCCGAACACTTTTTACCAGGCTGGCGTAGCGCTGCCGGTTGTACAGGCTGCCCATTTCCTCCCGATCATAGGGCAGCAGCTGCACCGCCATCAGGAAGGTGTTGGCCGCGCCCTGCATGGCGGTGAATTTGTCCTGGGGCGCGCTTCCTGTGGCCTGCAGCTGCCGCAGTTGCCGCTCGGCCTCGTTGGCCCGCTGCTCCGCGTCCTGGGCGGCCTCCATGGCCTCCGCCAGCTCGCTTTCGTGCCGGGCGGCGTCCATTTTCAGCTGCTGGTAATCGTCGGGCGCCTCGTATACCGTCACCGTGCGGGGCGGGGCGCCCTTCAGCGCCTCCACCTCTTTTTGCAGGGCCTCCGCGGCGCTCCGCTCCTTTTCGTAATCCCGGAACAGGCTGCGGCTGTTTTCCTCGCTGGCTTCCGCCTGCCGGCGGGCCTCGTCCCGCTCCCTGATCAGCCGTTTGATCTCCGCGGCGCTTTTGCTTTCCACATCGTTTTCCGCGGCAAACTGCTCCCGCTCCCCGGCGGGCAGGCCAATCAGCGCCAGGGCCTTGCTGTAGGGCAGCTCCGCCAGGGGGCTGCTGTCCTCCACCTCCGCCGCCAGCTGCATATACTTGTTGGCGGTGGAAACATGAAAGCCCATTTCCGCCAGCCAGGGCAGAAAGCGCCCGTGGCCCAGCAGCGCCTTGGCCTCGCTGAGATCGCGCCCGATGGCGATGTAGCTGCGGGCCATGGTGGCCGCGTGCACCCGGATATCCGCGCTGATCTCCTCGATCGTGCGGCCGGGCAAAGTTTCTTGAGCGTGTGCCATCTCGCTCAAACCTCCTTTTTTATTTCAAGGGCAAATCCCTTGTGATCTCCTCCACCGTGCGCTGCATGGCCTGGGCCATTTCCTGGCCGCCGTCCCGGCGTCCGCTCAGGTATGCCAGGGACAGGTAGTGCGCCAGCAGCCGCAGGGCGCCGTCGCCCATGCTGCCCACCGGCACCCGGCACACCTCCCGGCTGAAATAGCGCAGCACCAGGCAGCGCCCGGGGTCTCCGCTCTCCTGCGGCTCCTCCACGCGGACGTCGCAACCGTTTTGCAAATCAATCCGTTTCGTCTGTCTCACCTCCCGCCCCGTCCGGGGCCGCTTGCCGGCCGGCCTTTGTCGCCGGGCCGGGGCTGTCGCGCCCGGGCGGGGCCTTCCCGTCCCGGGGCTTTTGCTGTTAAAAACTGCGCCGTGTTGGCAAATCTCGCCCTTTCGGGCGGCTGGCGCCGCGGGCCGGACTCGAACCGGCATCCGGGGGTTTGCGGCCCGGCCGTTTCCGACCCCGGCCGCATCGGCAATCGCTGCCGATCTGTCTCCCCCTGCATGTCCCGCCATGCTGCTGCGGCATACGCGGGCGGCGAAAGCTGGCACTTTCCTGTCCATGTCAATGGCACGCCGCCCGGCCTCACGCTTGGGCCCGTGAGCAGCCGTCGGTCTCTCCCGGCTGCCGTCGTAAGGAGGTATGTCCGGCAGCCCTGGGCTGAAGGCTGCCGGCTGGCGCCGCGGGCCGGACTCGAACCGGCAAGGGGCGGTATATGGGGAATGGAGGAACTGAGAACGGTGAGGTGTCGCCCCGTTTTTCCCGTTAAACTACCGCGGCATGGGTGGGCAGGCTCAGCTTTCCATGCCCACATACATGGCCCGGCTCACATCCCGGATCATGTAGCCGTAGCCGTTGCCCAGCTGGAAGCGGGGCAGCCGGTTCTCCTTCAGCCATTCCCGCACGCAGCGCACATCCCGGCCCCAGTAGGCCGCCAACTGCGGCGCGTTGATCATCCGGGCGCCCTGGGCAAAATCCGCCAGATCGTCAAAGATCGCCTGCTGCTGCGGCGGCATTCTCAGTCTTGGCATGTTTCATCTCTCCTTTTGAATTTCTGGCATGTATCCCACCAGGCCCTGGCCTTGCACTGCGGCTCTGTGCAGTGCCCCGCCGCGCATGGAACAAATGGGCCGTTTATATATCCCTTGGGCCTGTAAATGAAGTGCTGAACGAAGTAGGCGCAGTTCTTACATATCTCCGCGTGTTCGTCATGGTAGGCCGCCGCGGCCGCTTTTTCTGCTCTTGTCATAACGCCTCCGAATAGTGTAAATTTTTTACACTGTACTTTAAGCCCATTATAGTGTAAAATTTTTACACTGTCAAGGAGAATTTGGGAGGGATTATGAAAAGTTTCGGAAGGCGGCTCAATGAGCTGCGAAAAGCCAAGGGCTATACCGCCCAAATGATGGCCGATGCCTGCAACGTCACCCTTCGTACCTACCGCAATTACGAAAGCGGCAGAACCGATCCCGATTTGGAAACGGTCATTACGATGGCGGACCTGCTTTATGTGTCAGCTGATTTGCTGCTGGCCCGGGACTGGTTTCTCGCAAAACCCGCTGATGAACGTGAAAACGATCCTCGAGCGCATCCCAAAGGGTGACGTTGCCTGTCACCGTCCCGGCTTCCATAAATTTATAGTGCCTCAGCGACACATGCAGGTAATCCGCCACCTGCTGCTGCGTCATGCCCGCCTTCAAGCGGGCGTTTTTCAGGTTGTGCCGCATGGTGGCCTGCCTCCTTCTTTTGTCTTGTCCTTGGGCGGCCAAATCCAGCCGCCATCCTGGTTTTTGTTATCGTAAATGGCCACCCCGGCGTAGGTATCCACCGCCAGCGGCCCGCCCTGCGGGCCCGTCACCGCGCAGGCCGGGTCGTCCGTCAGGCAGCACCAGTGCCACGGCCCCGGGCCGTAAAAGCACACCGTGCCCCGGCAGGTTGCGTTTTTGCGCGGGTCGCACAGATACAGCTTTTGCTTGCTCATATCAGAAGTTTTCCACCGAGAGCAGCCAGGCCACAATTTCCTCAATGTGCTCATCAATCAGATCGATCTCCGCCAGGTCGCTTTCCTGCTCCGGTGTGTAGGCCTTGTCCTTCTCCAGCAGCACCTCCGCGGCGTGGGCGCTCATGGCGTTGGCCCCCGCCCGGATGCCGCCCAGCTCCTCCCGGCTCAGCTTCCCGCGGCTCCGCGCCGCGTAGCAATACATAAACGATAGGGTGTCAATCAGTTCCTTGAGCATGTTTCCGCTTCTCCTTTTTTTGCTTTTCCAGATACCGCAGCACCCTTTTCAGGCTGCCGGTTTGCATCAGGGTGTAGCCCATTGCTTCCGCGTCAATTCTTATGGCGTATGTGGACATCGGCGGAAAATTCAGCCACGGTGGCAATGAGAGATCACGCATAAACGGCGGCGTCACATCTGTTATAGATACCTGTGCATAGTTCAAAGCAGACGCTTCCACAATCACCACGCGGCGATCTGGCATGATCACAATCAGGTCGCCCTTTTCCGGGGGCCTGGTGGGGTCAATGGTGAGGCTGGCCATCAGATGTCCGTCCTCTCGTATTGCTGGGCGGCCAGTTCGCTGCCCACGTAGGCGCTGGCGTCATATCCTGCAAACCGTGCCAGGGTTCCGCAAAAAGCCTCGGCTTCCAGGTATGCGTCTATCGTTTCCGGCGTTTCTTCGCCTTGATCATAGTCGTGCAGCCGCTTGGCCGTCTCTTCGCTCATGGGCACGGTGATGCAGTTCTCCGCATCCTCCCCGGGCTTGCTCATGCGGTAGGTGATGGTGATCCTTTTCATGGTGTCGCTCCTTTATCGTGTGGTCTTGGTGGGAATGCGCGGCGGCCTGATGATCTCCACGGGTTGCTCGTCTGCGTACAGCACCACGCAGCCCTCCACGTCCTCCTCCGGGTATGGCGTGCCGCAATAGGGGCATGCGGACAGGCTCATGTCTGCCGGCGCGCCGCAGTTGGGGCAGTTGAACATCCCGCGCCCTCCTTAGAACACAAAGTCGGTATAAACCGGCTTGTCGGCGGGCAGGCTGATGCTGCGGCAGATGTCATCAAAACGGACGCAGGTGTAGCTCCGGGTGCCGCGGTCATAGTCGCCCTTGACCCACACCTGGCTGTCCTTGGGGGCGTCGATGGGCTTGCGGGTAAAATATTCACCCTTTTTCAGCTCCTTGATGGTCATGCTTCTTCCTCCTCTTTGATCAGGTCATCCACCGTGCAGCGCAGGGCGCGGGCCAGGGCATACAGCGTGGGCACCTGGGGCGCCTTTACGCTGCCCGTTTCGATTTCGCTGATCATGGGCTGGGGCACGCCGCTGCGCTCGCTCAGCTCCACCTGGCTCATCCCTCGCTTGGTGCGATATTCTCGTAAAAGGAACTGCATGGGGCCTCCTCTTTATGACTTAATGCCGTTTCGTTAATAATATAATGCCAATTCGTTAAAATGTCAATAGCTATTTCTATAAATTTTTGCTATTATGTTTATAGCTATTTCTATTCCGAACGGAGGTGATCACAGAAAATGAGCAAAGTGGGCGAAAATATAAGAGCTGAACGTGAACGCCAGAAATACAGCCAGAACGCCCTGGCAAAAAGGGCGGGAATCGCCCAGGCGACTTTAAACGCGATAGAATCATCTACAAAGAACCCGTCGGTTGATACCGTTATTCTTTTAGCAAAAGCCCTGGGGGTGAAGGTTGCCTTTTTATTGGGAGAGGAAGAAGCACAAAAAGAAAAAGGGGCCGAATCCGACCCCCTGAGAAATTCCATTATTTATGATTATGATCGTCTGCCCCCGGAGGCGCAGCAACTGGTGCGTCAGTATATTGATCTGCTGGGCAAACATTAAAATCCCGCATCACCGCGTCCAGGTAAATGCGCAGCTGCAGCAGCTCCTCCAGGCGCAAATCGGCCAGCTTTTTCAGATATTTCTTTTTCATGGCGTCCACTCTTTCGTGCGTATTTCCCCGCCGGCAAAGAGGATGCTTTTATTATAGATTTCCCCTGATCGTGTGTCAATTTTTGTTTATAATTTTATAGGTGTATTCAAAAAAACAGGGATTCTTCCCGCGCTGGAAGCGGTGACGGGAATTCTGCAAATGGAGAAGATTATGAAAAGAAGTAATAAATCGGGTGGAGCTGGCGGTGTGTTTGTGCTGATTGCGGCAGTTGCGGCGGTGGCTGTTTTTAAAGAGTATTGGCCCTATATTGTCGGCGCAGTTGCCCTTATACTGATCATAATATTGGTCAACGCGGCGAAAAAATCTGCCGCCCGAAAAGCGGCGGAAAATGCTTCAGCTGAGAAACAGCGCCAGCAGCAGGAAGAAACGAAAAGAAGAATAGAGGAGGATAAGCAGCGCGTTCGCGATATGGCGGCTCAGGCCCAAGCCGCCTATGAAGCCCGAGAAAAAGCCATAGAGGAAGTGCTGGCCGAGTACCCGGAAGCCAGGAAGTACCGCCTTGCAGATCGGCAGGATGAGGCTGCGTCTCATTTGCTTACCATCACAGAGTTTACGCCGATTTCAAAAAAGCGCTACGTGGCGTTTGACCTGGAAACCACCGGCCTGAGCAGCGGCAACGATAATATTATTGAAATCGGCGCGGTGCGGGTTGTAAACGGACAAATAGAAGAAGAATTCCAGCAGCTGGTTGACCCTGTGGGCCCTATTCCAGCGGATGCGTCGGCTGTTAATCATATCACCGATGATATGGTACGCGGGCAGCCGAAAATATATGAAGTGTTGCCGGCTTTTCTGGCCTTTGTTGGAGATGACGTGTTGGCCGCGCATAATGTAAGGTTTGATGCCGGATTCCTCAACCAAGCATGCCTCCGCAACCGTTTCAGCGTCCCTGCAGGATATTTTGACACCATGGCGCTGGCTCGGTATTGGCCGCAGGCCGAGAATAAAAAGCTGGGAACACTTGCTGCCACGGCTGGCATTGAAAGCGAGGAAGCGCACCGTGCGCTGGGGGATGCCCGCACAGTGGCCGCGCTGATCAGCGCCACAAATAAGCTGCGCAGCGATAAAGCACACAAAAAGGCGGGAGAGGCATGAAGCTCCCCACCATCCGCCAGCTTCCCAGCGGCAGCGGGCTTTGCCGCTTGCGCATCAGTTGAAAAAAATCATTGACTTTTCCCTGTCGCACGGTATATTCTAAGGAATAGATGGGCTGCTCTTCGGAGCCGGGTCCACCTGCGGCGGGGAAGTTCCTCGCCATTTTTGTTTGGAGAAATACAGCGGCGGCTTTTTGTATCTGATATTGCGAGCGCTTGACAACATGAAGCGCGGTGGATATAATAAAGGACAGAGGGAAGCTGGGCAAAGCGGAACTCGTTCACCAGCCGGTGAATCGGTCCACAAAAGCCGCCGCGTGGGGTATACGCGGCGGCTTTTGCTATGCCTTACTTCTGATCTTTACCGTGAAAGGTTTTCATCATGGTAAGCAGCAGCATCATAACGCTGATACAGATCATCACGATCTCGTAAGCAGTCATCCGCACCACCTGCCTTCGTGTGTATTCCGGCAGATGTTGAGCCTCCGCGTATCTTCTCCTCTGTCCGCTGCCAAAGGCAGCACGGCCATTATACACAATATTCCATCGTTCGTCAATGGAGGTGACCCCGTGAAGCTCCCCACCATCCGCCAGCTTCCCAGCGGCAGCTGGTTTTGCCGCCTGCGTATCAACGGGCAGGATATTGGCATCACCGAGCCCACCGAGGCCAAATGCCGCGCAAAGGCCATGGCGTATAAAACCGGCGTGCTGCAGGCAAAAAAATCCCCAGTGGATAAAACGCTGCGCCAGGCCTGCCAGGCATATATCAACGCGCGCCCCAAAGGATCGCCCACCACCCGCCACACCAACGAAACCTATGTTAAGTTTGCATTTCAGGGCATCATGGATAAAAAGCTGAAGGACATCACCAAAGCTGATTTTATCAATGCTGTGGCGGAGGAATGCCAGCGGGAAACGCGCCGGCATGAAACAATAGCGCCTGTTTCTGTCCACAAGGAATTTGATTTTATATGCGCTGTGCTGCGGGAGAATGATATAGAACCGCCCCAGATCAACAACCTTCCGGCTGTCCAGCAGCTCCCCGTTGTTTTGCCGGAGCCGTCGGATGTGCTGCGGGCCATCGTAGGAAGCAGCATAGAACTGCCCTGCCTGCTGGCCGCGTGGCTCAGCCTCACCCAATCAGAAATCCGCGCCCTGACCAAAAGCAAAAGCATCAAAAACGGAAAACTGTACATTAACGAAACCGTGGTGCGGGTAGGAGGCCAGGACATTCGCAAAAAGGGAAGCAAGGAGGAAAAGCGCAGCCGCGTGCACACCATCCCGCCTCATATCCAGCAGCTGATCAATCAGCAGCCCGGGGACGTGCTTTGCCCCTTCACCCCGCGCCAGCTGTATGGCCGTTTTCAGACGCTCCAGCGCCGCGCCGGCGTGGATCCGCCCATCAGCTTCCACCAGCTCCGCCACCTCAATGCCTCCGTCATGGCCATGCTGGGCGTTCAAAAGGAGATTGCCCGGGAGCGCGGCGGCTGGCACAATGATGCCGTTATGGACCAGGTATATACCCATACCTTTACATCCGCCCGCCGCTCCGCGGATGCCTCTATCGATGCATACTTCGCAGATAAAATCGGCAACAAAAATGGCAATGAATCCAAAAAACGCAGGATTTATAAACTGTTTAAGCCATGACCGACAGGTTCAAATCCTGTCACCTCGACCAAGAAAGCCCAATATTTCGGGCTTTTTTTCATGCGTTGATTTTCTCTTTGCTGTCCGCAATGTCTGTCTATTGCCAACATGGTTGCCAACGCTTGCTGCCAGCATCAGCTGCCAATTCTTTTGCTGACTGGGATTTGTCATTGGCGTCCTGCGCAACAACTGGAAATTGGATGGGGAGAGGATACGCGCTTTCTTCCCGGGAAAGAAAGCTGCAAAGAAGCCAGCCGGCGAACCGGCTTGGATACAATAACAAACAATTTGCGCTTGTAACTTGCATGTCGCCATGCGAGCTTTCGGGCAGAAGAAAAGCCGTAGGACAGGCCGAGAAAATAAGCTCGCTTATTTTTCGGCCTGCCTTCGGCTTTTCGCTGTGCGCTTTGCGCACAGCAGGGCCAGCTTTGCTGGCCTGCCCGGAAGCGGGGGACGGCGCTCCTGCTTCGGTTTGAGATTGTTGCTTTTACGGCGGCAAACGGGGTTTCTCTGCTTCTCTCTTTGACTCAAAGAGAGAAGAGTCTCCGTTCGTTCCCCTTGCCCAGTTGCTGTATGCCAATGCAATCTTTTAGCCGATAAATACATCAAAATACATCTGATTTGCTAATGAAAATGCTAACAAAAAACCCGCTCCGGAGATTTCCGGGGCGGGGTGAAACAGTTTAGCCTTGATGCTTATCCGACCGGCGGCGGCGCGGCGCGTCTGCCGACTGGCTCTGCTGGGCGCCGGCGTTCTTCCCGGGGGCGGGCGCCGAGGGGCCTTGGCCGTTGGGCTGCTGTACCCGGGGCGGGGTGAACACCGATGTGCGCTGCTCCGCCTGTTCAGACGCCTGCCGGGGGTATTGGGCCCGCTGGGGCGTCTGCTGGGTGGGCTGGGTGTAACCCGGCCGGGCGGCCTGCTGCTGCGCCTGCTTGCGCTGGGCGGCGCGCTGGGCAGCCCTGCGCTGGTTGGCGCGGTAGATGGAATATCCATACGCGCCGCCGCCTGCGGCGATGGCCGCTGCGGCCAGGCCCAGCCATACCCATCCGCTGCCCGAGCCTTTGGCGTTGGGCGCGGGGGTGGTAAACTCGCTGAAGCTGGTGGTGGCAACGGGGGAAATTTCCTCCGTGGCGTCCGGCGTGGGCGAAGGCGTTACGGTGGGCAGCTGCTCCACATCGGGGGTGGGGGAAGCGATGAGGCTGCTGAAGGGCTCATAGGTGACGTTGACCAGGGCGGGGTTTTTCCACACGCCGGAGTTGAAGTCCTCCACGGAGGTAATGCCCGCGCTGCCGGTCATGACGGTTCCGCCGCCGGCGCTTCCCGCGTGCTCGGCGGAGGACTGCCTGTATTCGTCGCTGGTCAGGAACTCGCTGAGCTCGCCCAGGCTGAGCACCCTGAAGTAATCGCCGGAGACGTAGCCCTCCATGCCGGATTGATTGATATGATACCAGGTCTGCCCATCCACGGTTTCAGTGCCCAGCACCAGGGCAAAGGCATACTGATTCATCATGCGGATCTGGGTGCTTTGGGTGCCCGGCGCGCTGCGCAGGCGCACGTTGTTGGTGGTCACATAGCCGTAGCTGGATACGCTGCTTTGGCTTACCGGCGGCACGGTGACCAGGTATTCCATTGTGGGCACGGGGGTGCGCAGGCTTTCCTCATAGCGCGCCTGCTCCTCGGCACCCATCATGCGCAGCTGGTCGGAGCGCACGTAGCCGTACAGCTTGCCGTACTGCACCACTTCCCAGGAATAGGGCGAGCCTGCCACATACTCCTGGCTCATGACCCACAGCACTTCGCCCTCGCCCAGCACCTGGGCAATCTCCGCCTTTTCATCGGCATAGGTGCGAATCATCACGTTGGCGCCGTTGGTGACGGCATAGCCGGAATAGGGATCGGGCCGGATGGTGGGCGCGGGGGTATCCGTCGCCGGCTGCAGCGCCGCCAGGTACGGGGCCGCCTCCTCGGCGGAAATGCGGCGCAGGGCGTCATCCTGCACATAGCCGCTGGCATGGGTGGCCAGCACCTCGGCACTGTTCCAGGTCGCGCCGTTGACGAAGGCCTGGCCGTAAACATACACCAGGGTATTGGCCGAAAGCCCGGCCAGGGTGGTATCGCTGATGGTCACGCCGGTACGCAGATCCACCGCCCGGGTGGTCAGGGCATAGCCCGTGTAGGGAGCCGGCGTGGGGGTGGGGGGCACGGTGGGGGTGGGGGTGACAGGCACCGCCGTGGGCGCGGAGGTGGGGGTGGCAGGCGCCGCCGTGGGCGCCACCGTGCGCACAGGCATGGGCGAAGCCAGGGTATCCTGATAGGCAGCGGACTCGGCGGCAGACATCAGGTCAATGTACTTGGCCATGATGAAGCCGTTCTTTTCGCCGATGCTGGCGCGGTACCATTTTTCGCCGTCCACCGTGACGGAATCGTAGATGAATACTTTCTGGTTCTTGTTATAGCGGCCCTGGGCCTCGCTCTTGGTGGAGGTATCCGTGCGGAAATTGACGCTGTTGGCGTTCAGGGCGCCCCAGCGGTCAATGTACGCGCCGTCCGGAATGGGCTGCTCGGGCTCAGGGGTGCGGGTGGCGGGCGCCACGGTGCCAAACAGCGCGTCCAGCTCGGTCTGAGAGAGCACGCGCACATGGCTGTCCCGCACATAGCCCGTCTGATTGCCCACCGTGACCACATACCAGGTCTGGTTCTGGCTGTTCACCACATAGCCGGTGATGTGCGCCAGATCCTTCATGGCAGCCTGGGCCAGCGGGGCGGCGTCATCCGAGGCGGCGGAACGCAGCGCGGTCCCGTCATTGCGGGGATAGCAGTACGCATCCATATCGTAGATCGGCCCCGTGGCAGGCGCCGCCGTGGGCGCCGGCGTAACGGGAATTTCCTGCAGCGTAAATACGATGTATTCGGGCTCCAGCGTGCCATCCTCCTTCAGCAGGATGGAGACGGTGCCCTCGCCCGCCAGCTGCCAGCCGGCGGGAATCAGCGATGCGTCCGCCGTGATCTGGCGCTTGCCCACGCCGATGGTGACGCTCTGCGGGTCAGCCAGATCGGCACCCTGGGCGTTGCGGTAATAGACCATTACGCTGCGCTTCATGTCGCTGACGTTATACAGGAATTCCACGCTGGCGGGGTGGGCCACGCCGTTTTCGTCCACCGTTACGGTGACGGTGGTGGCGCTTTCCGGCTTATAGCCGTCCGGCACATAGGCGGCGTTGGCGCTTACCGTGTTTTCTCCGGTGAAGCACTTGACTGTGTTATCCACATAGAAGGGCTGATCGGAGGTGGTGGTGCGGTAGGTGACGGGCACCAGCACCAGCTTGGGCTCCGGGGTAGCGGTGGGGGGCAGGGTGGCGTCCGCTTCCTGCGGCTTGTAGCGGAAGATCACCTGGGTGGTGTCCAAGCCGTTTTCATCCATGGTGACGTACTTGGTGGCGTCATCATCCAGCACATAGCCCGGCTTCAGGTTTTTGGGGTCTGCCGCAATGGGATTGATGCCAGCCACGCAGCGGCGGGTTTCATCGTCCGCCACGGGGTTGCCCTCGGCGTCGCGATAGTATACCGGCACGTCCACCGGCCCAATGAAGGTGAACACCACATTGGCGGGGTCGCATTCGCCTTTCTCGTTTACCGTTACGGTTACGGAGGCGGAGCCGTAATGGGTATAGGAAACAGACACCAGGTCAGGGTTTACCTGCACGGTGTTCTGTCCGGTCACCACCCGGGCCTCCGTCTGCACCAGCAGCCGGCCCAGATGATCCATGTAGTAAACCGGCACGACGGTTTCGGCCCGGGCCTGGGTGGACACGGGGGTGTCCGTGGCAGGCACAGGCGTGTCTGTGGCGGGTACAGGGGTATCCGTGGCAGGCACGGGGGTGTCCGTGGCGGGTACGGGGGTGTCCGTGGCAGGCACAGGGGTGTCCGTGGCGGGTACAGGGGTATCCGTGGCAGGCACAGGGGTATCCGTGACAGGTACAGGGGTATCCGTAGCGGGCACGGGGGTGTCCGTGGCAGGCACAGGGGTGTCTGTAGCGGGTACAGGGGTATCCGTGGCAGGCACAGGGGTGTCCGTAGCAGGCACGGGGGTGTCCGTGGCAGGCACGGGCGTGTCTGTGGCGGGTACAGGGGTGTCCGTAGCGGGCACGGGGGTGTCCGTGGCGGGTACAGGGGTGTCCGTGGCGGGTACAGGGGTGTCTGTGGCGGGTACAGGGGTATCCGTGGCAGGCACAGGGGTGTCCGTAGCAGGCACGGGCGTGTCCGTGGCAGGCACAGGGGTGTCCGTGGCGGGTACGGGGGTGTCCGTGGCAGGCACAGGGGTGTCCGTAGCAGGCACGGGCGTGTCCGTTGCATTCAGTGTGTAGCGGAAAATGACTTCCGCGGGGGAGGCGCCGTCTGCCGTGACCAGCACATGCTGAACCGTTTCCTCCGGCGTGTAGCCTTCCACAGGCGGGGCAGTGATCTCGTTGTCCCCGGCACGGCAGATTTGACTGGCCGCGGGCAAAAGCTCTGCACCGTTCTGATCGAGACAGCGAACCGGCACGCTGACATCATAGACGTGGCGGATGTAGTGGAACACAATGTTGTTCACATCCGCGCCGTCCGCCGTCACATGAACGGTTACCTCGGCGGGGTAGGCGGGATCCAGATCGTATTCATCCAGGACTTCCGCCGTGATCACCGTCTCGCCCGCAGGGCAGAGCCGGCTGGTGGAGGCGAAGGGCGTCTCCTGCTCGTCCACGCAGGTAATGGTTACGCTGATTTCATTTACCTTGCGGGTGTAGTGGAACACGGCCTCCTGCACGTCGGCGCCGTCGGCGGTGACGTTTACCGTCACTTCAGCGGGGTAGGCGGCATCCAGATCATAGCCCTCCTGGGGCTCGGCGGTGATGGTAGTGGCACCGGCGCCGCACTCCTTGGTGAAGGAAGCGAACACCGTGCCCTGCTCATCCATATAAGAGACAGGGATATTCACGCTGTTGATCTTGCGGGTGTAGTGGAACACGGCCTCCTGCACGTCCGCGCCATCGGCGGTGACGTTTACCGTCACTTCAGCGGGGTAGGCGGGATCCAGATCGAACCCCTCCTGGGGCTCGGCGGTGATGGTGGTGGTGCCCGCGCCGCATTCCTTGGTAAAGGAGGCAAATACCGTGCCCTGCTCATCCATATAGGAGACAGGGATATTTACGCTGTTGATCTTGCGGGTGTAGTGGAACACCACTTCCTGCACATCCGCGCCATCGGCGGTGACGTTTACCGTCACTTCGGCGGGATAGGCGGCATCCAGGTCGTACCCCTCCTGGGGCTCGGCGGTGATGGTGGTGGTGCCCGCGCCGCACTCCTTGGTGAAGGAGGCAAATACCGTGCCCTGCTCATCCATATAAGAGACAGGGATATTCACGCTGTTGATCTTGCGGGTATAGTGGAACACGGCCTCCTGCACGTCGGCGCCATCCGCGGTGACGTTTACCGTCACTTCGGCGGGATAGGCGGCATCCAGGTCATAGCCCTCCTGGGGCTCGGCGGTGATGGTGGTGGTGCCCGCGCCGCACTCCTTGGTGAAGGAGGCAAACACCGTGCCCTGCTCGTCCATATAAGAGACAGGAATATTCACGCTGTTGATCTTGCGGGTGTAGTGGAACACCACCTCCTGCACATCGGCACCATCCGCGGTGACATTTACCGTCACTTCGGCAGGATAGGCGGCGTCCAGGTCGTACCCCTCCTGGGGCTCGGCGGTGATGGTGGTGGTTCCCGCGCCGCACTCCTTGGTGAAGGAAGCAAATACCGTGCCCTGCTCGTCCATATAAGAGACAGGAATATTCACGCTGTTGATCTTGCGGGTGTAGTGGAACACCACTTCCTGCACGTCGGCGCCGTCCGTGGTGACGTTTACCGTCACTTCGGCGGGATAGGCGGCGTCCAGGTCGTACCCTTCCTGGGGCTCGGCGGTGATGGTGGTGGTGCCCGCGCCGCACTCCTTGGTGAAGGAAGCGAACACCGTGCCCTGTTCGTCCATGTAGGAGACTGGGATGTTCACGCTGTTGATCTTGCGGGTGTAGTGGAACACGGCCTCCTGCACATCCGCGCCATCCGCGGTGACGTTTACCATCACTTCGGCGGGGTAAGCGGCGTCCAGGTCGTACCCTTCCTGGGGCTCGGCGGTGATGGTGGTGGTGCCCGCTCCGCATTCCTTGGTGAAGGAAGCGAACACCGTGCCCTGCTCGTCCATATAAGAGACAGGAATATTCACGCTGTTGATCTTGCGGGTGTAGTGGAATACGACCTCCTGCACATCCGCGCCGTCGGCGGCGACGTTTACCGTCACTTCGGCGGGATAGGCGGCATCCAGGTCGTACCCCTCCTGGGGCTCGGCGGTGATGGTGGTGGTGCCGGCGCCGCACTCCTTGGTGAAGGAAGCAAATACCGTGCCCTGTTCGTCCATATAGGAAACAGGGATGTTCACGCTGTTGACAATGCGGTTATAATGAAATTCCACGACAGCGGGGGTAACCGTGCCGTTGCTGTCCACCTGCACAAACAGGCTGCCCTCGCCGACCCGCTGATACCCGGCCGCCAGGCTGTCGTCGGCATTCACCCAGTTGCCCTCCGCGCCGGAGCGCACGGGGGCGGTGGTTTCAAAGATCACCGCGCCGGTCATGGCGTCCAGGTACCGCACGGGCACGCTGGTTTCAATCACCTGCTGGGCGGCGGCGGGCGGGGTCATCAGCTGGGAGGAAATATACAGGCGCATTTGGCCGTTCATCTGGCCGGCGGCGTCGTAGGCATAAATATCCAGAAAGTTCATGCCCAGCTCGCTGCCGGCATCCTGATAGCCCAGGGTGGAAAGGGGCACGCCGTCCTGGCTGAGCTCCATCCCGCTCGACAGGGCAAAGCGGGCATACTGGCCCGAGGTATCCCCGGCAAACAGCCGGGCATCCGCCGCCAGGGCCTCCGGCGGAGCGTACAGCCAGTAGCTGCCCTCATAGCCGGGCTCCGTCACTTCCACGGATGTGCCGCCGCCATCGCTCCAATACAGGGAGAACACCACCGGCGGCACATATTCCGCCGCCAGCGCCGCGGCGGCACCGCCCAGCTGGCAGGCCAACAGCAGCAGCGCCGTCATCAGCGCCGCGCAGCGGCTGGAAATCCTGCAGTTCATCTTTTTTTTCATCACGACGCCTCCTTGGACGGTTGGTCACAAAATAAGAATTTTGTGTTTCAATTATATTACGAAACTGTTCATCCGTCAATCGTTCCCCGCTGTTAATTCCTTGCAAAGCAGGAACCGGCACGGATGCCGTAGAATAAGAAGCTGATTTCTGAAAAGGAGGAAGCGCAGATGGACGACCGCGCTTTGGAAGAGGTTTTTGTATCCTCAAAAGAGGTTTTTCAGGGGCACCTGATCCGCGTGGAGCACTGGCAGGTGCTGCTGCCGGATGGCCATACCGCCCTGCGGGAGGTGGTAAAGCACCGGGGAGCGGCGGCTGTTGTGCCGCTGGATGATGCCGGCAATGTCACTTTGGTGCGGCAGCACCGCATTGCGGTGGGCCGGTTCACCTGGGAAATTCCCGCCGGCAAGCTGGACAGCGACGGGGAGGATATGCTGGATTGCGCCCGCAGGGAGCTGGAGGAGGAAACCGGCCTGCATGCCCGGGAATACCGCTTGCTGACGGTGCTGGATACCACGCCGGGCTTTTGCACCGAGCATATCGGCATTTATCTGGCCACCGGCCTGAGCCAGCACCGGATGCACACCGACGCGGATGAGTTTTTGCACGTGGTTTCCATGCCCCTGCAGGAGGCGGTGCGCCGGGTGATGGCGGGGGAAATCCGGGACAGCAAAACCGCCGTGGGCCTGCTGATGGCCTGGAACCTGCGCCAGGGCGAGGCTGCCGCGCCCTTTGAACCGCTGTCAACCATACAACGCGCGCCGGCGGCGTTTTCATCCCAGGCAAAGGAATAATTTCTCAAAAAATTGTATCAGGAGGCAGCCATGGCAAAGCGTTCGGATTCCATGTTCCGCGTATGGATGATTCTGCTGATGCTGCTGCTGGCAGCGGGGATTGCGCTGCTGGCCTTCGGGCTTCGGGAGTATCGGCGCGATGTGCGCCTGCCCCGGCATGCCGTTACCGCATTTACGCATTGCAATCAGCAGAAATTTGTGGCATAATATAAAGAAATGAGGGCAGCGTATGCAGGCTTACTGTGAAAGCGTATTTTCCGCCCTGCCGGTGCTGGAAACCCGGCGGCTGCGGCTTCGGGCGCTGACCATGCGCGACGAAAGGGATATGTTCCGCTACGCCAGCGACCCTGCCGTCAGCCGGCACGTGCTGTGGGAGGCCCATGAAACCCCGCGGCAAACCCGCAGCGCCCTGCGCAGCGCCCTGCGGCAGTACCGCGCCGGCGCGCCGTCCTCCTTTGCCATTGAGCGCAAAAGCGACCGCCGCATGATCGGCACCATCGGCTTCATGTGGATCAACTGCGAGCATCGCAGCGGCGAGGTGGGCTACAGCCTGGCCCGGGATTGCTGGAATCAGGGCTATGCCACCGAGGCGCTGGCCGCCGTGCTGCGCTTTGGCTTTCAAACGCTGCGGCTCAACCGCATTGAGGCCCAGCACGAGGTGGATAATCCCGCCTCCGGCCGGGTGATGGAAAAGTGCGGCATGGCCTGCGAGGGCACGCTGCGCAGCCGCGTATTCAACAAGGGGCACTTTTCGGATGTAAGGCTGTATGCCATCCTGCGGACAGACCCTCTGCCCCCGGAGGCGGATATCCTTTAAGCGCCCAACAGAAAGGAACAAACATGTTTACCTACAAAACCCATGGAACCTGCTCCACCCAGATTGACCTGGAAATTGACAGCCAGGGCATCATCACCGACTGTACCATTCATAACGGCTGCCGCGGCAATACCCGGGGGCTGGCCGCCATGGTGATCGGCCGCAAAGCGGATGAGGTGAAGGAAATCCTGCGCGGCATTCCCTGCCAGGGCAACACCAGCTGTCCCGATCAGCTGAGCCGCGCCATTGAAGCTTATGAACAGGAGGTGCATTGATATGTCCGGCAGAAAAATCGATAAGCGGACCCTGTGGATTCGCGTTATCAGCATTGGCCTTGTCGCTGTGATGACCTTTGGCTTGCTGCTGTCCTTCCTGGATATTTTCTGATAACGCTGCAAAAACTGAACATCGTAAAATGAAGGAGGAAGAACCATGGATTTAAAGGGCTCCCGTACCGAAAAAAACCTGATGGCGGCCTTCGCCGGCGAAAGCATGGCCCGCACCAAGTATGATATCTATGCCAGCGCGGCCAAAAAGGAAGGGTATGAGCAAATTGCCGCTTTCTTCGCCGAAACCGCCCTGAACGAAAAAGAGCATGCCAAGATGTGGCTGCGCGCCCTTTCCGGCTTCGCGGAGGGCAAAACCCCCGGGGATACCGCCAAAAACCTGGCGGCGGCCGCCGAGGGCGAGCATGAGGAATGGGTGAATATGTACCGCGAGTTTGCCCAGGTGGCCCGGGAAGAGGGCTTCCAGGAGCTGGCCGCCAGGTTTGAGGGCGTGGCCGAGGTGGAGCGCGCCCATGAGGCCCGCTACAACAAGCTGCGCCAGAACATTGAGCAGCAGCAGGTGTTCAAAAAGGAAGAGGGCGTAAAGACCTGGCACTGCCGCAACTGCGGTTACATCTACGAGGGCGAGGAAGCCCCCGCCAAGTGCCCTGTCTGCAACCATCCCCAGTCCTATTTCGAATTGGAGCAGACCAATTACTGATCTCCCCGCTTGCCACGCTGCGCAGCCATCCGGCGGCGCGGCGTTTTTTCAAGGGCTCTTGCCCGGAGGATGCCGGCGCGCCGCGCCGGGAAAGGAAGAATTTATCATGCTTGATCTATCCCGCTGGCAGCAGCTGGCCGGGCAGCGCGTTCACTGCCGCCCCGACGCCCCCGGGCGCATGCGGGGAAAAATTGCCGTGGTCACCGGCGCGGCCCAGGGCTTTGGCCTGGGCATTGCCCAGGCCCTGCACCGGGAGGGCGCGGCGGTGGTGCTGGCTGACCTGAACCAGGAAACCGCCCGCCGGGAAGCCGAACGCCTGGGCAGCCGGGCGGCGGCTTTCGGCGCGGACGTTTCCCGGGAGGAGGATGTGGCCGCCCTGGTGGGCTTTGCCGTGGAAACCTTTGGCGGCATCGATTTGTTTGTCAGCAATGCCGGCATCGTGCGCTCCGGGGGATTGGACACGCTGGAAAAAGAGGATTTTGACCGGGTGACCGCTGTCAACTATACCGCGTTTTTCCTGTGCGCCAAGTACGCCTCCGCCGTCATGCGGGCGCAGCATGAGGCCGACCCCGCCTGGACGGGGGATATCGTGGCCGTCAACTCCAAAAGCGGGCTGACGGGCTCCTGCCGCAATTTTGCCTATGCCGGTTCCAAGTTCGGCGGCATCGGCCTGGTGCAGAGCTTTGCCCTGGAGCTGTGCGCCAGCGGCATCAAGGTCAACGCCGTGTGCCCCGGAAACTACCTGGATGGCCCGTTGTGGTCGGATCCCGAAAACGGCCTGTTTGTGCAGTATCTCCGTGCCGGCAAGGTGCCCGGCGCCCGGTCCGTGGAGGATGTGCGCCGCGCCTATGCGGCCAAGGTTCCCATGAACCGCGGCTGCCTGCCCGAGGACGTGGCCCGGGCCGTCTTTTATGCCGTGGAGCAGCAGTATGAAACCGGCCAGGCCATTCCCGTCACCGGCGGCCAGGTGATGCTGGGGTAAAGGGACGGGGAAAGGGTACGCGCTTTCTTCCCGGGGAAGAAAGCTGCAAAGAAGCCAGCGGGCGAACCAGCTTGGATACGATAACAAACAATTTGCGCCTGTAACTTGCGTGTCGCCATGCGAGCTTCCGGGCAAAAGAAAAACCGCAGGCCAGCCGAAAAACAAACTTGTTTGTTTTTTCGGTCTGTCCGGCGGTTTTTCGCTGTGCGCTTTGCGCACAGCAGGGCCACCTCCGCTGGCCTGCCCGGAAGCGGGGAACACGCTTCTGTTTCAACTTGCGTTTGCTGCTTTTACGGCGGCAAACGGGGTTTCTCTGCTTCTCTCTTTGACTCAAAGAGAGAAGATCCCCCGTCCGTCTCCCTTCCCGTCCAATTGCTGTCTGTGGAAGAGGAGCCGTATGCGCATGAAGCCGGTTTGTCCGGTGAAGCCCGGGAGATGAAATCTCCTGGCGCGGAGGCCTCGAACGTGCCCTCGGCTCAGAAGGTGGATACGCCGTAGGCGTTCACGATGCCGTCCAGCTTGATGCCGGCCTTGCACAGGGGGCAGTCGTGGCTGTCGCAGCTCTGGTAATCATCCAGCACATTGGCGGTGTTGAATACGGATACCACGGGGAAGCCTTCGCATTCCTGCACCCGGGAGAAGATGGCGCACACGCCCACGGGGATGCCGTTGTAATACCGGATGGCCTCGATGGCGCCCTTGGCGGTATAGCCCGTGGCGAGGGAGGCGGCCAGCACCAGCACGTGCTTGCCCACGATCATGGGGGCGATGTTGTCCCGGAAAATCAGCTGGCTGCCCGAGGTATGCTCGGGGGTGACCACGTAGATGGTGCGGTGGGCGTTCATGTTGGTGAAGCCGGATTTGGTGAGCTCGCTGGCCATGCAGGCGCCCAGCACCTCGGTGCCGTCCAGGCAGAGGATGGTATCCACAATGGCGGTGGAGCTGAAGGCGCTGGTCAGCTCTGCCGCGGCGTCCCGGGCCTCGGAAAGCCGGTGCATGATGGTGGATAAATCCAGATAGTAGTTGATATGGCTGTGGCTGGTGGCAAAATGTCCCCGGGCTGCGCGCAGGCGCAGGCTGGAGCCCCGCACGGGATATTGAATCAACTGGATTGCCATAAGAAAGCCTCCTTGTTTATAAAACTGTCTGCAATGCCTTCAGGTGTGCTATATCATAACAAATTTTGCCCCGTCTGTCAAATGACGGACGGGGCAAAACGGCTTACAGCGCGGCGGCGCGGAAGGAGCAGCTGAAGCTGAATTCCTCGGGAACCCGGTAGGCCGGGGCCAGCTCGGGACCGCAGCTGTTGGAGCCCACACCGCTTTGCCAGGCATCCAGGCACAGCACGGTATAAGGGGATTTGCGCAGCTCGTAGTTGTGCCGCCGGGCGGCCAGCTCCTCCTGGGTGTAGGGGGAGGCGCTGAAGCTGAAGCTGCCGCCGGTAACGGTGAGGGCGGCCGGCCCCTTCACCTGCAGGAAGCAGCAATCGTAATGGCTGCCGTTCTCCTGGGGCTTGATGTAATCCTCGTGCAGCTGTTCCACGGCCGCAGTATACAGGCCGCGGAAGCAGGAGCGATGCTTGTCGATGTAGCTTTCCCGGGGCCCATAGCCGAAGTAGGCCACCTGGCTCATCTCCCGGGGCAGGTACAGCCGCAGGCCAAACCGGGGCAGGCTGGGGGCCTTGGGATTGCGCCGGGCGGAGAGCTGCAGGCGGATCTCGCCGTCCGCGGAGATTGTCCAGCACAGGCTGCCCCGCACAATGGGCGGCATGAAGGGGGTAACGACGGCATAGTCAGTCTCGATGCGGCACTGGGCGGCATCGGCGGTCACACGGGTTGCGTAGCCCCGGGAGCGGGCCTGATAATACCCGTTGACCCACCATTTGCCCTTGATCTTGCTGTCATTGTCGGTGGGCGTGCGCCAGATGTTCATCTGCATGGGCTGGGCCAGCAGGGAATGCCCGCCAATGATGAGCTGGTCAAAGCACGCGGTGTCCTTGTTGTATACGCATTGCAGCGCGCCGCAGGAAACGGTGACGGTGCCCTCGTCCTCCCGCACGCCCAGCGCAGCGGCCGCGGCGGCGGGCAATTCGGGCAGATAATCCTGACGGCCAAATTCATCCTCGCCCACCAGGTCGCCTGCCGCCACAAAGGGGGTATCCTGCTTCTGGTATTCCAGCAGATGCACGGCAAAGGGTTCCTGCAGGCTGCCGGGCAGGGCCAGGGCAATCTGCTTTTTCGCATGGGGCGCAATGTCCAGCATTTCGTCAGAAAGCTCGGCGCTCCACAGGTCGCGGCCGTTCTGCCGCACCACGCAGCGGATGCGCACCGCGTCGCACAGGCGGGTGAAATCCAGGGTGTTCCACAGGGTAAAGGTGCCCTGCTTGGCGTTTCCCTCCGTCACCCGGGCGGGACGGAGCACATTCTTGTATTCCGCCAGGCCGGTGTGGGGCCGGCGATCGGGATAAACCAGGCCGTCCAGGCAGAAATTGTTGTCATGGGGATATTCCCCCGAGTCCCCGCCGTAGGCATATTTGCGCCGGCCGTCGGGGGCGGCGCCCCGGTCGATGGCATGGTCGCACCACTCCCACACAAAGCCGCCGCAGTGGCCCGGGTGCCGGTGGAAGCACTGGAAATAATCCTCCAGATCGCCGGGGCCGTTGCCCATGGCGTGGCTGTATTCGCACAGCACGTAGGGCTTGCCGATTTTCCCCTCGGCAAAGTAGGCGTCAATGGCCTCGATGGAGGGGTACATGCGGCTGTACAGATCCAGATCGGTGCGGTTGATCTCCTGCCCCTCGGGCGGGAAGGAGGCGCGCTCGTAATGGGTCAGGCGGGAGGGGTCGTATCGCTTTGTCCAGGCCAGCGCCCGGTCCAGGCAGCAGCCGTGGCCCGATTCGTTGCCCATGGACCAGATCATGGCGCAGGGGCGGTTCTTATCCCGGATGACGCTGCGCTGCACCCGGTCCAAAATCACATCGGCATACCGGGGGTCGTTCGCAATGAGGTTATACAGTTTTTCGTCATAGCCGCCCTCTGTGGTGACCACGCCGTGGGTTTCCAGATCGGCCTCGGCGATCACATAGAAGCCGTAGCGGTCGCACAGGCGCAGGAATTCCGGCGCGTTGGGATAATGGCTGGTGCGGATGGCGTTGATGTTGTGCTGCTTCATCAGCCGCAGGTCGCGCAGCATTTCGGCCATGCCCACGGCGGGCCCCAGCACGGGGTCGCTGTCGTGGCGGTTGACGCCCTTGAACTTGATGGGCTGGCCGTTGAGCATCACCACGCCGTTTTCAATGTGGATTTCCCGCAGGCCCACGGGCTCGGCAATCCACTCGCCGCCGCAGTGCAGCACCAGGGTATACAGGAAAGGATCCTCCGCGCTCCACAGATGAACCTCCGAAAGGGCGCAGCGGAGGCGGCCTTCCTGGGCCGTGCCGCGCTGCAGCACGCTGCCGTCGGGCGCCAGCAGCTCATATTCCGTTTGGGCAGGGGCGGAGAGGGAGAACTCCGCCGTGATCTCCGCGGCGGTGCGGTCATCGCTGAGCGCCGTGCGGACAAAATAATCCTGAATGTGCGCCCCGTCCCGGCGCAGCAGGTAAACATCCCGGAAGATGCCGCTGGTGCGGAATTTGTCCTGATCTTCAAAATACGTGCCGTCGCACCACTTGAGCACCAGCACGGTCAGCTCGTTGCCGCCCTCCCGCAGCAGCGCGGTGACGTCAAATTCCGAGGTGCTGTGGGAAACCTGGCTGTATCCCACATAAGCGCCGTTCAGCCATACATACAGGCAGGAATCCGCCCCCTCAAAACCCAGGGTCACCAGGCCGTCCTCCCTGTGCCATTCAAAGGAACGCCGGTATAGGCCGCAGGGGTTCTGGGCAGGTACGTGGGGCGGGTCGAAGGGGATGGGGTAGCGCACGTTGGTATACTGGTGCCGGTCGTAGCCGTGGTTCTGCCATACGGAGGGCACGGGCAGGGTGTCCGGCACGGCGGCGGGGGAAAACAGATCGGCCGGCAGCTGCCGCGGGCTGGGATAATAGCCAAACTGCCAGTCGCCGTTCAGCAGCGTAAACCGGGCGGACTGCAGCCGATCGCCGGTGAGGGCGCTTTGCCGGTCCGCGTGGGGAATAAAATAGGCGTGGTTGGGCAGGGTGTTCACGTGCAGGGTTTCCATGTTCTCGTGGTAAGCCGGAAACAGCATATATCCTCTCTCTCCCTTGCGTTTGTATTGTGTTTGTATGAATTTTACTTGCCGGAAACAGCATATATGATTCTGCGGGAATTGTCAAGGAAGGCCGCTCAACCGGGACAAACGCATTAAAAACAATTTCCGGTAAAAAAACAGAAAAAAAAGACTTGCGTTTTTTTGCGTTCCGTCCTATAATGGTTTTTGGTTAAGGTTCGGGTCTGTGGTTGAAAGCCGATGCCAGTCGCAGGCAAAACGGTCCACGTAAGCTGGGGAAATTCTCAGTGAGCACGGTGCGGTTTAGACGTAAGCCCGGCCGGACGCAAGTCCGAGAGAGCGGCGTGGGGGCCAGTATGGCTATGAGCAATGCTCCTGCCGGCGAGTGTGGGGTCAAAAACCAGGTCAGCCAAATCTTAAACCGCATATCATTATCAGGGGGTTTCCACCTATGTACGAAGACAAGACGCTGGTATGCCGCGACTGTGGGCAGGAATTCGTGTTCACCGCTGGCGAACAGGAATTCTACGCTGAAAAGGGCTTCCAGAATGAGCCCACCCGCTGCAAGGCTTGCCGTCAGGCTCGCAAGGCCAGCCGTCCAGCTCCCGGCGCTCCCCGCGAGACCTACACCACTCAGTGTGCGAATTGCGGCGCCGAGACCACTGTTCCTTTCATTCCCAAGAACGACCGCCCCATCTATTGCAGCGAGTGCTTCGCCGCGATGCGCCGGTAATTTTGTGCCGCTAAAAGGTGAGAGCAATAACGGAGAACCGCATGGTTCTCCGTTTTTTTGCGGAAATTGCGGCGCGGTTTGCAAAAGAGCCCGCCCGGCGGCGCATAAAAGTATTTGCAAAAAAAGAAATAATGATTATAATATTAGATATAAATATTCAGAAAAAAGATGGCATGCCGTGCAAAACAACATGCAGCGTCGGGAGGGATGCGGATGAAGTGGCACGATACCAATCTGACCGCGCCCAATGCTGTAAAGAATGAGCTGGAGGCGCTGATTCGCAAGTGCGCCCAGAAGGAAATAATTCCTGCAAAACGGGTGTTCCTCTCCCCGGGGGACAGGCTGGACGGCGTGTATTACATCGCCTCCGGGCGCACGCGCCACTACATGATGGGGGAGGACGGCGTGGAAAAAACGCTGTATACCCTTTCGGCCGGTTGGTTTTACGGCGAAACGCCCAGCTATCTTTCCGAACCCACAGGACTGTATTCCAAGGCCGAGGTGGAAAGCGAGCTGCTGCTGATTCCCCTGGAAATTTACAGCCGCCTCCTTTCCGAAAACCCCATGTTCCGGGAGGCCATCCTGCAAAGCTATTCCAAAAAGATGCTGATCATGCGGCATGAAATCGAAAACCTTTGCTTCAATTCCTGCAAGGACAGGCTCAAGCGCATTTACTTCGCCGCGGCGGATACCGCCAGCGTTGTGGATGGCGGCTGGCATAACCTGAAAATCAATTATACCCAGTATGAGCTGAGCACCATCGTGGGGGCGGCCCGGGTAACCATCAGCAAGCTCATCGGCGAGCTGTGCGGCGAAGGCTTCATCCGCGTGCTTAACCGGCATACCCAGATCAGCGCCGAGGCCGTGCGGCAGATGAAGATGGAAACGGGAGAGTGATCCCCTGTTCACTGTATCACATAAAAGGAAGGGCTGCCCCTTCTTTTTTTATAAAATGCAGCGGGATAGAACAAAAATTGGCAGGGAAGGGCAGGGAGGAGAACGCTTCTCTTTTGCGTCAAAAGAGAAGCAGAAAACCTCCTTTTAACGCCGTAAAAGCAGCGGCAGCAAAACGAAACAGGAGTGCCGTTCCCCGCTTCCGGGCAGGCCGGCGAAGCCGGCCCTGCTGTGCGCAAAGCGCACAGCGAAAAACCGGAGTCAGGCCGGAGAAAATGAGCTAGCTCATTTTTCCGGACTGCCACCGGTTTTTCTTATGCCCGGAAGCTCTTTTGGCGACACTCAAGTTCCAGGCGCAAATTGTTTGTTATTGTATCCAAGCCGCATCGCCAGCTGGCTTCTTTGCAGCTTTCTTCCCCGGGAAGAAAGCGCGTATCCTCCCCGCCCAATTTCTGCCTGCCGCCTGAATCTTTTGAGACGATAAACAGTATTATTCGTTCCTTGCCCAGTACAGCACCGCGTCCACGGCCCGCTTCCAGCCGTGCAGCAGTTCGTCCCGGCGCTCCTCTTCCATGGCGGGCACAAATTTCTTTTCCACATGCCAGCCGGCGGCGGTTTCCTCCAGGTTGCCGTACACGCCCACGGCCAAACCGGCCAGCAGGGCGGCGCCCAGAGCGGTGGTTTCCAGCACCGCAGGCCGCTGGATGGAAACGCCGGCGATATCCGCCTGGAACTGCATCAGGAAGTTATTGGCCGTGGCGCCGCCGTCCACCCGCAGGCTGGCGGGGCGCTGACCGATATCCTGCACCATGGCCTCAAACAGGTCGCGGCTCTGATAGGCAATGCTCTCCAGGCCGGCCCGAACAATCTGCGCCCGGCCGGTGCCGCGGGTCATGCCAAAGAGGGTGCCCCGGGCATACATGCTCCAGTGGGGCGCGCCCAGCCCGGTAAAGGCGGGCACCAGGTACACGCCGTCGCTGTCGGGAACGGACAGGGCAATGGCCTCGCTCTCCTTGGCCTGGCGGACAAACTCCATCTCGTCCCGCAGCCACTGAATGGTGGCGCCGCCCATGAATACGCTGCCCTCCAGCGCATAGACGGGCTTGCCGTCCAGCCGCCAGGCCATGGTGGTCAGCAGGCCGCTTTCGGACAGGCGGAATTCGCTGCCGGCGTTCATCAGCATAAAGCAGCCCGTGCCGTAGGTGTTCTTGGCCATGCCCTTTTCAAAGCACGCCTGGCCAAACAGGGAGGCCTGCTGATCGCCCGCCATGGCGGCCACGGGAATTTCGCAGCCCAGAATGCTGTCATCCAGCATGCCGATCACATGGGCGTTGTCAATCACCTGGGGCAGCAGCTCCCGGGGAATATCCATCATCTGCAGCAGCTCGTCATCCCAGTCCTGGGTATGCAGGTTAAACAGCATGGTGCGCCCGGCGTTGGTGGCGTCAGTCACATGGGGATGGCCCTTCACCAGATGCCAGGCCAGGAAGGTGTCGATGGTGCCAAAGCACAGCTCGCCCCGGCGGGCGCGGTCCCGCACGTCCAGGGCATCCAGCAGCCACTGCAGCTTGGTGCCGCTGAAATAGGCGTCGGGCACCAGGCCCGTTTTTTCCCGGATGGTTTCGGCGTAGCCCTGCTTTACCAGCTTTTCCACATAGGGAGCCGTGCGGCGGCACTGCCACACAATGGCGTTATACAGCCATTTGCCGGTGGCCCGCTCCCACAGCAGAGTGGTTTCCCGCTGGTTGGTGATGCCGATGGCGGCAATTTCGTTGGGGTCAATGCCCGTGCTGCGCACGGCGGCGCGCAGGGATTCAATCTGCGTGCTCAGGATATCGCCCGGGTCATGCTCCACCCAGCCGGGGTTGGGGTAATGCTGCTTGAACTCCTGGGCAGCGGAGCCCACCATGCGGCCCTCCGTGGTAAAAACCACCGCGCGGGAGGATGTGGTGCCCTGGTCCAGGGCAACAAGGTAGCGCTTGTTCATAAATCATATCTCCTTTGCAAGGAAAGCTGCGCCGCTTTCCTGAATGTATGAAAGAAGGATTGCATACGGCGAAAGCCCGCGCCTGCGGGCTTTCGGAAATCCGTTTATTTGATCTGTATGCCGTACATATTGGCGTTATCCTTGCTGCAGGTGCCGATCACCAGCATATTGTTGTATACGGCGGGGGAGGCCTGCACTTCGCCGCCCAGCTCCAGGGTGTTTTTCACCTGGCCGGTCAGGCCGTCCAGCAGATAGAGCCGGCCGTTCTGGTCCGCCTGAATCACCCAGCCCTTGCCCTCCTTGCTGTAAACGGCAACGGGCGAGGAAATGGCCGGGCCGTTCAGCTCCCGCTGCCAGACCAGGCTGCCGGTAACCTTGTCCAGCGCCAGCATGGTGGCCTTGCTGCCGCCGCCTGTCATGTTAACGGTGAAAATCACCAGATCGCCCAGGTCATTCTGGCCGATGAGCGGGCTGGCCTTCAGGCCGCTGTTCTGATCTTTGCTATACGCGCACTGAATTTCGTATTTCCATACTTCCTCGCCGGTGAGGGCATTGAGCCTGCGCAGGGTAACGGGGGTCTTGGACTTCAGCCGGGCATAGGCGGTGTTGCCGGTATACAGCCCCAAATTGCCGTTGCGGTCAAAGTCCAGGGCCAGGGCGGCGTCGGTGTTATCACCGGCGTCGATGGCCCACACGGCGTTCATGGTGCGGGAATCAACGCACTGCAGCAGGCCGTAGGCGTCTGCCGTATAGATATACCGATCGTACACCGCCACGCTGGTTTCGGCGCCGGTGTCCTTCTCGGCCTCGTTCTTGGCTTTTACCTTCAGGAAGGCGATATCCTTGTTGATGGTCAGCTCCGGCGCGGTCATGATGGAGCCGTCCTCGCTGCGGAACTTGAAGTTGGTGTTCATGCCCACCGTGTAGATCAGGCCATTTTCACCGGCGACGATCAGGGTGTCGCTGCTGCGGTCAAAGACGGCGGAGCCGTCAAAGGCGCCGTTGGGGGAGTACTGATCCTGCTGGTTGGATTTGCGGCCGTTCAGCAGCAGCAGCTCCTTGCCATCCAGCAGGCTGAACACCCGGAAGCCGATATCGCCCGTTTTGTTGGGCAGCTTCGATATCGCCTGGCCCACAGCCAGATAGGGATAGCCCTGGGGATTAACCGCCACGCTGGATTTGAGGGGATAGCCCACGGTGATGGGATCCCGGGTGGGCTGGCCGTCGTTGAGATCAAGGAAATAAATTTTGCCGTCCAGCGCGCCGAAAATCACTTCCTTCATGGAAGTAACATTCCGCTTTTCATCGTAGATGTTCATCCACAGGGTGCGCTGCTCGGTCACCAGCTTCACGATGGCGGGCTGGCCCGTCCAGCCCACGCCGTACAGCGTGCCGCTGTCGGCGGTGCGCAGGCTGCCCAGGGGATATTTCCAGGCCACCTCCAGGGCTTCCTGCTGCATTTCCACCGAGCCGAAAGCGGCGTTCTGGCGGAAATTGCTGCCGCGGAAGGCGGTTACGCCGTCATAGGCGGTATAGGCATCGGGCATGCCCATGCTGATGGCGCCGGAGCGGGTCAGCTCGGTCACCTTTTTGCCGTTCTGATACACCGTCTGCACCAGGCCCAGCTGCTTGGGATCGGTGGCGGCGGAAGCGCCTGCCTCCAGCAGCGGCATGGGCGTGGGCGTGGGCACCGGGGTGGCCGTAGGCACCGGCGTAGGCGTGGGCGTGGGCACCGGCGTGGGGGTAGCGGTAGGCGCCGGGGACGGGGTAGCCGTGGGCGCCTGGGTGGGAACGGTGGTGCCCGGCTGCGCCGTTTCGGTCTGCTGCGCGGCGGCGGTGGGCTGCACCGCGGGCACAAAGGCCTCCGGGGCCTCGGTTTCAGTGACGGCCTGGGTGGGCACAGGGGTGGGAACGGGCGTAGGCGCGGGCGTGGGCGTGCTGGTAACCACCAGCGTCAGCTTGCTGTCCGTCTGCCGCCATACGCCGTTTTCCAGCACGGCGGCATATACGTCGTTCACATAAACATCCTCAAAGCGGATGGTAACCAGCCAGGTGGTGTTTTCCTCCGGGTCCTTGCACTGCCGGGAGGAGGGCAGCAGGCTGCCGTCGGCGTCCGTGATGCCCACATCCTCCACCGCCTGGGTGGTGGTGATATTAAACTGCATCTGGGTGCCCACGTCCGCAGCGGTGCTGCTGGTCTGGAACAGATGAATGGCCGCCGGGGCCTTTTCCACACCCAGCAGCGTGCCCACCCGGTCACGCAGGTCATACAGGGCGCCGGCAAAACCGCCGCCGTCCCGGGGACGGTCCATCAGCCGGGGCAGCAGAATCAGCCCCAGCACAAACATGGCCAGCAGCACCGCCAGGCAAATCAAGCCGGTAAGCCAGCCATGGCCGCGGGGCGGCTCGTCCTCGTCATAGCCGCCCTCCTCGGGGTACAGCTGGTCCTCCAGCTGGGCATCCCGGGCTTCATAGCGCTGGCCCCGGGGATAGCCTGCCTCCGGCATGGGCTCTTCTCCATATACCGGCGTCATGGCAGGCGCGCCGGCATCCTGGGCGGAGGTATCCGGCGCATCATAAGCCATTTCCCGGCGGACAATACGCTCCCCGCCGATGACGGGCACCTTCCGCGTGGGGCTGGCAGGCTCTGCCGGCGCGTCATCGCGCACCACAGGCAGCACCCGCGTTTCCGCCGGTGCTGCGCTGCTTTCGGCAGGCTGCGGATGGTGGCGGTCAGAACGGCGATGGCGCTGATACGGCACCGCGGGCTGCTCGCCGGTTTTTTTGGAATCAAAATAATCAGCCATGCTGCATACTCCTTGCGTCGGAAAGAAACAATATTTCAAACTATATTATAACAGGCATCTGTTAAATTGGCAAGCGAAAGGGGCGTCCCGGCGCTGGGAATATCTTGTCGTTTTCCGGGCGATTGCCCCGTTGAAGCAGAATTGACACAGAGGATTATAATAAATTGGGAAATGGCTTCGGAAAGGCTGGTGAACAAGTAATGAAAAGCTATCAGGAAAAAATCCTCATGCGCACCCGAGACTGCGATGTGAACGGCCAGTGGCGGCCCAGCGCCATGCTGGAGGAAATGCAGGAAATTTCCGGCACCCACTGCGCGCTGCTGGGCTGCGGACGGGATGACCTGCTGAAGCGGGGCGTTGTATGGGTGCTGGCCCGCAGCGAGGTGCAGATGGAGCGCTATCCGGCCATTGGGGAGCAGATTACGGTGCAGACCTTCCATAAGCCTGTCCGGCTGCGCTTTTTCCCCCGCTATTATATTTTTACCGACAGCCAGGGAGAAACGGTGGGCAAGGCCGGCGCGCTGTGGCTGCTGATGGATTTGCAAACCCGCCAAACCATCCCCGCCGGGGATATCGCCGCCCTGCTGCCGGACAACAGCGATCTGGCCGCGCCCATGGCGCTGCCCGCCACGGTGGGCCAGCTGCAGGGAGAGGAAACCGTCAACGAATATCAGCCGGTTTACACCGATCTGGATGTGAACGGGCATGTGAACAACACCCGCTACGCCGATTGGCTGTGCAATGCCCTGGGTGTGGACACCATGCGCCAGTACCAGCTGCAGAACCTGGTGCTCAACTATAACGCGGAGGTGGTGCCCGGACAGCATGTATCGCTGCACCTGACCCGTCAGGGGCTGGATTTGCGCATGGCGGGGTATCACGGCGAAAAGGTGGCCTTTGAAATCGGGGCGCGGCTGAAGGAGCGGATTTAATACGGCTTGCCTTTTCGGCAGCCGCATGCACAAAGCGGGGGAGGGGGATACGCTTCTCTTTTGAGTCAAAAGAGAAGCAGAAAACCTTCTTTTAGCGCCGTAAAAGCAACGGCAGAAAACTGAAGCAGGAGCGCATCCACCGCTTCCGGGCAGGCTGGCGAAGCCGGCCCTGCTGTGCGCATACGCACAGCGAAAAACCGCCGGACAGACCGAAAAACAAACAAGTTTGTTTTCCCGGCTGGCCTGCGGTTTTTCTTATGCCCGGAAGCTCTCTTGGCGCCGTTCAAATTACAGGCGCAAATTGTTTGTTGTTGTGTCCAAGCCGGTTCGCCAACCGGCTTCTTTGCAGCTTCCTTCCCCGGGAAGAAAGCGCGTATCCTCCCCGTCCAATTTCCGTTTGCTTACGCAGTTATTGAGAAGTGGAACAGCATTAAAAACGATGTTATGTTTTTTGCCGGCGTGCCGCCTGCCATTTGGGCAGCCAGTAATCCCGGCCGTATACCAGCAGCTCTGCCAGCGCGCCCAGGGGAAGGGCCCAGAAGATGTCCACCACGGAATGCTGCTTCACAAAGGCGGTGGCCATGCAGATTACAGCCACAAAGACGCAGATAAAGGCTTTCCAGGAAGCGGAAACGCCTTTCTCTTTTGTCCATACGGAGGCGATGCCCAGGGAATAGGCCACATGCAGGGAGGGGCATACCCCGGTGGGGGTATCAAAGGCGTAGATGATGCTGAGAACCCAGGTGAAGAAGTTCTGCCGGGGAAATACGTCGGGCCGCAGATCCTGCCGGCTGGGGTACAGGATATACGCGGTCATGGCCACTGCCTGGGTGATCATAATGAACACCGACAGCTTTTTGAAGCTGTCCGTGTTGTAAAGGGCAAAATACAGCAGGGAGCCCGCTACCAGCAGAAACCACAGCAGATAGGGGACGACAAAAACCTCGCAGAAGGGAATCCTGTCATCCAGCGGGCTGTGGATGATATGGCATTTTTCAAAGGGAATCAGGTTTTCTGTCAGAAAATACAGGGCAAAATACACCAGCCAGCCCAGCAGCAGCTTCAGATGGGAAAACTGCGGCTCCTGCAGGCGGCTCAGCCGGAACTGACGGTAATCAACAATGGGCTTCTTCATGCGGATACTCCTTCAGGGGCAGGCTGCAGGGATAGTCCCGTTTGGGGATGTTGCGGTAGGGGATCACTGTGTGCGGGGGCAGGCTGCAGGCCAGGCGGGTGATTTCCGCTTTGAGCGCGCTGCAGATGCGCTGGCGCTCCTCCTCCGCGGGCTGATCAGCCCGATAGGGAATGGGCGCGCCCAGCACCATTTTTTTCAGCTTGGGGGCGATATACAGGGGCACAAAGGAAAGCTCCTTCTGGGTGCGGGCGCAGTAAATGCGGGCCACATCCACAAAATGCTCCTGGAAATCGTACAGGATATTGTTGTATTTCCGGTCGTACTCGGGGAAAATGACCACTTTGGCGCCTTGCTTCAGCTTGTCGATGGTGGAGCGGAAGGTGGCAAGCAGCCGCCCGTCCCGGTAAACGGGAATGGTGTTGGCGTTGTTGAAGATCAGCACGGACAGCGGCGCGATGGCATAGGAGAGAATCCGGTAAAACCACCGGGAGGCGGCGGGCTTTTGGGACCAGAAATCCTGAAACGCGTAGCCGGGCACCTCCTTTAGGTGCATCATCTGGCCGGCACACCAGGTGTACCGGTTGTCCGGAAAGAAAAGCTCGCAGGCGATGGGCCCGTTCATCTGGCAGTGGTTGCCCACCAGGATGGCGCCTTCCTCCGGCAGGTTCTCCAGCCCCTCCACCTGCATGCGGGGATAGGCGGCGCGCACCGCCGCTTTGATCAGCAGATAGGCCCGGGAGGGCTTTTTCTGGTCCATTCCGTTTCCGCCTTTCTTAACCGGATTTATTCCAGTAGAACAATAGAAACAATACCATGCAAATTTAAACAGAATATAAACAAAAAATCCGTTGAGCCAATCATATTATATAAGATGAAAACGGCAAACGGGAATTGGGAGGGGAAGGATACGAACGGGGCTCTTCTCTCTTTGGGTCAAAGAGAGAAGCAGAGAAACCCCGTTTGTCGCCGTAAAAGCAGCAAACACAATCTGAAACAGGAGTGCACCCACCGCTTCCGGGCAGGCCAGCGAAGCTGGCCATGCTGTGCGCAAAGCGCACAGGGAAAAGCCTGAAAATTCCCGATAAAACAAGCAAGCTTGTTTTTCGGCAATTTTCAGGCTTTTCTTATGCCCGGAAGCTCTCCTGGCGACGTTTAAGTGACAGGCGCAAATTATTTGTTGTTGTGTCCAAGCCGCATCGCCGACTGGCTTCTTTGCAGCTTTCTTCCCCGGGAAGAAAGCGCGTATCCTCCCCGTCAAATCCGCGCTTGCCGCTGTTGCGGAAACGCCGCTCTTTGCTTTTTTACTTCCCCTGATCGGCCGCTTTGGCGGCAATCCTGTAGCTGTTGGCAATGAACTGGCTCAGCTCCTCCTTTTCCAGAGGGCGGCTGCTCATGCGGGCAATGTCAAAATACTGTTTGGCCAGCAGCTTCTGCAGCTCGGCGTCCTCCAGTGCGGCCAGGCTGCGGATGGCGGGGCAGGCGGTGTTGAGCACCACCTGGGGCTTTTCGGGCAGGGCGAAGCCCTGGCCGTAAATGGCCGCCATTTCGCGGTACCGGCGCATCTGCTCGTCCTCCAGCAGCATCAGCGGCAGGTCATGATCCTTGAGGGCCTGGGCTTTGACGGTCAGCGTTTCATCACCCACCGCCTCCCGGAACAGCTTTTCCAGGGCCTCCTGGGGCAGATCCTCCGCCTGGGACTCCGAATCGGCCAGCCCGTCCGCGTCGGCATCCACCCGGGCAAAGGTGATGGCCTTGTCCGCCTCACCCTGATTTTCCAGATGCTGCATGAAGCTGATGTCGATAACGGAATCCATCACCGCCACGTCGATGCCCCGGTCGGTATACAGCTTCACGCTGGCGGCCTGCCGGGCGGCGTCGGAGGTGTAGTATACTTTCCTGTCCGTCTTGCCCTCGTTGCGGGATGTATACTCGTCCAGCGTCAGATATTCGCCCGCCGTGGTCTTCAGCAGCAGGCTGCCCTTGACGGCCTGGTAGAATTTTTCATCCCGCAGGCAGCCGTACTTGACAAAGGGATGGATGTCGTCCCAGTAGGTCTGGTAGGTTTCCCGCTCGGTGTTCATCAGGCTGTTCAGCTTGTCCGCCACCTTTTTGGTGATGTGGGCGGACAGGCGGCGCACATAGCCGTCGTTCTGCAGGAAGCTGCGGCTGACGTTCAGGGGCAGGTCGGGGCAGTCCAGCACGCCGCGAAGCAGCAGCAAAAACTCCGGAATGATCTCCTTGATGTTGTCCGCCACGAATACCTGGCGGTTGAACAGCTTGATCTGCCCTTCCTGGCCGCCAAAGTCCTTGCGGATGCGGGGGAAGTACAGAATGCCCTTCAGGTTGAAGGGGTAATCCACGTTCAGGTGAATCCAGAACAGCGGCTCCTCAAAGGTGTTGAACAGCTTGCGGTAGGTGTCCTTGTATTCGTCCTCGGTGCAGTCCTTGGGCGCCTTCAGCCACAGCGGATGGGTATCGTTGATGGGCTCGGGCTTTTTGGGTTCCTCGCCCTCCTTGGGCGGCTCGGGCTTATCCGAGGCATCCTCCAGATAAATGGGCACGGCCATGTAGCCGCAGTAGCGGTTCAGCACCTCGCGGACGCGGTAGGCATCCAGAAATTCCTTTTCCTCCTCGCTGATGTGCAGGGTGATGGTGGTACCCCGCTCGCTCCGGCTGCCTTCCTGCATGGTGTAGGCCATGCCGTCCTCGCTTTCCCAGCGCACGGGCGCGGCCCCCTCCTGCCAGCTCAGGGTATCGATGGTCACCCTGTCCGCCGGCATGAAGGCGCTGTAGAAGCCCAGGCCGAAGTGGCCGATGATGCCCCCGTCGCTTTCGCCCTGGTATTTCTTTAAAAATTCCTCCGCGCTGGAAAAAGCCACCTGGTTGATGTACTTTTCCACTTCCTCCGCGGTCATGCCGATGCCGTTGTCCGAAAAGCGCAGCTCGCCCTTTTCCTTATCCACGGTAACGGTCACCTTCAGCTCCTCCTCGGTGGGGGAGATCATGCGGTATTTGGTGATGGCGTCGCAGCCGTTGGCCGCCAGCTCGCGGATGAAAATATCCTTATCGGAATACAGCCAGCGCTTGATCACCGGCATGATATTCTGCGCATGGATGGAAATATTGCCTTTTTTCAGTTCAGACATATGGATATATTGCCTCCTTGCAAAGCGATTGCGGTTCGTTCTGTTAGCACTCAACTGTAACGAGTGCTAACAACAAAAAGTAGCATAGCACGCCAGGCTTCCTTTGTCAATAGCGCAGGGGCCGCTTTGTAAAAAAAACACCGCTGCCGGGAATGCGGCATACAGTGATAATGCGGGCGCGGCCCGCGCAGAAAAAATGGGATGTGAAGCATCATGAAGCGCGGCGAGGTTTACCGCGCAGATCTCGATCCCGTGCTCGGCTCGGAACAGGGCGGCATCCGCCCTGTGCTGATCGTGCAGAATGACCTTGGCAACCAATCGAGCCCCACGGTGATCGTGGTGCCGCTGACGTCGCGCCGAAAACGCCTGAACCAGCCCACCCACGTGCTCATCCACCCGCCGGAGGGCGGGCTGGAGTGCGCGTCCCTGGTGCTGTGCGAGCAGATACGCACGCTGGAAAAAAGCAGGCTTGGCCGGCGCCTGGGCAGGCTTTCGGAGGAAAGCCTGCGGCGCGTGGAGCATGCGCTGCAAAAAGCCCTGGGCACTGCGCGTTGATATAAAAAAAGAAGGCGGGTGAAACGCCTTCTTTTTTATACCGGATTTTACTCGCGGCCGGCTTCCTTGATCTTGGCAGCCTTGCCCTGCAGACCGCGCAGATAATACAGCTTCGCACGGCGCACCTTGCCCTTGCGGATGACCTCAATGTGGTCCACGCGGGGGCTGTGCAGCGGGAACGTACGCTCTACGCCGATGCCGTAGCTGACGCGGCGAACCGTAAAGGTTTCGCGGCAGGAGCCGTTGCGGCGGGCGATGACGGTGCCTTCGAACGCCTGCAGGCGCTCGCGGTTGCCTTCCACAACCTTCACGAACACGCGCAGCGTGTCGCCAACGCTGAAGTTGGGCCGATCGGTACGGAGTTGGGCATTCTCGATGCTCTTGATGATTTCGCTCATAATGATGTTTCCTCCTTCCCTCATAGACGTTCGTGCGCGGCGGCTTTGGCACAAGCGTTTGCCCGCAGAGGACCGTCCGTTTCACACAAAGCGCATTATAACACAACAGAAATAAAAAAAGCAAGCCCTGAATCAAGTTTTTGTGCGGCAAAAGAAAAAAGGCGGGGCGGAGAACCGTCCGGGGCGCTCCAGACATGAAATCTTATTCAATTTGCCCGTGACGCGGACAGGGAATAATGCTATAATAATGAAAAGCAGTCAACGATTTTGTGCAGTAAAGGAGTTTGTTTCCATGGCATCAGGTCCCATGAATCGCAAAAAGAACATTACCGGCAAGGCGTCGGAAGACAGCATGAACACCCAGGGCGCGGGCCGCGGGGAAGGGCCGGTGGGCGCTTCCGACGGCTATCAGGCGCGCAAAAACCAGCAGTCCCCCGCGGACAGGCTGCGCAGCGCCATGAACGGGCGGCAGCCGGTATCCCGGCCCAAGAACGCGGGCGGGTATTCCTCCGGCAGCATGAACACCCACGGCGCGGGCCAGGGCAGCGCCCGGCCCCAGCAGCAGCGGCCGGCCGCGGGCCAGCAGGGCGGCAGCCCCTTTGGGATGCGGCCCCAGCAGACGGCGCGGCCCTCCCGGCCCCAGACCACGGGGAGCGCGGGTCAGCAGCGCGCCGCTTCCCGCGGGGGCGGCGGCATGGGCAAGCTGATTCTGATCGCGCTGGCGGTGATTTTGCTGGGCGGCGGCGGAGGCCTCAGCGGCCTGTTTGGCGGCGGCTCGGATTCCGGCTCCACGGGCGGCGTTTCCAATTCCGCCTCCTCCGGCGGCCAGAGCAGCGCGGGCGATTTGCTCGGCTCGCTGCTGGGCGGCGGCACGGGGAGCACCTCTTCCCTGATCACCGGCGGCCTGTCCAGCCTGCTCAGCGGCGGCGGCTCGGGCGTTTCCGGGCTGCAGGATATCCTGGGCGGCAGCTGGTTCAGCGGGCAGTCCGGCATTGGCAGCACCGCCGCTTCCACGCCCGCGGCGGTTTCCGGCGGGGCCAACTACACCGCGGTCAACCGCAGCGTGGCCGCCGGCAGCCGGGAAAAATACACCGCCATCAAGGGCAACGGCAAGGATACCATGACCATCCTGGTGTATATGTGCGGCGCGGACCTGGAAAGCAAAAGCGCCATGGCCACCAAGGATTTGCAGGAGATGCTCAACGCCAAATTCGGCAAGAACATCCAGCTGGTGGTTTATACCGGCGGCAGCACCGGCTGGCGGAACAACCTGGTTTCCTCCCAGGTGAATCAGATCTGGCAGGTGCAAAGCGGCCAAATGAACTGCCTGGTGCAGAACGCGGGCACCGGCGCCATGACTAACCCGGATACCCTGGCCTCCTTCATCCAGTACGGCGCCAAGAATTTCAAGGCCAACCGCTACGCGCTGATTCTGTGGGACCATGGCAGCGGTTCTGTGGCGGGCTACGGCTATGACGAGCGCAATCCCCGGGCGGGCTCCATGAGCCTGGCCGGTCTGAACACCGCGTTCCAGAAGGGCGGCATTCAGTTTGATTTCATCGGCTTTGATACCTGCCTGATGGCCACGGTGGAAAACGCGCTGATGGCCAGCCGGTATGCCGACTACCTGATCGCCTCCGAGGAAACCGAGCCCGGCATCGGCTGGTATTACACCGACTGGCTGACGGCACTGGGGGAGAATCCCTCCATGGCCACGCTGGACATCGGCAAGCGCATCTGCGATGACTTTGTGGCCCGGTGCGCCAATGAGTGCCGCGGCCAGATGACCACCCTCAGCGTGATCGATCTGGCGGAGCTGGAGCATACCATTCCCGACCGGCTCAGCGGATTTGCCGATTCCGTCACCGCACTGATTTCCAACCAGGAGTATAAAACCGTTTCCAACGCCCGCAACGGCAGCCGGGAGTTTGCCACCTCCGCCCGCATCGACCAGGTGGATTTGACCGACCTGTGCAACAACCTGGGCACCGCGGAAAGCGCCAGCCTGGCCAAGGCCCTGCGGGAAGCGGTGAAGTATAACCGCACCAACATGTCCCAGGCCTATGGCCTGAGCGTGTATTTCCCCTATAAGAGCGTCAGCAATGTGGACAAGGCCGTAAGCACCTACGCGGCCATCGGCATGGACGACAGCTACGCCAAGGCCATCCGCGCCTTTGCCAGCGTGGAGGCCAGCGGCCAGGCCGTCAGCGGCGGCACGGGCAGCGCCATCCCCTCGCTGTTTGGCATGTCCCAGGGCGGCGGCGCCGTCTCCGGGGATATGATCGCCTCCCTGCTCAGCAGCTTCCTGGGCGGCGGCTCCGGCATGGATTTCCTCTCCGGCCGCACCCTGACGGAGGAGCAGCTGGGCCAGTACTTGACCGTGAATATGCTGGACAGCAGCAGCCTGGTGTTCCGGCAGGCGGACGATCAGTGGGTGATGGACCTGGCGCCCGAACAGTGGGCCCTGGTGCACGGCATTGACCTGAACCTGTTCTACGACAACGGCAAGGGCTATGTGGACCTGGGGCTGGATAACCTGTTTGAAATCAATCCGGATACCGGCCTGCTGGTTGCCGACACCAGCGGCACCTGGATGGCCATCAACGGCCAGCCCGTGCCCTACTACCATGAAACCAGCGAGCAGATCAGCGAAACGGAATGGCGCATCACGGGCCGTGTGCCGGCGCTGCTTAACGGCGACCGGGCCGATCTGCTGATCGTGTTTGACCAGGACCATGAAACGGGCTTTGTGGCGGGCGCCCGCACGGTGTATACCGACAGCGGCATTGAGGCAGTGCCCAAGAACATGACCGAAATCGCCCCGGGCGATACCATTACCTTCCTGGCCGACCTGTACGATTATGATCAGAACTTCACCGACAGCTATGCCTTTGGCAATAAAATCACCGTGGAGGGCGAGCTGACCGTCAGCGACGTCTACCTGCCCGATGCCTCGAAGGCGCTGGCGACCTACCGCTTCACCGATATCTACAACCAGGCGTACTGGACGCCCGTGATCGGCCGCTGAAGAGAACCGGGTGGGAAATGCAGGGGGAGGGAAACGCTTCTCTTTTGAGTCAAAAGAGAAGCATAAAACCCCGTTTGTCGCCGTAAAAGCAGCAAACACAAACTGAAACAGAAGTGCACCCACCGCTTCCGGGCAGGCCGGCGAAGCCGGCCCTGCTGTGCGCATGCGCACAGCGAAAAACCGCCGGACAGACCGAAAAACAAACGAGTTTGTTTTTCCGGCTGGCCTGCGGTTTTTCTTATGCCCGGAAGCTTGCATGGCGGCATGCAAGTTACAGGCGCAAATTGTTTGTTATCGTGTCCAAGCCGGTTCGCCGACTGGCTTCTTTGCAGCTTTCTTCCCCGGGAAGAAAGCGCGTATTCTCCCCTGCCCGTTTCTGTTTGTACATGCCACTTTTTTGCCAAGGAAAGAAACTTTCTTGTCCCGATTCCCTTCCCGCCCGGCGCCGGGTTTTCTTTTGCGCGGGGAGTATGCTATAATACAGTATCGGGCGATTGCGCCTGACGATCTGATATTGACGGATGGAAATATGGAAGATAAATTCGCCGAAAAATTTGAATGGATGGAAAACCGCCTGGAGGAGCTGGCCGAGGCCGTGGCGCAGCCGGACATCCTGGCTGATATGCCCCGCTGGCAGAAGCTCAGCCGGGAGCATGCCCAGCTGGAGCCCGCGGTGAACGCCTGGCGGGCCTATCAGCGGCTGTGCGCCCATTTGGCGGAGGCCCGGGAGCTGGCGGACGACCCGGACATGGGGGAGATGGCCAAAGAGGAAATCCGCGCTCTGTCCGAGCAGGAAAAGGCGGAGGCGGAACGGCTGAAACTGTTCCTGATTCCCCGGGATCCGGACGACCAGCGCAACGTCATCCTGGAGGTGCGCGCCGGCGCGGGCGGCGATGAGGCCAGTCTGTTCGCCGCGCTGCTGCTTCGCATGTATACGCGCTATGCGGAGCGCAGGGGCTGGCAGGCCGCCGTGACCAGCATCAGCGATACCGAGCTGGGCGGGGTCAAGGAGGCCGTGGTTGCCATCACGGGCACGGGGGCGTTCAGCCGCCTCAAGTTTGAAAGCGGCGTGCACCGTATCCAGCGGGTGCCAGTGACGGAGGCCGGGGGCCGCATCCACACCAGCACCGCCACGGTGGCCGTGCTGCCCGAGGCGGAAGCGGTGGAGGTGGAGATCCGGCCGGAGGACATCCGCATCGATACCTACCGGGCCAGCGGCCACGGCGGCCAGTATATCAACCGCACGGACAGCGCCGTGCGCATCACCCATCTGCCCACGGGCCTGGTGGTGACCTGCCAGGATGAAAAAAGCCAGCTGAAAAACAAGGAAAAGGCCATGAAGGTGCTGGCCAGCCGGCTCTACGACCTGTACCGCAGCCAGGCGGACAGCGAATACGCCCAGAACCGTCGCGCCCAGGTGGGCACGGGGGAGCGCAACGAGCGCATCCGCACCTATAATTTTCCCCAGGGCCGGGTGACCGACCACCGCATCGGCCTGACGCTGTATAAAATCGACGCCATCGTGGACGGCGATCTGGACGAAATCATCGATGCCCTTACCATGGAGGACCAGGCGGAAAAGCTGAAGGCGCTGGGATAAGGAGAGCGAAAAATGATTGTGATTGTAGCGGAAAAACCCAGCGTTGGCCGGGACATCGCCCGGGTGCTGGGCTGCCGGCAGAGCGGCGAGGGCTGCATCCAAGGGGAAAAGTACACCGTTACCTGGGCGGTGGGCCACCTGGTGACCCTGTGCGAGCCGGACGAAATTGACGAAAAATATAAAAAATGGCGGGCGGAAGATCTGCCCATCCTGCCCGACGTGATTCCCACCAAGGTGATCTCCAAAACGAAAAAGCAGTTTTCGGTGATCAAAAAGCTGATCAACGACAAGGAAACGGAGCGGGTGATCTGCGCCACCGACGCCGGGCGGGAAGGCGAGCTGATTTTTCACTATATTTACGATCAGGCCAAGTGCAAAAAGCCCGTGGACCGGCTGTGGATTTCCTCCATGACCGACGAGGCCATCCGGGAGGGCTTTGAGCAGATCAGGCCGGACAGCGAATACGAGGGCCTGCGCAAAAGCGCCGTATGCCGCAGCGAGGCGGATTGGCTGGTGGGCATGAACGCCAGCCGCGCCTTCACCCTGCGGTATAACGCCCTGCTGTCCATCGGCCGGGTGCAGACGCCCACGCTGAACATCCTGGTGAAGCGCCGCAAGGAAATAGAAAACTTCAAGCCGGTGGAATATTATACGCTCACGGCGGACTGTGGCGATTACAGCGGCCAGTGGTTTGACGAAAAAGCGGCGGACGAAAAAACCGCCCACCGCATCCCGGCAAAGGAAAAAGCGGAGGAGCTGGCCGCCCGGGTGAAGGGCAGGCCCGCCCGGGTTCGCAGCGCCACCAGCGAGGAGAAAAAAGAGCTGCCGCCCCAGCTGTATGACCTTACCAGCCTGCAGCGGGACGCCAACCGCACCCTGGGCTTTACGGCGGATAAAACGCTGAAAATAGCCCAGGCGCTGTATGAAAAGTGGAAGCTGCTCACCTATCCCCGCACGGACAGCCGCTATTTGCCCATGGATATGATTCCCAAGCTGTACCAGACGCTGAAAGCGCTGCCCGAGCCCTATCGCAGCCTGGAGGCGGGCATGGAGCGCAAGGAGGACGGCAAGCTGTATATCAGCAAGCGGATTTTTGACAACAGCAAGGTATCCGATCATTATGCCCTGCTGCCCACGCCCAAAACGGCAGATCTTTCCAAGCTGCCTCCGGACGAGCGGAATCTTTACGACATGGTGGTGCGCCGCATGCTGGCGGCTTTCTATCCCGCCCATGTGTATGACGCCCTGCGGGTGATTACCGATTGCGAGGGGGAGGCCTTCCGCTCCACGGGCCGGGCGGTGAAGGCGCAGGGATGGAAGGCCCTGTACCAGCAAACGGAGCAGCCCGCAAAGAAAACCCGAGGCAAAAAGAAGGAGGAAGACGAGGAGAGCGCCGCGGCCCTGCCGCCGCTTTCCGCCGGGGAGGAACGCACGGTCAAAAAGGCGGAGGTGCAGCAAAGCGCCACCAAGCCCCCCGCGCCGCATACCGATGCCAGCCTGCTGGCGGCCATGGAGCACGCGGGCCGGGAAATTGAGGATGAAGCCCTGCGGGAATCCATGAAGGGCGCGGGCCTGGGCACCCCGGCCACCCGGGCCGCCATCATCGAGCGGCTGCTGCAGGTGGGCTATGCCCAGCGCCGGGGCCGCACCATCAACGCCACGGATAAGGGCGTGCAGCTGATTGCCGTGGCGCCGGAGGAGATCGCCTCCCCGGAGATGACCGGCAAATGGGAGCTGGCCCTGGACGAGATTGCGAAAAGCCAGCGGGATACCGAGCGCTTCATGCAGGGGATTCGCCGCATGAGCGCCTTCCTGGTGGACTATGCCAAGGACAGCGCGCCGAAAATCGAATTTCCGGAGGAGATGCGCCGCGGCCGCAAGGGCGCGGCCCGGAAATCCACAGTGAAGCCCCTGGAGGGCACGGCCTGCCCCCTGTGCGGCAAGCCTGTGCAGGAGAATGCCAAGGCCTTCGGCTGCTCGGGCTGGAAGGAGGGGTGCCATTTCACCCTGTGGAAGGATGGCCTGGCCCGCGCCGGCGGCCCGCAGCTGAATGAGAAGATTGTGCGGCTGCTGCTGAAGGATGGCCAGGTGAAGGGCAGCACCGGCACCCTGGCCCTGGGAGAGGGCCTGCTCACCTTTACCAAAACGGGGGAGGAGAACCCTGCGGCCCGGGTATCCGTTGTTTACGAAAAGAAGTAGACAGCAAAACAGTTTTCGTAGAAAGAACCAAAGGGGCCCCGCTTTGACGGCGGAAAAGCTGTACCTGAAAAGGGAATCCGCGCTTTCTTCCCGGGGAAGAAAGCTGCAAAGAAGCCGGCAGGCGATGCGGCTTGGACGCAAAAACAGAAAATTTGCGCCTGTAACTTGAACGCCGTCCAGCGAGCTTCCGGGCAAAAGAAAACCGGCGGCAGTCCGGAAAAATGAGCTTGCTCATTTTTTCCGGTCTGACGCCGGTTTTCCCTGTGCGCATGCGCACAGAAGGGCCAGCTTCGCCGGCCTGCCCGGAAGCGGTGTACACGCTCCCGTTTCGATTTTCCACCGTCGCTTTTACGGCGATAAACGGGGTTTTCTGCTTCTCTTTTGACGCAAAAGAGAAGCGTTCCCCTCCCTGCCGAAGCGATGTGCGGATTTAATCGGGATTCAGCACCGCTCCGCGTCCTTCATAAAGGCGGCATAGGCCTTTACCGCTTCATACAGGTCAGCCTTGTTGATAATCTCCTCGGGGGCGTGCATGCTCAGCACGGGCACGCCGCTGTCGATGACCTCCATGCCGTACAGGGCGCAAATATAGGCGATGGTGCCGCCGCCGCCCACATCCACCTTGCCCAGCTCGGCCGTCTGCCAGGCGATGGCGTTGTCATCCATGATCTTGCGCAGGCGCCCGATGAACTCGGCGTTGGCGTCGTTGGAGCCGGATTTGCCCCGGGAACCGGTAAACTTGTTGTAGCACACGCCGTGGCCCAGCAAGGCCGCGTTTTTCTTTTCAAACACGCTGGCATACAGGGGATCGTAGCCCGCGCTCACGTCGCAGGAGAGCATGCGGCTGTTTTTCAGGGCGCGGCGCAGGGTCAGCTCGCTGTACGCGTCCGTGGTGAGGTTTACCAGCTCCGCCATGGCGTTTTCAAAATAGCGGGCGCGCATGCCCGTGGCGCCTACGCTGCCGATTTCCTCCTTGTCGGCCAGCAGGCAGCAGCAGGTGTATTTGGGCACCTTCGGCAGCAGCAGCATGGCCTCCAGCTCGGCGTACGCGCACACGCGGTCGTCATGGCCGTAGCCCAGAATCATGCTGCGGTCCAGGCCGAAGTCCCGGCTTTTGCCCGCGGGAACCGCTTCGATTTCGGCGGACAGCATGTCCTCCTCCTCAATGCCGTAGCGGTCTTTCAGGATTTTGAGCATATTGGCCATCACGGCGTTCTTTTCCTCGCCCTCCAGGGGACGTCCCGCCAGGATGATATCCAGGCCCTCGCCCGTCACCGCCTCGCCGGCCTTCTTGCCCATCTGCTCCTGGGCCAGGTGAATCAGCAGATCGCTGATGCCCACCACGGGGTCGCTCTCATCTTCGCCGATGACGATTTCCACCAGCGTGCCGTCCTTTTTGGCCACCACGCCGTGAAGCGCCAGCGCCCGGGCCACCCACTGGTATTTCTTGATGCCGCCGTAATAATGGGTATCCGCATAGGCGATGTCGGTATCCTCGTAGAAGGGATTCTGCTTTACGTCAATGCGGGGAGAGTCAATATGCGCGCCCACCAGGTTGATGCCCGCCTCCAGCGGCTGCTGGCCCAGGTGGAACAGCATGATGGACTTATCCATGCAGACGGAGTATACCTTGTCCCCGGGCTGCAGCCTTCTGCCGGCAGCCACCGCCGCCGCCAGATCGGTGTAACCGTTCTTTTCCGCCAGGGCCACCGCCTGCTTCACGCATTCCCGCTCCGTTTTTCCCTGATCCAGGAAAGCACGGTAGCGGCAGCTGATGTCCTCCAGCGCCTTAAGCGCCTTTTCATCATAGTTTTTCCACGCATTTATCCGTTCCATAAAAAAAGCTTCCTCCTCATCAAAAAAATCAAGGCTATTTTATCACGTTGCGCCGCCGGAAACAAGCGCGTTTCCGAATGTGGACAATTTAGGAACAAACTGATATAATAAAGATGCATTTTTATAAAGGAGGCGGATATGAGCAGCAGCCTGCTTCTGGTCGTCAATCCCGCTGCCGGCATGGGCCGCGGAAAAACGCTCAAGGATGAAATCGTGCACATGTACGCCCGTTACGGATGGGAATGCACCGTCCGGGAAACGGCGGGCGCGGGCGACGCCGCGCGCTTTGCCCGGGAGCTTTCCCCGGCCCATGACATGATCATGTGCGTGGGGGGCGACGGCACGCTGTCCGAAACCCTGAACGGCCTTCTCCGCGTGGAAAACGCGCCGCCGCTGTGCTATGTGCCCATGGGCAGCACCAACGACCTGGCCCTTTCCGCCGGGCTGCCCCGGGATCCCATGTCCGCCGCCGCCGTGGGGCTGGGCGGGGTTCCCCAGGTGATCGACGCCGGGCTGTTCAACGGCAAGGTGTTCAGCTATGTGGCCTGCTTTGGCGCTTTTACCCGCACCTCTTACGAAACGGACCGGGCGCTGAAAAACAAAATCGGCCACCTGGCCTATATCCTCACCGGCGCCCAGGAGCTGACGCGCATCCAAAGCTACTTTGTGCGGGTGGACTGCTCCGGGGAAACCATCGAGGGCGAGTTCTTTTTCGGCTCGCTGTGCAACACCCGCTCCCTGGGCGGCACGCTGAAGCTGCCCCTTTCCTCCGGCGATCTGTATGATGGCCGCCACGAGCTGCTGATGGTGCGCAAGCCCCAGCATATTTCTGAACTGACGGGCCTGCTGCCCGCCATCCTGGCCGGCTCCTATGATCATCCCCTGCTGGTGTTCCGCCATGTCGAGCACGCGGTTTTCCACATGCCGGAGGCGCTGCCCTGGTCCCTGGACGGGGAGCGGGCCGATGCCGGGCTGCAGGTGGATATCCGCAACCTGCACCATGCCTATCGTCTGATGCTGCCCAACCCAAGAGGCAATAAAAAATGAAACCGCTATCTTCTGACCGCAAGGCGTTCCTGCGGGATGCGCTGCGCATTCTGCTGCTGGCTGTGCTGCTGAACTTTGTAATTGAAACGCTTTCCAGACATTCGCCGGTCAGCGCGTTTTTGTATGCCGTTTTTCGCCCCCATGCATTTGTATACAACAGCCTGATCATCGCCAGCACCCTTTGCCTTGCCCTGCTGTTCCGCCGCAGGTTTTTTGCGCTTGCCCTGGCGAGCACCGTATGGCTGATTCTGGGGGTGATCAACTTTGTGATGCTCATCGTGCGCATCACGCCCCTGGGGTTTTACGATTTTGTGATCTGGCTGAAGAACACCAGCATTTCCAACGCCTATGTGACCATCGGCCAGTTTGTACTCATCGGCGTGGGCGCGTTGGCGGTGATCGCCGCCATGGTGGTGGTGTTCCGCCGGGCGCCCAAGGTGCGCCCGCAGCGCCGGCTTGCCCTGCTCTTCGCGGCGTCCGTGTGGGGCATCACCCTGGCCCTCACCGTTCCCTACGCCATCTATAACCATGATTACACCGACCACGCCAAGGCCTATAAGCACAGCGGCTTTCCGTACAGCCTGCTGCGCAGCGCGGTGGACCGCGGCGTTTCCAAGCCCCAGAAATACGACAAGGAAGCCATCGATGATATTATGACCCAGGTGGATGAAATGCCGGCCGCGGCACATCGCAGGGCGCCCAATTTCATCTTCCTGCAGCTGGAATCCTTCCTTTCGCCGGATAACATCACCACGGTGCAGTGCAGCGAGGACCCGGTGCCCACCTTTACCCGGCTCAAGCAAACCTGCTCCACCGGCCGGCTGTATGTGCCCATGATCGGCGGCGGCACCGCCAATGTGGAGTTTGAAGTGATCACCGGCATGAACCTGAACGATTTTGGCACGGGGGAGTATCCCTACAGCACGGTGCTGCAGGAGGCCGTTTGCGAATCGGTGGCCTATGATCTGAAGGAGCTGGGCTATGCCGCCCACGCCATCCACAGCAACACGGCCACCTTTTATCAGCGCCATCTGGTGTTTCCCCGGCTGGGGTTTGACAGCTTCACCTCCCTGGAATATATGTACGATTACACCACCAACGCCCTGGGCTGGTGCCGGGATGAATGCCTGATTCCGCCCATCCGGAAGGCGCTGACGGTGGATGAACAGCCCGATGTGGTGTTCACCGTGGCGGTGCAGGGGCACGGCAAATACAGCACGGAGGCCCCAGCGGAGCCCTATGCCATCACCTCCACGGGGCTGGAGGATAATCCCGGGCTCAAAAATGCCTTTGAGTATTATGTCAGCCAGCTGAAGGAAACGGATGATTTCCTGGCCGAGCTGCTGCGCGTGCTGGAGGACTATCCCGAGCCTGTGGTGCTGGTGGTGTACGGCGATCATCTGCCCGCCCTGGATATCCCCGAGGAATCCCTGGCCTCCGGCAGCCTGATGGCCACGGAATATGTGATCTGGAGCAACGACGGCAGCCTGGACAAGGAGGATAAGGACTTAACCAGCTTCCAGCTGACCGCCTATACCCTGGGCCGGTGCGGCATCAGCAATGGCGTGCTGATGCGGTTCCACCAGCAGCGCGCGGAGGACGAAAACTATCTGTCCGCCCTGCATGATCTGGAGTACGACATCCTGTACGGCGATAAATACCTCTATGATGGGCAGCCGCCCTATGTGCCCGCGGATATGCGCATGGGGCTGGAGGAGATTGCGCTTTACAGCGCTTCCTATGACGGCAAGGCGCTGATCGCCCGGGGGAAAGGCTTTACCCGTGCCAGCACCATCCTGGTGGGCGACAGCGTGCTGGACACCCTGTATGTGGACAGCGCCACCCTGGCCGCCCAGCCCGGCCTGCTGAAGCACATCGACCCGGGCGCGCAGATCAGCGTGGCCCAGGTGGCCTCGGACGGGCAGGTGCTCAGCAGCACGCTTCCCGTGCCTTGCGAGGTGAAGTAAGGCGAATGCGCCTTATCGTCTGAAAGGTGAAATTGGCAAGGGGAGGATACGCGCTTTCTTCCCGGGGAAGAAAGCTGCAAAGAAGCCGGTTGGCGAACCGGCTTGGACACAAAACCAAACAATTTGCGCCTGTAACTTGAAAGGCGCAAAGAGAGCTTCCGGGCAAAAGAAAAACCGAGGGCCAGCCAGAAAATGAATGCATTCATTTTCTGGTCTGTCCATCGGTTTTTCACTGTGCGCTTTGCGCACAGCAGGGCCAGCTTTGCTGGCCTGCCCGGAAGCGGGGGGCGCATTGCTGTTTCAGCTTGCGTCTGCTGCTTATACGGCGTTAAAAGAAGGTTTTCTGCTTCTCTTTTGACTCAAAAGAGAAGCGTTTCCCTCTCCGTCCAATTTCTGCTTGCCGATTAGATGATCAACAGTATTCTTCAGAAAGCGCGTGCTCCTGTGCCCGGGCGCGCTTACCCCAGCAGCATGCGGTCGTTATCCAGGGCCTTGCCGCTGGCCTGACGGAATCTGTCCGTAAGGTCGCGGATGGTCAGGCCGCGGCGCTCCTCGCCGGAGGTATCATAAATGATGCGTCCGCGGTCCATCATCAGCGTGCGGTTGCCCAGGTCCAGGGCGCTTTGCATGTTGTGGGTAATCATCAGGCAGGTGATGTGATGCTCCTCCACAATGCTGCGGGTGAGGGCCAGCACCTTTTCCGCCGTGCCGGGGTCCAGGGCGGCGGTATGCTCATCCAGCAGCAGCACCTTGGGCGCGTGGTAGGTGGCCATCAGCAGGGTCAGCGCCTGCCGCTGCCCGCCGCTGAGCAGGCCCACGGGCTGCTTCATGCGGTCCTCCAGGCCCATGCCCAGCAGGGAAAGCCGCTCCCGGAAGGCCCGCTTGTCCGCCGCGGTGATATGGGATAACCATCCGCCTGTGCCGGCGGCCAGGGCCAGGTTCTCCTCAATGCTCATATCCGGCGCGCTGCCCCGCATGGGATCCTGAAACAGGCGGCCGATTTGCTTGGCCCGCCGGTGCTCCGGCGCCATGGTGACGTTTTTGCCGTCCAGGTAAATGGTGCCCGCGTCCGTATAGAAGCTGCCGCAGATGGCGTTGAAAAGGGTGGATTTGCCCGCGCCGTTGGCGCCGATGATGGTGATGAAATCCCCTTTTTGCACATGCAGGGTCAGCTGATCCAGCGCCAGCTTGGCATCCGCTGTGCCGGGGTGGAAGGTTTTGGATATGCCGTTCAGCCGCAGCATCAGGCAGCCCCCCTTTCGTGGGCTGCCCTGTACCGGCGCAGCAGCAGCCCGCCCTGGGTTTTGAGGTAGGGGCCGGAAATGGCCAGCACCACAATGACGGCGGAAACCAACTTGAGCATGAAGGCGGGCATGTGCAGGCGCAGGGCCACGGTGTATACCAGCCGGAACAGGATGGCGCCCAGCACGGCGCCCACCGCCCGCAGGGGAATGCTCCTGCGGCCCAGGAAAACGCCGCCGATCAGCAGGGAGGCCAGCGCCACCGTCAGCACGCCGCTGCTGGCCATGCTGATATCAAAGGATTTTTGCTGCTGGGCCATCAGGCAGCCGGACAGGGCGGAAAACGCGTTGGAAACACACAGCCCCACGGTGGTGGTGAAAATGGGATTGATGGAGGAGGAGCGAACCATATCCGCGTTGCAGCCTGTGGCGCGAATGGCCAGGCCCAGGCGCGTGCGCAGGAAGAAGCTGAGAAACAGGATGACCAGGGCCACGATGATTGCCAGCACCACCAGCTTGGACTGTCCCGCCAGGAAGGTGCCCTTCAAGGCCTCCTTGGCCAGGGTGAAAACCGTATCCGTCTTGCTCAAGGACAGCTGCGCCTTGTTGCCGGTCAGCAGCAGGTTGACGGAGTATAATCCCGTGTTGACCACAATGCCGGCCAGCAGGCTTTGCACGCCCATGCGGGTTTGCAGCAGGGCGGTGACAAAGCCCGATACGGAGCCTGCCAGCATGGCCGCCGGCAGGGAAAGCCAGGGGTGGCCGCTCAGCGCCGTCAGCGTGCCCACCGCCGCGCCGAAGGTGAAGCATCCGTCGGTGGACAGGTCGCAGACGTTGAGCATGGAATAGCTCAAAAACAGGGCCAGTACGGTCAGGGAATACACCAGCCCCAGCTCCAGCGCGGTCTGTCCCAGGGAAAAGATTTTATCCAGGTTCATCTGTGTTCGCTCCTATTGCGCAGGATGGGCGGAAGGCGGCGGCGTCCCGTCTCCTCCCGCCGGGGAGTGCCGGATTTACTGGGCGAAGCTTTCGCCCGTCTCAATGGATTCCACCATGGTGCAGAAGGGGGCAAAGAGGGCGGCCACGTCGTCGTAGGCCACGCCCAGGGCCTCGCATACCTGCAGGTTGATGGTGGCCTTGCCGTTGTCAAACGTTTTGACCGGGGTGGTGGCCGGGTCGGCGCCGTCCAGCAGGATTTCCGCGGCGGTTTCGGCGGTCTCCCGGCCCAGGTTGGCGTAATCCACGCCGTATCCGGCAAAGGCGCCCACCAGGGCGAAGGAATCCGCGCCCGCGTAGTGGGGAATCTTCGCCTCGGCCAGGGCTTCGCTGATGGCGGGCTCAGCCACCTGGATGGTGTTGTCCGTGGGGGTGAACACGGCGTCCATGCCGTCCTGAATCAGGGCGTCCACGGCCTGCTGCACCTCGGTGGTGTTGGTGCCCGCGTACTCCTTGTACGCGACGTTCTTTGCGTTCAGGATCTCCTTGGCGGCAGCGATGGGGGCGGTGGAGGCGTCCTCCGAGGGGTTATACAGCAGGGCGATGTTGGCCGCGTCGGGCGCAAAGGCGAAAATCAGGTCAAACAGCGCGTCGGTGTTCAGCGCGTCCGAGGTGCCCGTCACGTTGGCGCCGGGAGCCTCCATGCTGGCGGCCAGGCCGGAGCCCACGGGGTCGGAAACGGCGGCGAACACCACCGGGATGCCGTTGTCCTCCGTGGCGGTCATCATGGCCTTGGCCACCGGGGTGGCAATGCCGATCATCAAATCCACATCCTCAAAGATGAAATCGGAAATAATCTGATCCAGCACGGCAAAGTCCATGTTGCAGTTCTGGTACAGCACCTCGAAGGATACGCCCTTCTCCTCCGCGATGGCCTGCAGCTGGGATTGAATGTTCTCGTTGATCTGGTTCAGGGAGGGGTCGTCCACCAGGTTGCAGATACCGATTTTGAAAGCGGTCTTTTCCCCGGCAAAGGCAGCGGAGAAAAGGGACAGCGTCATGATCAGGGACAAAACGAAAGCGATCATCTTTTTCATGGGGTTACCTTCCTTTCAGCATCAAGCGGTTTTTGAACTTTGCTGCCTGCGACGGCCGTGGCGCAGACGGCGGGGTGGAATAAAAAAACGCCCCGGCGCACAATTGCCTGTGCGCTGAGGCGGTATTCCCGTGGTGCCACTCAGCTTCGTCCGGTTTGGCCGGAACGCGCTCTTTCCGCATACACAACGATATGCGCCGCGCTGATAACGGGTGCGGTCCCCGTCGGCTGCTACTTGCGGATGCCCGCTTTCGGCCGCCCTCCGAAGTCCATTCATCTGACCCACTTCCTGCCGCGTTCTCACCATCGTCGGCTCTCTTGAAGGGTGGCGGTCAGATTACTCTTCTTCCTCTGCGGTTTCTGTGAAGTTGAGTATAATTTAGCATGGCGTGTTCCAAATGTCAAGGACAATTTTTGCAAAATACAAACTGCATACAAGCAGGCTGCCAAGCCATCAAAGGGAAGGTGGGGAAGCGGCCGCCTGCAGCAGGGCGGCGAACTGCTGCTCCAGGGGGGAAAGACGGTATCCCGCCGGATAGATCAGCACCTCCTGCCAGCGGGCAGCTCCGGCGCAGGGCCGCTGCGCCAGCCCGTGGGCCTGCAGGGCGTCCGCCTCCTCGGGGGCGCTCCAGCAATAGGCTGAGGGCAGCAGCCGCAGCAGCTGCAGCAGGGCGGCGCGGTGAAACACCTGCAGGCTGGAGGAGGTTCCCTGTTCCGCCTGAGGGGCCGGCTGGGGAAAATCCTCTTCGTCCCCGTACCGGACGCGGGGATAGCCGGCCAGCTGCGCCGGCGCAAGGCCATCCCGCTGGGCCAGGGGATGCTGGCTGGAAAACAGCAGCAGGGCGTCATATTCCCGGATGGGCTGCCAGGCCAGGGATTTGCCCTGCAGGGCCTCGGCCTGCTGCTGCGCCAAGGGGACGGGCCAGCGCAGCACGCCCATCCGGAGGGTGCCATCCGCCACCGCCGCAATGGCCTGGGCCGCGCCCATCTCCCGCAGGGTAATGTTCAAGGGCTCCCAAGGGCTCAATTCGCCCACCAGCCGAGAAAAGCATTGCAGGGCAAGCCCGGTGTGGGGCAGGGCCAGGCTGAGCCGCTGGGCGGGGTGGGCCGGGTCATCGGCCAGCGCCTCGATATTGCGGACCTGGGCCAGGATGCTGCGGGCGTATACCAAAAATTCCCGGCCCCGGGCGGTGGGCGTTACGCCCCGGGAGCTCCGGCGAAAAATGGGAAAGCCCAGGCTTTCCTCCAGTTCCTTCATGGCCTTGCTCAGATTGGGCTGCGCCATATACAGGTTTTCGGCGGCCTGGGTGATGGAGCCGCAGCGCTCCACCTCCACGGCATAGGCCAGGTGCAGGGTATTCATAGGCATCCTCCTTTCATATAGTATTCTGCATAAAGGCATGGCTTTCCTGTTATACCGCGCAATTTTGTCCCCTTGCGCACGCGCCGCGGCTGCGGTATAATCCACTGCAGAGCTGATTCTCCGGAGGGGTCTATGGAAACCTTTGTGTTTGTTTTGGAGCTGATCGGAACGGTGGCCTTTGCGGCATCGGGCGCCATCATTGCCATCCGCAAAAAAATGGATATTTTCGGCGTGTGCGTGCTGGCGCTTACCACGGCGGTGGGCGGCGGCATCATCCGGGATTTGATGCTGGGGGTTACGCCGCCCACCACCTTCCGCAATCCCGTATATGCCCTGACGGCGGTGGCGGTGGCCATCCTGGTTTTCATCCGGCCCATCCGCTATTACCTGACGGGCAACCATACGGTGTACCGCCGGACCATGCTGGGCATGGATTCCCTGGGCCTGGGCATTTTCACCGTGGTGGGGGTCAGCATGGCCTATACGGTGCAGCGGGAGGCCGGTATCTTTTTGGCGGTATTCGTCGGGGTGCTCACCGGGGTGGGCGGCGGCCTGCTGCGGGATGTAATGGCGGGGGATTTGCCCTATATTTTTGTCAAGCACATTTATGCCTGCGCGTCCCTGACGGGGGCGCTGGTCTGCGCGGTGCTGTGGCCGCTGGTGGGGCATGCCTACGCCATGCTGGCCGGGGCCGCCGTGGTAACCGTGATCAGAATCCTTTCCGCCACTTTTAAATGGAATTTGCCAAGGGCGGATTAAGATATCTCCACTTTTGCTGTATTATAATGCAGTATAAAGATTTGATTACCCACCATGGAGGGAATGTGGACAGCATACAGGAAAAGCGCTTTGAGGAGCTGTTCCGGCGCTATGACACCCAGGGTATTTACCAGTTTACCAATTTTCTGGATTTGGCGGCGCTGGATACCCTGCACCGCTGCCTGCCCCATCTGCCGCGGGCGCCCTATACCCTGTTTGGCGGCGCGGAGGGATGCGAGCGGAAAATGCTGCGGCTGGGCAGCGCGGAGGAGTGCGGCTTTGAGCAGCCCTTTCCCATCGCCTGCGTGAAAATCGCCCCTGCCAGTCCCCGGTTTGCGGAGCGGCTGACCCACCGGGATTTTCTGGGCGCGCTGATGAACCTGGGGTTTGAGCGGGAGCTGCTGGGGGACATTGTGGTGCGGGAGGAAGCCGCTTACCTGTTCTGCGTGGAGCGCATTGCGCCGTACGTGGCCGGCAGCCTGACCCAGGTGCGGCGCACCACCGTGCGCTGCGCGCCCATGGCGGAGCTGCCCCAGGGCGAACTGTTTCGCCTGCAGCGGCAGGTGGTACAGCTTTCCTCCGTGCGGGTGGACGCGCTGACGGCCCATGTGTTCCGGCTGTCCCGCGGCGACGCCCAGGCGTTGATTGCCGCCGGGCGGGTGTACGTGGATGGGCGGGAATGCCGGGATGCCGGATACAGGCCCCGGGAGGAGGAAATCATTTCCGTGCGCGGATACGGGCGGATGAAATACCTGGGCGTGGAGGGACTGAGCAAAAAAGGGAAAAGCAACGCCGCCGTGGCGCTGTTTGTATAGCGCCGGCGGCGCACATTTTTCAGCGCGCCTCGCATAAGATAGAAGCGTATATCTTATGGGAGGTGCTTTCATGTCCGACAACAGCGTCCATACATCCTGCGCCTATACCTACACCGTCAAACGCGGGGACAGCTTTTATCTGATTGCCCGCCGGCTGGGCGTGCCCCTGCGGGATCTGATGAATGCCAATGCCGATATCCATCCGTCCCGGCTGATGGTGGGGGATACCCTGTGCATTCCCTCCTGCGCCGATACCCCCGCCCAGGAGCCGGATACCCCTGCCCAGCCGGGCACCGCCTGCCCGGCCAACCGGCAGCATACCGTGCAGGAGGGGGAAACGGCGGCGGATATCCAGCTGGCCCACAACAAGAGCTACCATACCCTGGAGGCGGCCAACCCTGCCCTGGATTTGGATACCCTCAAGGCGGGGGACGTGGTGTGCGTTCCCGGCGTTAACCTGCCCTGTGCCCTGCCGGGCAGCGCGGTCATCCAGGAGGGGGATACCCTGGAAAAGCTGGCGGAGCGGTATCGCCTGTCCGTGGGACAGATTCTGCGGGCCAACCCCTGCCTGGCGCCGGACGATTTTGTCAGCGGCGTTACGGTAAAGCTGCCGCAGTAAAGGGAGCGGGCGAGGCCCTCTTCCTGTGGGCCAAGGGAAGGAGAACGAACGGGAGCGTTCCTTTTCGGAGCCCGAAAAGGAACCGAAAAGGGCTGCGTTTGTCGCCGTAAAAACAGCAAGCATAAACTGAAACAGGAGTGTTGTCCTCCGCTTCCGGGCAGGCCGGCGATGCCGGCCCTGCTGTGCGCATGCGCACAGCGAAAACCGGCGTCAGACCGGGGAAAATAAGCAAGCTCATTTTCCCGGACTGCCGCCGGTTTTCTTATGCCCGGAAGCTCTCTTGGCGCCTTTGAAGTTTCAGGTGCAAATTGTTTGTTATTGCGTCCAAACCGGTTCGCCGGATGCTTCTTTGCAGCTTTCTTCTCAGAAGAAAGCGCGGAATCTTTTCCGGCTGGCCTGCGGTTTTTCTTATGCCCGGAAGCTTGCATGGCGACGTGCAAGTTACAGGCGCAGATTGTTTGTTATTGTATCCAAGCCGGTTCGCCAACTGGCTTCTTTGCAGCTTTCTTCCCCGGGAAGAAAGCGCGTATCCTCCCCTTGAAACGCGCTGCCGATTGAATTCTTTCGAAAATAAAAGGAAGGGCTGATGGAAAGGCCCTTCCTTTTCTCTGGCGCAGAGAAAGCATGCGTTCATTTTCTTCGCGCCAGCGCCCGTGCGATTTTCCGCAGCCCGCGGGGCAGCTTCACACAAACAATCCTGACTGCCATTGCGCACCTCCTCATTTCTGCAGCAGCAGAACGCCCACAAAAATCAGTGCTGCGCCGATCAGCGCCAGCCAGGCCCACAGCGGCACGCACAATACAATCAGCAGCATCCCAGCCGCGATCAGCACCATGCCCACCACCCGGGCAACCCGGCTTCCCTTGGACGGGTAACTGGCCGTATACACACGGTTTCCGGGCTCGCAGCGCATCGGCGCCACCTCCTTGCACCCTCAGCCTATGCTCCATCCTATGCGCTTATGCCGGGATGCGGTACAGGGCGCAGGCGTTTCGGAAGGTGATTTCCGCCAGTTCCTCGGCGGGTATGCCGTGCACCTCCGCCTGCTTTTCCAGCACGTAGCGCACAAAGGACGGCTCGTTCCGCCGCCCCCGCATGGGCACCGGCGCCAGGTAGGGGCTGTCCGTCTCAATCAGCAGGCGGTCTGCCGGAACGGCCTGGGAGGCGGTGATGACGGACACGGCATTTTTGAAGGTGATGGGCCCGGCGAAGGAAATATAAAACCCCATTTTCAGGTATTCCCGCACCATTTCCGCGCTGGCGGAACAGCAGTGAATGACGCCCGCCGGCAGCCTGCTTCCCCGGGCCCGCAGGAGATCAAACATGTCCCCGTGGGCGTCCCGGATGTGGAAAATGACGGGCATATCGGTTTCCAGCGCCAAATCCAGCTGCTCCTGCAGCACGCGCTTCTGCACATCCCGGGGGGAGAAATCGTAATAATAATCCAGCCCGATTTCCCCCAGCGCCCGCACCCGGGGATGGGCAAGCATCCCTTTGAGCCGCGTCAGATAGTCCGCCGGGGCGTCCTTGGCCTCGTGGGGGTGGACGCCGGCCGCCGCGTAAATCCAATCATGCGCCTCCGCCAGCTGAATGCACCGGGCGGAGGAAGGCAGGTCGCTGCCCACGCAGACGCAGCGCTCCACCCCTTCCGCATGGATGCGGGCAATGGTTTCCGCGCGGTCCTCGTCAAACCTTGCGTCGTCCAAATGACAGTGGGAATCAAACAGCCGCATACAGCAATCCTTTCCCTGCCGCTTCCCGGCAGGCAGTAGAAAGAGGGAGACTGCGCGCAGTCTCCCTCTTTGCAAATTCCTTTACTTGGCGTACTCCGTGCAGCGGGTTTCGCGGATGACGTTTACGCGAATCTGGCCCGGATACTCCAGCTCATGCTCAATGCGCTTGGCAATTTCCTTGGCCATCACCTTGGTGCCTTCGTCGGTGATGTCCTCGGGCTTCACCATGATGCGCACCTCGCGGCCGCTCTGGATGGCATAGGATTTTTCCACGCCGGCAAACTCATTGGCGATGGCTTCCAGCTTCTCCAGGCGCTTGATGTAATTCTCCAGGCTCTCGCGGCGGGCGCCGGGACGGGCAGCGCTGATGGCGTCTGCCGCCTGCACCAGCACGGCTTCCACGGTCTGGGGCTCAATATCGTTGTGGTGCGCCAGGATGCAGTGTACCACGTCGTTGTTCTCGTGATACTTGCGGGCCAGCTCGCCGCCCAGCTGCACGTGGGTGCCTTCCTGCTCGTGGTCCACGGCCTTGCCGATATCGTGGAGCAGGCCGGCGCGCTTGGCCAATTGCACATCGGCGCCCAGCTCGGCAGCCATCAGGCCGGCCAGGTGGCTGACCTCAATGGAGTGCTTCAGCACGTTCTGGCCGTAGGAGGTGCGGTAGCGCATGCGGCCCAGCAGCTTCACCAGCTCGGGATGCAGGCCGTGCTGGCCTGTTTCGAAGATGGCCTGCTCGCCGGCTTCGCGAATCTGGTTGTCCACTTCCTTCTTGGCTTTTTCCACCATTTCCTCAATGCGAGCGGGGTGGATGCGGCCATCCTGAATCAGCTTTTCAATGGCGATGCGGGCGATTTCGCGGCGCACCGGATCAAAGGCGGAAACGATCACCGCTTCGGGGGTATCGTCAATGATGAGATCGACGCCCGTGGCCGTCTCCAGGGCGCGGATGTTGCGGCCCTCACGGCCGATGATGCGGCCCTTCATGTCGTCGTTGGGCAGGTTGATAACGGATACCGTGGTTTCCGCCACGTGGTCGGCGGCGCACTTCTGGATGGCCAGGGCAATGATGTTGCGGGCCTTCTTTTCGCCCTCGTCCTTGGCCTTGGCTTCGATCTCGCGCACCATGGCGGCGGCGTCGTGGTAGGCTTCCCGCTGCACGCGGCTGACGATCATCTGCTCAGCCTCGTCCTGGGTCATGCCGGCGATGCGCTCCAGTTCCTTAATCTGCTTATCCCGCAGCTGCTCGGCCTCATCGTGCAGCTCCTGGGTCTGCTCCGCCTTGCGGTTGATGGCATCCTCCCGTTTTTCCAGGTTGTCCATCTTTTTGTCCAGCGTTTCCTCCCGCTGAATTACGCGGCGCTCATTGCGCTGCATTTCGGCGCGGCGGCTGCGGATTTCGTCATCCAGCTTGGTCTTCAGGCGCAGGATTTCCTCCTTGGCCTCCAGTTCCATTTCCTTCTTGATTTCACCGGCCTTGCGGGCGGCGTCATCCACCAGCTTCTTTGCGTGCTCTTCCGCACTGCCGATTTTTTCTTCCGCCTCTTTTTTGCGACGGTTATAGCCCAGCATATAGCCCGCAAGCGCTGCGATCAGCGCGCAGACGATGATCAGTACGATTGCCAGAGTGATTTCCACGCTCTCTGCTCCCTCTCTTTCTTTGTGAATTTTCTCATGCTCAGTCAAATTATCTTGGATAAACCAACAGAAAAAACCGCGCAGGAAAGAATCCCGCACGGCTATATGCTGTTATTCAGCCACATCATCCAAACAACGCCCGCACACAACAAAACAAACAGCAATGCCAGAAAGCCTGCTTTATCATGTAAGAAAGGGCACTCCCCCCTGAACAGAAAAGGAACCAAAGCATGTGTATTGAAAAACAGCATGCAGGCACACGGCAGTGCGCCCGCTTTTCAGCCGGTCGTTTTATTCTATACACAGTTGATCGGATTTGTCAAGAGGAAAGCGCACATTTTATTGTAGGAAAACAGCCGGCATTTTGCGGCGTTTTTTGCAGAATGCGGCCTTCGATGCCGGGAAAATTTGCCCGCCTGCTGCCCCGAAGAGAAAATTGCCCGTCCACCGCTTGCGCAAATGCGGACAGCGCCTTATAATAGTAAGGAATCATTCCAACCCGGCAAAGGAGACACGGATATGGATAAATGGGATCGCCGCTTTATGGAAATGGCCCACCTGGTATCCTCCTGGACCAGCTGCTTCACCGAGGGCAGGGCCATCGGCGCCGTCATTGTCAAGGATAAGCGCGTGCTGGCCACGGGCTATAACGGCGCGCCCGCCGGGCTGAAAACCTGCAAGGAGCGCGGGGAATGCATGCGCCGGAAGCTGGGGGTCAAAAGCGGCACCCATGCCGAACTGTGCTTTGCCATCCACGCCGAGCAGAATGCCATCATCCAGGCGGCCAAGCTGGGGGTATCCATCGACGGCGGCACGCTGTACTGCACCCACCAGCCCTGCTCCATGTGCACCCGCATCATCATCAACGCCGGCATCCGCCGGGTGGTGTACGAGCAGGGCTACCCGGACGAATTCTCGCTGGCGCTGTTCCACGAATCCCAGACGCGGCTGGAGCAGTATGACCCCGAGACGGGAGGAACCACGGAATGCTGAGGCGGCTGCTGTGCCTGCTTCTGCTGCTGTGCCTGGCCCTGCCGGCTTGCGCCGGGGCAGAGGAAGCGCTGCCGACGCCCAATCCCATTCCCCTGCTGGCAGAGGATGAAATCCCGCCCACGCCGGAGGGCATTCACTATTATCTGCTGCTGTGTTCCGACCGGGATGAATCCTCCGCCGACGACCCCGGCAACACGGACGGCATCATGCTGGTGGCGCTGGATACCGTGGCCAACCGGGTGATGCTGATTTCCATCGTGCGGGATCTGCTGGTCATGCGTCCCGACGGGCAGCACGGCCGCATCAACGGCATCGCCAAGCGCTTTTCCCTGGAGGAGACGACGGCGCTGCTGAAAACCCATTTCGGCATCCGGGCGGAAAAATACATCCTGGTCAACTGGAAGGGCGTGGCCGCCATCATCGATACCCTGGGCGGCGTGGAGGTCACGCTGACCAACGGGGAAATTGCCCGGTTGAAGAGCAAGCAGGCCTATAAAAGCGACTGGGCTGTGCCCGAACTGGCCGGCGCGGGCACCTACCGCCTGCGGGGATACGCCGCCGTCATCTATATGCGCATCCGCTCCGAGCGGCCGGTGGGGGGCGAAACCTACGATTACCGCCGCACAACCCGGGCGCGGAATGTGCTCTCTTCCCTGGCGGACAGCCTGCGCTCCGTCACCCTGCAGGAGGCGGTGCGGCTGGCCTCCCAGGATATCTGGCAGTCCATTGCCGCCACCAACCTGACCCTGGCCGATATGGTGGCCGCGGCCGGCTATGCCTATTCCCTGCGCAGCGCCCCGGTGGAGCAGTTCCGCGTGCCCATCGACGGTACAGTTCATGTGCTGACCTACATGCAGATGTCCACCCAGGAGATTGATTACCCTGCCAACCGCCAGGCCCTGCAGGATTTCATCTTTAACAGCTATACCATCCGGGAGGAAACCGACGCGGGCTGGGACTGACCTTGAAAATACGGTTTCCTTCCCACCATCCCTTTGAACGATTCGCATGAGCAGAGTAGGCGCAGGCGCGTCAAGTGTCCATGGACGGGGAGTTGCCATGGAACGAAGCCGGTGCTCCGGCGCGGTGCCTGCGTCGCATCCCGCTGCGCATGATACTGCCTCTGCGGGTCGGTCGCCTTGAAAGGAGGCGGTCTTATGAAGCCCGAGAACAATCCGGGAAAGCATGCCGTTGTTTCCTACCTGAAAAGCCTGTGGCCCCAGCGCGGCAGGAGAGGCAATCCCTTCGCCACGCAAAAGCTGGTAACCAACGCCCTGCTGATTGCCCTGCACGTCATCCTGGCCCGGGTGGCCAGCGTCCGCATCGGCAACAGCCTGAGCATTTCCGTTTCCGGCATCACCGAGGTGGTGGCCGGCCTGCTGTTTGGCCCCGTCAGCGGCGGCCTGGTGGGCCTGCTGGGCAGCCTGCTCAACCAGCTGTTCACCTACGGCCTCACCGTTACCACCGTGCTGTGGATTTTGCCCGCGGGGGTCAAGGGCCTGCTGTGCGGCTGGTATGCCAAGGCCAACGGCTATGAAATGAGCCCCCTGCAAATTCTGTGGGTGCTGGTGGTGTCCGCCGTGATCGTCACCACCATGAACACGGTGGTGCTCATCGTGGACGCCGAGATCTTCGGCTATTCCACCAAGGCCACCGTGCTGAGCCTGATGGGCATCAAGTACATCAACGGCGCCCTCACTTCCATTGCTTACATGCTGATCACCGCCCCGCTGCTGCACCGGCTCAAGCGGATGCCGGGCATCGCTGCCCTGCGGGAATAATCTGTTGACGAAGGAGCCCTGCACCATGAGAATCCGCAAAGGTGAAATCCTGCGCGTGCTGGCCGAAACCTACCCCGAGGCCCGGCCGGAGCTCAATTTCAGCAATCCCTATGAAACCCTGGTGGCCGTGATGCTGTCCGCCCAGTGCACCGACAAGCAGGTAAACAAGGTCACCCCCGCCGTTTTCCGGGATTTCCCCGATGTGGCGGCCATGGCGGCCATCGATGCCGATACCCTGTATCCCTACGTCAAAAGCTGCGGCTTCAAATCGAAATCCCAGAATATCGTGGCGGCCTGCCGCATGATCATGGAAAACTTTGGCGGCCAGGTGCCCGATACCATGGAGGCCCTCACCTCCCTGCCCGGCGTGGGACGGAAAACGGCCAACGTGGTGCTGTCCACCGCCTTTGGCAAGCCCGCCATCGCGGTGGATACCCATGTGTTCCGCGTCAGCAACCGGCTGGGCCTGGCGGATGCGGACAACGTGCTGGATACCGAAATGCAGCTGCGCCGCGCCATCCCGCAAAAGGATTGGAGCGCCGCCCACCACTGGCTGATCTTCCACGGCCGGCGGGTCTGCAGCGCCCGCGGCCCCCGGTGCGGCGAGTGCCCGCTGAACGCCCTGTGCAAGGATTACTGGTTGCGGAATCATCCGCAGAAGGAAACAAAACATGAGTCAAGCACCGCATCCCTATGATCCCACTCACCGGCATCGGGAACACCTGCACGGCGAGCACTGCGGCCTGTGCCGGATTGAGCTGGACCATGTATCCGTCACCGCGGAGGGCGACCGCCTGCTGCAGGATGTTTGCCTGCATCTGCACTGCGGACGGCTGACCGCCCTGGTGGGGCCCAACGGGGCGGGCAAAACCACCCTGGTGAAGGCGCTGCTGAACCAGATTCCCCACACGGGCACCATCCGCCATATGGACGACCGGGAGCGGGTGCTCCGCTCTGTGCGCACCGGCTATGTGCCCCAGCAGCTGCCCTTTGACAAGATGATGCCCGTGACGGTGAACGATTTTCTGGCCGCTGCCCTCACCCGCCGCCCCGTTTGGACAGGCGTGGGCAAAAAGACCCGGGAGGCGGTGCAGTCCGCCCTTTCCCTGGCCCAGGCGGAGCATCTGCAAAACCGGATGCTGGGGCAGCTCAGCGGCGGTGAACTGCAGCGGGTGCTGCTGGCCATGGCCCTGACGCCCACGCCCGATCTGCTGATTCTGGATGAGCCGGTGTCCGGCGTGGACCAGAACGGCCTGTGCCTCTTCCTGGATACGGTGGAGGCGCTCAAGCGCAGGCACCATATCGCCATCCTGCTGATCAGCCACGATTGGTCCCTGGTGCGGCAGTATGCCGATGAAATGGTGCTGCTGAACAAAACTGTGCTGTGCGAAGGAACGCCGGATACCGTGTTCTCCTGCGAAACCTTCCATGAAGCCTTCCCCGCCGTATCCAAGGAGGTGGAGTAATGCAGACGCTGTACCGTATCATGGATGCGCTGCTCCCCTTCGGCATCTTCCAGTATGCCTTTATGAAAAACGCGCTGCTGGCCCTGCTGCTGCTTACCCCCCTGCTGGCCCTGCTGGGCACCATGGCGGTGAATAAGCGCATGGCGTTCTTTTCGGACGCCCTGGGGCACAGCGCCCTGGCGGGGGTGGGCATCGGCGTGCTGCTGGGCATCAGCAACATTACGGTGATATTGCTGCTGTTTGGCATCCTGTGGGCGGTGCTGATCACCCGCATCAACCGCACGGGCGGCACCTCCTCGGATACCACCATCAGCGTGTTTTCCTCCGCGGGCATCGCCCTGGGGCTGCTGATTTTGTCCGGCAGCGGGAAGTACAGCAAGTATTCCTCCATCCTGGTGGGGGATGTGCTGGCGGTGACGCCCGACGATATCCTGTTTTTGGCCATCGCCCTGGCGGTGGGCATTGTGCTGTGGGTGCTGATGTATAACCGCCTGCTGCTTACCGCCATTAACCCCCAGCTGGCCCAGAGCCGCGGCATCCGCATCAAGGCGGTGGAGTACGGCTTCGTCATCCTGGTGGCGGTTGCCGTAATGCTGTCCATCCGCTGGGTGGGGGTGCTGCTGATCAACGCGCTGCTGATTCTGCCCGCTGCCGCCGCCCGGAATGTGGCCCGCAGCGCCGCCCAGCACGCGCTGATCAGCGTGATCATTTCCGTGCTCAGCGGGGTGGCCGGGCTGTGCGCCGCCGTTCCCCTGGGCACCAGCGTGGGCGCGGCCGTGGTGCTGTGCGCCGCGGTGTGCTATGCCCTCAGCCTGGTTGCTTCCCGCCTGCTGCGCAAACGTCCCCAATCCTGAAATTGAAAGGCCTGACCGACTGATGAATCTGTATCACGATTCCCGCTCCCTGGATTGCCGCGCGCCCTTTGGCGCCGTCCGCTGCGGCCAGATCGTCCGTCTGCGCGTTTATTGTGACGGGGCGCCCCGCGCAGTGAACGCGGTGATTTACGCCGACGGAAAAAACACCATTTATCCGATGCAGCCCGCCGACGACCGGGCCTTTGAGCTGCGCTATACCGTTTCCGATACGCCCGGCCTGACCTGGTATTATTTTTCCGCCGTGGCGGAGGACGGCCAAACCCTGTATCTGGGCAACGCCTCCGATCATCTGGGCGGCGTGGGCGCATGCAGCAATCATGTGCCCCCGGCCTTCCAGATCACCGTGTATGACCGGAAATACGCACCGCCTGCCTGGCTGCACGAGGGCATTATGTACCAGATTTTCCCGGACCGCTTCTGCCGCAGCCGCGCGCCCTGGTACACCCGCAAGGACATCTATCTGCATGAGGAATGGAACGAGCCGCCCCTGGCCATCTTTGACCCGCGCAACGGGGATACCCATTCCCGGGATTTCTTCGGCGGCGATCTGAAGGGGATTATTTCCAAGCTGGATTATTTGCAGTCCCTGCATGTGACCGTGCTGTACCTTAACCCCATTTTCCTGGCGCGTAGCAATCATCGCTACGATACCGGGGATTACACTCGGATTGACCCCATGCTGGGGGATGAGGAAGATTTGAAGACGCTGTGCGAGGAGGCCGAGAAGCGCGGCATGCGGGTGCTGCTGGACGGCGTGTTCAGCCACACCGGGGATGACAGCCTGTATTTCAACCGCTATGGGCGCTATCCCACCGTGGGCGCCTATCAAAGCAAAAAATCCCCCTATTACGGCTGGTATACCTTTGAGCAGCACCCCAACAAATACCGCAGCTGGTGGGGCATCACCACCCTGCCGGAGGTGAACAAGGAAAACGCCTCCTACCGGCATTTCATCCTGGATGAAAACGGCATCGCCCGCAAATGGGTACGGGCGGGCACGGACGGCTGGCGGCTGGATGTGGCGGATGAGCTGCCCATGCGCTTCCTGCGCGATCTGCGCGCCGGCGTAAAGACCGAAAAACCGGACGCTGCCCTGCTGGGCGAGGTTTGGGAGGACGCCAGCAACAAGGTTTCCTATGGGGAGATGCGCTGCTACTGCCTGGGGGATACCCTGGACAGCGTGATGAATTATCCCCTGCGGGCGGCGGCGCTCTCCTTCATAAAGGGCGATATCGACGCTTACCTGTTCACCCGGTATGTGCAGAGCCTGCACGAAAACTACCCGATTCCCTTCTTCTACTCCCTGATGAACCTGATGGGCAGCCATGACCGCGCCCGGGTGATCAACGTGCTGGCCGGGGAAACCTGGGAGGATGTGGACCCGCTGTACCGCGGCATGGGCGCCCTCTCGGCCGAGCAGCGCGCCCTGGGCATCCGCCGTCTGCAGGAGATGTGGAAGCTGTATGCCGCCATGCCCGGCATACCCAGCATCTATTATGGGGATGAGGCCGGGCTGGAGGGCGCGGCCGACCCCTTCTGCCGCCATCCCTTCCCCTGGGGACAGGAGGATGCCGAGGTGATGCGAATTACCCGGGAGGCGCTGGACCTGCGGGCCAGCCGCCCCGTGCTGCGCCGCGGCGCGTTCAGCATTTCCGCCGTGGACGCCGAAACCGTCTGCATCCGCCGCTTCGCGTACAGCGGCCACGATGTGTTCGGCCAGGAGCTGGAGGATGCCGATTATATCGTTACCATCCACAGTGTCAGGCAGTAAAAAGATATGTTCCACCTCTGAACAGCTGCGTGCACAAGCAGAGATTGGCAGGGAGGGAAACGCTTCTCTTTTGAGTCAAAAGAGAAGCAGAAAACCTTCTTTTAACGCCGTAAAAGCAGCAGACGCAAACTGAAACAGCAATGCACCCACCGCTTCCGGGCAGGCCGGCGAAGCCGGCCCTGCTGTGCGCAAATTGCTTGGTTTTGCGCCCAAGCCGGTTCGCCAACTGGCTTCTTTGCAGCTTTCTTCCCCGGGAAGAAAGCGCGTATTCTTCCCTGTCGATTTCATCTTTCAAACGATAAAGGGTATGATTTTCCGGCAAGGCTGCTGCCGATCAAAAGGATTTCATCAAAAAATGCCCATGCCGACAATCGGCACGGGCGTTTGTTTGATAAAGTTTGATAAAAATTTATTTTTCCAGGGTCTGATACACGGCGGCAGACAGAGCGGCGCCCACCAGGGGACCGACGATGAACACCCACAGGGCCTTCAGGGGCTCGGCGTTGCCGCTGATGGCGGCCACCAGCGCGGGGCCGAAGGAGCGGGCAGGGTTCACGGAGGTGCCGGTCAGGCCGATGCCCAGAATGTGCACTACCACCAGGGTGAGGCCGATCACCAGGCCGGCGAAGGAGCCGTGGCCGGCTTTCTTGCTGGTGACGCCCAGAATCGCGGTAACGAAGATGAAGGTGAGCACGATCTCCACCAGCAGGCCGGCGATGGCATTGCCGCCCACGCCCGCCAGACCGTTGGAGCCGAAGCCGCCGGTCATATCCGTCACATTGCCCAGGCCGAAGATGGCGGCCAGCAGGGCAGCGCCGCACAGGGCGCCGATGCACTGGCTGATCACATAGCCGATGAAATCCTTGGCGCTCAGGTCGCCGCGGAGCAGCATGGCCAGGGAGACAGCCGGGTTGATGTGGCAGCCGGAAATGTTGCCGATGGAGTAGGCCATGGCCACGATGGTCAGGCCGAAGGCCAGGGCGGTCAGGATATAGCCGCCGCCGTTCACAGCGTCGCAGCCCACCAGCATGGCGGTGCCGCAGCCCAGAACAACCAGCGTCATAGTGCCGATACATTCTGCAAGATACTTCTTCATTTTAAGTACCTCCTTGGTTGGATTTGCAGGGCCAATCTTATCACAATAAATGGAAAAAGACAAGGCGAATATGCACAAAATGGCCCATCTGTTGCAATTTTGACAAAATGTTGTATAATGACATCAAAAAAAAAGACCGCGGGGCGGAAGCGCGGACAGGACAGGAGAAAAGGATATGCAGCTGAGGGTAATTCAGGAGGGCAAAGCGGCCGTTGCGGCGGAAAAAGATCAAAATGGCCGGTATTTCTGGACGGTGCCTCCGGGAGAAGCGCGCAGGCTGATTCTCCGCGCCGAAGGGGAGGGCCCCTGCATTCTGTCCGGATTGCGGATGGAAGCAGCGGATGGAAGCGCCTGCCCGGTGTCCGCGGCAGCGGATATCCAGGCAGGGAGCATGCTGGTGCTCCGGCAGGGAACCGGAGAGGCGGAAGTGCTGATTCCCGAAAACTGCCTGGGCAAAACGCTGCGGGGCGAGGCCTGGATCACCCCGCTGCCGGCAGGGCATCCGCTGCCGGAGGCGCTGCTGGCGCTGGCGGCGGAATCCCGCGCGCCGCAAACGCCCTCCGGCGGGGGCCAAACGCCGGTGGGGCAGTTTACCTATCCTGCGGTGGAGCGGACGCCGCAGCCCGGAGAAATGTCCTATCTGCAGCTGCAAACGCTGTACGCGAGCATGCTGTCCTCCACCAGCTGGCGGGTTACGGCTCCCCTGCGGGCCGTCAAGGATCGGCTGAAAAGCCTGCTGCTGAGAAAGCGCGGGAGGGGCGTATGAGGAAGGCCGACAGACAGAGCACCGCGCCTTTTTTTTCGGTGATCGTCCATGCGCCGGACGGAGGCCGGGAACAGGCGGATACGCTGAGGACGCTGCAAAACCAGCGCTGCGCGGACTGGCGGCCCGCGGAAAGCCTGGAGGAGAGCACGGGGGAGTATGTGCTGATGCTCCCGGCAGGCAGCAAGCCCCATCCCGATCTGCTGCGCCGCCTTCGGCAGGCAGCGCGTAAAACGGGGGCGGACGTGCTTTACCCGGATACGGACAGCACAGCGCCGGGGCCTAACACCCATTGGCTGAAGCCGGATTACGCGCCGGATTACCTGCGGTGCTTCAATTATATTGGCGGCTGCTTCGCCTTCCGGCGGGAGGTGGCCCGGGCAGCCGGTATCAAGGCGGATATGCGCTGTCACGAGCTGGTGCTCCGCCTGACGGAGCAGGCGGCGCGCGTTGCGCATGTGCCCGGCGCGCTCTGCCAGGTGCCGCGGCAGACGACAGCTGCGGACGCGGCGGCGGTGCAGGCCCAGATCAGCCGGCTGGGCTGGGCGGGTACAGTTCAGCAGAGCACGAAGGATTGCTGCCGCCTGCGGTATGCCATTCCGGGGCATCCCCTGGTTTCCATCGTTATCCCGAATAAGGACCATCCGGAGGATTTGAGGCGCTGCGTTGATTCCATCCGGGAGAAAAGCACCTGGCCGGATTGGGAAATCGTGATTGTGGAAAACAACAGCACCCGGCCGGAGACGTTTCGCTGCTACAGCCGCCTGCTGGCGGATCCGCGGATTCGGCTGGTCACCTGGCAGGGCGGCTTCAACTATTCGGCCATCGTCAACCGGGGCGCGCAGTACAGCCGGGGGGAGTACATCCTGCAGCTGAACAACGATACCCAGGTGATCACGCCGGAATGGATGGAGGAAATGCTGATGTACGCCCAGCGGCCCGATGTGGGGGCCGTGGGCGCCATGCTGTATTATCCGGATGATACGGTGCAGCACGCCGGGGTGGTGCTCTCCCTGGACAGCAATGCGGAGCACGCCTTCCGCTACGCCCGCCGGGGGGAGCACGGGTATATGGAGCGGATGGCCTGTGTGCAGAATGTATCCGCCGTGACCGGGGCCTGCCTGATGACCTCCCGAAAGGCTTGGGAACGGGTGGGCGGCATGGATGAGGCGCTGCGGGTGACCTATAACGACGTGGATTTGTGCCTGCGCCTGCGGGCGGCGGGGCTGCAGGTGATCTGGACGCCCCATGCGGAATTGTATCATTATGAAAGCCAAAGCCGGGGGCCGGACGAAACCCCGGAAAAGCAGGCCAGAAGAATCGGGGAGAGAAACCTGTTTCTCAAACGGCACGGCCCAACCATGCGCCGGGGCGACCCCTTCTATACTCCCCGGGTAATCAACCCGGGCAGCGTCCATGACTGAGGGCGCGGAAAGGAAAAAATATGACCAAGGCTTTGATCAGCGTTACGGGGCTGGACGCCACGGGCATCATCGCCCGGGTGGCCACCCGGCTCAGCGAAATGAACATCAATATCCTGGATATCACCCAAACCATCCTGGGCGGCTACTTTACCATGATGATGGTGGTGGATTTGGACGGGGCGCAGAAAACCTTCAGTGAGATCGACGCCGCGCTGCAGCCCATCCGCGATGACATGAAGATGACCATCCATATCCAGCGCATGGATATTTTTGACGCGATGCACCGCATCTGACGGGAGGGCAGCATGATCGAAACCGGTGAAATTCTGCAAACCATGCGGATGATTCAGGAGGAGAACTTTGACATCCGCACCATCACCCTGGGCATCAATCTGCTGGACTGCGCGGACAGCAACCCCGAAGCCTGCGGCCGCCGGGCCTACGACAAAATATGCCGCAGCGCCCAGCGCCTGGTGCAGGTGGGCAATGAAATTGAGCGGGAGTTGGGCATTCCCATTGTGAATAAGCGTATTTCCGTCACGCCGGTCAGCCTGATCTGCCAGGGGGATCCCCGGCCCATCGCCCGCTGGCTGGACCGTGCCGCGGAGGAGATGGGGGTCAATTTCCTGGGCGGATATTCCGCGCTGATGCAGAAGGGCGCCACGGCAGCGGATGAGCGCCTGCTTTCCTCCATCCCCGAGGTGCTGGCTTCCACCCAGCGGCTGTGCAGCTCGGTGAACGTGGCCTCCACCAAGGCGGGCATCAATATGAATGCCGTGCGGGAGATGGGGGCCATCATCCGCAAAACGGCGGAGCTGACCGCCGCCCAGGACGGATTGGGCTGTGCCAAGCTGGTGGTGTTTGCCAACGCGGTGGAGGATAATCCCTTCATGGCCGGCGCCTTCTGCGGCGTTGGGGAGCCGGAGTGCGCCATCAACGTGGGCGTTTCGGGCCCCGGCGTGGTCAAAACGGCCCTGGAGGGGGTGCGGGGCGAACCCTTTGACGTGGTGGCGGAAACCATCAAGCGCACCGCCTTCAAAATCACCCGTGTGGGCCAGCTGGTGGCCCGGGAGGCCAGCCAGCGGCTGGGCATCCCCTTTGGCATTGTGGATTTGTCCCTGGCACCCACGCCGGCCCGGGGGGATTCGGTGGCCCATATCCTCACCGAGATGGGGCTGGAGATGGCGGGCGCCCCCGGCACCACGGCGGCCCTGGCGCTGCTGAACGACGCGGTAAAAAAGGGCGGCGTGATGGCCAGCAGCCATGTGGGCGGGCTCTCCGGGGCGTTCATTCCCGTCAGCGAGGACATTGGCATGATCGAGGCGGCCCAGGCCGGCGCGCTGACCCTGGAAAAGCTGGAGGCCATGACCTGCGTGTGCTCCGTGGGCCTGGATATGATCGCCGTGCCCGGGGATACCTCGGCGGAGACCATTGCGGGCATCATCGCGGACGAGGCGGCCATCGGGATGGTCAATAACAAGACCACCGCCGTGCGCATTATCCCGGCCATCGGCAAGCAGGCGGGCGACCGGGTGGAGTTTGGCGGCCTGCTGGGCTTTGCGCCGGTGATCCCCGTGAACAGCCACGGCTGCGGCGATTTCATCGCCCGGGGCGGGCGGATTCCCGCGCCGCTGCATGCCCTTCGGAACTGATTGAAAGGAAAGCCGCCAGACGTTTAAAACAAACAGCGCATGCCCCTCAAAACCGGCATAACATGTAAATAATGTATTGACATTTTACCATATGGGATATATACTGATGCCAATGACGGGCTTATGCCCAAAACGGAAAGGTGGTAAATAAACATGAAAAAATTGCTTGCCGTGATGCTGGTGCTTGGCCTGCTGCTGGGCCTGTGCGGCGCAGCGCTGGCTGAGGATGAGGTCCTGGTGATTTACAGCGCCCGCAATGAGCGCCTGAACAACATCGTTATCCCTGCCTTTGAGGCCGCCACCGGCATCAAGGTGGAGATGATCACCGGCAACTCCGGCGAAGTGCTCCAGCGCGTGAAGAGCGAAGTGGAAAACAACAACGTCACCGTGGATATCCACTGGGCCGCGGACGAAACCATGCTGGCCGCCAACCGCGATCTGTTTGAGGTGTATGTATCCTCTGAAAACGACGCGCTGGTGCCCCAGTTCCAGAATGACGGCACCAACTGCTTCAACAACGCCTATGCCGAGCCCAACGTCATGATCGTCAACACCGAAGTGCTCAAGGAGCTGGGCATCGAAGTGAACGGCTATGCCGATCTGCTGCAGCCCCAGCTGAAGGGCAAGATCATTTCCGCCGACCCGGCCAACTCCTCCTCTGCCTTCCAGTGCCTCATCGGCATGCTGTACGGCATGGGCAATGGCGATCCCATGAGCAAGGAAGCCTGGGATTTCATCGATGAATTCCTCAAGATCAAGGGCGACGTGGCCGCCAACTCCTCCTCCCAGGTTTACAACGGCGTGGCCAACGGCGAGTATGCCGTGGGCCTGAGCTATGAGGATCCCTGCGTGGAGTTGCAGGCCCAGGGCGACAAGCCGGTGAAGGTTGTGTACGCCGTGGAGGGCACCGTGTATCCCGGTGAATCCGTGCAGATCATCAAGGGCGCGCCCCACATGGAAGCCGCCAAGAAGTTTGTGGACTTCGTGCTGAGCGAGGAAAGCCAGACCGCCGTGGCCGCGGCCCTGAACCTGCGCCCGCTGCGCGCCGGCATCCCGGTGAACGAAAAGATGATTCCCGACAGCGAGATCAAGCAGTTTGAAACCTACTCCACCGCGTTCGTGGCGGAGCATAAGGCGGAAATCGTCAAGATGTATCTGGACCATGTGGAGATGAACATGGAGTAATCTGCGGAGTAAGCAGAAAGAATCAAATGAAGCCGGGAAGCTTTGCGCCTTGCTGCAAGGCTTCCCGATTTTTGAAATGAGGGAGCAGAAATGGGCGTAGCAATTCATGTTGATAATGTAACGAAGGCATACGGAAAGAATATCGTTATCCAGGGGCTGTCCGCGGAGATCATGCCCGGAGAGTTCTTTACCCTGCTGGGCCCTTCCGGCTGCGGCAAAACCACGCTGCTGCGCATGATCATCGGGTTCAACACCATCGAGGCGGGGGAAATCCGGGTGAATGACAAGGTGATCAACCGCATTCCCACCAACAAGCGCAACATGGGTATGGTGTTCCAGAATTATGCGGTGTTCCCCCACATGACGGTGCGGGATAACGTGGCCTACGGCCTGAAAACCCGCCGCATCCCCAGGGAGGAGCGCTATCGCCGGGCGGACCGGATTTTGAAGCTGGTAAAAATTGACCAGTATGCGGATCGCATGCCCACGCAGCTGTCCGGCGGCCAGCAGCAGCGCGTGGCCCTGGCCCGCGCCATCGTCATTGAGCCCGAAGTGCTGCTGATGGATGAGCCGCTGTCCAACCTGGATGCCAAGCTGCGCGTGGAAATGCGCAATGTCATCAAGCAGATTCAGCATCAGATCGGCATCACCACGGTGTACGTCACCCACGATCAGGAGGAGGCGCTGGCCATTTCCGACCGCATCGCGGTTATGAATGACGGCGTGATTCAGCAGATCGGCACGCCCAAGCATATCTATCAGCGCCCGGCCAACGAATTTGTATCCAATTTCATCGGCCTGAGCAATCTGCTGAACGCTTCCTGCGCGCAGGATACGCTGGACTTTGGCCACGGATACCGCGTGCCGGTGCGCACCCTGGTTCCCGGGGTAAACGGGCCGGTGCATGTGGCGGTGCGGCCGGAGGAGTTCACCATCCATCCCCAGGAGGAGGCGGGCATCCCCGCCACGGTGACCAGCAGCGTTTTCCTGGGCATGACCCAGCATTATTTCCTGGTGCTGGAGGACGGACAGGAAATTGAAGTGGTGGAAAACAGCGATTTGACCGACATCATTCCGGACGGCACTCGGGTATCCCTGCAGGTTGTGCCGGATAAGGTAAACATCTTCGATGCGGAAACCCGCAGCACGCTGATCCGCGAGGGAGTGTGAGCGGCATGAAAAAACGCAGATATTCGCCCGTATGGACCGTTCTGGCCCTGGCGGTGCTGGCGCTGTTTCTTATCTTTGTGGTGTATCCGCTGGTGCTGATCCTGTATAAAAGCGTGGTCAACCCCGCGGACAACAGCCTGACGATGGAGAACTTTACCCGCTTCTTCACCCGCAAATACTATACCAATACGCTGAAGAATTCCTTTGAGGTCACGGTGGTATCCACCCTGATCAGCGCCGCGCTGGGCCTGATCATTGCCTACATCACGCGGCAGTACCGCATCGCGGGCAGCAAGTGGCTGAACATCTGCATCGTAATCAGCTATCTGTCCCCGCCCTTCATCGGCGCCTACGCCTGGATTCAGCTGCTGGGCCGCAACGGCCTGTTCACGCGGATCATCAACAGCCTGTTCGGCATCTCCTTCGGGGGCATATACGGGTTTGCGGGCATTGTGCTGGTGTTCTCCCTGCAGTCCTTCCCGCTGGTGTATATGTACGTCAGCGGCGCCCTGCAAAACCTGGACAACTCCCTGAACGAGGCGGCGGAAAGCCTGGGCGCCAATAACTTCCAGCGGGTCACGGGCATCATCCTGCCGCTGGTGCTGCCCACGGTGCTGGCCTCCTCCCTGCTGGTGTTCATGCGCGTGTTCTCCGATTTCGGCACGCCCATGCTCATCGGCGAGGGCTTCCGCACCTTCCCGGTGGTGCTGTATAACCAGTTCATGGGCGAGGTGACCAACGACAGCTACTTCGCCGCGGCCCTGTGCGTCATCATCATGGCGATTACGCTGGTGTTCTTCTTCCTGCAGCGCTACATCGCCAGCAAGCACAGCTACGCCATGTCCGCCCTCAAGCCCATGCTGCCCCGGCCCCAGCGGCTGGGTGCCAAGATTGTGTGCCATGCCTTTGTGTACCTGGTGGTGCTGGTGGCCTTGCTGCCCCAGATTACCGTGATCGTTACCTCCTTCCTGAAGGAGTCTACGCCGGGCATTTTCACCGGCGAGCTCTCCCTGATCAACTATCGCACAATCTTTTCCAAAAATCCCCGGGTAATCCCCAACACCTACCTGTTTGGCCTGGCCGCCATCGGCCTGGTGGTGGTGCTGGGCGTGCTGATCTCCTATCTGGCCGTGCGCAGAAAGTCCATCATCACCAGCACGGTGGATACGCTGACCATGCTGCCCTACATCATCCCCGGCTCTGTATTGGGCATCTGCTTTCTGTATGCCTTTGGCAAGCCGCCGCTGGCGCTGACGGGCACGGCCATCATCATCATCATTTCGCTGACGGTGCGCCGCATGCCCTATACCATCCGTTCCAGCACGGCCATCATCAGCCAGATCAGCCCCTCCATTGAGGAAGCGGCGGTATCCCTGGGCGCGTCGGAATTCCGCTCCTTTGGCGAAATCATGCTGCCCATGATGATGCCCGGCGTGATCTCCGGCGCCATTATGAGCTGGGTCACCGTCATCAGCGAGCTGTCCTCTTCCATCATGCTGTACCGCGCCTCTACCCAGACGCTGACCGTGGCGGTGTATACCGAGGTGATCCGCGACTGCTTCGGCAACGCCGCGGCATATTCCTCGGTGCTGACCTTTACCAGCATCCTGTCCCTGCTGCTGTTCTTCAAGCTGACGGGACGCCGGGATATCAGCGTGTAACCGTTATTTTGCCCGGAGTGATTCGGACAGAAAAGAAACCCGTGGAGGAAAGCGCGCTTTCCTTCACGGGTTTTATACGATTCCGCTTCTAAATAACTGCATGAACAAGCAGAAATTGGGCGGGAGGGGAATGGACGGGGCCCTTCTCTCTTTGCGTCAAGGAGAGAAGCAGAGAAACCCCGTTTGCCGCCCTAAGAGCAGCAAACAAAAACTGAGGTTTGACGATGGGGGACGCTTCTCTTTAGCGTCAAAAGAGAAGCAGAAAACCTTCTTTTAACGCCGTAAAAGCGACAAATGCAAACTGAAGCAGGAGTGAGTCCGCCGCTTCCGGGCAGGCCGGCAAAGCCGGCCCTGCTGTGCGCAAAGCGCACAGGGAAAAACCGGAGTCAGGCCGGGAAAAATGAGCTGGCTCATTTTTCCGGACTGCCACCGGTTTTCTTTTGCCCGGAAGCTCGCATGGCGACATGCAAGTGACAGGCGCAAATTGTTTGTTATTACGTCCAAGCCGGTTCGCCGGCTGGCTTCTTTGCAGCTTTCTTCCCCGGGAAGAAAGCGCGTACTCTCCCCGTCCAATTTCTGTTTGCTGATTTAGTTTTTTAGACGATAAACAGCATTACGCTTCTGCAGGTGCGCTTTGCGCCCGGGCCATCAGCTGCGGCCCGTGCTGCCGCAGCCATTGCCGGGCGGCCCGGTACTCCGGCAGCAGCTGTTCCACCTGTGCCCAGAAGCGGGCGGAGTGGTTCATCTCCTTCCGGTGGCACAGCTCATGCACCACCACATAGTCCACAACCTCCGCGGGGCACAGCATCAGCAGGCAGTTGAAATTGAGGTTCCCCTGAGCGGAGCAGCTGCCCCAGCGGGTTTTCTGGCAGCGGACGGTGATGCGGCCATAGGAAACCCCTGCCAGCGCCGCCCACCGGGCCGTCCTGACCGCCAGGTCAGCCGCCGCCTGCCGGGCCAAGGAACGCAGCGCGTCCGCAGGAAGCGGGGGCAGCGCCGCTTGCGCCCGCTGCCGTTCCACGGCTGCCTGCAGGTGCCTGTCAATCCACTCCCGGTGCTGCAGGAGGAAGGCGTCAATGGCAGGCCGCGGCGCACGCAGGGGCGCCCGGACGGTAACAACGCCGGGAGCGGAAATCTGCAGCGCAAGGGTTTTGCGGCGGCTGCGGATGATCTCAAGCTGATAAGAAGTGTGCATTGATGACCTCTGAAAATTATTGCGCGGCGAAAACAAATGCAGTATACTGTATCAAAACACAAAAGGAGAAACGCGCGTATGCTGACGCTGGAAAGGGCAAAAGAGCTTAACGCCACCATGGTTACCGAGGAACACCTGTTGCATCACGCGCTCAGCGTATCCGCCGCCATGGGGGCCATGGCCCGGCATTTCGGGGCGGACGCGGAGCACTGGCAGGCCATCGGCTACCTGCATGATTACGATTACGAAAAATACCCGGAGGAGCATTTGCAGCACACCGAAGCGCCCCTGCTGGCCGCCGGGCTGGAGCCGGCGGAGGTGCGGGCCATCCTGTCCCACGGATATGGGATATGCACCGATGTGGAGCCGCTGACGGACATGGAAAAATCGCTGTTCACGGTGGACGAGCTTACGGGCATCATCAGCGCCTGCGCCCGGATGCGTCCCCATGGGCTCAGCGACCTGGAAGTGTCCAGCGTGATGAAGAAGTTCAAGGATAAAAAGTTTGCCGCCAAGTGCGACCGGGAGCTGATCAAGCGCGGCTGCGCCATGCTGGGCATGGAGGTGCGGGAGGTGGCGGCGCTGTGCATTGAGGGCATGAAGCCCTATGCGGCGGAGCTGGGCCTGCTGGGCGCGGAGCCCTGCGCGCATTGATTTAAACCGGGCAGCGGCATCACAGCGTAACGGTAAAGGTGGTGCCTGCGCCCTCGGCGCTGGCCACGGCGATTTTGCCCTTGTGGGCCGCCACAATGCTTTGGGCAATGGCCAGCCCCAGCCCGTTGCCGGGAATTTCCCGGTTGTGGCTGGAATCCACCCGGTAAAACCGGTCAAAAATCTTGCTTTGTGCTTCCTGGGGGATGGGCGTCCCGGTGTTATGCACCTGCAGGATGCGTTTGTCCCCCTTCGCTTCCAGCGACAGGGTGATCATGCCGCCGGGATCGGAATACTTTTCGGCATTGCTCAGCAAAATCACGCACAGCTGCTTGATCATGCCCGCGTCGCCGGTGTAGAAGATGTTCTCCGGCACGTTGGCAATCAGCTGCTTTCCGGCCTCAAACATACTGCTTTCAAAGGGCAGGGCCACGCTGAGGATGGCGCGGCTCAGGTCAAAGGGCGCCAGCTCGGCTTTTACGGCGCCCTTTTCCATGCGGGCCAGGGTGAGCAGGCTTTGCAGCAGCTCATCGGTGCGCCGCACTTCGGATTGGATATATTCCAGCGGCTTGCTGCTGCCTGTCTCCGCGGCCAGCGCCTCCGCGTTGGCCGAGATCACGGCCAGCGGCGTCTTGAGCTCGTGGCTGGCATCCCATACAAATTGCTTCTGCTTTTCCATGGCCTCGTCCACAGGCCGCACCATGCGGCGGATCAGCCACACGGCCCCCAGGCTCAGCAGCAGATCCTCCGCAATGGCCAGCAAGGTGGTCAGGCGCAGCACGCGGCTGGCGTCCTGCATGGCCAGCCGGGCGTCCACCACAATGACCAGGCGCTCGCTTCCCTGGGATACCACCCGGTAAAACTGGGTATCCACCCGGCCTGCATCCGCGCCTTTTTCCGCAATGCGCTGCACCAGCGCTTCAATATCCGCCTGGGTGTAAAGCTCCGCCCGGTCGCTGTGCCAGCCGAGGATGCTGCCGCTTTCATCCAGCCGGACGGTATAGAAGCTGGACAGGCTGGCAGCGTTTTGAAAATCGTTTGCGCGCAGGCGGAAGCCCCGTTTTTCCATGCCTTTTCCGGCAAAACTGCCCGCCTCCGGGCGGGGGGTGTCCATTGCCTCCGGAGGGGCGGCGGACAGCCCTTCCGGCAGCGCCAGCGGACGCTGCCCATCGTTTTCCGCCAGCATGTCCAGCACGCCGTTGGCCTGGCTTTGCAGGCTTTGCCAGTTCATCCAGTTCACCGCAAGCACCAGCCCGGCGGAGGCCAGCAGCAATCCGCACAGCACCAGCAGAATCATGCGGGTTTTCAGTTTTTTGATCATGCGCCTTCCTCCAATGTATAGCCGATGCCCCGGGCAGCGCGGATTTTGATGCCGGAGCCGATGAAGGCCAGCTTTTTGCGCAGGAAGGAGATGTATACCTCCACCGTGCTGATTTCCGCGTCGCTTTCGTACCCCCATACCCGGTCAAACAGGGTTTCCTTGGGCAGCGTCTGGCCGGGATTGCGCAGAAAAAGCTCCATCAGCTGGTATTCCTTGGCGCCCAGCTTCACATCCTGCCCTGTGCCGGTGTGAATCAGCCGGGCATCCTGCTGGCTCAGCTGCACATCGCCAAACCCCAGGGACATCACCGGCGCCTCCTCCCGGCGGCGGGTGATGGCCCGCAGGCAGGCGGCCAGCTCGGCCATCTGAAAGGGCTTGGACAAGTAATAATCCGCCCCGCTTTCCAGGCCGTGAACCCTGTCCTCCAGGCCGGAGCGGGCGGTCAGCATGCAAACAGGGGTCTTTATGCCCTGCGCCCGCAGGGATTTGAGCACCTGGAAGCCGTCCATGCCGGGCAGCATCACATCCAGCACAATGGCATCGTAAATCCCGGCCAGGGCGTAATCCAGCCCATCCGTGCCGGTGTATACAGGATCCACGGTAAACTGCTCGCGCTTGAGCACCTGGCAGATCGCCGAGGACAGCGCCTTTTCATCTTCCACCAGCAAAATGCGCATATCATCTCACCCTTCTGCAAAGATTACAAAAAGAAATTCTACAGTTACAAAGATTTTCCCTTTAAAAAAAGATGCTGTTTCTGCATCTTTATTTAAGGAATCTCTGATTAATTCGCTGGCACGGCTGACGGCATCTTTTGTGCGATCTGCTGCGCGTAAAAACCTCGATTTAGCGCCACTAAACCTTCGATTTTTATGCTTGCATTTCGCAAAAAAATATGCTCGCCATCCGGCCAACTCATTTAATCAGAGCTTCTTTAAAGTTATACTTTCTTGTGTATGGATTTGTACTTATAAATCAAAAAATCAATATAATCGGATAGTTCCGAATATGCTTCATCCGGAAATTGCGAGGGCAACCGTAAAATTTTTGCTTGTGAACGCAGTGAGAGCGGATAGTCTGTAATGCCAAGAAGGTAGTCGACGGAAACGTCAAAAAAGGAAGCGATGGAGATTTTGATATCGTCCGGCGGTTCGCTTTTTCCACGCTCGTAAGCAGATATAGAATGCTTATTGATTTTCAGAATTTCAGCCAGATCGTCCTGTGTCAAGTCCGCATCTTTCCGCAATTCCAATAAACGTTTACCGATCATGGCAGAAATTTCCTTCCATGTATATAACAAGTAATGATATTATAGAGGAATTTTGCAATTATCGGCCAAAAGTAGATAAGTAAGACATTTTATAATATAATGTAGATAAATAATCTATTTATCGGATGAAAAACGGAAATTTGTCCGGTGCAGGAGGGAAGCTTGTGCAAGAGGGAAGCTTGTGCAAAAAGTATCCCGCAATGAAGGCCGTAACAGCTTTATTGACTATGCAAAGTTTCTTTTTGCCATAATGATTGTGTTGTTTCACTTTGGCAATGGCTACTGTCCTGGAGGGAGAGTGGCGGTTGAAGGATTTTTTATGTTTTCTGGCTATTTTATGATGAAATCCATAGAAAAAAGAAAACAGATGAACAGCCTTGAACAAGAAACCATACAATTCATGGCGCATAAGTACGGCGCGCTGGCCAAATTCTTAATTCCATCGGCAATTTTGGGAGCAACGGCGATCTGTGTTATCAGGCATAAAGCAGCTGAGGAGGTGCTGCGGTATTTTATGCTGCTCTTTTTTGAGATCGTACCATTGTATTCCCTGGGATTTACAGGTAGTCATTCAGTGGGAATATCATGGTATTTATCTTCAATGCTGTTTGCATTACTGATACTTTATCCGCTTTGCCGTAAATATGGGGCGCGTTTTGTTTTGCTGGCTGCACTGCCGGCATGCCTTGGAATTTACGGTTTTTTGAGTAAGGTTGTGGGCAGTTTAGCCGTGGAAACATGGATGGAGGGATTTCCGGTTCCTCTGAGACTGGCAAGAGGATTCGGAGGATGCTTAGCAGGCTGTGTGCTGTATATTGCGGCAGAGAGACTTCGCGATGTTCACCTGACTGCCTGGGGCAAAGTCATTGTTTTTTTAATGGAGTGTATGGGATATGCGGCGCTGTTCTATATTGTTATGAAATTGCCCAAAACGAGGTATGAATATCTAACCATTTTCATACTTTTTGGCTTGCTGAGCATTGGTATCAGCGGAGTAACCGGCTTGTATCATTTTTACAGTTTTTCGTGGACAAAGTTTTTTGGAATTTGCAGTACTTTATTTGTTCTGAATCATTATTATTGGAATGAGCTACTAAAGGAAATCTACGGGAAGGACTATGGGCATGGAAGCGGAATATGGTTGTATTGGGGAATAATTGTTGCTTCCAGCGCTTTTGTGTGGATAAGCGGAACATTGGGAGCGAAGGTTCTTGCAAAAGGATGGAAAATGATAAAAGCACATTGAAAAAGATGGGATCATTCTTTTTCCATAGTGAACGGTGGCGCGTTTTGCGTGCAGCCCAGGGGCGGCGGATGTACCTTCGCCTTTTTTGATTGAAAGCAAGGAAAACGTATTCTTTCTGATTATGCGGTTTTGCGTTCAATCGGCTCTACATGCTGAAATCCAGCAGTTCCCCTTCCGGGATGTTGGTGTAGGAGTCCGGCACCTCGCCCACGATGATGCTTTCGGCAATAAGCATTTGGGTGTCCACGCTCACCGGCCTGGCGCCGGTGGGCAGCACCAGCTGAACGGCGGCATGCAGCTGCAGGTAAATTTTGTGCCGGGTCTGGTTAATGCCGGCGGCCTCAAACTCGGTATGGAAGCTGGCGCTGACCGCGCCCACCGGGGAGAGCTTCACCCGGATGCGCGGGCCCACCGTGGACAGAAAGGGCACATGCAGCGCCGCGCCCAGGGGGACGGATACCGCCGGCGCGCTGACGCCCAGGGATTGCTGGGCGGCCAGGGCGATGTCCACCGCCAGCTCGTTCATGCGGTTTGTGTTGGCCTGCAGCATGGCCACCCGTCCCGCGCTGTCCGTGCGCACGGTGATCAGCTCCTCATAGGGGATGCGGCCCGCAATGCTTTCCCGCACCGCCTCGTTCATGGTGTCCACCGCCAGGGCATGCGCCTTGGCATAGGCGGTGTCCAGAATTACGCCGGTCAGGCTTTTCTGCACCAGCAGATACAGGGCGGCGGACAGCAGAAAAAGAATCAGCAGGATGCGCAGGCAGCGTCGCAGCTTCATGGTTACACTTCCTTCCATTTGCTCCGGGGGAACAAATATGATATAATGAAAGCGGTGAAATTTCGCCGGGAGGAACGCGCGCAGCATGAAAACAAATTATTCTTCCTATGATTTGGCGGAGGAGCGCCCGCGGCATTCCCTTTTCCGGCCCCGGATGCGCCGCCCCAGCTTTTTATCCTCCGTAACGGTCAACAGCATCCGCGTGCTGGCCATTCTTTTGCTGATGCTGATGCTGGCGGGCGTGGGCGTGGTGATGGGCATTGCCCGGGCGTATGTGGACACCGCCCCGTCCCTGGATCTGACGCTGATTGACGACCAGGCGCAGACATCCTTTATTTATGACGCCCAGGGCAACCTGATTACCGATTATAAAGGCACGGAAAACCGGGTGATGGTTTCCATCGCCCAGATGCCGCAGCAGCTGCAGCATGCCTTTGTGGCGGTGGAGGACGCCCGCTTTTATACCCACAACGGCGTGGATATCAAGCGCATTGCGGGCGCGCTGATCAAAAACTTCATCACCGGCTCCCAGCAGGGGGGCAGCACCATCACCCAGCAGCTGATCAAGAATACCATCCTTTCCAGCGAGCAAAGCTACAAGCGCAAAATCCAGGAGGCCTACCTGGCCATGCAGCTGGAAACCCAGTACGATAAAAATCAGATTTTGGAAAGCTACCTGAACACCATTTACCTGGGGGAAAACTACTACGGCGTGTATACCGCCGCCCAGGGATATTTCGGCAAGGAGCTCAAGGACCTGTCCCTGCGGGAATGCGCCATGCTGGCCGGGCTGTGCACCAATCCGTACTATTACAACCCCCGCCGCAACTTCTACACCCGGCAGAGCGACACCACCGATTATCGGGCCATCACCAATAACCGCACGGATTATGCCCTGCGGATGATGTATGAAAACCAGTTTATCACCCATGAGGAATATGTGGCGGCCCTGGATCCCGCCACTGCGAAAGTGCTGGAAACCCCGGCGGGCAGCGGCAAGCTGTACGATTATGTGCACTATGTGGAGTATGCCATCACCGACGTGGTGCAAACCCTGCTGAAGCTCAACGGCCTGGAGAACACCGCCCATAACCGCAACCTGATGGAAAACGAGCTGCGCACGGGCGGCTATCGGGTGTACCTTTGCCTGGATACCGAAATTCAGAAAACCCTGGAGGATGTGATATACAACTACCAGGATTATCCGGCCCTGCGGAATCCGGAGGATCGCATCTACCGCGCCCATAACGCCGACGGCACGTATACGGAAATCGTCCAGCCCCAGGCGGCGGCGGTGGTGATGGATTACCGCACCGGGGAAATCAAGGCCATTGTGGGCAGCCGCACCCCGCCGACCACCCGCAAAACCCTCAACCGGGCCAGCGATATGAACATGCCCGTGGGCTCCTCCATCAAGCCCATTGCCGTGTACGCTCCCGCCCTGGAGGTGAGCCGCCTGGGCGCCGGCGCGGTGGTTTACAACATGCCGCTGCCCATCACCGGCTATCTGGACGGCAACCTGCGGGAAACCTGGCCGCAAAACTACGGCGGCAGCAGCTACCGCGGCCCCGAAACCCTGCGCACGGCGCTGACCAAAAGCGATAACACCGCCGCTGCGTATGCGCTGATGAACTATGTGGGGGTGGAAAACAGCGCCAATTTCCTGCGTATGATGGGCGTCAGCGAAAGGCATATCAACCAGACGCCCTTTGGCCTCTCCCTGGGCTCCAGCGGCATCTCGCCGGTGGAGATGGCGGCGGCTTTCAGCACCCTGGGCAACGGCGGCGTGTATCAGCAGCCGCTTACCTTCCTGGGCATTGCGGACAGCAACGGCAACGTGATTTATGATGCCCATGCCAACCAGGAACGCTACCAGGTGTTCAGCCCGTCCACGGCCTGGCTGACGGTGGATATGATGAAGGACGCCGTGCAGAGCGGCACGGGCACCAAGGCAAAAATCAGCGGGCAGACCGTGGCGGGAAAAACCGGCACCAACAGCGATCAGAAGGGCGTGTTCTTCGCCGGCATGACGGGCTGGTACTGCGGCACGGTGTGGATTGGACACGATAACTATAAAGCCCTCAGCAGCAAAACCACAGGCGGCAACAGCGCCGCAGCCCTGTGGCAAACCTTCATGCGCCGCATCCACCAGGATAAGGAGCTGACCAACCGGGATATCCTGGCGGGCAGCGCTTCGGATTATGATCTGGTGCAGGTAACCACCTGCGCCGTCAGCGGCCAACTGGCCACGGATGCCTGCCGCCACGATGTGAACGGCTATGGCGTGGTGCGGGATTACTGGCCCAGGAACGCCGCACCCACCACCTATTGCCAAATGCATACGGAGGTGCAGCTGTGCGCCGAAACGGGCCTGCTGGCCACGGCGGGATGCGCCCAGGTGCAAACGGCGGGCGTGATCACGCTGCCCGCGGGGCATCCCCTGCAGCGGTTCATCGGCACATCCTATGAGGATGTGCTGACCAAATACCTGGGGCGGTTCGCCACCCTGCGGCTGGGCACGGACAGCATGGCCAACGCCGCAGCGCTGAACGGCGCCACCTGTACCCTCCATGCCGGAATGCAGGGCGGGGGACAGGCGGTGATCACCGATCCCCTGGTACGGGATCGCCTGCTGCCCGATGCCCAGGCGCTGCTGGCCTCCGCACAGGCGCAGCTGAGCATGCTGTCCACAGAGCATCCGGCCTACTGGACGCTGCAGAATGCCGTGAGCAACCTGAGCAGCCTGGTCAGCGGCGCGCCCACCGCGGCGGAACTGACAGCGGCCATGGCGGCGCTGACCCAGGCCATGGCCATGGCAAGATGACGCTGTATTTATTTGAAAAAGTGTTTCCTGACGCGAACAGGAGAAGGGGCTGTACGGCCCCTTTTTTCATGCGCAGGAGGAGTGCCGGCCCATTGACTTAACGAACGGAGATCTTCTCTTTTGAGTCAAAAGAGAAGCAGAAAACCTTCTTTTAACGCCGTAAAAGCAGCAAGAGCAAGGCCAAACAGAAGAGCTGTTCCCCGCTTCCGGGCAGGCCGGCGAAGCTGGCCCTGCTGTGCGCGTGCGCACAGCGAAAACCGGCGTCAGACCGGAGAAAATGAGCAAGCTCATTTTTCCGGACTGCCGCTGGTTTTCTTCTGCCCGGAAGCTCGGTTGGCGGCGTTCAAGTTACAGGCGCAAATTGTTTGTTTTTGCGTCCAAGCCGGTTCGCCCACTGGCTTCTTTGCAGCTTTCTTCCCCGGGAAGAAAGCGCGTATCTTCCTCGCCAACTTCTGTTTGCCGGTGGATTGCTTGGAGAATTAGAAGAGAGCCACCATAAAAAATGAGGGAGCGGGCCGCTCCCTCGTTGTATGTTTTACCCGAAGCTCCTTTGCAGGCTTACCATCCATGCCGTCCGGGGCCGCCGGGACGCTGGCCGCCCGGCTGCTGGCCATTGGGCATCTGCCCTCCAGGCTGCTGGCCATTGGGCGTCTGGCCGTCGGGAATCTGATTTTTATCAGGACGCTGCCCGTCAAAACCGCCCTGCATCTGCTGGCGCCCGCCGCCCATGCCGAATCCCGCGCCGCCGCCGGTGATGACGCTGCTGAGGGTCACCTGGGCGCTGCCGCTGCCGGTGGAAACCGTGTAGGTTTCGCCCACCTGCAAATCGGGGCAGCTGATGACCACGCACTGGAAGCTTTTCTCCACCGTGCCGGTCAGCAGCACCTTGCCGCTGGCGTCGGAGACGGTGATGGTATCCCCGGCGCTGCCGCTCAGGTTCACCAGCGCCGCCGCCTGGGTGGAGGCGGAGCTGAAGTTCTGGGACATGCCGGAAGCGCCCGCCGCGATGATGGTGCCGCCGGTGATGACGCCGTTCCCGTTGTAATCCAGCGCGCCGTTGCCGCTGTTGGTGGGACCGGACACCACCACCGTGCCGCCGCTGATGGTGAGATCGCCGTTGGAATCCAGGCCGTCCCCCTGGCTGCTGACATACACGCTGCCGCCGTTGATGACGATACCGGAAACGCCGTCGGAGGCGAACATATCGTACATGAAATAGCCGCTTTGATCGTTGCCGCCCGCGGCATTCAGGCCGTCATCCGAAGCCGCCACCGAGATATTGCCGCCGTTGATGGTGATCACCGTGGCCTCCAGGCCCTCATAGCTTTGGGCAATGGTCACGGCGCCGTCCTGGATGGTGAGGGCGTTGTTGGCATGCATGCCGTCGTCCCCGCTGCGCACGGCAAAGGTGCCGCCGTAAACGGTCAGGTCGCTGTCGGTGTGGAAGGCGTCATCCGCCGTATCCACAGTGAAGGCGCCTCCCAGCAGCAGCATGCTGCCGCTGGCCTTGAAGCCCTTGGTGCTGGCGCTGGATTCCGTGGAAGCGGCGGTATTGGTGTTTCCCCAGCCGCCGCGGCCAAAGCCCATTCTTTCCTCGGTGTGGGCCTCGCCGTTCTGGGCGCCGCCGCCCGCGGTGACATCAAAGGTGCCGTTCACCACCAGCAGATAGCCCTTGTCTGCCTCATCGCTTTTAACACGAACGGCGTCCTTTCCGGAAACGATGGTGAAGCTGCCGTCATAGATGCGGATGCTGTCGTTGGCGTCGATGCCCCGGCCTTCCGCCGTGATGACGTAGGTGCCGCCGGTGATTTTCAGATCATCCTTGCCCACGATGCCATGGTTGGCAGAGGTCACCGTCAGCGTGCCGCTGCCGTTGAATACAATATCATCCTTGGCAAACACCGCGCCGTCGATGTCGCTGCCGTCCTCAAAGGCTGTGCTGATCAGCGCGTTCTCTGTCCCTTCGGCCAGGGTGACAAACACCTTGTCCGCGCTTTCCACATAGAGGGCGGCGGTGCCGTTTGCGGTGACGGAGGCGCCGTTCAGCACCAGCTGCACCTTATCATCGCTGCCCACGTTCACGTGAATGCTGCCTGCCAGCGTGCCGCTGAGCACATAGGTGCCCGCCTGGGTGATTTCCGCCGTGCCGGTTTCCTGGCTGAGGTCAAGGGCCTTGGCGCTGACTTCGTCCCAGTCCCCGGACAGGTCGCGGTCCGTAAAGTATTCGGAAACATCAATACTTGCCATCTCCGCCGAAACATCAGTCAGGGCAAAAACGGTGCAGGTGCTCAGCATCAGCGCCGCCACCAGCAAAATGGTCAAAAGCTTTTTCATGGTTCTTTCTCCTTTCTTACAGGTCAGACGCCGCGTCTCCTGCCTGGGCCAGGGCAATCTCCAGATTGCCGTTGCGGCAGCGCAGCTGATCGATCATTTCCTTTTCCCGGGCGCCCGGCTTCATGGTCAGCGCATAGCGCAGCTTAAACATGCTGCCCATGTTGGCGGTCTTTACCTGCTCCAGCCGCCAGCGGGCGCAGTAGGTGTTGAGCAGTTCATCAAAGATTCCTTCATAATTCAGATCCTCGGGGATGGTGACGCGCAGCGTTTTTTGCAGCCCCCGGGCAGCGGGGTCCAGCCGGGTGGCCGCCATGAACACCGCGCACAGCATCAGGGTGAACAGCACGGCGTATGCCAGGTAGCCCATGCCGGCAATCAGCCCGGCCACCATGGCCAGAAAGATCAGGGCAATTTCCTTGGCGCTGCCCGCGGCGCTGCGGAAGCGCACCAGGCTGAACGCGCCTGCCGTGGCCACGCCGGCGCCGATGTTGCCGTTGACCATCATGATGGTTACACAGCTGAGGGCAGGCAGCGCGAACAGCGACATGAGAAAGCTGTGGGTGTAATGGGTGCGCCGGGACGCCGCAAAGGCTATGCCGCCGCCGATGAGCAGCGCCGTCGCCATGCACAGCAGGAATTTCCCCACCGGAATCACGCTGACGGACGCGCTGTCAAAAATTCCCTGAAAAATCGTATCAAGCATAACAAATACCTCCTGCCGCACGCTGCGCCATCATTTGCTGATAGGCCGTGCCGTATTTGGAAAAGGACGTCTTGTAAATCCTGTTTTCCGAAAGAAAATTCACAATCCACATGGGATAGCCGCCCGGGCTTTTCAGCTCCATCAGCACGGCGTCCATGGGAAGAATCATGCTGCCCATGGCGCTGCCGCCCAGATCGATCTCCCGGGTACGCCAGCGGATGTTTTCATCCAGCGTCAGCCGGAAATCCGTGCCGTCGATGGGATAGTAGGCCTCCCGCTCATAGGCGAGCAGCATGGCGGGCCGCAGCGTAGGGCCGTAAAAGCTGCGGAAGGCTTCAATCTCCCGGCTGATCTGGCTGTCAGCGGGCAGCGGCAGCCCCTGCTCCAGGGCATCCATGGCCTGCAAGTGCGGCAGCGACAGCCGGCGCTTGTAAACCACCGATTCATACTTTTTCTTCAGCTCCACAAACACCGGGGAATCGGCGCCGGCCTTCTGATAGGAGCGGACCCGCAGCTTTTCCTTATACAGGGGCTTTTCGATGGAGGTGCGCACCAGGCGGAAGGAATCCGTGTCAAAGTAGATGTTCCGGATGGTATGCCGCCCGTACTGGTCCAGCGCCAGGTGTCCGGCCATGGCCTCCTTCAGCATTTCGCTCTGCTTCCTGCTCAATATATATTTTACTTCGTAGCGTTTGAATGTCATCTGCGCGTTCATGTCTTTCACCTCCTGACACGCATATCCTACAGCGGCAAGCTTAAAGAAACCTTAAAGCCGAAAAACTTTTTTTATTAACCGCCTGAAAGTGAAATTGGAGGGGGGATACGCGCTTTCTTCCCGGGGAAGAAAGCTGCAAAGAAGCCAGTCGGCGAACCGAATTGGGCGCAATAACAAACAATTTGCGCCTGTCACTTGCATGCCGCCAAGAAAGCTTCCGGGCAAAAGAAAAACCGCAGGCCAGCCGAAAAATAAGCGAGCTTATTTTCTCGGCCTGTCCTACGGTTTTTCGCTGTGCGCTTTGCGCACAGCAGGGCCAGCTTCGCTGGCCTGCCCGGAAGCGGCGGACAACGCTCCTGTTTCGGTTTGATATTGTTACTTTTACGGCGACAAACGGGGTTTCTCTGCTTCTCTCTTTGACGCAAAGAGAGAAGAGCCCTCGTTCGTATCCCTTCTTAAAAAAAGCCGGAACAGAAGGCTGTTCCGGCAGCGGGGACATTCTTTGGATTGGGGGAAAACAGGAGGCCTGTGCTCTGCCGGTTGCTGCGTGTCCAGATATCGGGAAAACAGCAAATCCACATAATCATCCCGGCTGAAAAGCCGCAGGCTGTCCGCCTGGCCATAAGCAGTCAGCGCCCGGACGGGAAGCGCGGCCAGGGCGCGCTGGGCAGGGGAGCTGCCGTCCAGGTAGGCGCGCAGGATGGACGCCGCGCCGTCCCTGCGCACATTGCCCAGGCACCAGGCGGGGCTGGGGGCGGTCAGGTTCGGGTATGCGTTCAGGCTGCCGTCCACGTACAGCACGGGCGCGTCGTTGCCTGCGCTTTCCAGATTCCATATATCGCCCACCGGCCCGGGGATGTTCGACAGCTCCGCAAGCAGTTCCCCTTCCGGACGGCCAAAAACATCGGACGGGGCTGACGCGGAAAAATAAGCCAGGGTGCGGCGCAGCAGATCTTCCGGAATGCGCGGGATATCCTGCGCGGTCAGCCAATGATCGTAGTGGCTCCGGTTGGCGCCGCCGCAGCTGCCTGTGTGCAGGAAGAAATGGAAGGGACGCCCCAAATCGGCGCAGCGGGCATCCAGGCGCGTATCCTGCAGCATTTGCTCCACCAGCGGCAGCTCAGGCAGCGTTTCTCCGTTGACAAATACCTGAATCCGCGGCGCAATGCCGTGCTCCAGCAGGATATCCAGGCTGCGCAGCAGCTCCCGGTACGCGCCGGGCCGGCCCACATAGCGGTCTGTCAGCGCTTCCCCGCCAAAGAAGGTCAGCTGCATCTCCCGCACGCCCAGATCATAGAGCCAGGGAGCATAGGACGCGTCCCGCACCAGGCGGTAAAAGCTGCACAGCTCAAAGTGGGGCACATGATGGGTGGAAAGCGCCTGCTCCAAGGCCCACAGCTCCCGATAATCCGCCCCGTAATCCGGCTCCCGGTACCAGGAGCTTACCTCCAGCTCCCGGGTATACGGGCGAAAGGCCTCCGCCACCTCGCGCAGCACCCCTTCCGGATGGCAGGGGTTGGGCGCATGGCCGAGCCAGCAATGACTGCAGCGGTTTGGACATCCGCGCAGGTCAACACTTACAATCAAATCCTCCAATATCATGGGGTTTCCTCCGTAATATCCGCGTACACGGCATGGGTGAGGGCGCACAGATCATCGGGGGCCAGCTCCGCCTGGCATCCCCGGCGGCCAGCGCTGACGCAAATGGTATCAAAAAGCTGGGCCGTTTCATCCACGCAGGTGGGAAACAGCTTTTTCATGCCAATGGGCGAGCAGCCGCCGTGAATATACCCCGTCAGGGGCAGCAAATCCTTTTGAGGGATCATGGCAATGCTTTTTTCTCCCACGGCTGCGGCGGCTTTTTTGAGGTGCAGCGTGCAGTTGACAGGCACCACAAACACATAGTTCCGGCGGGAGGGCGCCACCGTGACCAGGGTTTTGAACACCTGCTCCGGCGCTTGCCCCAACAGCGCGGCCACATGGCCGCCGTCCGCCGCGTCCGGATTATAGGTGTGCATGGTATAGGCGACACCCTGGGCCTCCAGAATCCGCAGGGCGTTTGTTTTTTCGACGCTTTTCTTCATCGTCCCATTCCGCCGCCAGCCGGTTTTTGCCCGGCTGTGCCGGCTTTCTTTCATCATTTGCAGTTTCAGTATAACAGCGCGCTTTTGTATTTTCAAGGTATTTTGTTGCATCTGCTTCCCGGCGCGTGCTACAATAATGCGCGTGAAAGGAAGAAGCTTATATGGTGATTGATTTTCATGCCCACGTTTATCCGGAAAAAATAGCCCTCCGCGCAGCGGAGAGCATTGGCGCTTTTTATGATGTGCCCATGTGCCACCCCGGCAGCGTGCCGGAGCTGCTTGCCTGCATGAACCGGGGCGGCATCGACAGGGCGCTGATTCACTCCGTGGCCATGTCCCCGGCCCGGGCGGCCACGATCAATGATTTTATCGCCGGCCAGGTGCAGGCGCATCCCGACCGGCTGATCGGCTTTGCCACCCTGCATCCCGACATGTCGGAAAGCGAGGCGGAGGATGAATTCCGCCGCGCCCTTTCGCTGGGGCTCAAGGGTGTGAAGCTGCATAACGATATGCAGAAAATTGCCATTGACGACGCCCGCATGGATAAAATCTATGCCCTGTGCCAGGATAACTGCCCCCTGCTGCTCCATATGGGGGATGACCGCTATCATTATGATAACCCCGCCCAGGTGCCCGGCATCCTCCGGCGGTTTCCCCGCCTGCGGCTGATCTGCGCCCACATGGGCGGTTACACCGAGTGGGCGGAAGCCCGGGAATACCTGCCGCAGGAAAATGTGATGGTGGATTGCTCCAGCAGCTATTTCCGCCTGGGAGATGCCGGACTGCTGGACAGTATCCGCCTTTTCGGCGCGGACCGGGTGCTGTTTGGCACGGATTTTCCCATGTGGGATCCCGCAGCCGAGCTGCGGCATGTCCTCCATTTGGGGCTGACGGCGGAGGAACTGGATAAAATACTGCATCGCAACGCGGAGCAGCTGCTGGGCTGCTGACGCTTTCCGCCGGTGATTATCTCTGTTTGAACCGGTCGAGCCCGGCAATCAGCTTGTCTAAAAACGCGGATTCGCCAAAGGTGTTGATCTTGAAAAACACAGCCTGGCTGCCGCCGGCGGTAATGGCCGTTACATGCACGTCGCCATCCCGGCCAAACAGCGTCAGCGTCAGGCTGAGACGGTTTCCGCCCAGATAGCTGTACCGTTCAAATACCAGGGTGTCGCAGCGGATATCGCCTATGGTATAGCTGGCGCTGTCCTCCAGGCTGGCGCTGATGCTGCCGTGAAGGATGTATTCCTGCAGGTAGACCAGCAAATCCTGATACCGGCAGTTCAGATGGTCGGTGTATTTGGCCATGGTGTTCCCTCCTTGCGCCTTTGATGGATACAGTATATCACATCCGGGGAAAAGGGCAACATCTGACCGCCGAATTGTCTGCCGGGGCGCTTCATACCATCTATTTCACGTCCAAACAGCTGCATGCACAGATAAGAATTGGACGGACGGGGTTCCTCTCTCTTTGCGTCAAAGAGAGAAGCAGAGAAACCCCGTTTTTCGCCGTGAAAGCAGCAAACGCAAGCTGAAACAGGAGTGCCGTTCCCCGCTTCCGGGCAGGCCAGCGGTTTTTCTTTTGCCCGGAAGCTTGCGTGGCGGCATCCGAGTTACAGGCGCAAATTGCTTGCTATTGCGTCCAAGTCGGTTCGCCGACTGGCTTCTTTGCAGCTTTCTTCCCCGGGAAGAAAGCGCGTATCCTCCCCGTCCACTTTCAGCTTGCCTTTCACCTCTTGGACGATAAACAGCATCCGCTTCGTTTCCCTGGCCTCAGCGGCTCAGGCGCAGCTGCCGCCGCTGCTGAGCCGCCGCATACTCCGCTTTTTCCTCCGCCGTTTCCGGAACGAAGGCGGGAACGGGCACCGGGCTGTCGTTTTCGTCCAGCGCCACATAGACGGCGTAGGCCCGGTTGATGCGCTTGCGCGTGCCGTCCAGCTGCTCCACATAGCTGTCCACCCGCACCTCCACGGAGGTCCGGCCGGACCAGGTGACGCAGGCCTCCTGCACCACGGTGTCGTTCAGGTAGGCCGGGGCGATAAAGCTGAGGTGATCCACGCACACCGTGGTAACGGCGCTGTGGGTGAACCGGCGCGCCGCCACGGCCCCGGTAATATCAATCCAGGCCATAATCTGCCCGCCGAACAGGCGGGGCTTTTTATATCCGTTGCAGTGTTGGGGAAGCACAATCTGTACGCTGGTGGTGATGTCGCTCATGCGGTACTCCTTCCTGATCTGCCGAAAAAAGCGGGCCGGCCTGCCGGAAAGACAGGCAGCCCGCAGGGAAACGGCTTATTGCGCGCTTTCCGCCATCTTCCGCTCCACCGCTGCCCGCTCCGGCACGCTGGTGATGCCGCCGTGCTGCTGGGTGGACAGGCTGGCTGCCGTGCATGCAAACCGAACAATGCTCCGCAGCTCCTCCGCGGACAGGGCGCCGGGCGCTTTGCCGCACTGCAGGAAGCGGCTCATGGCGCTGCCGCCGAAGATGTCCCCGGCGCCGGTGGTATCCACCACCCGGATGCCGGCCGGGCTGCTCACCGTCACCTGGGCCTGGGCGTTGGCCGCATGGCAGCCCTTGGGCCCCAGGGTGGCGTACACCAGGGAAACGCCGTATTCGTTCAGCAGCTTCTGGGCGCCGTCCTCCGGGGAAAGCCCCCACAGAAAATCAATCTCTTCATCGCTGATCTTGACGATATCCGCCTGGCACAGGGCCCATTCCATGGCCGCCTTGGCGTCCTCCGGGCTGCGCCACAGGGGCTTGCGCAGATTGGGATCCAGGCTGACCAGCATGCCCTTTTCCTTGGCCACATCGATGGCATAGCGGGTGGCGCCCGCCGCCGGCTCATCCGTCAGGGAAAGGGTGCCGAAATGGAACACCCGGCTGCCCTCAAACAGGCGCCTGTCCACCTCCTCGGGCGCCAGGCAGGTGTCCGCCCCGGGCTTGCGGGCAAAGCTGAAATCCCGGTTGCCCGAGGCATCCAGGGAAACAAAGGCCAGCGTGGTAAACTGCTCGGGATCCACAATGATGCCCCGGGTTTCAATGCCGGCATCCGACAGCGTTTTAACCAGCAGACGGCCAAACATATCCGCCCCCACCTTGCCGATCATGGCGGTGGAGCAGCCGTATTTGTTCAGCGCCGCCAGAAAATTGCCCGGCGCGCCGCCGGGATTGGCGGATAACACGGGATATCCGTTGGCATTGCTTTCCTTCTGGTTAAAATCGATCAGCAGCTCTCCGAGCGCCACAACATCATACATGGGAAACTCCTCCCCGGATGCGGAGCCCTTTTGCCTCGGCATCCGTTTTATTCTTCCTGTAACGGTATATTTATCTTAGCATCTTCCGATGGTTTGGTCAACTGGCTGATCTTATCATCGTAAAAGCAGCAAGCGCAAACTGAAGTATGACGAAGGAGGGAAACGCTTCTTTTTTGCGTCAAAAGAGAAGCAGAAAACCTCCTTTTAACGCCGTAAAAGCGACAAATGCAAACTGAAGCAGGAGTGTTCTCCACCGCTTCCGGGCAGGCCGGCAAAGCCGGCCCTGCTGTGCGCAAATTGTTTGTTATTGTATCCAAGCCGCATCGCCGGCTGGCTTCTTTGCAGCTTTCTTCCCCGGGAAGAAAGCGCGTACTCCCCCTCCAATTTCCTTTTGCCGATTCAGTTTTTCAGATGATAAACAAACCGCTTCGGAACTTCATCGACCGTGCAGGGCAGCAGCGCTGCGTTGAGATATGAGAGCGAAACAGAGCCGAAAAGCTGTCTGCTTTTAGGAAAATTTTCGCATTACTTGGAGAACAGCGCCTCGGTGAACTGCTTGGCCTCAAAGGCCTGCAAATCGTCTATGCCCTCGCCCACGCCGATATACCACACGGGCACGTTCAGCTCCCGGCGGATGGCGATGGCCACGCCGCCCTTGGCGGTGCCGTCCAGCTTGGTCAGGATGATGCCGTTGATCTCCACGGCCTCCTTGAACATTTTGGCCTGATTGATGCCGTTCTGGCCGGTGGTGGCATCCAGCACCAGCATGCAGCGCACGGTGGCTTCGGGGTACTCCCGGTCAATGATGCGGCGCATTTTGCCCAGCTCGTCCATCAGGTTCTTTTTGTTGTGCATGCGGCCTGCGGTATCCACGATCAAAAGATCGATGCCCCGGGCCTTGGCGGCCTGCACGGCGTCAAACACCACGGCGGCGGGGTCGCTGCCCGGCTGGTGCCTGATCAGCTGCACGTTGGCGCGCTCCGCCCACACGGCCAGCTGCTCATCCGCGGCGGCGCGGAAGGTATCGGCAGCGGCCAGCATTACGCTGCGCCCGATCTCCTGGAACCGCAGGGCCAGCTTGCCGATGGTGGTGGTTTTGCCCACGCCGTTGACGCCCACCACAAACATCACCATGGGCCAGCCCAGGGGCGGGCGGGGGATGTTCATTTCCTCGGTCAGCAGATCTTTAAACATCTGCCGGGCGGTGGCGGCATCCTTGATCTTTTTTTCCTCCACGCGGCTGCGCAGCTCCTCAATGATTTCGGTGCTGGCCTTGACGCCCACGTCGCTGAGCAGCAGGATATCGGTAAGCTCCTCATAAAAATCATCGTCGATAACGGCAGTGTTCTCCACCAGCTCGTCCACGCGCTCGGTCAGATTGCCCCGGGACTTGCTCAGCCCCTTTTTCAGCCTGTCAAAAAACCCCATGCTGTGCCTCCTTTTCAATGGGACGGCGCCCTTATTCCTTATAGTTTTCCAGGTTTACGCTCACCATGCTGGATACGCCCTTTTCCTCCATGGCCACGCCGTACAGGGCGTCGCAGCGCTCCATGGTGCCCTTGCGGTGGGTGACCACCACAAACTGGGTGGTTTTGGCAAACTCCACCAGGTAATCGGCAAAATAGCTGATGTTGGCTTCGTCCAGGGCCGCCTCGATCTCATCCAGGATGCAGAAGGGCGTGGGCTTGACCTTGAGCATGGCAAACAGGATGGCAATGGCCGTCAGCGCGCGCTCGCCGCCGGACAGCAGGGACAGCAGCTGCAGCTTCTTTCCCGGCGGCTGGGCCACCACCTCGATGCCGCAGTCCAGCGGGTTCTCCGGGTCGGTCAGCTTCAGCTCCGCCTGCCCGCCGCCGAAGAGGCGCACGAAGGTTTGCTGGAAGTTGACGTTCAGCTTGTCAAATTCGGATACAAACTGCCGCTCCATCTGGGAGAGCAGCCGCTTGATCAGGCTGCGCAGATCGGCCTCGGCCTTCTCCATGTCCTCTTTCTGCCGGGTCATATCGTCAAAGCGCTCCTTGGTCTGGGCGTACTCCTCCACCGCGTGGGCGTTGATGGGGCCCAGCTCCCGGATTTCCCGGCGCAGGGTGTTGGCATCCCGCTCGCCGGAGGTGAGGAAGAATTCGCCCTCGGGCAGCCGGTATTCCTCGGCTGTGGCCAGGGTGGCCTCATAGGTGTTCCACATGTGCTCGGCCAGGCTGTTCTGCTCGTTTTCCGCCCGGCTGTAAAGCAGCTCGGTGCGGTGCAGCTGATCGCCGTCCCGGGTATGCTGATCATGCAGCTGCTCGCTTTCCTGCACCAGGCCCCGCTGGCGCTCCAGCTCGGACTGGCGCTTCTGCTCCAGCTGATCGGTATCGGTATCCGCCGTTTTTGTCTTTTCGGCCTGATCCTCCGCGGCAGCGGTCAATTCCGCCTCCTGCCGGGCAGCGTCCGCCGCCTCCCGCTGCTGGGCGCGCATCTTTTCCTCAATGCGCTCCAGGGCGCGCTGCAGGCTTTCCCGCTCCTCCGCCCAGCGGGCCTTGTCCCGCTGCAGCGTTTCGATGCCATGCTCCAATTCGGCATAGCGCAGCTTTTGCTGGGTCACCCGCTCCCGCAGGCCATCCGCCTCCTCGCGGGCGGCGCGCAGGGCGGCCTGCAGCTCCTCCGTGCGTTTGTCCAAGGCCTCCCGGTCCACGGCGGCATCCTGAGTGCCCTGGCTGAGCTTTTGCAAATCCTCCCGGATTTCGGCAATGCTTTCCGTCAGCTGCAAAATAGCCGCCTGGGTCTTTTCCAGCCGCTGGGTATGGGCCTGCAGCTCGGAGGAAGCGTTGAACACATGCTCCTGCTCCCGGGCCACGGCGATTTCCTGCTGGTGCATGGCCTCCATGGCCTCGTTGCGCAGGCGCTTGGCCTCGGCCTGCCGCTGCTGCATCTGCGCCATGCCAGCGCGCAGCGCATTCAGGGTTTTTTCGTCATCCTGCAGCCGGGCCGTCAGCTCCTTGATTTCCCGCTCCCGGGACAGGAAGCTGGTGGTTTTTCCCCGCATGGAGCCGCCCGTCATGGAGCCGCCGGAATGCATCACCTGCCCGTCCAGCGTGACCAGGCGGAAGGCGTAGCGGCCCGCCCGCATGATGGGCAGGGCGGCGTCCAGGTTCTGGGCCACCACGGTGCGGCCCAGCAGGTTTTCCATCACAGGACGGTATTTTTGATCGTAGGCCACCAGCTCGCTGGCCACGCCCAGGCAGCCGGGCATGGAAAGCACCCGGCGTTCCTCATTGCTGAGGGAATAAGCCCGCACGGTGTTCAGCGGCAGGAAGGTGGCGCGGCCGGACTCCGACCGCTTCAGATATTCAATCAGCCCCTTGGCGGTGACGTCATCCTGGGTGACGATGTTCTGCAGGCTGCCGCCCAGCACGGCGTCCATGGCCGTTTCCAGCTCCCGGGGCACCTGCATCAGCCGGGCCACCACGCCGCAGACCTTGGGGTCGTTCTGGGCATACTGCAGGGCGCGCTTGACGGCGTTGGCATAGCCGTCCATTTCCCGCGCCAGCTCGGTCAGCGTTTTCAGGCGGCCCCGGCCGGACTGCATATCCATGGCCAGCTGCTGCATGCGCTGGTTCTTTTCTTCGTTTTCCGCCGCCAGGGAGCGCACGTTGGCCTCCAGCCGCTGGGCTTCCGCCCGGGCGTCATCCAGCTCCCGCTGCACCTGCTTTTGCATTTCCAGGGCGTCGTCATACTGGGTTTGCAGCGATGCCCCCTGGGCGCTGAGCTCCGCCTCATTTTCCCGCAGCTGGGTCAGATACTGCTCCATCTGCGCGCACATGGTTTCCTTCTGGGTCTGGGTATTGCGCACGTCGCTGAGGCGGTTCACCGCGGTGAGGATATCCGCCTTGTGCTTATCCAGGGCCTGCTCCGCCAGATCGGCCTGCAGGGAGGCCTCGTCCGCCTCCTGCTCCAGCCCCTGCAGCTCCTGGCGGGCGGCCTCCAGCGCCTGGCGGGCGGCTTCGTTTTTTCCGTCCCCCTGGGCGGTGAGCCCCTCCAGCTCCTGCAGGCGCTCACGACGGCCTTGGGCATCCTCGCCCAGGCGGCACACCTCGTTTTCCAGGTTTTCCCGGCGCTGCTGCATCCGGTCCCGGGCGGACTCCAGCTGATGCAGCTCCTCGGTACGCAGGCGGCTTTCAGCCCGGGCCTGGCTGATTTCATCATCCAGCCGCTGCACGGCTTCGTCAATGGCCGCGCGCTCCCGGCTGTTTTCCTGCAGCTTCGCCTCGTGCTGCAGCAGCGCGTCCCGCAGGGCCTCGCAGGTTTCGTTCAGCTCCCGCATGCGGGCAGCCAGCTTATCCTGCTTGAGCAGGAAGATATTCATTTCCAGCGTTTTCAGCTTGCCGGACAGCTCCTGGTATTTCAGCGCGCTTTGGGCCTGCTCATGCAGCGGCTCAATGCGGCCGCCCAGCTCTTCCAGGATGTCCTTCACGCGGTCCAGGTTTTCCAGGGTGCGGGTCAGCTTGCGCTCCGCCTCTTCCTTGCGCACCCGGAAGGTGCTGATGCCCGCCGCTTCCTCAAAGACCTCGCGCCGGTCCTCGCTTTTGTTGGACAGGATATCGTCAATGCGGCCCTGGCCGATGTTGGAATAACCATCCTTGCCGATGCCGGTATCATAAAACAGCTCCTTGATATCCTTCAGGCGGCAGGCTTTCTTGTTCAGGTAGTATTCGCTGTCGCCGTTGCGGTACAGCCGGCGGGTGACCGCCACCTCCGCAAAGTTGGTTTTCAGCGCGCCGTCCTCGTTTTCAAATACCAGCGTCACCTCGGCATAGGCCAGCTTTTTCCGCTTTTCCGTGCCGTTGAAGATAATATCCTGCATGCTGCCGCCGCGCAGCTCCCGGGGGTTTTGCTCCCCCAGCACCCACTTGACGGCGTCGCCGATATTGCTTTTGCCCGAGCCGTTGGGGCCCACGATGCCCGTGATGCCGCCATTGAACACCACTTCCGTGCGCTGGGCAAAGGATTTGAAGCCATAAATTTCCAGCTTTTTCAGCCTCATGCCTTTTCCTCCGCGCCGCGCAGCGCGGCCAGTGCCATGCCGGCAGCGGCCTGCTCCGCCTTCTTCTTGCTGTTGCCCGTGCCCCGCCCGGCCTCCCGACCCTGGGTATACACGGCCACGGTGAATACGCGCAGGTGGGCCGGGCCCTCCTCCGCGATGGTATGGTATTCCGGCGAGGGTTCGCCCTGGGCCTGCAGCAGCTCCTGCAGCGCCGTTTTGTTATCCGTCACCGGCAGGGGCACTTCCTGCTCCGTGGGCCACAGGGCGCGCACCACGCCGGATGCCGCCTCAAACCCGCCGTCCAGGTAGACGGCGGCCAGCACGGCCTCCATGGCGTCCGCCAGCACCGCGGGGCGCTGCCGCCCGCCGGAGGCGTCGCATCCATGGTCCATGCGCAGATACTGCCCCAGCCCCAGGTGCCGGGCCACCGCGCACAGCGTTTCCTCCCGCACCATGCGGGCACGCAAAAAAGTCATGCCGCCCTCTTCTTCCTCGGGATGGGCATGATACACAATGTCGCTCATGGCCAGCTGCAGCACCGCGTCCCCCAGAAATTCCAGCCGCTGGTTATTCTGCGGCCCGCAGGAGGGATGGGTGAGCGCCAGGCGCAGATATGCCGGATGCTGGAAGCGGTATCCCAATGCCGTTTCCAATGCTGTCAAATTCACTGTATTCTGCTCCTTCTCCGCGCGCAGAAAACGGGCTGCTCCTGATGGCAGCCTGTTTTCCACCCGTGGGGGATGTGATCAGGCTTTGGAATCGATATAGCCCACCACATCTTCCACTGTCTTCAGCGTCATGATGGCGTCGTCCTCCACCATGATGCCAAACTGATCTTCCACTTCCATGATCAGCACCATCACGTTGGCGGAATCCGCGCCCAGGTCTTCCACCAGGCGGGCATCGGGCGTCACCTTTTCCTCGGGCACCTTCAGCTGCTGGGAAATCAAAGCCTTCACCTTGTCAAACGTCATTGAAACTGCCTCCTTCTGATGATGGATATGCAACATTATTCGCTTTTCAGCGTTTGCGCCAGGGATTCCTCAATGGCGGCAGCCACGCCGCCCTGGTGCATCAGCACCGCCTGATGCACGGCACAGGCAATGGCATGGCCGTTGGAAGAGCCATGGGCCTTCACCACCGCGCCCTTTACCCCCAGCAGGGGAGCGCCGCCCACCTCGGTATAATCCATGCTCTTTTTGATGGAACGGAAGGCGGGCTTGGCCAGCAGCGCGCCGATTTTGCAGCGCAGGCTGCCCATCATTTCCTTTTTGATCATGCCAAACAGCGTGCCGGCCACACCCTCCATAAATTTAAGGATGAGGTTGCCGTCAAAGCCGTCCGCCACGATGACATCCGCCACGTCGTTGGTAACGTCGCGGCCTTCCACATTGCCCACAAAATGCAGGGGCGCCTTTTCCAGCAGCGGATAGGTATCCTTCGCCAGCTGGTTGCCCTTTTCCGCCTCCGCGCCAATGTTCAGCAGGCCCACCCGGGGCTGCCGCAGGCCGCGCACCCGGCGCATGTACGCATCCCCCATGATGCCAAACTGCTGCAGGTATTCAGGCTTGCAGTCCACGTTGGCGCCGCAGTCGATCAGCAAAAAGAAATCCTTGCCGTTGGGCAGCAGTGGGGCCAGGGCGGGACGGTCGATGCCGTCGATGCGGCCCAGGCGGAACATGCCGCCTGCCATCACCGCGCCGGTGGAGCCGGCGGAAACAAAGCCGTCCGCCCGGCCATCCCGCACTGCCAGCATGCCCTTCACCACCGCGCTGTCCTTTTTCTGGCGCACGGCCAGCACCGGGGCATCGTGGTTGGTGATGGTTTCGCTGCAGTGCTCCACCGTCAGGCGATCCCGCACATCGGCGCAATCCCCCAGCAGGGGAGAGATGGCCTGCTCATCCCCGGCCAGAATCACCGCCAGGCCGGCATCCGCCCGCAGCGCCTCCAGGGCGCCTGCCACCGTGCATTGCGGCGCGTTGTCACCGCCCATGGCATCCAGATAAATACGCGTCACCGCACTCACGCTCCTTACATTGAAAAGCCATTGAATATCATACCATATTTCCGCGAATTTGACAAGATTTCCGCCCTGCATATTCCCTGCGCCGCCGGGATATACTGATGCTGACAGCAGGAAAGAGCAGGCTGTCAGGCGGATCAGGCGGCGCGGGGCGCGATGGGCTCCCTGCATCGCCCCCGCGCCAAGCGACCGCAAGGCATTCCGCATGCGGGCCCGGTTTTCCGGCCTCCCCGCGGCGCACGCCCGGGTCCGCCCCGTGAAAACAGCTTTTCACGGGGTTCTTTTTCATTTTGTGTATTTTTATGCTTGACAGGAAATCTGTGCCGTGCTACTGTTACATATAATTCTGATAGGAGTTTCGGATTTTGCAAAGGCTGCGATGCATGCGTCACGATGCCGCACCGGCTGGCCCATCCCTTCCGTTGGGGATATGATGAAAGGAAAACCGATATGAAAATCTATGAAAAGCTGACCGATCTGATTGGCCGCACGCCCCTGATGGAGCTGAAAAACTATGAAGCGCTGCATGGGCTGGAGGCCACCATCGCCGCCAAGCTGGAATATTTCAACCCTGCCGGCAGCGTAAAGGACCGCATCGCCTGCGCCATGATCGACGACGCCGAGGCCGCCGGCCTGCTCCGGCCCGGCGCGGTGATCATTGAGCCCACCAGCGGCAATACGGGCATTGGCCTGTCCGCGGTAGCCGCCGCCCGGGGCTATCGGGTGATTCTGACCATGCCCGAAACCATGAGCGTGGAGCGCCGCAACCTGCTGAAGGCCTATGGCGCGGAGCTGGTGCTGACCGACGGGGCCCGGGGCATGAAGGGCGCCATCCAGAAGGCGGAGGAGCTGGCTGCCTCCCTGCCCGGCAGCTTCATTCCCGGGCAGTTTGTCAACCCGGCCAACCCGGCCATACACCGCGCCACCACCGGGCCTGAAATCTGGCAGGACACGGACGGCAAGGTGGATATTTTTGTGGCGGGGGTGGGCACCGGCGGCACCCTGACCGGCGTGGGCGAATACCTGAAGGGTCAGAACCCCGCCGTGCGGGTGGTGGCTGTGGAGCCTGCCTCCTCTCCCGTGCTCAGCAAGGGCACTGCCGGGCCCCATAAAATCCAGGGCATCGGCGCGGGCTTTGTGCCCAAAACCCTGAACACCGCCATTTATGATGAAATCCTTCCCGTGGAAAATGAGGACGCTTTCCAGACCGGCCGCACCCTGGCCCGCAAAGAGGGCCTGCTGGTGGGCATCTCCTCCGGCGCGGCGGTGTTTGCCGCGGTACAGCTGGCCAAACGCCCGGAAAACAAGGGCAAGCTCATTGTGGCCCTGCTGCCCGACACCGGCGAGCGCTATCTTTCCACGCCCATGTTTGCCGATTGATTTTGGGCAGGGGAAAGAAAACGGGCGGGGGAGGATACGCGCTTTCTTCCCGGGGAAGAAAGCTGTAAAGAAGCCAGCCGGCGAACCGGCTTGGACACAATAACAAACAATTTGCGCCTGGAACTTGAATGTCGCCAAGAGAGCTTCCGGGCAATAGAAAAACCGCAGGCCAGCCGGAAAAACAAACTTGTTTGTTTTTCGGTCTGTCCGGCGGTTTTTCCCTGTGCGCTCGCGCACAGCAGGGCCGGCTTCGCCGGCCTGCCCGGAAGCGGTGGGTGCACTTCTGTTTCAGTTTGATGTTGCTGCTTTTACGGCGTTAAAAATAGGTTTTCTGCTTCTCTTTTGACTCAAAAGAGAAGCGTACCCCCTTTTTGTCAGGGCTTCGCGCTGTCCAGCAGCGCCATGATCTCCCCGGGGGAGGTGGTGCGGTGCAGCTGGTTGATGCCGTCAATGGCCGAGGGAGGATCGGGAGGGCAGCAATAGGGGCAGGGGGTGAGGGCGGCAAAGCCGCCGGTGCCCAACTCCCCATAGGTGAAGGGAGAGAGGGGCAGATACTGACTTTTCACGCCGGTGCAGGTGGCGGTGCTGTGGTAGTTCACGCCGCCATTGGGGTTGTAATACAAGGGGAAGGCGCTATCCGGCGGGGTTATCTGCCGTCCCTGGTAGTCCTCCCAGACAACCAGCTTGGTGCCCACCTTGATTTCCTTCCAAATCCAGCGCATATTGATGCCGTCGGCGTTCTTCAGCCGCTGCACGCGGATGCAGCCGTGGCTGGCCCGGGTGCCCAGCTTGGATTCGCACACCTTATAGTTTTTGCTTTCGTCCGCATTGAGGGTGTGGGGCACCTCGTGCAGCAGATCGCCGCTGTTGAAGCGCAGGCCCATGGCGCATACCAGGTTATCGCTTTTAAAATCGCCCACCCGGGAGATCACGATAAACTCGCCGGAGCGGGTTTCGTTATAGGGCTGGCGCTCGTTATACAGGCCGGTGGATACCTTCAGCTCGGTCATCAGGTGCCCGTCATGGAACAGGTACAGCCGCTGGGTCAGCTTGTCAATCACAATGCCGTATTCCTGATTGACGGATATTTTTTTCAGTTTGCCGCTTTGGATATAGCCAGTCACAAACGCGTTCCAGTTTTTGATTTTACTGTCGTGGAAGGAGCTGGAATACGTCTCCACCAGCGTCCAGCCATCGCCGCGCTCTTCCAGCACATGCACGGCCTGGGAAGCTCCGGTGATTACGCCGATGCCCTCGCTGCTTGCGTCGGGCTGGGCGTACAGGATGGCCTGCTCCCGCTGGTTGATGTCCACAACGGTGATGGGCGCGGTGAGCATGGCCCAGACAGCCGCCTCGTCTGTGATGTCCATGGGCGTGCACCAGTAGCAGTTTGAATGCCCGGGATGGTACGCGCTCCGAAGCGCCGGGGTGATGGCTGTCTGCTCCGCGGGCGCTTCCGTGGGCTGCGGCGTCTGTTCCGCGGCGGGCATGGCTGCCGTGCCGCCCACTGTCAGCGTGCCGGCGGCTTCGCCGCCCTCCCAGGTCAGCGCCAGGCGATAGCTGCCCTCGGCCAAATCTCCCAGAAAATCGGCGTCCAGGCTCAGAATATGGGTGCCGCCCAGCAGGGGGCGGGGGGACAAGATTTCCGAGAGCACCTGCCCTTCCTGGGTGGTAAGGGTCAGGGCAGCTGTGCCGGATTGCGGCAGATAATAGCGTATTTCCGTTCCCTGGCCGGGAAGCAGGCTGCAATCCGCCACGCTGGCTGTCTGCTCCGCCAGGGCGGGCAGGGCAAGCAGCAAAACAAGCAGCAAAGCAAAGAACCGGCGCATGGGAATCCCTCCAAAGCAATAAATCGGTTCTTAATATAGCACGATATGACGTTTTTCGCAATTTTTTTCGGGATAATTTACAGTTTGTTTCTATTTATCGTCTAAAATAAAACCGGCAAACCGAAATTGGTCGGGGAGGGGAACGCTTCTCTTTTGAGTCAAAAGAGAAGCAGAAAACCTCGTTTTAATGCCGTGAAAGCAGCAATATCAAACTGAAACAGGAGTGCTGTCCAACGCTTCCGGGCAGGCCGGCGAAGCTGGCCCTGCTGTGCGCATGCGCACAGCGAAAAACCTGAAAATTGCCGAAAAACAAGCTTGCTTGTTTTATCGGAAATTTTCAGGCTTTTCTAATGCCCGGAAGCTCTCTTGGCGGCATTCAAGTTACAGGCGCAAATTGTTTGTTATTCCGCCCAAGCCGGTTCGCCGGCGGGCTTCTTTGCAGCTTTCTTCCCCGGGAAGAAAGCGCGTATTCTCCCCGCACTGTTTCACCGGATCCGGGCTTCCACCCGGGGGTTGGCGGCGGCGGCATCCATAAACACCCGGCCCAGCCGCGGCCAGAAGGCGGCCATTTCCCCGCCGGAGCGCTCCGGCAGGCGCAGGATGAAGCATGCGGGCTGATCCCAGGTGGAAAGCACATCATACAGCGCATCCAGGTTTTTGCCGTAATACGCGGGAAAAGCCAGGGCCTGCTGCAGGTATGCATGCACAGCGGCGGGGGTTTCCAGGCCCTTGAAATCCAGGGAAATTTTCATAGCATGCCCTCCTGATCATACAGCTGTTCAAAGGTTTTGAAGCCGTCATTGGTGTAATAAATCAGCCCGTCGCTGGAATAAACCAGGCGCTCCCGGCTGCGGGAGCCATCCGTGGTGTTGACGTCGCATTCGTACCAGGTGCGGGTGCCGGTGGCGGGCAGCAGCCCTTCCCGGTTGCCGAATTCATCCCCGCCGATGGTATATCCGGGCAGCACCTCATTCAGGTTATTCTTTTTGCTGCTCCAGCCCATGGTGCGGGCTTCCTCCTTGGTAACGTAATTGGCAGGCAGTCCCCAGAAGGCGTGCAGGTAAGCCGCCACCTCCTCCTTGCCGGTATACAGCCCGTCCTCCTGCACAAATACCTCGGCCCGAACGGTGGCGGTGGGCGCGGGGGTGGGGGCAGCCGTGGCCCTGGGCGTTGGCGAGGCGGTGGGCGCGGGGGCGGAGAAGGAAACCTCAACCTGGGTGAAGGTGCTGTAATGGTTGGCGGTGTAGTAGATCAGCCCGTCATTGGAATAGACAATGCGTTTGCCGTTGCGGTAGCCGCCGGTGAAATCAATATCGCATTCCGTCCAGCTGCGGCCGCGCCTGTCGGGCAGCAGCCCTTCATAATTGCCGAAGCGGTCGCCGCCGATGGATTGTCCCGGCGCCACCTGCCCCAGATTGCCCGCGCTGCTGCTCCAGCCCAGGCGGGCAGCCTGATTTTTGGTGAGGTAGTTGCCGGGCAGCCTGCGGTAGGAGGCGATGTAGACGGCCACCTCCTCCATGGTGCTGTACCAGCCGTCCCTGGTGACGGGATAGTCGGCCGCGGAAAGCAGAATGCTTCCCTCCGCCAGGGCCAGAGCGGGCAGCAGCATCAGCAGGATGCACAGCAGCGCGCCCAAGCGTTGAATGCGTTTCATAAAAACCTCCATAAGATGCAAATGCGTATTCTATTTTATCTTGAAACGGGTCAAAAGGCAAGGCTGTTCGACGGAAGCCCAGGGCGCCGGTCTGCCTGTTACGCGAAAAATCCATGGGATTTGAACATGTTATGCTGTTTATCATCTGAATAAATCGACAAAAGAAAATGAAGGGGGAAAGGATACGCGCTTTCTTCCCGGGGAAGAAAGCTGCAAAGAAGCCAGCGGGCGAGGCGGCTTGGGCGCAAAAACAAGCAATTTGCGCCTGAAACTTGAAAGAGGCCAAGAGAGCTTCCGGGCATAAGAAAAACCGCAGGCCAGCCGAAAAACAAACGAGTTTGTTTTTCGGTCTGTCCGGCGGTTTTTCCCTGTGCGCTTTGCGTACAGCAGGGCCAGCTTCGCTGGCCTGCCCGGAAGCGGAGACAGCACTCCTGTTTCGGCTTGCGTTTGCTGCTTTTACGGCGTTAAAAAGAAGGTTTTCTGCTTCTCTTTTGACTCAAAAGAGAAGCGTTTCTCACCCCGCCCAGCTTCCGTTTCCGTTTATGCATGCGCGGTTGTTTAGAGACGGAATGGTATAAGGCAACGCACTCCCTCAAATCCCAACTGCCCATGAAGGGAAACATCTGCCTAATTACCCTCTCTGCAGGGTAAAAGAAGAGGCAGGTAATTTCTATCAGAATTACCTGCCTCTTGTGGCGGAGAAGGAGAGATTTGAACTCCGGGAGAAACATGAAATTTGGCAATGTTGAACTAAATTTAGTGCTAATGAGTCCAACATTTCTGTTACTAAATACTAAACTGTGATAATACGTGATAATCCAGTTGTGGCATGGTTGTGGCATTGGCTTGGTTTCTGTTGAATGATTTTCGTCAAGCATATCCATACATATGGAGGAAAATCAAATGAAACGGAATATCAATACCAACGTTGAACTCCCCAATACCATTCACGACGCCATGAATGGACTGAATTACACCTTGCAGGAAGACTATTACTTTCCGGATCTGCAACTGTCCGCAACAGGCAAAACCCCGCTTGGGCATTATGGCCGGATGCGCATGAACTATCTCCGGAAACATCGTCCCGGACTTTACACCCGCCTGCTTTTGTCCGGTAAACTTTACGAGCACCTGGCAGAAATCGACCAGACCAGCCGACAGAGAATGGAGCAGATCATCCCTCACATGGTTCAGGCAGAAGGCGTCGATGAAAGGCTGAAAGCAAAAGATCAAATGGCCTGGGTCGGCCGGATGAACAGCATCCGCCAGCGTGCGGAAGAAACCATCCTGCAAGAACTGATTTACGGATAACAGCAAAGCCGCTTCTTAGGAGGCGGCTTTTCATGTAAAGATCCTTTATCTCGGAAACTCGCTTGAAAAAAATATCGCGATACTGCTGATCGTTTTCGTGTTCAATGACTCCTTCAGTCAGCACATATGGTATTGACCCAATCAATGAAAGCACCGGTGGAGGTGCCCTCGTTGCTGCCACGGCCCATGTTCCAGACCAGGTGATAATCCACATCCAGGCCCAGGGACGCCGCGGCCAGCCCAATGTTATGGCCGATGGAGAAGGACGTGTGCTGATCGGCGGTCCCGCTGCGAATGCGCCAGTGCTTCGCGGGAGTGACAGCGCTGTGTCCCTCCGCGCCCAGCATGATTTCCGTGGCGTTCAGCAGATTGGCCTGTTCCGCAATCACCGCCGCGCCTTCCCCGGTCAGCGCGTCGCTGATATAGCTGTCCACCTGTTCCTGATTGAAACCGTCCAGCGCGGAGAGTTCCTCATAGTGGTCGCTGAGGATCTGCGCCACGCTGCGTGAATAATGAACGGCGGTTTGATCAGCAGTAGCGTGGGGTTTTAGGTATACAAAAAAGCCGGAGGAAACCTGTCCTCCGGCTTTTTGATCAGATCGGCTGATCCGCATTACAGCATGTTTTTCAGCTTGTCAAGCGCCAGCGCCATGGCCACCGTAGCCACCTTCTTTTTGGCCAGCAGGGAGGAACGATCCGGGTCTTCGCTGCTGGACATGGCGCTGAGGGAGGCGGCCAGGCAGGCGATGGAGGTGGCCAGGTCTTCCCTGGACATTTTTCCTTTATCCAGGTCCTTCAGCGCGTTGTTCAGCTCTTTTTTCAGTTTGCCCTGGGTGTCGATCATCTGGGCCACCTCCAGCGCGGTCTTGACGGCGGCCTTTTCCGCAAAGTTAAGGGAGTCGAGTTTATACGGTTTCGCGGTAAACAGTCCCATGTTTTTTTCCTCCTTTTATTCTATACGCTTTTCGCGCAGGGGTGCAGGTGTTACAGCAGGCGCTTCAGCGCGGTTTTTGCCGCGGCAATGCGGGCCTGGATACTTGCCAGGCTTTGCTGTGCCCTGGGAGAATGATCCACAGTTTCGATCTTGTTTGGCAGTTCTTCCAGGATATCCAGCATGTTCCTGATATCCTTTTTAGAAATCTTGCCGCTATTCAGGTGAGCCAAGGCTGATTTGGCCTTGCTGCGCAGCGTAGGATCATCAAAATCTTTCAGGATTTTATCCAGCGTGGCTCTCATGAAACCGCGGGTCTGCGGCTCGATATCGGTGGCGGGAAAGGTTTTGCTGAACAATCCCATGGCTTCCTCCTCTTGTACTTTCATCTGCAATCGCAATGGATGCCGTCAGATCTTTTGCTTCAGCTTGGCGGCACAGTTGACGCAGGCATCGGCCTGGTTTTCTATTTCCTTGGCGTCTTTTTCGTTCACGTTGCCCAGGAGCAGTGTTTTCAGATTGACATAGTGATCCTTGAGCAGCGGAATGATATACTTGATGTCCGCCTTCGAGAACTGGAAGTTTTTCATATGCTCCAGCGCGTCCCGCGCTTTGGCGCTGTTGGCCTCACGCAGCGCAGTTTTGACCACCACCGCCTCCAGCACGGTCAGTTCATCGATGGGATACATCTTATTTCCCGAAAAAAGCCCCATATTCTCTCCTCCTTTCCTGTGATGTTTACGAGTACAGCTCTTCCAGCTTTTTTGATAAGCAGATTGCAGCGGGTGATCATGTTCAGGAGATTCTTGTGTTCATTGGGATCATCCGGGGTCCCGCGGGCATCCACCGGGCGCACCTGCTTGATCTGACGAATCAAATACGCAATGTCTGTTTTTGAAAGCCGCTGTTTTTCCAAACGCTCCAGCACGGCTGCCGATTCCTCGTCCGGATGCTCCAGCAAAACGGCTCTGAGGAAAAGGATTTCGCCATCCCGGAAATCTTTGATGGAATATCGTTTTTCCCGGCCAATCCAGCCCATGCCTCTACGCCCCTTCATGCGGTTGTTTCCATGGCTTTTTCGCCCTTGCGGTCATAACATCGCTTCCAGCTTTTTCCGGATGCCCGGCAGTATCCGCTGCAATTCTCTTTTTCGCTCCGCCGGCACGCGCTCTTTCTGCTCCAGCCAGATCAGGTAGCCGTTCATGCAATTGATCGCCATTTTTACGTCGGCCTTCGTCATCTCATCCGTATGGACATGGTCCAGCGCCAGCTGCGCTTCTTCCCGGCTGATGCCCCATACGACGGAAACGCCAAAGGGGATTTTGCAGGCGAAGTCGTACAGCACGCTGCGCATTTCCGATTGTTCCTCCTGTGAGAGACCGGAGATTTTATAAACCTTTTTCCAAACAATCCCATCGCGTTTTCTCCTTATTCCTTGAGCAGCGCTTCCATCTCCGCGCCGGTCAGCTTGTTCTTCTTCATCAGGGCATCCACCATGCGATCAATGCGGTGCTTGTTCTGCCGGATGATTTCCACGGTATTCGCCATCTCCCGGCGAAGCAGCGCATTGATCCGGGCGCGCACCTCCCGATCCCGCAGCGCTTCCTTCAAATCCATGGCTGCCAGGCCGAAATCTCCGTCCATGCCATAGGCGCACAGCATGGCGGCGGCGGTGCGGGTGGCCTGCTCCAGATCGCCGGAGGCACCGGTGCTGACGCCTTCCTCCTCGCCATAATAGGCGATCTCCGCCGCCCGTCCGCCCAGGCTGGTGCGGATGCGGCCCAGCATCTCCTCCCGGGTGGAAAGGGGACCCATATCCTTGCTGGAATGTTCCATATAACCGCCGTGATCGCCCCGGGCCACGATGGTCAGGTAGGAGGGCGTGTTGCCGCTCAGATAGCACAGGAAGACATGTCCGCTCTCGTGCCGGGCGACGCGCTCCAGATATTCATAACCCCAGTCCTTTTGAGCGCCATAGCGCATCAGCTCGTGGGCTTCATCCAGCATGCCGTCATCCAGGGGCTTGCCGGCCTTGACCGCCATACGGCTGGCCGATTCCACCATGCCCGTCAGGGCGGCGGGACTCATGCCCATGGTGCGGGAAGCCGTGCGTTTGATCATTTCGTCCGTAACGATGTTGCCGGGCTGCTTTTTGAGCAGCATCCGCAGCAGCTTCTCCCGGTCCTCCTCGTTGGGCAGATCCACCAGGATACGGCGGTCAAAGCGGCGGGCCAGGGCCGGATCGATGACGCCCATGCCGCCCTTGCCTTCCTCCACGTCAAAGTTGGTGGCCGCCATGACGAATACCGGCCGTCTGGGATCCACGGAAAAGCCGTCCATCTCCGTCAGCAGGGCATTCAGGGCCATTTCCTCCCCATGGGCCGAAACGCCGCCCTGGCGTTTGCGGCCGATGGCGTCGATCTCATCGATAAAGATAATGGAGGGGGCATAGCGGCGGGCAGACCGGAACAGATCACGGATCGCCTGGGGGCCGCTGCCCTGCCACATGGTCACAAAGGAAGTAGCCGCCGTAGGCAGGAAGGCTACGTTGGTCTCCCCGGCCAGGGCCTTTGCCAGCATGGTTTTGCCGGTGCCGGGAGGGCCGTACAGCAGGATGCCCTTGGGGGGCTTCAGCCCCTGAGCGCAGAACTTTTTGGGGTTCTTGAAATAATCAATAAAGAATTTGAGCTCATCCTTGGCATCCGCCGCACCGATCACATCGCTGAAATGGATATCGGGCTTCTCCACATCGCTCATCACTGCCCCCGCATCCGCAGCCGCAGGCGCGCGCTTGAGAGAGAAATCCCGCAGGCGCAGGGTGACGCAGCGCTGGTCCCGGGAGATATGCGGGGCGCTTTCAAAGAAAAGCACCTTGCGCTCCCCGTTCAGGCGCATGGCCACGTCCTGCAGGTACAGCTGGCGGCAGATCTCTCCCAGCGTGTCCTCGAATACGGAAAAATCGCTTCCGTCGGGAGCGGTCAGCTTGTCCCGCGCCCCGGCGCGGATGAAGCTCATGGTCAGCTCCTCATCGATGGCGAAGGACGGCGTTTCCAGCAGATAAACGGGGATCTCCGGCAGGCGCTCCCGCAGGGTGCGCAGCAGCCGGCTGCCGTCCCGCAGAGCCCGGGCGGCCATGGGAGCGAAATTGAACCCGCCGGTGGATTCAAAGACGCCGCTTCTCATGCCTTCCATCACGGTGGCCATCCACTGTTCCGGCGTCACGCTCTTTTCGGCAACATCCAGCAGCACCAGCCGCAGATTTTTTTCTCCGGCCAGTTTCAGCGCCTCATCCACGTTCTGGGAATCATGGAAGATATATCCGGGCAGCTTCTCCCGGCAGCGATCGGCAAAGGCCTTGTCTCCGTAGATCAGCACCTCCGGCTTTTCATCGCAGAAAAAGAGGGGGCGGGTCTCCTCCGACAAATCATCTGTTTCGGTGACAAATTCAATCTTCCCGATCTCCTCCAGCACCTTCAGGAAATGCTCCTGATCCCACAGGCGGCAAAGCTTGAATATTTCGCCCTTGAAAAACAGCTCGGTCTGGGCGCGGAGGGTGCGGGCATCCGCCGCGCCTTCCCGGAACAGCAGGGCGGTGGGCACCAGCCGGTCAAATGAGACCCGGATACCGTACTGCTTTTGAAACAGGCCGCAGAAGCGATCCAGCTCCCGATGGGCAATCTTCTGCAGGTCGTGGGGCATCAGGTGGTTGAACAGCAGCGGATAACCCGTGGCCAGGCGGCTGGTAATGGCCGCGGGGAAAAAAGGCGCCTTGGTGCGGGGATCGGTTTCGGTCTCCAGGGCGTTGATCAGCGTTTTACGGGTCACGCCCGCCGCGTTTTGCCGTGCATCGCCTTCGTAGAGGGATTTGCCCGCGTTGGTGGTGAAAATGATGATGGTATCCTTGAAGGCAATATCCTCCCCCAGGTTTTTATCGCTCAGCCGGCCCGCGTCCAGCAGCTGCAGGAACAGCTGCACCACCTCCAGGCAGGCCTTTTCGATTTCGTCAAACAGCAGGATGCAGTGGGGGTTTTCCTTCACAAAGCCGGTCAATTCCCCCTGCTTGGCCCCATGGAAGGAGGGGCCGGTGCCAATCAGCTCCATGGTGCTGTGATTTTCGGAATAAGCAGACATATCAAAGCGCTTGAAGGGCAATGCCAGCGCCTGGGCGGCCTGCTCCGCCAGAAAGGTCTTGCCCACGCCGGGCGGGCCCGCGAACACGAAGATGGCCCGGGGGCGGAAGCGCTTTTCATCGCCGGCGGCCAGCACCTCGGCGGCAAACATGCCTTCGGCAAAGGCGTGCACCACATGATCCTGGCCCTGCACCACGGAAAGCAGCCTGGCCCGCAGGGCGCGGATGCGCTCTGTCAGTTCCGGAAGATAGGCAGGCGTCATCTCCTTTGCCCGGGCGGCCTGCTCCGCCTCCGCGTTTTCCTGCTCCCGCTGTTTCATCTCCTGGTTGACAGCCCCTTTGAGCGGGCAGACCTGCAGGATGTTATCGGTGGGCTTCTTCAGGATGGCCAGCAGCAGATCCTGACCCCAAACTTCCGTCTGTCCCCGGTTCGCGGCGATCCTCGCGGCGCTCTCCAGGTATTCCGGCAGCTTGCCGGAATCGCTCTTGGCTCCGGTCTTGAGCTCGTGCCGCAGCTGCGGACGGGCACGATCGGTATCCACCCCCTCTTTTTCAAACAGGGACTTTACGGCAGCAATATCGGCGTCCACCTTTTTCATGTCGCCGTCCGGCAGGTTGAAGGCATCGCCGGCCCTGATTTCCGCCAGCTTGAGCAGCCCCAGGAAGAGATACTCCACGCCCTGGCTGTCGCCATTGATGTTCTTGGCCTCGGCCTGGGCACGCATCATCACGTATTTCATCGAATAAGAGATTTCCATGCCGTCTCTCCTTTCCGCGTCATTGGCATTTATTACTTTGGCTTTTTATCCAGCCGCTCCCGGGCCCGGCGCTTCATCTCGGCCAGCAGGTCGGCCGTGGGATCGGCGGGTCTGGGCGCCTGCACCGGCGTCAGCTCCTCCTGCGCAAGCCCCTGCCCGGTCAGGAAGCGCGTTTCGCTGCCGTCCCTGAGGGCATACTGCCAGTCCAGGGTCACCTGGTTATACTCGTCCCCGTTGGGGCCGGTGGAGAACATCCCAATGAAGGCGGTGCTGTCCTTGCGCAGGATATCCACAGCAACGCTGCCGATCTCCACCTCGCTGAACTGCCCCGGGGCAGGAATCAGCCACAGGAAGGAGCTGTGGGAGAAGGATCGCCACAGGAAAACGTCGCCCTCCGGGCTGATGTCCATCAGCGCCTGCATGCCGATGCGTCCGCCGTTTTCTATATCGATCTTTCGGCTGGCGTGCAGAAACTCGGTATGCAGCAGCTCCATGGTGCGCAGATCGATGACCGACATAGCGCATACGCCGCCGTCCTTTTCCGGGCCGTAACGGTTCAGCACCCGGCTTTGCACCAGGGCCACGGTGGCGTTCATGGGACGATTGAGCGAAACCAGATATGGCTCCAGCGCCCATCGCGGCGCGGTGTCCGCGGGATCCAGGGGCGGCAGGCCGTTCAGGAACGCGGCGTCGCTGCGCGCCGTGGGAGAAAGGTCCTGCCCAAAGCGCACAGCGCCCAGAAAGGCGTTGGCGTCCTTCGCCGTATCATCCCAGGCCGAAAGCACGCCGGAATTGCAAACGTAGCAGTGCCGGTTTCCCTGGTCCAGTATGCCGATGGCGCTGTTTTGCAGGCAATTCTTGGGCACGTGAGATAGGGCGCGCCCGTTCTCATCCTTGCCCACCCATCGGTCGATCCCCGGCTGGAAGGTCAGGTGACGGTTGCACCGGTCCACCACGGCAAAGCCATGGGGCAGGCTGCCGTTGGCCAGCGCCATCATGACCGTAAACACACCGCCGGGGATAACGGCGGACAGATTGTAGGCGTTCGGGTCCTGGCGAAAGGTAGGCACCTCCCGGGTTTTCAGCGTGCCAGTATTGCGGGAGCCGCGCAGCGCCTGACGGCGGCAGGCCGGGCTGCGGCCCACGGCATTGTTGATCCGGGACCATTCCTCGCTGGGGTGCTCGGGATTCAGCTGATAGGCTTTTTCCAGCAGCTCCAGCGCTTCCTGCCATTTTTCAGCCTGGCGGCAGGCCTCGGCCTGCTCCAGCAGCGTTTCCAGTTTGCTCTGCCGTCCAAAGGCCTCGGCGTAAGAGAGCGCCCGGGCGATGACATATTCGGGATAATGGCCGAATACATCCAGATTATAAATGGCAAAATACCGCTTCTGGCTGACAAAAACCGGCTTGGTAAAGACCAACAGCCAGCGATGGCCGCTGTCCGCGGAGATGGCGTACTGATCAGAGGACAGCCCCAGGGCAGGCACGTCCGCCTTCAGGCCGTTGCGCTGGGGTTCTCCCCGGACGCGGTAATTCATCCCGCCGCCCTTACGTGAAACGTTTGGCATGGGCCGCCACAGCGCCGAGAGATCGTCCCGGGGCACGGTCGCACCGCGGTTGCCGCTGACCCGTACAACATCATAGGTCTTCTGGATGGCCCTCAGGCCGTCCGAAAAGGCCACATAAGGCCATTCTCCGATGTCGCTGCGGCGGGTAAAATCACACCGGTCATAGGCGGGCAGCCTTTCCAGCGTCCGGGGATCAAAAGCGGCAAAGGAGATGCCGTCCGCGCCGCACAGGTATACTGCTTCCCCGCACAGGAACACCCGCCGGAAGGTTTTCCCCTCCAGGTTCTTTGCCGACAGCGTGATGCGGTTCAATTCGTGGCGGTTTGGCAGATCATAGATTGCCAGGCAGGTATCAAAGCCGCCGCCCGGGCTGTCCTGCTGCCAGGCCACGGCGCACACGTCGTCCGCCACGTCAAAGGCGATAAAGCCGCATTTTTCCGGCTCCGGAGGCAGCCGCATCCAAGCGGCGGAAACGCGCTTTTGCTCCCGCAAAAGCTCCTCCCGCTCCGCAGATCCTTCCTCCGCCTGGGACACGCACTGCTCCAGGTACATATCCGCGTTGACACCGGCGTAATGGGCAATGTTCAGGTTGGCCAGCAGCCTGCCGATGCGGGGCGTGGGCATGCCGCCATAGCGCTGGATCAGGTTGCTGAACAGGTTATCAAAGCCCTCCGCCAGTGTATAGCCGTCCCGGGCGCGTTTGGGATCGCCGCGCACCCGATACAGCGTTTGGTTATACATCACGATGGCCGCGTCGGGCTCCTTCTCCAGGGCTTCCGCCCAGCAGGCCTCCGCTTTTTCCGGCATGCCCAGGTCCAGATAGGTCAGAGCGCGGTTATTGAGGCTGTCCGCCGTGTCGGCGGCAGATTGCGGCTCCGGACGGGCATAGCGTTCACCCAGGGTGTCCTGATAAATGGTTTTCAGCTCTTTTAGGATGACGGCAAAATCATGGGGGCGGTTTTCGGGATCGGTTTCCAAGCACCTTGCCAGCAGGGCTTGCAGGCTTTCCGGCATGGGCACCCGGCAATCCTCAAAGTAATCCCGGCAGCTCATGCCGGCCACCACGCCGTTCTGCCAGGGACGGGCGCCCAGGTACATTTCCATCACCGATACGGCCCAGCTGTAAATATCCGTGCGCCGGGTCAGCGCCTTGCCGTCCATCTGCTCCATGGAGCAGTAAGCCGGCGTATAACCGCCGGAGGCAGCCATCTGGGTGGCCCCGTCGCCCGCCTGTTCCTTGACCGTCAGCACACCCCGCGCCTTCGCCAGGCCAAAGTCCGCCGCCTTGGCCTGCCAGTCCTTCGTCAGCAGCAGGTTATCCGGCTTCACATCCTGGTGGATCAGCCCGCTTTCATGGGCGTAATGCAGGCCCCGGGCGTACTGGATGGCGATATCCAGCAGCCGCGCCTGCTGCTCCTGTTCGCTGCCTGTATACAGCGTACCCTTTTGGATGTGGTTTTCCAGGCTGCCATTCTCCATCCATTCGGAGAAAATGGTGGGCACGCCGCCGATCTCGCGCACATAATAGCAGGACACGATGTTGGGATGCAGACCCAGATCAATCCAGCATTGACATTCATGGATGAAATTCTGTTTGGCTGTCTCATCGGCAAACATCTGCGGCTGGGGCCGTTTCATGGCCAGATCGGTATTCCAGCCCACATGATGCACCCGCCACACCGCGCCCATGCCGCCCTTGATAGCATCGGTTTCAATGCGGTAGGTGGAAAGCAGCGTTGCGCCTCGGGAAAAGGCATCCTCCGGCAGGGAGGTATGAGGGATTTCATTTGCCGTTTTCCCGCCGTCATATACCGTTTGTTCGCCTTCCAATACGGTCTTGTCTTCTTCTTTCATAGGCCCTCTCCCACGCGGATGAGCACCGCGGAAATATTGTCCCGGCCGCCGTGGGCATTGGCTGCGTCGATCAGCGCCTGGCAGGCGGCCTGCGCACCCCGTTTCGCCCGCAGGATGGCTGTGATCTCCTCCTCCGGCACCATGCCGTGGAGCCCATCGCTGCACAGCAGCAGCAGATCGCCCGGACGGACAGGCCGGAGGAATACCTCCGGCGTGGCCGGCGCTTCCATGCCCACGAAGGCCGTCAGCTGGGAGCTGGCAGGCGAATGGGCCGCCTCCTCCCTGGTCATCTGGCCGTTGCGCACCAGGATGCCGGCCACGTTCATATCCTGGGTCACCTGCTCCAGGGCATCCATGCCCGCTGGGAGCAGATAGCCCCGACTGTCGCCCAAGCCCACAAAGATGGCCTGATCCCGGTACAGCCACACCCCCGCCAGCGTGGCCCCGTATTCAAACCGCCCCGGCGCGTTGCCGCTGGCGTACAGCTGGTCGCTGAGCATGGCGACGACCTGCCGCAGCCGCTCCGCCATGGTTTCCGCCGAATCCGTAGGCGCGGCTTCCTTCAGGCAGATACCGATCAGCTGGGGCAGCGATTCGCTGACGTAGGCGGAAGCGTCCGCGCCGCGGCGCAGGCCGCCCATGCCGTCGGATACGCCAAAGAAGCCATGCTCCCGATCCAGGATGATGCGGTCCTGGTTGGAGGAGCGCAGCTTTCCCACGTCGGTGATCCCGGCCACATCCGCCGGATATAAAAAGCCCGCAATTTTGATCATAGGATCCCCCTGCAATAGGTTTTAACGCCGTCGGAAAGCGCCGCGATGATATCCCGGCGCAGGTCGGCGGCGGAGGTGTAATACAGCCGGGGGCTTTCGACCAGCGCCCGGTCGATCACATCAGCCAGGGCGGAAGGAACGCTGCGGTCCCGGCTTCGGATGGGTACGGCGCTTTCGGCGATGAGCACCTGCCACACGTTGACCCCGGGGCGGAAATTTTTGACGAATTGGCCCGTGAGCATATAGCAATAGGAGGCCGCCGCCGCCCAGATATCCACCTCGGGCTTGGCGTATTTGCAGTCCCGCGCCTGCTGCTTGGGCATGAACACCGGCGTGCCCATCACCGCGCCTGTTTTGGATACCTGGGACCGGCCGGCGGCGTCGAAGGCCTTGGCCATGCCGAAGTCCGCCACCATGGCCGTGGGATGATCGCCGGTATCGGACAGGAAGATGTTGCCGGGCTTGAAATCCCGGTGCACGATGCCGTGGACGAGAAGCTTTTCAGGCGCGCGTCCCTTTACGCCCGGGATCTCTACGCTGACGTTCAGGTTGTGCACATACTCCAGACCGGACAGGGTTTGCAGAATGATATGGGTGGCCAGCTCCAGGCTGAGCCTGCCGCCCTTTTTCTTCATCAGGTCGTCGGCACTGCCGCCCTCGCAAAGATCCATCAGGATGTAGAGCACGCCGTTGGCGCTGCCGGTCTTATAGGCCGTGACCACGTTGGGATGGCGGATCTGCTCGCAGATGCCCGCTTCCCGCAGGAACAGCCGCTTGGCCTGCTCGTCCATGGCCACGTCGGGCAGCATGGTCTTGAGCGCGTATTCCTTCCCGGTCTCGGTTTCCCGCACCTTCCATACCTCGCCCATGCCGCCCTTGCCCAGCAGGGACACCTTTTCATACCCGGCCAGGATGGAGGAGCCTGCCGTTTTCTGCCGTTGCCGGGCCTTCTGGGCGTTGACGTTCAGCATGGCCAGCACGCCGTCCAGCACCTTGGCCCGGTCCGCCAGGCAGGCGGGGCACAGGTTGTTGTCCTGGGCGGTGGGCGTAAAAACCTTGCCGCAGCCCTTGCACTTGACGGCATCGTCCGGCTGAACGGGTTCCGGCGCGGGCTCGGTCACCGTGCGCTGCATTTCTTCCTCCTGCCTGCGCCGCTCCTCCTTTTCAGCCTCCAGCTTTTTCCAGCATTCCTCGCAGATCCTCCGTCCCTGGTCATCCATGCGGAGGGCAGGCAGCAGGCTGCCGGTCAGCACCGTGGCGTTTTCATCCGCGGCCGCGCCGGGCAGGACTTTCCCACACAGCGGGCAAGTTTCGGTCTGCTCGATATAACATTTGATTTCGCACTGCGACCCCAACCCCAGCACGTCGCCATCATGTAGGTCAAAGGCCTGGTGCTGCTGCTCCCTGGCCTCTTCCCAGGAGGTGTTTTGGTCCCGCTGGCCGATCTTTTTCCCGTTGATGAAGGTGCCGTTCAGGCTGCCGAAATCCTGGAGCCGTACGGCGGGCGGACGGATCTCCAGCAGACAATGATACCGGGAGACGGTTTTTAAGGGGATCACGATGGCGCAGTCCTCCTGCCGCCCGATGAGCACGCGGCTGGTTTCGCCAAATTCAAATCGCTCGCCCGTTTTTTCACCCTTGGTGATTTCCAAAAGCACCTTGGCTTGCATGGTTTTTCCTCCCTGTTACACCTTTCTCGCGTAGGATATGGAGCCGATCAGCACCAGCAGCGTATAGACGCCCAGCACGATCAGCACCCACAGCTGGATGGGCTGCCAGGCAAACAGCCAATGCAGGAAGAGCACCAGCAGCGGGATGAACAGGAAGGTGTAAAAGGCCCGCAGGAAGGTGAAAAAGCCTTCGCCCCCATCCCTGCACCAGCTGGCGGCATAGCGGATATGCAGGCAGGTGAAAATGGTGTTGGGGATGGCCCAGGCGCACAGGAAGCCGAGGATCCAGTAAACCTTTTCCTGCCAGTTCTCCAGGGGCTTGTTGTAGGCCCACAGGCCCACGGCCATGGCCAGGGGCAAAAGCAGCTGTCCGGTGATCGTCTTGAAGATCACCTTAGGCACCGGGCCTTCGTTTCTGCTGTATTTGATTTTGCGGCGCTTCTGCGCGTCGGAATAATTCAGCAGCTCATACAGCGCCGTGCCCACCGACAGTGCTAAAATGCCCAGCAAGCCGGATACGATTTTGAGCCACAGCGGATATTCGGGATAGGAAAAGATGGTCTTGACCGATACCGTCAGCCCGGCGATGAGCGCCAGGTCCGTCAGGATGCGCAGGAACAGGCTGAAGGACTTGCTCCAAAGGCCCACGATGCGCCAGACGCCCCGCGCCACCAGGAACGCCCACACGAGCAGCACCGCGCGCACGGCAAAGGCGATCCAGGGCGTGGGCGGCGCGCAAACAGAACCGGTAAAATGCTCCACAGCAAACAGCGTGGCCGCCGGGATCACCAGCAGGAGCAGGAAGTACTGGATAAAGGCGGCCACTGTGCCGCCGCGGTATGTGATGAAGCCGATCTTTCTTCTCTTTTTCCTGGGCTTGCTGGCCGCGTTGAGCCGATCCAGGGCGCGGAGTGCCTCGGCGATGTCGTTCAGGTTGCCCGCGTTGTTGTTCTGGGCAGGCGTGGGCCTGGGCGCGGGACTGGGATTCTGCCTGACCGGCGTAGGCTTTGGGGTGGGTTTGGGCGTCGGCCTGACCGGCGCGGACTGCACGCTGGATATAGCGGTCTGCTGGGGCTTGACCGCGGGTTCGGGTTTCTTTTCCTCGTATTTTTTATCCGTCCCCGGCAGGTTGACGGCGCTCATGGCCTTGACCACCATGCTGGGGTTTTCGTGCACGGCCTTGGCCAGATCCAGCGGCGTGATGGGCCGGCTGCCCGCGATCTCCGCCGCCCGGCCGATGGTGGCGCTGCCGTCCACAAACAACCCTTTATCGTTGTTCAGGGCGGAGAGACGCAGCTTGGTTTTGGGGGCGCTGATGCAGTGCATCTTGGTTAGCAGGAATTTGCGCAGCTCCTTGGCCTCCTCCCGGTATTCCGCGCCGTTCATGGGCGGGTCCAGATAGCAGGCCATCAGCAGCAGACCGTACAGGATATGCTCCTGGCACAATTGGTCGCTGTCCCCTTCCAGGCGCAGCATTTGGGCCTGGGTAATCACCTCTTGGGCGCTTTTGCTCAGTTCCATCGATATGCTCCTTTCAAACCTTTTTCATCCGCCTGCATTATAGCAAAACAAAAGCGCCGGTAGGGATGCAGGCTGCATACATTACCGGCGTTTTTCAGGTTTATTCGTAATTTATTTCAAAGGGCGGCGTTCCCAGCTCCTCCACCAGCGGCTCCATGTCCCGGCTGATGGTAACGCTTTCCAGCATCGGCAGCAGGAGCAGCGGATGCAAACTTTTGACCGGCACGGCAGCCATCCGCAATCGTCTGAGCCCGCTGTGCACCGTGATGGGCGTCAGATCGCTCACCGCCGTATGCGCAATCTCCAGATCCTCCAGCTGGGTGATGTCCTTCAAATCCTCCAGCGTGGTCAGGCCAGACCAGGCCAGGCTGAGGGACCGGATGCTCTTGTGTCCCAGATAGCGATAGCTTTCCGTGGGATTGGCGATATCCAGGTAGTTAAAATTGCCCAGCTGCCCGATGACGGCGGGATCATAGCTGCGCACGCCGCACAGATCCAGATAGATGAGGCCTGGGCACTGCACCAGAGGCGAAATATCCCGGACGGGATTATCGTTGATGCCCACATAGGTGAGGCGATCCAAGCCCGCCAGTACGGAGATATCCTGGATGTAATTGTGCTTGAATTCCACCTTGTTCAGGTTTTTCAGCCCGGCCAGGGCGGAGATATCGGTCAGCTCCTGGGCCGCCACGCAGACCTGCTCCACATTGGGCAGCATCGCCAGATCGGCCAGATCCTGCATGTCGCCCCGCACGGGCCTGCCCGCCGCGTACCACGCGTTGACCGCCGCGTAAAAGGCGTCGGCGTCCCCATAGGCGGTATCAGCCATGATGTAGATTCCCTTCACCCGGGGCAGCATATCCCGGGTAACGGCTTCCCCTTCCGCCAGTCCCAGGTTAAGGCGCGCCGTCTCGCCCACCAGGGGGCTAGCAAAGGTGACCCGCTTCGCGTTTTTGAGAGCGTTTGGCAGGATGCAAAGCCCCAGCAGAATCATGACTGCCATGGCCGCCGCGATCCCCAGGAACGTGCGCCTGCGCCGATGGGAAAGGGCGTTCTGCAGCGCCTGTTTGGCCTGAGCCGCGGAAGCGTAGCGATGCTGCGGATCGAAGGCCGTCATACGCCGAAGCGCCTTTTCCAGGGGCGTGCCCGCGGTTTGAACCGGCTCGGCCTCTCCGCGCAGCAGCCAGTGCAGCACCACGCCCAGGCTGTAAAGATCGGAGCGGGCGTCTGTCTGGGCATAGCCGTACTGCTCGGGCGGCGCAAAGCCCCGCGTGCCAAATACAATTGTATCGGTTTCCTTTTTCGACTCGCTGCGGGAGATGCCAAAATCAATCAGCACGGGGCTGCCATCCTCCCGGATGATGATATTTTGCGGCTTTACGTCCCGGTGAATAATGGGTGGTTCCGCACTATGCAGCGCCTGCAGCTGGTCGCACAGGCAAACACCGATCTCCACGATCTCCGCTTCGCTGAAGCTTCGCCCCGCCGCCTCGGCCACCAGCGTTTCACCTGCCACATACTGATGCAGGACGCAGCGCATCTGATCGTTTTTGTATTCGCCCAGGAAACGCGGCAAAGGCGGCATGTTCAGTTTCCGCAGCGCCTCCGGCTCGGACTGATCATACAGCGGATACCCGGCGAAAAAGCACTTGACCGTCGCCAACGCGCCATCCGCGCGGCTGCGGGCCAACAGTGTGGCAATGCCCGGAGCGCCGGAAAAAAGCTCCAACAGCTCATAGGCTTTTGTTAATTCCCGCGGGTATTCCGCTTCATCGGGAAGTGTCAGCCCGTTTTTTTCCTTTTCATCCATTCAGCTCGCCTCCCCCAGTAGCAGCAGGCCGTGCTGGTTCAGCAGCTCCTGCGTGGTCATCATATCATACCCATTCTTCAGGCAGAAGATCAGCGCGGCGTCCCGCTTGAGCCGGGGATACAGCGGGCTTTTTCCGGCAGCCTGCAGCATCTGCTGGGTTTCCTCCACCGTCAGCCCCATGCCGACAGCCAGCTGCAGCACCTTGTCCCGGGAGGGCCGCCGGGTGCCGTTGAACAGCTGATGGCCGTAGGTGCGGTCGATCTGGGCGCAGAAAATCACACGCTCGGGGATCAGCGACCGCTGATCGCAGAAAGTGGCAAGCAGCGCGCAAAAATCATGGGGCTGCAAATTCTGCTCGTTACGCTGAAAAAAGGAATCCAGATTTTTGGTTTTGAATATTCTTTTGAGCAATGAATCAGTGCTTACTTTGTCCTGCATATCGAGTCCCCCTTTTGCATGATCAGCCCAATTTGTCCGACGACGGTCCGGAGGAGCGCTGGAATATTGTCTATTATACTGTTTATTGTATGATTCAGCAAGAATGCAGTTTACATACATCGTTTGACGGCGGCAGATTGTATTTCGCGTAGAAATCCACAGGATAGGCCGAAGGGAGTATCATTCGGTTCTGACCACTCGTTTTGAATAATATGGGAAATTCATCGTTCGTCTCAATGCAAATTTACAAGGTGTTTTTGAAATTGTCAACGATTATGCTGTAGTCATAAGCATCAAAAGTTAAAAAACAGAATGAAAATGATAACAAACCGATTACTCTCTCCTTCATCAAAAAACGTCCTCGAATGTCCCCAAATGTCCTGAAATACCCACACATGTCAAGGGCTTGACGTGGTATAATGTATCCTGTGAAAATCTATGGAAGCATCAGCCGATAAAACGACTGGTGCTTTTCCATTGCGCTTGTCACAGCGCAGCATGATAACGCTTGCGGAATTCATTTTACATTCTACGGGGTACATTTTAACTCAAAAGACACCCAAACCACACTGCAAAGACACCTTAAAGACACCTTGAGGACACCCGGCATCCGTGGTAAAATGTATCATGTAAAAGTGAGAGCATCAGCAACGCTGGTGCTTTTTTCCCTTTGACAAAATTCCAACGTCATTTCTCGCTTCCAAGTATGACCGCGCAGCCAGTTGGCAGGCTGAAAGAAAGGAGAAGAACTGAACGATATGAATGACCTGTCCATCATTGAAACAAATGATGCTGGTGATCGTCGGGTTTCCGGTCGCCGGCTTCATAAGTTGCTGCGGGTAGCTACTCCATAGGCCAAGTGGTTTCCGCGCATGTGTGATTACGGATTCGTTGAAAATACTGACTTTTGGACGGGTCACAAGAATGTGATCCGTGCCGACGGAACACAGATGCCGCAGCAAGTTGCGGACTACATGCCTTCGATTGATATGGCAAAACGAAGTGCTTTCTTTATCCTCTTTGATAGAACTCTCCAGCCACATTCCTTGTTTTCAACTTCTCTATCTGTCCGCATCAAATATTGGGACAATCGATCATGACGCGGCCAATCATGCCCACGAGTATTTTACCACCTGCTCCGAAAAGTCAGACCAGTCCAGCACGCCGTCGTTTTGCAGCCGTCCCAGTGCGATGCAAGGGAGAACATTTGCGCTCTTTGCCAATCGTTCCACATCCTGCCAGTCAATCCTTCTGCGCGTGGATTGGAGAAAATCTCGATATCGATTGGTTGAAATCAGCATCTCTCGGGCGAATTCGTCTGCTGTGGCATCGTTATTCCCTTGCGGGAAATCGAAATCCACATAAAATAGATGGCCCAAATGAAGATGTATCATGTGGTACAGCTCATGGAAAAGCGTATGCCAGAACGTATCGGCCCGCTGATGCGGCACGGTCATACAGAAAATCAGCTTTTGATCGTTTGTTACTTTTATAAACGCGCGAACCGGAGCGCCATGAAAGGCTGGCACCATCCGAAACGCAATACCGCATTCCGCGAACAGCTTTTTCAGTTCGAGGTATATATCGTTTGGATCAGAGAACATGATCGCCCGGATCTCATGCCTTTTCATATAAGGCAGGCTGTTGTCAAATTGGGCAGTGATCTCGTCAAGCGGTGTTTCTATTTCACACATGCGCTGCCAGGTAAATAAAACATAAGGATCAGCCCGCTCGCTGGAAGCAAGCCGGGCGCGGTAATCGGCATAAAAACTGATCTCCGGGATGGCCGTCAAATTGCTGACGCGAAGCAGCCTGCGCAGCTGCATAACCATGGCAGCGTCGCTGCATTCGTTTTTCAGTTCGCCATGCTCGACAAAATGCGCGATCATTTCCTGCAACGGCTCCAAAACTGCAATTTCCTGGGGAGCAATGCAACTTTCTTCTTTGATGCGCAGCTGCTCTTCATCATATTCCGCCTGCAGCTGCAGCCAGAAGGAAGCGTCCTCAAAAACATAGCCCAGCTTTTGCGCAAAAGCGGCCGTGATGCCTTTCTGCCCATTAACGACGGTGCAGATATGCTTTTCGGTTACGCCGGTTCTCTTCGCCAGCTCACTGCGATGCATGCGTGCTTCTTTCAATTTCTGATTCAAGATGCTGCCGGGATGCGTCATATACATCAGCTCCTTCTATTCAATCATAGAGCACAGAGAACCGATTGTCAATCAATTCTTTACCGAAATGGTAAACATGATTTATAAACACAGTTACCGTATAACATGAAAAATTGTCAGCAAATGTCACCTTACTGTCACCCCCTTGACATGATATAATGTAAACTGTGAAAGAATGGGCACTGGCAATTACGCCGGTGCTTTTCTTTTACCCATCGGATACCAGAGAAGGAGGAAGCGCATGAACGAAAACCAGAAACGCACCGTCCACTACAGCTTCAAAGCTACGCCGGAGGAGGACGCGATGATTCAGAAAAAGATGGAGCTGGCCGGAATCAAGAATCAGTCCGCGTTCATTCGGCGCGTCGTTCTGGGAGGATTGATTCTGCGTCTGGATCTGCCGGAACTGAAAAACGCAACGCGCCTCATGGGCAGTCTTTCCAACAACGTGAATCAGATCGCTCGGCGGCTGCATGAAGGAGGGTCAATTTATGAAACGGAGATGGATGACATTGTGGAAAGACAAAAGCAGTTACAGGATACGCTGGATAAAATTCTCACCAGCCTGGATCGGATAAGACGATAAGCAGGGATCATCATTTACTATTGCGGCGGTTTGCATGGAGCAGATCGCCGTTTTCTTATGCACAAAAAAGGAGGAGCCATGGCGACCACAACCATCATGTCCGTTCACGTCAACAAAGGAAAAACGCCGAAGCAGTGCGTGGCAGCGCAGTTGAATTACATCATGAATCCGGCAAAGACCAACGGCGGCGCACTCGTTTCATCGCACGCCTGCATGCCGGAAACGGCAGTCGATGAATTCATGCTGTACCGGCAGGAGTATCTCGAGAACACCGGCAGGGAAATCGAAAATGAGGTTTTGGTCTATCACGTCCGGCAAGCATTCAAGCCCGAAGAGATCACGCCGGAGGAAGCAAACGAAATCGGAAGAGAGCTGGCTTCCAAATTGACCAACGATCAGTTTGCCTACGTCGTTGCGACTCACATCGATAAGCAGCATGTGCACAATCATATTGTGATTTGTGCCACGGCACTGGATTGCCAACACAAGTATCGGGATGTAAAACACAGCGGCAAGGATCTTGCTCAGCTCAGCGATGCGATCTGTGAAGCGCATCAGCTTTCGGTCATTCGGGATCCGCAGAACAAAACGGTTTCCTATGACAAGTGGCAAGGCAATCAGCGGCGTTTCACCCATCGGGACGAACTGCGAATGATCATCGACGCCGCGCTGCGGATGCAGCCTGACGGCTTTGATGCGCTGATGCAGCTGCTGGAAGATGTCGGCTGTCGCATCAAGCGCGGCGCGCATATCAGCATGAAGCCACCGGAGGGAGAGCGGTATATCCGCCTCGATACCCTCGGTCCGGAATACGATGAAGCATCTTTGCGCCGGACGCTGACAGGCGATCATGTGCACATTCCGAAAATCCCGCGGGGCGATTTCACCGAAGGACAGGTCAAGCGGCTGATCGACATTGAAGCAAAGCTCCGCGCCGGCAAGGGGAAAGGATATCAGGTCTGGGCTGAGCGGAACAACATCGACGGGAAAGCGCAGATGGTGATCTTTCTGAAAGAGCATCATATCGGTTCGCTGGAAGAGCTGAACGAGCAGATTCAGGAGCTGACCGATCAGCAAAAAGAATTGAAAGCCTCCATACGGGAGAAGCAAAACCGCATGAAGGAGATCAACCGGCAGCGGCAAGCGATCCGGGATTATGGCCGGACGAAAGAGGTTTACACCCAGTATCGAGAATCCGGTTGGTCGGTAAAATTCTATCAAGAGCATCGGCAGGAGATCGAAGATCACAGGAACGCCCAGGCGGTTTACTCGTCGCTCGATGGAAAGATGCCGACGCTGAAAGAACTGACGGCGGAATACGACGGACTGAAGGAGCAGAAAGAAAACGATCAGGCAGCGCTGGACGAGCTGAAACCGAAGCTCACAGACCTGAAACATATCCGGTATAACTACGAAATTCTGGAACGAGACAGCGCACCAAATAGTCACCAACATGTCATACCAAAAGATCACCACTTCAATGAGCACGCCGTCCATCATGATGACGAATCCCGTTGATTCGCAAAATAACCACAGCGCTCGCGCTGGTAAAAGGGGTTTGGGGGCTATGCCATCCAACAAGCAAAGTGCAAAAGGTGCTACCTTTGCCCTGCTTGCTACTATTCTTTTCGGCCCTTTTTTCGTATGAACCGCACCCTAAAAATCCCGCACAGGAAAAGCTATCCTGCGCGTTTTTATAAAGCAGCCGCCCTGCGTCATGCCATCGCGAAGCATGATCCGAACGCAGGACGGCCTTCCTTTTCCACTGTGTGATCGGACACGCGGCGGAAAACACAGCAAAGAAAACGACCAACTGTCAAAGGAGAAAATATGGAGAGACAAATGATCCGTCAGATCAGAGCCCTGGCGCACAAGGAATGCTGCAATTACATTGACGGCAAATGCATTTACCATGGCAACTGTACTGTCATCAATCCCCGGTATCCTTCGATTCACGACGGAGCCATCGACTGCGATTACTTTCTGGAATGCGTTCTGCCCATCGATCCGGAACTGAACCGAATCGTTTGGGGTGAGTTGCTTCGGGAAGAAGACATGATCCGTCCGGATGACAGAACCTGTGTCTGCTGCGGTGCAGCCTTTGTGCCAGGCAGCAGCCGACAGCAATATTGTCCGCATTGCAAACCTCGCCATGAACAACTTCGCAACCGGGACAAACAGCGCAGCTACTATCAAAGAAAACAAGCAAACAACACCTGATTGTTACCGGTTAGCAGATCAAAAAGCCTTGCAAATCAAGGCTTTCCGAAGCCGTTACAAACGGGCGACGATGAATGGGTCGTCCCCCGCGAAATCGGCATCCCAACCGGTAACAAAATCAACAGAAGAATTACGGGAGGAATACATGGGTATCAAAAGACGCAAGCGGCCAGAGGGCTGGCCCGCATGGTTCTTTGCCGGAACCATCAATGAAGCCATCTTCTGCCAGGAGTTTCTGGCAGATCACAAATTGGTTTATACCGAAAACGCATTCTTCACGCCACAGGGAAAAATGATCGATGAGTCGCCGCTGCAGGCGGAGATTTACGAGATCATCGAACCCTTTGCGTCCACCAGCGTGACAAAAAAGATCAGCAACATCGTCGGCCTGTTGAAAATATCGGCGCATGTAGATAACCTACCGCCGGAAACGGATCGGATTCATGTGGCCAACGGCACGCTGATGCTGGACGGAAGCTTCTCAGCATCCATGGATCAAATCGTCCGCTGCCGATTTCCCATCCGATATAATCCCGATGCTGGGGAGCCGACAAAATGGCTTCACTTTCTGAATCAGCTGCTGCATCCGGAGGACATTCCCACCTTGCAGGAGTACGTCGGCTACTGCCTGATTCCCAGCACGGCGGCGAAGGAAAAAGTCAGATCGGCGCGGTGCTGAGCCGACTGTTTGGCTGTAACGCAAAAGACGGAAGCATCGGCAAAGTATCCGAAAACCGTTTCGCCCGGGCGGACCTGGAGCACGTGCTGCTGATGATCGACGACGACATGCGGATGGAAGCGCTGAAGCAGACAAATTACATCAAGTCGCTGGTGACGGCCCAGGGCAAAATGGATCTGGAGCGGAAAGGCAAACAGAGCTATCAGGGGTATCTGTATGCCCGGCTGCTGGCATTCTCCAACGGTGATCTGCAATCGTTATATGACCGCAGCGACGGCTTTTTCCGGCGGCAGCTGATCCTGACGACACGGGAGAAAAGCGCGGAACGAATGGATGACCCGCACATCGCGGACAAGCTGTGCACCGAATTGGAAGCGATCTTTCTGTGGGCATTTGCCGGATTGCAGCGGCTGGCGGCCAACAATTTCTGCTTCACGGAAAGCGACCGCGCCAAAGGCAATCGAAAAGCAGTGAAGCAGGACGCCAACAATCTGATCGCTTTCCTGGAATCCAAGGATTATATTCGCTTCGATCCGGAAGTGTCCGTCAGTTCGGAGGAGCTGTATAAGATCTACTGCGTCTGGTGCAAGGAGAACGGATTGACGCCGCTGAAACAGCGCAGCGTCAGCGACTATCTGATTGACAAGCAGGCCATGTACAACATTGAATACAGCAACAATCATCTGAACTACGCCCATCGCCGGGTGCGTGGCTTCCGCGGTATCGAAGCCCTCATCCATCCGTCAGGGGATGAGCTGAAAGGCTTCACCCAGGTCTGGCCGAAGGATAATCCCTTTGAGGAGAAAACACACCAGGAGAGTTTTTCCGTGTAAAATCGCGTACGTGCGTACCGGCGTACGCTGTACGCACGTACAGCAAAACTGCAAGATAAACTCGCCTGAGCCTGTATTGCAGGAAGGGAAGCAGCCATCTTTGGCGGCTTCCCTTTTTGCATGGGAAAAATGAATAAAAATAAAAGAAGGAGTTGACAAGCCATGTGCAAACTCTATAATAAAGTTGATGGGATCGCTCCCATCGAGAACCTTGACAACGGAATCATTCCAGCAGAAACCAAGCTTACCATAACCGTTGACGAACTGGCACAGCAACTGAATGTGTCAAGAGCCACGGCCAACAACCTGGCAAGGAGAAAGGACTTCTATCCTGCGTTCCGGATCGGTCACAGGCTGATCATCTCCAAGCAGGCGCTGAGCCGATGGCTGGACGATCAGACGGAGGTAAGCTGATGAAAAAGAAAAGAATCAACGGCGAAGGAAACATCCGGAAACGGTCTGAGCATTCCTGGGAGGCAAGTATTGCTGTTGACGGAGATAAAAGAGTTTATCTTTATGGCTCCACTCAAAAGGAAGTCAAAGAAAAACTCCAGGAGATCCAAGCAGAAATCACCAATGGAACCTATGTATCAGAATCTGAGATGACTGTGGGGGAATGGATGGATGAATGGTATGAATGTTTTACAACAGGCGTAAAAGCTTCATCCAGAGAACGGTACGAGCAGGATATCAGGATCCACATTAAGCCTGGCATCGGTCATATCAACCTTCAGGATTTGAAGCTCCTGCATGTTCAGCGTTTCCTGAACCAGTGTAAAGACAAAAAGAATCTGGCGCAAAAGACGGTGAAAAACATCTACCTTGTCTTGAACAAAGCCTTGAAAAAGGCACAAAGCCAAGGATTGATCCGCCAGAATCCATGCGGCGAAGCTGAAATTCCATCCTACGATATGCCTCTAAGAGAAATGCGTCCTTTAAAGGACGCGGAGGTGGGCCGGTTTCTGAAGCTGATTACCGGACATCCAGATGAATTTCTGCTTTACATGGCACTATTTACTGGAATGCGCGAAAGCGAATTGATCGGCTTGACATGGGATTGTGTGGATCTGGACACGGGCAACATCCACCTGTATCGGCAGTTGAAACCGGTCAAAGGGAGAAAAGCCACTTGGGCCTTCACTACGCTGAAAAACAAACAATCCAGAGACTTTATTGCAACGCCCAGCGTAATCCGCGTCCTGAAAAAGCAGAAGCTTCGACAGACAGAATGGAAGCTAAAGTACGGTTCCGCTTACAACAATGATTTGAACTTGGTGTTCACCAATCCGCTGGGTAAGCATTTGACCAGCGTGACGATTTACAACCATTTCAAAGTCCTTGTTACCGAGATGGGGCTTCCCGAAGTACGCTTCCATGATCTCCGCCACACATACGCGACCCTGGCCCTGCAAAACGGCGTGGATGTGAAGACAGTTTCCAACAATCTGGGACATGCAACGGTAGCTTTTACAATGGATAAATATGTACATGTTTCTATGACTATGCAGAAAGACTGCGTTTCAAAAATGGAGTCTTTCATTGCTTCGTTATAAAAACTGTGGCATAACTGTGGCATGGAAACGAAAAAACCCTTGAAAAATCAAGGGTTTTTTGGCGGAGAAGGAGAGATTTGAACTTGAAGCAATCAGCACAATATAGTAAAACCAAACACAACCAAGCGCAATAAAGGAAATTGATTAAGCAATATTGCACAATGAAACACAACCAAACATAATGCCGGTTTGGGTATGGGTTTGGGTACTGGCAACGATGATCGTTTCTCCGCCGTTTCATTTTTCTCGCTGATGAATATTCAATATCCTTGTATATTCTTTATGAAGCAAGAATAATACATAATCAACAAAGCCCATCAGGGCTATTTTTTATGCCCAAATATAGAAAGGAGAATAGAACATGGCCGTTTTTCGTGTGATAAAGAACAAGAACTATACCGTTATGTCCAATTATCATCTCAGGGATATGCACCTGTCCCTCAAGGCTAAAGGGCTGCTCTCGGTCATTCTGTCCCTGCCGGAGAATTGGGATTACTCTGTTCATGGTTTGTCGTATATCTGCAAGGAAGGTGCTGACGCCATCCGTCAGGCGATCTGGGAGTTGGAACGGGCAGGCTATATCTTCCGTTCCCGGGTGCGCAATGAGAAAGGACAGCTGAAGAACGCAGAGTATGTGATCTACGAGGAACCGCAAGAAAACCGTGCGGAAACTGCGCAGCCTGCGGACGAGACTCCCATATTGGAGGAGCCTATGCATGATGCGCCTGTGTTGGAAAATCCGATGCAGGTGGCTCCCACATTGGAGGACCAAACGCAGGAGAAACCGACACAATTAAATATTTATAAAACAAATACGTCACCCCAAAAAGGAAAAATAAACAGAGTACGGAACGAATCAAATCCTTATCCATCAAATCCTGATCCAACCAAGCGCGCGCGGACGGACAGTCAGCCCATCGCCCTGGTATCTCAGATGCGGGACATGATTCGAGTGCACATCGACTATGACGCCTTGGTGCAGGAGTATGACCGGGACCGCTTGGACGAATTGGTGAGCCTGATGGTGGAGGTGCTGTGCTCATGCAGCCCGACATTCACGATTTCCGGGAACGTGCTGCCTTCTGAACTGGTGAAGGAGCGCATCTGCTCTCTGAACAGTTGCCATATCGAGTACGCCATCAAGAGCATGAACGAGACCGGCAGCGACATCCGCAATATCAAGCAGTATCTGCTGACTGTGCTGTTCAACGCTCCGGTCAGCATGACCAACCATTACGACGCCATGATCCGGCGGGATCGGTGGGAGAAGGGGAGCGAGGCGTGCTCACGGTGATGAATACAGCGTTGTTCAAAGATAATACTTTTCATGGTAAATCAGGAAACTGTTTATTACCGCTTTTTTCCGGGGAAGATGCGCGTGTAGGATTGTACATGTCAAGGACGATCTTTTTCATATGAACAGGGATTTCCGGTTCCTTTCTGAATTCCGTAGGTGTTTTGCCCACCAGCTTGCGGAACACCTTAGAGAAATACAAGGAGTCCGTATAGCCTATTTTGTCCGCGACCTCGGAAACAGAAAAATTGGTCATTTGTAGCAGTACGCAGGCCTCTCTGATTCTTGTTTCCTGCAGATACATCTTGGGAGATTTGTTGAGTATATCCTTAAAAGCGCGAAACAGACAGCTTCTGGAGACGTTGAGATACTCTGCTATCATCTCCACTGTGAGATTTTTATTGCTGTATGATTTGCCTATATAGTCACAGGCAGAGGATACATACTTATCATTGATGTGCATGCCCGCGTGATTGTTTTGACCTGCCTCGATCAGATAGGCAAAAAGCTCGTACAGCATCGCCGTCATCCGAATGCTGGAGCACAGCTGATACCCCCGATGTTCGTGGATATCCTCTATTTTTTGTGCAATTTCCGGATGATCATATTTGATCACGGCACTATCCGGGGTAAATGGGGTCATGTTCACCAATATTTGCGCATCCATCCCGTTGAAACCAACCCAGCAGTATTCCCACAGATCCTCGGGATCTGTTTCCTTGCTGATCGATACCCCCGGATAGATCAAAAACGCGTCACCGGCGCACACACGGTATGTCCTGCCGTTGATTGTGTAGGTTCCCTTTCCCTTTGTCACATAATGCAGAATATAAAAATCATAGATCCGATTATATCTGTAAAACCCGGGGGCGCACCGCTGCTTGCCCGATCTGTAAACCGTCATGGAATTGATGACCGCAAAATCGTTCTTGAAGGAATCCTTAAACGGTTTCAACTCGGCGCTCTTATTTTTTTCCTGCATAATGAATTCCCCAAAATATAACATTCCCCAGGCAGGAGCATACTCCCAGCGTGGGAAGAAGGAATGTCAGGACGATTTCATACTCTTGCCTGATCAGACACAGCGCAATAATGACAGCAGTAAAGCAGAAAAGCAGCGCAAAGGAGCATGGAACAAGCAGCCTGTCCTTGGCAATAAGCCGGAAAGCCGCCCCCACCGCTATGGGCAGAACCGCGATGATCAGTCCTGATAGATAATTTTCAGCAGCAAAGCCTGCTCCTTCCAGCAGATGATGGAGAGGAGCGACCAGCAAGGCCGCTGAAATGATCTCCACAACAAGAAGAAGCAGACTGAGCATAAAAGCATATGAAAATCTTGCCGAATGACGCATCATATCAATCCTTTAAGCGTGGCCAGATTGACCGCGATGATCGTTTTTGCGTCCTGAATCTCCCCGGCAGCGATGCCTGCCCGAAGGGCCTCGATATCCATCCATCCGTCCTCCAGGAATTCATCTTCATCAAGATCTTGGCTTCCCGCTTTCAAGCCTTTGGCGAAAAACAGGTGGATCACTTCGGTCATAACACCGGGGCTGGTCAGGATATCCCCAAGAAACTCAAAAACCTCCGCGGTGCATCCCGTCTCTTCCCGCAGCTCTCTCTGAGCGGCCTGCAGGACCGTCTCGTTGGGGTCCTTATCTGTTTTTCCCGCGGGAATCTCTGTAAGCACCCGTTTTACCGGATACCGGTACTGTCTGACGACAGCAACCTGCTTCTTGTTGTTCATCGCAAGCACCGCCACAGCGCCCGGATGGTGAAAAACTTCCCGGACGCGCTCGTGTCCATCCGGAACCAACACCTTATCAACAGTGAAAGAATAGGATTTACTTTTGTAGAGTTCCTGAGATGACAGGGTTTTCTCTTCAAGATTCATTGCATTTTCTCCTAAAAGTCAGTGCCTTGTAAAAAAGGCCCCGGCTGATTATGATCTGTGCAGAACGCATGTATGGCAGTAGTGCCGCGTGCCTCTGCTCCACGCAAAGGCACGCAGCACACGTTTTATGCAATCCTTTTACAGGCGCCCGGCGCTGCAAAAGAGATCTGCATGATGTCTATTTAAGGCTGAACCGCGATCCAGTAGTCGCTGATGTCCTGATAGTTTTCATACCAGAAGTCAAAATCAGTCTTGAACTTCGGAATGTCGTCATACGCAGGCATCTCCGCGGTGTTGATGGCATCCGGGAATACAGAATAGGAACCCGCAGTCATGAAGGGGACGATGCCAGGGCCGTTGTGGTCTGCTTCACCGCAGATGAAGCGCACAAACAGCTTGGCCGCCGCAACGTGGGGCGCGTGATCGGCGATCTGGGCAACCATGAAGGAGACGGCAGTGGTAGGCGTATCGAACTTGGCAGGATTTACGCCAAGACGGAAGTCCTGCTTGTCACGCTCCCTCAGCTTGGAGGAAACGCCGTATCCGATGGGGGCTTCCTTCATATTCGGAGCGCCGCCGACGTCCTTTACGATATTGCCATTCTTGGTCTCGATGATCGGGCGGTTCTGGGCCATCCGCTTGATCCAGGCATAGCCGGCGTTCGGCTCGTCATCCGCCAGAACGATGGGCTCGCCGAATACCTTTTCATACTCTTCGGCCATCATGTCGGCGTTCTGAATCATGCAGGCAAACAGAACGGGCAGGTCAGGTTCACCGTTGGGGTCCAGGAAAATGAACTTTCCGGCCCATTCGGGTTTGGTGACATCCCACCAGGAAGAGATGGGAAGATCAGAATACAGGTCGGTGTTGTAGGACCACCAGTCCAGCTCAATGGTGAACGGGGTGACCGCGAGGAATTCGGGATCGATGATGTTGTGGAAGATATCATCCGGGTGGTAGTTGTACAGCAGGCCCTGGTCAATGTACTCCTTCTGGATGGAACCGGTCTGCTCCTTCAGCTGCAGAACATCCGCAGTATAGATACCGGCCGCATGTTCTCTGGTGTACTTCTCCAGCATCTCATTGATGCCAAGATCATAGAAGTTTACTTTGACTCCGGGATAAGCGGCTTCAAAGTCAGGGATGAAGTCCTCGATACGGCCGGTGCAGCCGTATATGTTCACTTCGCCCTCAATCTTTGCCTGCTCATAGAGCTCCTCGACGGTCTCGTCCGTCCTGTAGATCCCGTTTGCCTCCGCCCAGCTGCGATCGCCCTCGGCGAACGCCGCAGGCCCGGACAGGGCTGTCAGCATCATAACCGCAGCCAGCATCAGTGTCAAGACCTTGATTTTTTTCATGTTCCTTCTTCCTTTCTGCAATATTGTTTCTATGTAACCCGGCCCCCCTTGGGCCGAATAACATCATACTGAGATCCATCTGCGATGCGGGTATTCATGGTCATGCTGCAGACAGACCGCAACCGGCCCCTATGCCGGCAGCGACATCAGTCGGGGATGACCTTCTTGATCAGCTTGCCGCTTTCCTTATGGAACACGTTTGCTTTTTCATGGCTGTATCGGACATATATCGTCTGGTCCATGTCAAAGTTCTTGATGCCCAGATCCTTCACCAGGATTGTGCTGTCATCAATCTTCAGGGTGATGATCGTCTCTGATCCGGCGGGCTGTACAGAATATACGGTCCCTTTGATGGCGTCATCCGCCGGTTCCGTCAGGAGGGACAATTTTTCCGGCCTTATGCCCAGGACGGCGTCAAACTGCGCCGGGAGCGTGTCAACGCCCACCAGTAGCTCCTTTTTCGCGTCGAACGTTCCCAGCGCGGAGGTCACTGTAATGGAGCCTTCCGCGTTTTTCTTTGCCGTCGCGTCAATAAAGTTGATCTTCGGGTTGCCGATAAAGTCGGCCACCTTAAGCGACGCGGGATTCTGGTAAAGTTCCATCGGCGGGGCTACCTGCTCCAGGCATCCGTCAAAGAAGATGGCGATCTTTGTGGACATTGTAAGCGCTTCTACCTGATCATGGGTCACGTAAAGGATCGTCGTCCCCAGCTCATGGTGCAGCCGCTTGATTTCGGATCTCATTTCGATTCTCAGCTTAGCATCCAGGTTGGAAAGCGGCTCGTCCAGCAGCAGGATGTTGGAATTGGATACGATGGATCTGGCGATTGCAACGCGCTGCTGCTGTCCGCCGGACAGCTCCGAAGGATACCGCTTGGCATATTCCGCGATCCGCATCCGCTCCAGCGCGTTCATCACCTTGGAGTGGATCTCATCCTTTGGCCGTTTTTTTACCACAAGGCCGAAGGCAACATTGTCATAGACCGTCATATGCGGCCACAGCGCATACGACTGAAACACCAGGTCCATGCCCCGCTTCCCGGGCTCCTCAAAGTAGCTCTCCTTGGCGTTGACGATATTTTTTCCGTCCAGGTAGATATCGCCTCCCTGCGGGTTTTCAAGGCCTGCCACAACACGCAGGGTGGTTGTTTTTCCGCAGCCGGACGGGCCCAGAAGTGTAAGGAAATCGCCATCCTCCGCTACGAGGTTGATATCCTTGAGGACATGGTTCTTGCCATAATACTTATCGATATGCTTCAGTTCTATTTTGCTCATTATCAGCACCCCTTACACGATACTTTCAGTCACCGTCATTACATGCTCTTTGTCAGGTCGGTCTTGAAAATCTTGCTGGAGAACCAGTACACAAAGAATACGATCAGGAACATCAGAACAGCGGAGGCGTCGGCAAGCTGCTCGTAGTTGTTGTTCATAAAGCTGTAGGTAAGGAACGGAAGCGTCTGTGTTTCAGGCGATACCAGCAGCACGATCAGATCCAGCTCCTTAAAGACCGCTACAAAGATGAGCAGGAATCCGCTGAGGAATCCGCTTCTGGAAAGAGGAAGGATGATCTTCCGCAGCCGGTACATGAAGCCCGCGCCCTTGATTCTGCCCGCTTCCTCCAGCTCCGTGGAGATCTGCAGCATGTTGGCGGAACCGGAACGGCTGGAGAAGGGCATGTTTTTGACGATGGATACCAGGAACAGCAGCGCGTATGTACCATAGAGCGCCGGGAACAGCACGATCCTGTGCCCAAACACGGTCACAGCCTTTTCCACCGAGAACAGCGACAGATACATGGCGCCGAACGCGATGGAGGGAATCAGGTACGGAATAAAGGCCAGCTGCTCCACAAGATGTCCGCTGAAGGTTCCTCTTCCTCTGGATACGATATAGCCGATGATCTGGCCGGTAAAGGTCGCCAGGATGGATGCCACGACGACGATCTTGAACGAGTTGGCAAGGCACTTATAGAACATGGGATTCCGGAAGATTCCCGGATAGCCGGAATAAATATCGGAAATGCCCTCGCCGAACCAGTAATGAAGCGTCAGGTTGCTCAGGCTGTAATTGCCCAGCTTCAGCATCAGGCTCTGGATGAACAGCAGCACCATGGGCATCAGGACGCAGACCATGATGAACAGAATCAATACGATACAGATGGGCACTTTTGATTTGCCCAGCGGTATCGGATTGCTTCTGGTTCCCTTGCCGCCAATGGTCGCAAAGCTTTTTCTCTTGCCGATGATCAACTGGTTGGCCAGAATCAGGATCGCCGCGATGGAGATCAGAATCAGTGAAATGCCATAGGCGACAGCCGTCTGCTGCTGGCCAATCATGTTGTACAGCATGGTGGAGATCGTATAATATCCCACCTTCAGGCCCAGATAGGCAGGAACGCTGAAGGTGCCGATGCTCTTGGAAAAAATCAGGATAAATGCCGAGAGCGCTGCCGGCATGACCAGCGGGAAGGTGATTTTACGCAGGATCAGCGTTTTGGAAGCGCCCAGCATCTCGCCCATCTCCTCCATTTCGGAGTTGATGGTCCCCAGCGCGCCGGATATCAGAATATAAGCATAGGCGTAATAGTGTATGGTCAGTACGATAATGATCGCAACCGGTCCATACGACAGCCAGTTGGGCGGAACGATGTTAAAGTAAGACAGGAAGCCCGGGTTGCCGCCTATGGCCGGGGTCTTAAAGATGGCGATCCATGCCATAGCCTGGATCCACGAAGGGATCATATACGGAATGACGATGCCCAGAGAAAACCATTTTTTTCCCGGAATATCGCTTCTGACCATGAGCCACGCGAACACACCGCCCAGAACCACGCTGAAGGAGGCTACGCAGGCCGCGATCAGCAGCGAGTGCCCCAGCGGCTTATACAGCATGTTTCGGGAGATCATGCTGTTGAAAAGCCTCTGCCAGTAGTACAGCGTAAATTCACCAACCGGCGCTTTGGCCCTGGACGCATCCTTTGGCCCCACCTTAAAGGTTGTCACGATCATATCGAGCAAAGGCGAAACCACCAGCGCGAAAAGCAATACGATCGATATCAGCACGATGACATTATAGGGATTTGTCACCCAGTTCCGCAGTATATTCCCTAGTTTTCTTGCTTTTGAATACGGCTTTTCTTTATCAGCCAGAATTCTTTTACTCATAGACATCCCCGCTTCCTTTCCTTAAATAATAACGTGTTGAGATTGCCAATTATTCGCCTCCCGTCTGCAGTCGTTATGTAATACCGTACAGATCCGGCGTTGCTTCGGGTGGTATTGCCAGAACTTTCCTCCATTCAGGATGCGCCTTAAAATCCTGCTGCATCGCGCTGAACCGCGCGTTGTCGATAAAATTCGGATCCTCGAATGAATACCGCATGCCGCTGCTCGAGTAGGTGCCTTCGCACAGTGCATGCACATCCTCCGTCATCACCAGCTCCTCGTTGGTGGGAATCACCAATATTTTAATCGGGCTGTCTGCTGTGGAAATGCAGGATTCGGCATTTCTGCACCGGGCCACCCTGTTTTTTTCGTAGTCCATGCAGATCCCGATGCTCTCCAGTCCTTTGCAGGCCCCTTCCCGGATCGGTGTGATCTCCTCTCCGACGCCTGCCGTAAACACCACCGCATCTACCTGGCCCAGCAGCGCGCGATAAGCGCCGATATATTTTTTCAGCCTGTGGCACTCGATATCTGCAGCCAGCGTGGCCCTCTGATCTCCTTTGGCAATCGCGGCCTGTATATCCCTGCGGTCACCGCCGAGCCCGCATATGCCCAGCAGTCCGCTATCATTGTTCAGGATATCATTCATTTCACGAGGACTTTTGCCAAGCTTTTCCTGCATGTATGTGACGATCGCCGGATCCATATCCCCGGCTCTGGTCCCCATAACAATTCCTTCCAGCGGTGTGAATCCCATGGAGGTATCCACACTCTTACCGTTTCTAACTGCGCAGATGGATGCCCCGTTGCCCACATGACAGATGATCAGATTGCAGGTGTCGGGACGCTTGCCCAGCAGCACCGCGGCGCGCCGTGCACAGTAAATGTAGCTTGTACCGTGGAATCCGTAGCGCCGAATCCCATACTTTTCATACCATTCATACGGAAGCGTATAGAGAAAAGCAGCCTGATCCATCGTCTGGTGCCATGCGGTATCCGGAATAACGGCCTGAACGGCATGGGGCAGGAGGCCCTGACAAACTTCGATCCCCATGATGTTTGCGGGCATATGAACAGGACCCAGCGGGATCAGTTCTTTCAGGCCCGCAAGAATATCGGGCGTGACGATGACCGACTGTTTAATCCGCTCTCCTCCGTGAAGGAGCCTGTGGCCGACCGCGTTAATCTGATCAAGGCTGGACAAAACGCCATATACCGGATCGGTCAGGATATCAAAGATCTTTTTTATTGCCTCCCGGTGATCCGTCGCGTTCGTCTCCGCAGCGTATACCGGCCTGTTCAGCCCTCTGCAGGTGATCGCAGGCCTTTCAAGGCTAATCCGCTCTACCTTTCCAACCGCAATTACTTCCCGCTTTTCCCATGCGTACAGCTGGAACTTTACCGAAGAGCTCCCACAATTCAACGTTAGAATAATCATATGCCATTCACCTGTCCTGATCGGGTACGCATTTTATCTTATCATCATCGTAATGTTTATCTTCATTTATATTTTACTTTAATGAAATGAAAGTGAACAGAATGATTGGTTGAAAGTATATGGAATTTTGTTGCATTTTATGGTCGCTATTAAACAGATATCTTTGCTTTCCTGCACATTTAAAAACACTATAAGCCTCTGACTTTGCAATCGGTATGCTATAAAGACGGTTTTCGCTAATCCGGGTCATGGACTTCCATGCGGAAAGCCTTGATAAAACAGTTTTTTTACAATTCACTTCTGCAATCCATCGATCATGCATTGCAGCATGCACGGAATCAGGCATCGGCAGGAATCATCCATACCATTCTGCAAACCTATTGGGAGATCGGCAGAAATACCGAGGAGTACGAACAAAAGAGCAAAAAAAAGCGGACTATGGCTCCGAATGACATATTAAAAAGTTCAGACGCAGTCTAAACTTTTGAGCTGGAGCCATTCTGTGAAATTGTTAAAGCTGGATAATCCGCTGGAACGGCCTTCTTAATTTGAGTCTCATTTATCCCGCTAACTGGATAGAAATATCATTTAATGGGATGTTAGGTACGTGGAAAAATGTCCTTCGCAAAAAGTCTACTCACTGAGTACGATGATCAAATTCAAAAACAAAGGGTTCTATGGCGCATATCATAAAGCCCGCTACCAGATGCAGCAATCCCTGACAGCGAAGGCCAATCTGGATCTGATGCTGCACCTGGATGAATAGAAAAAGAAAGGAGCTATGCCCATAAGAACATCCGTTAAGGATCAAAGCGTTTTGCAAAAACGCGCAGCCGCAGGATCTATCCTGCGATTGATGGGGGCTTGGGGGCGAAAGCCATCCAACAAGCAAAAGCATCTTTTGGGCCCAAGATGCCCAGCTTGCGGGTTTTTGTGCGACTGGTTTTGATAAAAAACTGATCAGATTATATTGATTCTGTTCGCTTTCGCGCTTATAATAAAAAAGGTTTAATAAATTGACAATTCAGGAGAATAAAACAGTGCTGTTATCAGTCTTGCAAACGGCGGAACGATGGGGAATTTCTCCGCGGCGCATCCAGGTTCTGTGCAGCGAAGGGCGTATCCCTTCCGCTGTCCGAGTTGGCCATGCCTGGATCATTCCTGACGATGCTCCCAAGCCAAGCGACGCGCGGATCAAAAGCGGAAAGTATGTTAAGCAAAAGAATGGGAAATGCGAATAATGCCTCTTCTTTTATAAAACAAATGAACAGGGGTTGCGATAATGGCAATCAAGAAAAACGAACTGTACAGTTCTTTGTGGGCCAGCTGCGACAAACTGCGCGGCGGCATGGACGCCTCCCAGTACAAGGATTATATTCTCACGCTGCTGTTCGTGAAATACGTCACGGACAAATTCAGGGGTGTCAAGTACGCGGACATCACCGTACCCGAGGGCGGCAGCTTCGACGATATCGTTGCCCTGAAAGGCACCAAGAACATCGGGGAAGACATCGACAAGATCATCGCCAGGCTGGCGGAGGCCAACGAGCTGCGCGGCGTGATCGACAACGCTCATTTCAACGATGAAGCCAAGCTGGGCAAGGGCCAGGAAATGGTGGACAAGCTCACCGGCCTGATCGCCATTTTCCAGCGGGACGAATTCAATTTCAAAAATAACAAAGCGGGCGGTGACGATATTCTGGGCGATGCCTACGAATATCTGATGCGCAATTTTGCCACGGAAAGCGGCAAGAGCAAGGGCCAATTCTATACCCCCGCCGAAGTGTCCCGCATTCTGGCCAAGGTGGTTGGCATCGACCGGATCACGGAGCGCACGGAGAATTATTCTGTGTACGAAAAAACCCTGCCGACTTTGATACAAACAAACGAAACTTATGAATCGACGCAAATCGACGCATTTTTTGAGTCTAAACCTAAAATCGACGCATTTTTGAAAATCGACGCAAATGCCCAAAGGCAGGAATACAAAATGGCATCCTAACACCAGAGATTCTGGAAGCAGGATGCCGTTTTTTCATCTCACTATTTCTTTGTTTTCGGAGCAGGCAATTCATCATACACAGCCGTCAGCAGCTGTGTCAGGAAATCCCTGTTATCGACATTGTCAACCAGCAGCATTTCTTTCGCGCCTTCATAAGGAAGCTCCATATCAGCATCCGGCATCATAGCCTTGGCTGATTTGGTTGGCTTGACCAGGAAGCGGTCATCATAAATGCCGCCGATGATTCTGCCGTTCATATACAGGATGTATTCTCCCATCATCTGTTTATGGGTGATCCCATCAACCCCTGAAAGCTGTTCCAGAATGAAGTCCAGGTATTCTTTGCTTGACGCCATGATCATTCTCCTTGAAAACAGGCCAGGGAGAAACGCACTCCCTGACCGGCCTTCCTTCATTCAATTGGGAAACAAAGTTCTGTTACATATTCATCCGGGTTCTGAGTTTCGTTTGGACTGACGTGGTAAATGTTGAACATGGGGCCGTTTACCTGATATCCGTTTTCATTGATCCAGGAGGCGACTGCGGCGGTCGCTTCGCCCATTTGGGCATAGCTGCCCTTGATCACGCAGCTGGCCACCTTGACCGCCGGAAGTGTCCTGAATTTAACGTGTTCCGTATCCTCATAGGTTCCTTTGACGGTCATGGAGACCATAATCTCCACATTCTCTTCCTTGTACTCTTTGTCCAGAAACGCTGCCGCTGCCAGACAAGGCTCTGCGGGGATCAGCGGCGTCTTGCTTTCGGCCATCATGCCCCAGAGCATGCCTTCATCCTCATAGCGTGGGACAACCATCTGCACGGTAGCTGCATACCTTTCAGGAATCGTTCTGATCGTAACATCATAATTCATATTCTGCTCCTTTCTCAGCCGTTTTCTGGCTGTTTCCAGAAGCATCAGCCTGTACTCCGTTTCCTTTGACAATTGAGACAGTTCCTCTTCTCTGGCGGACAGAAACGCGTCCAGTTTTTCCCGGTCGTCGTATATTTCCAGGATCCGGACGATATCCGCAAGAGCAAAGCCCATATCCTTGAGTGCGGTGATACGTCCTATGACGAGCAACTGATCTTCCCGGTAATACCGATAGCCGGTAAAGGCATCTGTCTCGGCAGGCTTCAGCAGCCCGATGTCATCGTAATGGCGAAGCATTCTGATGCTTACTCTGGAAAGCTTTGAAAAGTCTCCGATCTTCAGCATTCACTGTTCCCTCCATGGATGGTATTTCTGAGCTCGCCATTACTGTAATCCCTGCCACAGTGTGAGAGTCAATACCTGTTTGAAGATTTTATTCTCAAACAATCCGGCTGAATGATGTCGCCTTGATCGCCCCTTGACAGTGGATCCTTACAACACGGTTGCTATCCGTTTCCGATATTCTTTGCAACTCCTCCATGAAAGGACTGACAAATTCCGGCCTGCGCTTGCCGAGAACGCGGAAGATCTCAGGGGCTTCCATCCGGACTTTATCATCCGTATCATACAGCAGTTTCGCAAATACCGGCATCTCATTTTCATAAATATCCGGCGTATTTGTCGCGATGTTTTCGGATGCCCAGATCAAGCTCAGCCTGACACTTGCATTCTCATCAGATGCAAAGCGGAACATCTCCCGCCAGTACGGTTCGATCAGATGATAGTCACCGCGTCCGATCCGTCCGATCGCATTCACGGATCGTTCTCGCAGAAGCGGTGCCGGGCTATTCATAAAAGAAGCAATCGCCGGTACCGCATTCTGAACAGCCTGGGGATTGGCAAAACCCATCTCACCGAGTAGCCAGAGAGCCTTCGCTTGGATTTTTTCGGCTTCATGATTCAGAAGAGAGGAAACATAGGGTATGCTTTCTTCCCACTTGTCCCTGGCTTTTGTCAGTGCTCCGAGTTCTTTGTAGAGTTCATCTTCAGTTGGCATCATATTCCTCTCTGCGGTCTGAAAAAAACTGGTGATTTCATCATAAATGGCTTACAGGTGAAGCTTATGCTCTTCTTCCGGCGGGCATACCCTGGGCAGCACCTCCAGGAAATGCTGACCGATCTTCGTCGGATCATAATCATTGGCAGCGCAGATGAAGCGGAGAGTGTCCGGCATCAGGATGTGGCCTTTCGCTTTCTCCTCCTTGTATTTCTGCCATTCTTCATATTCTTTGTTCGTAATCTGCTTCATTGATACCATCCTCAAAACTGAAAGTTATCGGGATTGAAGATAGTTCATCAATGCTTTTACCGCTTTCGCTCTGTGAGAATATGTTTCCTTAAAAGAAAGTGGCATACTTGCTGTAGTTTTTCCGTCTCCATCTTCGGAGATAAAGATTGGGTCATAGCCAAAACCGTTTGTTCCTTCTTCTTTTTCGGCGATAACCCCATTCCAAATTCCTGTAAAGAGGTGCTCTTTTCCTGTTTCATCAACAAAACATATACAGGTTACAAAACGAGCATTCCGATTTTCTTTTCCTTCCAGCCCTTTCAGTACGGCAATTCTGCGTTCATGCTCTGTCTTCAACCCTTTATACCGGGCAGAGTAGAGTCCCGGTTCTCCACCCAGGGCTTCCACTTCCAAACCACTGTCATCAGAAATAACACAGCAATGCGATAAATCGTAGATTGCTCGCGCCTTTAAAAACGCATTTTTCTCGAAAGTGGTTCCTGTCTCTTCTACCTCAAGATTTATGTTCTCCTCACCCTGGGAGACCACCAGAAAACCAAGCGGCTCAAAAATATCTTTGTATTCCCGGATTTTCCCTTTGTTATTACTTGCAATGATCAATTTCATGCTGCGTCTCCACAAATCCCGATATGACGGTCTCTTCGATCAAACCCATTATAGGCTAAGCATGAGCTTACTATCAAGCCCACACCTGTTATTTCGCCGCAAACGGAAAAACTCCTGTCAAAGCGACAGGAGCGAAGGGGTATGATCGGATCGTCAGATCTCAATGCCGTTGCGGAAGGTGAAGCGGATGCTGCCATCGGTGTAAACCGTCGCATGATCCAGCAGCTTTCCCCAGGCCTCTGGATTGAAGGCCGTCATCTTCTGCGGCAAGGCTTGCAGGGTGACAATGAATTGCTGTGCTGCGGTCTTGGTGGAAATCAGAGTGGCGATCTGCCCGGCTGCCTTGTCGTGCTCAGCCTTGACGCTATCGTATCGGGTGGCCAGTTCATCGTAGCGCTTCTGGTATTCCTTCTGGTCGAGGGCAACGTGGGCGTTTTCGTTGATCGCTGCCTGCACCATCTCAGCCAGTACGCACATCTCACCCCATAGGCGTTTCTTCTCCGCTTCAAGCGCCGTCGTATCGTACAGGATTTCCGCGCCTTCCGTCAGCCCGGCAATGATGTCATCCCGCTTGGAGATGAGCTTGTTCAGCGCAGCAACAAATCCCTGCTTGAGCTGTTCCTCGGTCACATGCGGTGTAGAGCACGTCTTGTCCCCGCCGTACTTCTGATTGCAGCGGTAAATGACCCGGCGGTACTTGGCCTGATTGGAATGCCAGATCTTTGAGCCGTAGTAAGCGCCGCACTCACCGCAGACGATCCGGGAGGCGAAAATGTCCACTCCGCTGTAGCGGCCTCCTTTGGATTTCCGGCGCTCAAGCTCCAACTGCACCAATTCGAAGGTTTCTGGCGGGATGATCGCCTCATGGTTGCCCTCCACGTAGTACTGCGGCAGGACACCCTTGTTGGGAATCTGCCGTTTGGTCAGAAAATCTTCGGTGTAGAACTTCTGCATCAGGGCATCGCCCTTGTACTTTTCATTACTCAGGATGCTTCTCACCGTGCCCTGATGCCACACCTCCTTGCCACGAGGCGACGGAACACCGTTTTCCATCAGCTTGGCAGCAATGGCGTGTGGCGTCAGCCCCTCGAGGAACCAATCGTAGATGTCCCGGACGATTTTCGCCTGCTCCTCATCCACCAGAATCTCACCCTTGGGGCCGCGCTTGAAGCCCAGGGTGTGCTTGAAGGGAATGGCGACTTTACCGTCGGCCATACGCTTCCGCTGGCCCCAGGTGACGTTTTCGGAAATGCTCCGGCTTTCCTCCTGGGCCAAGCTACTCATGATGGTGATCAGCAGTTCGCCCTTCCCATCGAACGTCCAAATGTTTTCTTTCTCAAAGTAGCACTCGATGCCTTTTTCCTTCAGCTGTCGGATGGTAGTCAGGCTGTCGACAGTGTTCCGGGCAAAGCGGCTGACGGACTTGGTGACGATAAGATCGATCTTCCCGGCCAGTGCATCCGCTACCATGGCCTTGAAGCCCTCTCGGTGTTTGGTGCTTGTGCCGGTGATGCCCTCGTCGGTGTACACCTTCACGAATTCCCAGTCGTCCCGCGCCTTAATGTACTGGGTGTAGTAGTCGATCTGCGCTTCATAGCTGGTGAACTGCTCATCGCTGTCTGTGGAGACGCGGGCGTAGGCAGCGACCCGACGCTTTTTCTGAGCCGCGATGGGTGAAGCCGTAAAGCGGCTGACCGTCGGCGGGATGGTTACGACTTTCCTTTGCTGCTCCAATATTTGTTCCTCCTGACTTCCTTCATGTGCTCGCTCATCCGTTTCCTCTGCTCCGGGGAGTAGGTTCTCTTTGGCTGACTCTCAAACATTGCCCGGCGCTCCGCTGACCATTTCGGCATGCGCCGCTTCGTGTCCCATTTCCGCTCAACGGTGTGACCGTTCTTGAACAGGTAGGTCAGGATCATTTCCTCGTTTACGTCGATGTGATCAATCTGCTCCAGGAAAAGGGCTTCATCAAAGGTCTCGAGGCCAAGCACCTCTGCGGTAGCCTGCCGGAGCTCTTCATCACGGATGCCCCTGGTGCCGCACTTCGTGGGATGCGGGCAGCGCCAGTAGTAAACGGTCTCGTTTTCAACGGAAGCGAGGTGCTGCATCTGCCGCCTGAAATTCTCCCCGCAAACCGTGCATTTCAGCTTTGTCGTAAAGCATGAGCAGCCATTCCGGTTTGGCGCATGCTGGCGACGGTACGCGGAGACCTCAGCCCGGTACTCAGATGTCCAGCAATCCTTCTTGGAGGTGTTCACCCAGTGCCGGATGTCCGTGTGACCATCCCTGAAATGGAAGGTCAGCTCCCGTGCGCCGGTCACCTCGATATGGTCGATCCGCTCGGTAAAGGCCTGCTCATCAAATGTTTCAAGGCCCATTGCGCTGGCGGCTTCCTGCAGGATGATCCTGTGTGGGATCTCCTTTCCGATGCATCGTCCGCCCTTCTTTTTTCGCGACCCGCATGCCCAGGTTTCCATCTTTTCTGGCTGAAGAGTACGCTTTGCCCGGTTAAGCCGCTGGCTGTGCATGTAGCTCTGCCCGCAGAAGGCGCATTTGATTTTTCCCGTCAGGAAGCTGGTGTTCAGTGCCTTGTTGGCCAGCGGGCCAAGCTCCCTGCGCCGCGCCATTTCGGATTGCACATAATCGAAGGTCTCCTTGTCGATGATCGCTTCATGGGTGTTGGGCACAAAGTACTGCGGAAGCTCCCCGCGATTCTTCTTCTTTTTCTTCGAGATGGGATCAGCGGTGAATTCCTTCTGCAGAAGCAGGTTCCCGGTGTAGGTGATGTTGCATAGGACGCTCTTGATGTTCGAATCCACCCAGCGGCATCCGTCCCGGGTTGTGATGCCCTCGGCAGCAAATTCACGCTCGGTTTCCAGCCGGGATTTTCCGTCGAGGAAATTCTGAAAAATGCGCTTCACGATGACTGCTTCCTCGGGGGTGGGCACCAGCGTATCGCCCTCCCAGTGGTATCCGTACACCCGGAAGTGTCCCGGAGGGATGCCTTGCTCCATGCGCTTCCGCTGGCCCCATTTGACGTTGTCCGAAATGCTCCGGCTTTCCTCCTGGGCAAAAGAGGCCAATAAAGAAAGCATCAGCTCTCCGTCGTCGCTCAGAGAGTTGATGTGCTCTTTTTCAAACTGAACCTCGATGCTCAGCTCCTTCAGGTGACGAACGGTCTCCAGCAGATCCACCGTGTTTCGCGCGAAGCGGGAGATGGATTTGGTCAGGACGATGTCGATGTTGCCCGCCTCGCATTCAGCCAGCATTTTCTGAAACTCCGGCCTGTTGACCTTGGTGCCGGAGATGCCGTCATCGGCATACACGCCAGCGTACACCCAGCCGGGATGCTTTTGGATGAGCTCGCTGTAATAGCTGACCTGGGCGGAGAGTGAATGGTTCAGGCGTTCTGTTTCCATGGACACCCGCGCATAAGCGGCGACCCGCTTCAGCTTGACCGGCGCTGGCGCAGCCGCATCGATTTTCCTTACAACTTTGGCCATTTCACGACCTCCTTTCGGTCGACATTACTCACTCTAAAAGCCAATAAAGTCAAGCGGTTACGAGCTCTTCTTTGATACAACGCGACCGATAGGCGGGTTATATTTTTGCGTCATGTGCTGGAGCCATTTTTCGTAATCCTCCTGCCCGATAATCCCTTTCTCCAGCATCTCATCCACCAGTGCCATGGATACCTGAAACTTCAGCTCCCGGTCGAACTGCTCTTCACTCATGCTGGTCACCTCCGTAGCGGGCGGCGATGTAGCACGGGTGGGAGCAGTATTTTCTATGCCGGTTTGCGTAATCCGTGAAGGGCTTCCCACAATGCTGGCAGATTACCTTTTTGCCTGCACGGCTGGCGGTGGCTTCATGGTGCGTCAGCCAGTATTTATTCCTGCAGGCGTCAGAGCAGAAGCGACGGGGTCTGAACTTCCCGAAAGCGATCGGCTTCCCGCACTGTGGGCATACTGGCCCTGTGGGTACCGGCTGAGGACTGGTAACGGGATTCCGGTAGCAATAGGATTTGACGGTGGTTTCCGGCAGGCCGATCGTGCGGGCAATCTCTGAATACTTCATGCCGGACTGACGGTACTGATCAATCAAATGCTTCTGCTCTTTCGTCATGGGATCGCTCCAATCTGAAGGAGCCATTATCGTTCCTCTCCTTCAGTACCCACAGGACAAAAAAGCAGGGTTTGGCAACCATTGATGTTAGCAATCGTAAAAACAGAATTACAATGCATTTATAATTGTCTACAGAAACTCCTAAAAAGTATGCGTTTTAAGCTGTTTTTCGGATTGACAATCGCAGACTGTTAGCTATATAATCTTTAACGTTAACAGGAGCGTACGGCCTGTTAGCAAACGCTGGCCAGCGAATAGTATCTTTGGAGGGACCTATGGACACCTTCGGACTGTATCTTATGTTTTCTATGCTTGCTACCCAGGTTCTGCCTTCTCCTAACAAACGGGTAGAGTATCCGCTCGGTTTATTACCGTGCCGGATCTTCCAGGGAGAGACATACCGCAGTTTGTCTCGGATCATCAGAAATATGGTTTTGATGTATCCTGGTGGCGATATTCGGTATGAACAGTCCGGGTTAAGCGATGCGCGGGATTATATTGAACAGTGCTTTCTGTATGACGAGTTCAGACCCGCTTCACATTTGGGCCTTGCATCCTTTTTCAGGGTCATGGAAACAATCAGTTACCACGGACCGCGCAATTTCCTGATTCAAGCTGCTGAAATGATGGATCAAGGGGATGATTTACTTATTCCGGTTTCTGATGTCGTCTCCATGAAAGATTTTCTTTCTCTCTGTTTTGACTTTTATCTCGTTGATCTGATTAACGGGCATGACGCATTTGCTGCACTGGCTTCAATTCAGGCTGGAGTGAACTCAGATTCAAATAATGAAGTTTATGCGCGTTTTGTTGAGGAAACAAAAAACCTCCCAGCTGTAGAGATGAAGCTTGTATTCGACCCAGTGACACGGGCATTTAATCCAATTTATCGTGTTACCAGCTTTCAGGCATATATGGCTTTGGAATACATGCAGATGCTTGATCAGAATGTAAAGTTCCGGCGCTGCCAAAATCCTGCCTGTGGTAAGTTCTTTGTGGCTCAGCGAACAACCGCAAAATACTGTGATTTTCCGTCCCCGCAAAACGAGCTGAAAACCTGTAAAGAACTCTATCCGCAGGTTGCCAGTCGGGAAAAAACAACCAAGGATGCAGTCCTGAAAAGTATTCGAGGAGCACAGAGCCGTTTGTACAATGTGCGAAGGCGGCATCCGGAACAATCTGAAGCCATAAATAGATTCCTAGATGAGATTGATGCCCGAAAAGAATCGATGTCGGAAAAAGTCGTTACAGGAGAAATTACTCTTGCTGACTTTAACAAGTGGTTGGAGTCGCTGACAATTAAGAAAGAGAGGAACACGTGATGAATTTTTGGAGTTTTGCCATGGCGCATCCATACATTACAACCTTCGCTTTTGTAGCCACAGTCGGATCTGGATTAGGGATTGGCGTTTCCTATGCAAAAAACAAGACGCCGGTTATCGGTACCTTTTCTCCGGCAATCAACTTCAATGTTGGGGCAACTGAAGCAGGCGGACCGAAGACGGACATATGTACACCGAAGGAGAATATGTAAAATGCTTATTGTTGGGATTAATTGGATTCTAAGTTGGGTTCAGATCACAACGGGAACCGGAACATATACGTGCCCGATGAAAGAAGAAGCTGATGATTTCTATTTTCGCTTCAAGGGACAATGGCATAGTGTGAGTGAATATGCTCCTGAGCGCTTAAGGGCAGAAATCCTATCGCACAAGCAGGGAAAGTATGAACAGCGGCAGTCGATCTCTCAGGCTGAATTTGAGGATATCTGCCGTGAAGTCCTTTCGAGTCATCCAAACATACTTGACTGCTGGTTTGAAGAACCCGGCATCGTGCATGTCGCTTATCCGTCCCATTCCGGTAAAACAAGGAATGGAGCCACCTTGTATTTCGGTGAAAAAGGATATATCACATACGCCGGGTGGAAACATAACGCCGGAAGTAATGAAGGCATATTTATTGGCGAAGAGATCAGCAGAAAGATTCAGTGTGCGCTGTATGAATAAACCAACATCATAACGGTGTCTGGCGGGGCAGGTTCCCCGCCTTTTCTTTTTTGCCTGATAAAAGAAACAACCGCCATTCTATTACGCTTGACTTTTCACGACTTCTATGGCGTAGTACCACACTGACCTTAAGTCAGGAGGCGGCAAAAGTGAACCGTAAAGAAACAACGGAGACGGAGATGCTCCGAAAGGCCCGGTTGAAGAAGGGTCTTTCACAGCAGCAGGTGGCCACCCTCGCCGGGGTGCACATCCGGCAGTACCAGCGGATCGAGTATGGCGAGCGGCCCATGGGCAGCATCAACATGCGCTTTGGGCTGGCGGTATGTGCCATTCTGGAGATCAATCCGTTTGATCTGGTCTCCTTTACGGCAGACGGCTGGGAGATCATCACACGGGATGACGATCATATCCTGGGTTAATTTCCGGATTACGACCGGACAGACGTTGCTGGGCTTTCAAAAGTATGGCTATATACCATGTACCGCTGACCTGATGAGCCATCAGGCGCGGAATCCATAGGAATGGGAGTGAGCCACACCTTGAAAGACATACGCCCACGGGCTGAGGAGAAGGCCCGGAAAAAAGCCGATGAGCTGCAGGAGCGGCAGTCCGGTGATACAGTCCGTCCACCCGGAACAGGGTTTGAAACGGAACGCGCCCGCGCCAAGCAGGCCCTGCGCGAAGAGGTCAATGCCCAGAACGGGCAGAGCGTCCGGAAGATAGCGGCAACGTCAGGCCCGGCGGTCAGTGATGATCGGATCCTGCGCGTCGCCGCTTATTGTCGTGTTTCCACGGATGACATTGACCAGGTGATCTCCATTGAGCTTCAGAAGAACAATTACCGGGATATGATCAAGGCCAATCCCAAATGGCGGTACGTCGGTACCTATGTGGACGACGGCTTCTCCGGCACCAACACGGATCATCGTCCCGCCTTCAAGCTCATGATGAAGGACGCCATGGCCGGAAAGATCGACATGATCATCACCAAAAGCGTCAGCCGCTTTGCAAGGAACCTGCTGGACTGTATCGGCTGGGTCAGAAAGCTCAAGGAGCATGATCCGCCGATCCCGGTTTTCTTTGAGCAGGAGCACCTGAACACCCTGGACTCCACCAGCAACATTATCCTCTTCGTGCTGGCCATGGTCGCTGAGGAAGAAAGCCACATGAAGAGCGAAGCCATGCTGCTCTCCCTGGAATGGCGCTTCAGCCGTGGGCGGTTCATTACGCCTGCTCTCCTGGGATATGACCGGGTAGAGGTGCCGGACGGTCACGGAAGCCATAAAAAGGTGCTGCAGATCAACGAGGATGAAGCGCAGACCGTCCGGCTCATGTACTACATGCTCCTAAACGGCAGCAGCATCACGGAGATTGCTTCCACTCTGACCGAGCTGGAGCGTGAGACAGGCCAGCGGAAGGTTAACGGTAAGCCGAACACCCGCTGGTCGGAGGGCGGAGTCTACAACGTTCTGCGGAATGAACGGTACTGTGGCGACGTTCTGGCACGTAAGACCTGGACGCCGAATTTCCATGATCATAAGTCCAAGCGGAACAATGGGAAGAAAAACAAGTACTACCAGCCCGGACATCATGACGCGATTATCACCCGTGCTCAGTGGAATGCCGCCCAGCGTATCCTGAACAGTCATCGCTTCCGGCATACCGGCGGCTACCTTCCCATGGCGGTGATCGATCACGGCGCGCTGACCGGATTTATTTCCATCAACCGATCCTGGGCGGGCTATGAGGCGGATGAGTATTACCGGATCTGCAGCATCGCCATGGGCCTTACGGAGGGTGAGCTGGAATCGGATCTGGAGAACGAGCACCTGCCGGATGGCGGAAAAAGGATCGCCGGGCTTACGGACGACAATGGCGTCCAGCGGATCGCCCGGCAGCTGAGCCAGGTGGAGGAAGCAGTCAAGGCACAGCTGGAGGGCAAGCCTGCCGAGACGCAGGAGGAAAAGAAGCGCATGCCCGTGGAAGGCTTTCAGGTGGTCAGCGCCGATATGTTCTCCCATGCGTTAGACCCGGTGGTGCGCTTCAGCAAAAACCAGATTGCCTTTAATTCCACCTGCATCAGTCGGCTGAACCGGATCGCGCAAAGCGGCACCAGCCTTTCCCTGAACCGTACACAGTACGTTGAATTGCTGTTCAACCCGGTGGAGCGCATGCTGGCCGTCCGCCCCTGCGCGGAGGACAATCCCAACGCCATCTGCTGGGCAACTGAGAACGGGAAAAGCCGCATGGTCAGCGCCAGCGCCTTCTGCCGTATCCTCTTCAGCATTCTGGACTGGGACAGCGAGTATACCTACCGGGTGCCCTGCATCGTGCGCAGCAGAGATGATGAAACAATTCTTTTCTTTGATCTGGATAATTTCATCGGCTCCGCGAAGAAAAGCCGGAATGAAAACCTGGAGGAAGAGGTGGCAGCGGCAGAGGAAGCCATCCGGGAGGAGTCCGAGGAGACGAGAGGCATCTTCTTTTCCGCAGACGACGAGGAAGAGCCGCAGGAGATCGAGGACACGGAGGAAATAGAGCGGAAGCTGCAGGAGCTGGCTGAGATTGAACGGCGCACCTTCGGCACACCGGTCTTTGAGCATAAGGGCGACGTCCGGCTTCCGTCTATCGACGACGAAGGCGAATGGGACGTCATGGCCATGCCCAAAATCCTCGGCGACGACCACCGCATAGACGAGGAGGTGGTGGATGCCCTGCAGGATCAGCTGCTGGAATCCATGGTGATCAATGAAACGGAAGGAGGTACGGAATGAGAAGCGTAAAGAATCCGGCGCGAAGCAGGCCCCTGTCCCGCAACGTGCGCCGGTTGATGAAGATGGCGCGGGAGTCACCGGCAAACCCGGAGGTGGAAAAGATCGAGCGGGAGTTCACCGCACGGGATCTGGCCTACTGTGATATGCAGGGAAACATTTTCATGGCGGCGATTGACCGTGGAATCCCTATGGAGGAGTTCGCTCCGGTGTACATGAACAGCCAGCTGGCAGGCGTCATTGACTACAGCTTTTCAGTGGCGGGCGGGATGGAAACGGACGATATTTCCGAGTTTCTGCGGATACCCGTTCTTCTCAAGTCGCCCCAACTGATCGTGGACGTCGTGATGTGGCTGGACAGCATCGTCAGCGGAGTCGACCCTGGGGAAAGTGCCAATATGGCGGTCGTTAAGGCATGCCTGGATGACGATGGAGCTATGCAGGAAACCAGCCAGGATACCATGCAGAACGGGAACAGCGACAGAAGCTCTGAAACGCTTCCCACGGATGAAAAGGCGCTGGCAGACCTTTACGAATATGCCTACTGGCTTGGCTATATTTACCGCTGCGAATGCCATATGCACGACGAGTCCAGCCGCATGGTGTATGGCGCGTTCAACGAAAAGTTCATGCGGGACTTTTACCAGCAGCTTTCCCTGGACGATGATACTGCCCTGATCGATTGCGCTCCGGAGATCTGCCGCAGGCTGGACGTGCTCCTGGTCGGCAAGCTGTGGAGGTGATGCAGCATACACCCAAACACCCATATTCCAATGAAAGAATGGAGGAATTGTCATGGATGATCGCAGACCCGATTACAAGTACGGACAGATGCAACGACCCTATCAACAGCCCCAGCCGATGACCTATGCGCATCCGCAGCCTCTTCCCGGCGCGGTGCCTGCTTCTGTGCTGGATCAGACGCAGAAGATGACATCCACGGGGTTCAAGCCCCTGAGTAAGGAGGAGCGTGAGGAAGCGGCCCGGATCGCCCTAGAAGCAGGCTTCTCCTTTGACGGCTACCAGGTGGTGCGAAGGGAATTTTTCTCACACCGCTTCGATCCCACGCTGACCATCAAAGGAAACAGCATCATATTCAACAACGCCTGCATCTCCCGGCTTGAGCAGGTGATCTACGTGCAGGTGCTGGTGAACCCGACCGCTGAAAAGCTGGTGATCCGCCCCTGCAGCGAAGGAGCGCGGGACGCTATCCGCTGGTGCGTCACAAGGGATGATAAGCGAAAGAGCCGCCAGATTACCTGCGGCCTGTTTACGGCAAAGCTGTACGACATGATGGGCTGGGAGGCGCTGTACCGGTATAAGCTGCAGGGCACCCGCATCAATTATCAGGGAGAGCAGCTGTATGTGTTTGACCTGACCAGCACGGAGGCCTTCCTGCCCCAGGTTAAGGAAATGGATGAGAACGGAACAGTGAAGCGGAAGAAGGCTGTGCCGATGTATCCGGCGGACTGGCGGGATTCCTTCGGCATTCCCGTGCAGGAGCACGCCGCCTCGACACAAATCAACCTTTTGGACGGATACGCCTATATGGAGACAACCGCTGACAACCCAAAGGCAGCGCAGATGCCGATGGAGATCATTGATCAGGAGACAGGAGAGGTGACAAAGGTATGAGTGAATTTGGAGGATACGCCCCATATGGAACAGAGCCGCTGAAGCTGACCCTATGCCTGGAAGAAGGCAGCATCCTGTTTAACAAAGCCGTATTGGACACCCTGGATCACCCCAAGCAGGTGCAGATGTTGATCAATGAGGATCGGCAGATGCTGCTGGTGCAGGCCTGTACCGTGGACGACCGGGAGGCCATCGTCATCCCGGCTGTCACCAAGTCCGAGTTTGAAATGAGCGGACACAGCCTGCTCAAACGGATACGCAGGCTGACCGGCTGGACAGACGAACAGCCCAGAACCGTCTTTGGCACCTATATCGCCTCCCACAACGCGATCGTATTTGACCTGATGACCGCGCAGCCTGCCGATCTGCAATTGCCCCCGGACGGCGGCAGTGGAAGAACTAGCTGAGGAGGTGTGACGGATGGCAATGGATAAGGACAGACTGCTTCAGTACTTCCAGCAGCATTACCTTTCCCGGCAGGAGGTGCTCTTCAAGCTCCCGCTGAATGTTTCCATCGATACCTTCTGGCCGGAGCTGCTGAACCGCAGAAAGGCGGGAGCGATCATTCTTCCGCTGTCCAACGCAGCCGGGATGCCGTACTGGTATGTGCTGACGGAGAAGATGATCGCAGCCAGCGAACGGCTCTGCGCGGAGGCAATGGAGCAGGAGGAGTGCTTTGATCCCTACAGAGCGCCGATGACCAGCGCAATGACGGAGGAAATGTTCTTCACCAGCTTTGTGGAGGGAGCACAAATCCCCCTGCAGGAGGCCATGGATTTCCTTCAGCGCGGGACGGAGCCGGAGAACATCCAGGAGCAGATGATCTGGAACAACCGTCACGCCTGGTCGGGCATGATCGGTTCCCTGTATCGCCCCCTGGACGAGGGCTTTGTCAAATCCCTTGCTTTCATGCTGACAGAGGAAATGGACAACTGCGCTGAGGATTACCGGCAGACAGACCAGCATCCCATTGCCGCCATGAACAGCGAACCGTATGAGGTACCCTCGGCCTACAGCCTACCTGACCGGATGACGGAATACTATGCCTTCCTGCAGGCTGGGAATGTACATCCACTGATCAAGGCCGCTGTCGGACAGGCCTATATTCTGGTGGCCCGGCCTTTCCCGGAGGGCAATGAACGATTGTCACGGATGATTTCGTCTGCTGTGCTCCTGCGAAGCGGCTACGATTTCTTCCGTGACATTTCCATTTCCAGTGTGATCGCAAAGGAGAATTACCGATACTACAAGTGCATGCAGGAAATCCTGCGCTCTGAAAACGGCGGAGACCTGACGTACTTCATGGAATACTACCTGGATCTGTTGGTCAGGGCGCTGGACAGCAAGAAGGAACGTGAACGTAGGCGTGTGCAGGAGAGCCTTGCCCGCGAAAGAGAGATGGCCCGCGAGCCGTTACGCGCACCCAGCGCACCTGCGTCCCAGGTGGAGGCAGTCTTCCCGGATGAGGAGGATGAGCCGCTTCCGGATGACAGCCAACGGACAGCCAAGCCCTGGCCGCTTCAATCGGCGGACAGCTTTATGGAGCAGGTGCGGAAGCTCAAGCATTCACCGAAATCCGTCCACCGGGAATATCCTGCCAAGGTACAGCGAATGCTGGATCAGGGCCTGATCCGTTTTTCCGTCAGTCAATGGAGCCAGGTACAGGGCATAGCGCGGAAGGATGCCGATTACGAATGCCGCGTCCTGTATCAGAAGGGACTGACGGATCGCCACACGGATGTGAGCCCCATGGAGTATTCCTTCCGGATCATAGGCGCATCCAGTAAGCCTCCGGAGTCTGAAGAAAGTGAGGTGGAAGCCCAACAGAAGGAAGCCAATGAGAGCCCGCCTGCTATGACGGCGGCATTCGAGGAAAAGCTGAGAGCCTTTGAGCAAAGCAAATCCGACACGAAGCAGCGGACTGCGGTCATTGTTCGGGAGATGATCCGCAAGGGCATCACAACCTTTGCCCGCAGCGAGTGGGCAGGATACACAGGCCTGAGCCTCGAGCATGCAAAGGACTCCTGCGATGCCATGATTGCCTGCGGCATGATCGTAAACACAACGCCGCATGCTCGCCCTGCTTTGTATCAGTTCAACATCCATGGAGGCTTGATGCCCGGTCGCCCTACGCAGGCCCTGATCAATCAGCTGAAAGCAATGCGGCAGGATGAAACCAATCAGCGGGATTACCGGATCGGTACCTTCCTGCTTGAGATGATTGAACAGGGGCAGAACACCTTTACGGCATCAGACTGGGGAACACGATTTGATTTGACCAAAACCCAATACGGCAATGACGTCCGGCGGGCTGTTAACCTGGGCCTCGTTACAAAGAAGGTGATATCAGAAGCAGGTAATGGGTCGCACTGCACCTACCAGATCTGCAACAGGCCGCAGGAAAGCATCCGCAGCAACGACCTCACCGGGATGCAGAAGGAATACCTCAGCAGGCTCTATGAGGAATTCGCTGAGAACGAATTCAGTGTAGAGGATATGGCCCGGTTGATGCAAACCGGCGGTGCGTCCGCCCAGTTCCATCTGAACAATTTTGCAGAGCGTGGAATCCTGAACATCCACAGGCGACCGGGAAAAGCGCACCTGTACATCTTCGCGGTGACATCAGAGGATCATCCGGAGTGCTTTGCGCAGATCGCAGGCCCGATAGAGCCCTCTGAAGTGGAGAAGCAGAAAAGTGAAACGGCGATGGCGGTCGCCAGCACGGCTGACCTTACCGCTACCGCCTGATTGGGCCGTGTTTGGTCGCTGTTGGCCCCACGTGCCGCCTTTAGCCGACTGTCCGGAAAACGGTCGGCTGCTTTTTTGTGCGCCACAGCGGGCCGATTCTGTGGCTTTGCGGAAAGACACCCGCAGCAAGAATTCACTTGCTATTTCAGGCGTTCAGAGTGATATATCCTCACTGACCTTGGGCCGAAAGGAGGATTACAATGGCCAGGAAGGAATTATCACCCTACGCGCCTGACGTATGGATCAGGCAGCTTAACAGGACGTATCCCAATCTCTGGACGGATCTGCGGAAGGTGTATGCCGAGCCGGAGAAAATCCTGAACAGCAAGTCAGGCGGCGTCAGCCTGATCAAGAATGTACCGGACTGGTGCATCATGCCGACGCTCTTTCCTTTTCTGCTGATCACCAACAGATACGGGGAATCCTACTACCTCACGCACATGGATGAGATGATGACCATCGGCAGCATGTACGTATGGCGGGCCAGCAAAGGGATATACCGGTTTGCCCCGGAAATCTATGAGGCGCTGATCAGTCAGCCCCTCACGGGCAACCTGCCTACGGACTGCCTGTACCATCTCCCGGAATGGGCGGTGTACATTGAAACGCCTGGGCTGTCCTACGAACGTCATCCGATGAAGGGCTTCATCGCGCACTTGGATTACAACCTCTTCAGCCGAAACGTGGATCTCCAGTTTGCAATGTTCCTGGAGGGCTGCGATCAGCCGAAAATGGTCGCGCTGCCCTTTGGCGAAGGATCGTTGCTGGATGCCATGAACCGGGTGGATCAGGTGGACGATCTGTTCATGGGAAAGCGGGACAATCGTTACATTGGCAGTCGGGAGGAATACCGGAAGACCTTTTCCTCCATGCTGCAGCTGCTCCTCTACCTGTGCAGTGAGGAGCCGGATATGCCGCAGATCGAGCATCCGCAGAAACGGCGGACAATCAGCGGCGGGGTGAGAAGTCCCAAGGAACCTCAGGTGTGGGATGTCGGTGTCCGCGTCTCCAATGCCATCCGGAATTACAAAAATCATGAGCGCTCTGCTGAGAAGGAAACGGCTTCTGTGCAGGGCGCTCATTCCAGTCCACGGCCTCATGTGCGGGCAGCGCACTGGCATACCTTCTGGGTTGGCCCCAGGAGCGCAAAGTTTCCAGACAGGAAGCCCATCATCCGGTGGCTTCCACCCATTCCGATTGGGATGGATTGGAGGAGAGAGCTTCCCACCAACATCCATATGGTTTTGGAAAGCTGATCCCGTAGTTAAAAAAAAACAAGCCCGCAGTCCGGCTCGTAAGAACCAGACTGCGGGCTTGCAGTGTGTGTTTATCCTTCAATCAAAATCTGTTTCTTTTCAGGAACCTTCGGGGCTTCCTTCTTAGGAATCATCAGGCTCAGTACACCATTCTCAAACTTGGCTTTTATGTCATCTTCAGTAATGCTCTCACCCACATAGAAGCTGCGCTGCATGGTGCCGACGTAACGCTCCTGACGAAGCATCTTACCCTTGTTCTCCTTGTTCAAACTCTTCTCGGTGGAGATGGTCAGGTAACCGTTGTTCAGATCCAGTTTGATTTCATCCTTGTTGAAGCCAGGCAGATCCACATCCACCTCATAGCCTTCATCTGTTTCCTTCACATCGGTTTTCATCAGGCGGCTGGCATTCTTGCCGTAGAGCACATGCTCCGGACGCCCAAACCCACGGAAGAAGTCACGGTCAAAGTCATCAAAGACGTCAAACAGGTTTTCACCAAACACGGTAGGAAGATAAGTACTCATAATGCAAACCTCCAATTCATTGGCCTTGTACGCTTGGTTCATTGCCACGCTTGCAGGGTCGCATTAATTCCATCTTGTTCGGGCTCTCTTTCGATCCCCCTTCCTTGATGGTGTCTATATTATATATCTAAGGTCAAAGAAAGTCAATAATTTTGAAAATTTTTTTCTACATATTTTTCTCGTTTTCCGTGCATTTCACGTAGTATTGACTCTGTTTTGAATTATTTCTGTGGATTTCATTGAAATACTTCGTTTTTCTTGCAAAGCACATCAACGAAAAAAGGGGAACCCACTAGAAAAGCAGGTTCCCCAAGAATTTACTCACTGGTGATCTCGCTGTACTCCCCGGAAACCCATCCAACCTGGCTTCCGATCTTCACGGCCTGCCAGCCGTTGAAGGCGCTGGCCACGTACTCCAGCGTTGTGCCCGGCGCGACGGCGGTAATACGGCTATAGCTGGTGCCATTGCCCGTGCGGATGTTGACCTTCCCTCCGGAGGATTTGATCAGCACCCGGATGGTAGTCTGTCCGGCGACGGGCTGTTCCTGCTCCGGTTCGGGCTGCGTTTCCGTCATGGCCTGCTGCCCGGCATCGTCCTCCGCCACAGCGGCCATCAGGGCACCATGGGTCTGATCACCGTACTTGCCGTCCTGCTTGATTCCGGCCTTCTTCTGGAAAGCCCTCACGGCGGCTTCTGTCTTGCTGCCAAACTGACCGTCCACCTCAAGGGCGGCACCCAGCTGGTTCAGCAGTTCCTGCAGTGCTTTCACGTCCGTGCCGGAAGTGCCATTCTTCAGCAACCTGCTGCCCAGCGTGTACACGGTGACCGCCTCAACAGCGACCTGTGCGCCGCTGGTATCGCCGTAATCGATAAACGGCAGCTTGTACCAGTGTGTCCAGGGGCGCTTTTTCACCTGCGTCTTCACGCAGCCCCAGCTGAAGCCCTGCCACTCCACAGCATATCCGTTGCCGATGTAGTATCCGGCATGACCGTCCTTGTACAGCGCCAGACCAGGGATCTCCGGCAGGGTGTCGATGGTGCCCCAGTCCATGCCTTTCTTTTTTGCCCAGGAGAACATGCTGTTCGCGCCTTTGTCCGGACACCCGTTGGAGCCATATTTGCTGGTGATGGTTTTATCCGTCCCGATGGCTTCCAGTACCCCCTGACCGCCGTTTGTCCAGGCATAGCCCTTGCAGCCGCCAATGCAGTCAGACACGACAGCCTTGTTTGCAATGTCCTGCTTGTAACGGGACATGCGGCTGGAAGCATAAGAAGACGGATACTGGTTGCTCTTCCGGGACAGCAGACTGTTGGTGGCTTTGTAGACGCAGGTGCCGTACCAATAAGGCTGGCCGACCATCTTCTGGCACCAGTCGGCAAAGTGCTCATTGGTGAACGGCGTATTGATTCTTTCAGACATTTTCGTCACCTCCAAATGGGAAAAGGGCGGCGGTTATTCGCCGTCGCCCTGGTCGTCTTTGCCTTCCTTCTCATCCCGGTTGTGCAGCTGCTCCAGAACGGCCTTCAGCTTGTCCGGGATGGGCAGGCCGATGTAGGCCGCGTTCTCCAGCAGGCTGAGTCCCTCGTTGGAGAGGTAGAAGGCAATCACCGCACCACGAAGAGCACTGCCGGAGCCGATCACATGCAGATCGACGATGTTCGCAATACCTACCATGAACAGGATGAGAACCTTCTTGCAAACACCCTTGAAACCCACGGCGCTGGACAGTTTCTTGTCCACGATGGCGCACATGACGCCCGTGATGTAGTCCAGCGTCATAAAAATGAGCAGGGCGATCATCAGGCCGTCGATGCCTCCAAGGAAGTAACCCAGCCATCCGCCGATGGCCGTGATGGCGATCTGGATCTTTGCCCAGATCAGGTCGATAGAAAAGTTCCGCATTGTCGTTTCCTCCAATCATTTTGATATAGAAAAACCCGCCTCCGTGTTGGAAGCGGGCTGATCCCGGGAATGATATCTGTTCATAGTCATACACCGAAAGCAAACCAGTCAACGTTACGGCTTGTGCTGAAGTTGCCGCCGACTACGATATAGCATCCGCTGGTCGTTTTGCTGTGCACCTTGATCGCACCGTTGTCGCCCGACCAGTTGCCCGACGTCGTAGAATAGGTCACCAGAACCACGGGAGTTGAGGTGAAGCCCGCAGACGAGTAATCCACATAGGTAGCGCTGGAACCGTTGATGGACGTGGAGCCATAGGCGTACTTGAACGGCAGTCTCGCCGCCGGAAGTGTGCCTGTGGTGATATTTGCCGCGTTGTTTGTGCCAAGGTTGCTCCGGGCGTTTGCAGCGGTGGTCGCACCCGTGCCGCCATTGGCCACGGGCACACCGGAAACCATGCCGGAATGGAACACACGGTAGTTGCCCCAGGTGCCCGCGTCACAGACCCGCAGGAGTACAGCCCAGTCTAAGCTGTTCTGATAAGCCTTCGTGCGGACTTCCAGCATTCGGCGATTGTTGCCCGTGCTGTCCTCCCAGGCAGCGAAGGAAGAAGCTCCTGCGTAGCTGCCCTCAAACACCGTCCGGTTGGTAGTATCATTGTAGGTCGGAAGCAGAAGCAGCGAGGGATAAAGATAGCCGGAAATGTTCAGGTTGCCTGTCATCGTGTCTCCGGTTTTCTTCACACCACCCAGGTTGGCAATGGCGCTCGCCGCCGATGTGGCTCCCGTGCCGCCGTAGGCAACCGCCAACGCGGAACTCAGTTTCAGCGGCCAGCCACAGTCGATGTACCCTGAGGTCTCTGCCACCTTCCCGATGCCGATCCCGGTGCCGTCCGCCATGAAGTCCAGGATGACTCCCTTAGTGCCGATGCCGACGGCCTGCTCCACGTAATAGAAATAGTCGGTCAGCCGCACCTTCAGGTCATAGCTGTACAGCGCGTCAAAGGTCTGGGAAAGGAGCTTGTTGGTGGCACTCAGCGTATAGCTGGTGATGGCCATCTGCTCTGCCGTCGTCCAGGCTGTGGCGCTCTTCAGCTTGTAATACACCACGCAGGAAAGACCGTTCTTGTTATTCAGAGCGGTGACCTTTCCTGCAAAGGAATACCGGGCCTTCGTGCCGTCCAGCTGAGCGGCAGACCCATCACTGTTGCAGCGTTCTGCGGAGAAGGCTGTGATGGAAGGCGGCGAATAGTCCAGCACATTGAAGGTGGTCGTGTATGTTGCTGTCCGGCCACGGCTGTCCGTAACCGTGACCGTCATCGTCATATCTCCAGCTACGGACAGCTTCTTGGTTGCTGTAAAGGATGCCGCCGTATAGTTCACGCCATCCAGCGATGTACGGTAGGAAGAGATCGTGCTTCCGTACACACCAGCCGCTGTGATGGCGACGGATAATGTGCTCAGCCCCTTGACGAAGGCGGCGATCCTGGACACGACCGTTGTATTGGTATCCTCGACTGTGACCGAAGAAATGCTCGGCATAACCGTACTCGGCACATTCAGCGTCACCGTGCACGTTCGGGTACCTGTCAGCGTCCCGCCGTTATAGCTTTGACAGGTGATCGTACAGATGCCGCTGGTAGCGCTTGGGATCTGACTGGCCAGTGACAAAGGCGGCGTCCAGCTGACCGACGCGCCGACATTGCTGGCGATGGTGCCGCTAGTGCTGCCGAAACTGTAGAGCAAAGTGTGCGTTGTCGCGGTGCTCTGCCGGTTGGTGTAGATCGTCACGGCGCTGCCCAGGTTCACGGAGGAGGAAGACACAGTCGGCTGGGACACAGCTTCCTCATAGGTGATTGTGATGATCACACTTGACCACTGCAGGTAGTTGTAGGAATACCCCTGGGACGACGCGCTGGGATACGGGTTATAAATCGTAAAGCTGTTGTTGCCTGCAGCAATGTATGCCGCCATGGCATTGAACAGCGACCCGGTGATGTAATAGCTGGTGTAGTTCCCGTAGAAGGAACCGTCGAAGGTGCCAAGCTCATCTCCGGTGTACTGCCAACCCGCAATGCCGGATGCGATGCCATTCTGGTAGTTGGCTTTCCGCATGAAAACGGTCTTTGTGCTTCCCGCGCCATAGCCTGCTTTTGAAGCGTCAATATCCAGCCAGATACTGGTGATCACCTTGTTGGCAAGGTTCATGCCGACGAAGCTGATAATACCTACGTTGTTGTAGCTGGAATCATAAAACTCCTGACTGGCATATCCGTTCTTGGCATTGGAGGATGAATTGTAGTGCCTCGTGCACAGGGACGCGCTGTAGGATACTGTGGATGCCATGGGATCACCTCATTAACCGTTATAAATCAGGGAGAGATTGCCGTTTGTCTGCGGCTCAAAGGCAAAGTGACCAATGATGAGCTTGGACAGGATCTCAGCCTGCGTGACGTACAGCTTGTTGTTGCTCAGATACGCCACCTCGGTGTCGTTCATGTAGAAGGCCAGCCTGTCGTTCACGACACGGAAGGTGAACGGGTTTCCGGTCTTTCCGATGACCAGCCCGTTTTCATCAAAGGACATGTAGGTGCGGAAGATGGCCAGTTCTTCTTCGGTGGCCTCATGGGCGTTGGTCAGGTCTTCCTGCAGCTGATTGATCCGGGTTACGGCCCAGGTAAAATTGCTCTCGGACTGCTGGGACAGGGTGCCGACCTGCGTCTTCACCTGCGACATGTCGCTGGCCAGAGCGTAGGTGGCCTGCACCTCCTGCCTGATGCTGTCCGCTTCCGTGCTGATCTGCGCCCGAACGGAGGAGAGCTTCAGTTCGAGGTTGGCCTCGCCATCCTCCGGCGCAGCAGTCCAGTCCGTTGCCCGGTTGCCTTTCTCCAGCTTGATCCAGTGAATGGTGCTGGTGCCCGGATCGGCGTCCCCAGTCGGCTCCCGGTAAATGAGGATGTCCGCATTATTGGGATCGTCGTCCGGCGTTTTGCCACTGGCATAAGCGGCGGTGAAGGTTGCTTTCACGGTCTGCATGGTGACATCATCCAGCCGGATGGTGGCCAGCACCTGATCGCCATCCGAAGTCCGCACGGTGATTCTGCTCAGATCCTCCATGGAGAGGGACATAGAGATGGTATACTCCTCGTCTGCCGTCATGGGTTCCGAAAGGGCGTATCTGCCGATGAGGTCAGCTGTGCCAGAGGATTCCGTATCGGAATTCAGCACATAGTTCCTGCCGCCGATTTCCAGATTATCAACGGCTTCCTTCGCTTCATCCGCTTCCACAAAAGCCTCATAGGCAATCTGGGAGACAGTTTTGAAGCCGCTGCTGTAGTATCGGAACATGGGATGCTCCGGAGCCAGTACGGCGCTGGTGGCTGTGCTCATCAAGCCGAGCAGGATGTAAGTGTACCCGTCCTCGGTGGTAGGAACCGTCGTTGTCAGCACCCCGGCAGCAGGCGTCAGCATGGAGCCGTTGAGTGTCCCCTTGATGTACACCGTCGCTCCCGCCGTGCCGGAAAAGCCGGATACGGTATTGGCCAGCGAGAAGGCGGTGCCCCAGGAGATATAGTTGTTGGTCTGGGTCAGCTTGCCCTCAGCGTAGGCGGTACCGACATACAGAATGGGCTTGGTGACATCAAATGCCGTGGTAGACAGCAGCATCAGTTTGCCCGCGCTGTTGAACACACCCAGCCGTCCGGCTGCAATCGCGCCGACCGCCGTAACAGAAGCCTTGTAGTTGATCCGGTCGTAATAGTTGGTGGTAGTATCCTGGTTCCGGGTGATCCACCAGCCCGTATAGCTGCCGGAGCCGTTAATTGGTGTATTGACCCGGTAGGTCATCTGGGTTACATTGCCGACAGCGATCTGCGTCGTGCAGCGAGTGGTACCGTTGATGTAGACGTTCTTCGCCCCGGTAATCGCTCCGCCCTTAAGCGTCAGATTCAGCGTAGCCGCCGTAGAAGTTCCCGCGAACGGGAGCCAGTACAGAATGGTCTGTCCATCCTTCAGTTCATCGAAGCTGGCCACACCTGTCCACGCATTGGTGGCAGCTGTCTGGGTGCCGACAATAACCTCCGCGCCTCCGGCGGCGGCAATAGCGTCATAGATCTGTTCAACCGTCTGATTGATGCCCGTATTGCTGGACAGGTCGAGGGTCTGTCCAAAGTCCGCCGCCACATGAGATGTGGTTAGCGTCCCGGCCTTGATGTTGCTGCCCTCAATGGTAGCGGCGGCGATCTCGTTGCCTGTGATCGTTCCGGCCAGGATTTCATTGGCGGTAATCGTGTGCGCGGCCAGTTCATTCGCCGTGATGCTGTGCACCACAATCTTGTCCGCTGTGATGGTGCGCTCCGTCAGCACATAGCCGTCAATGGTATCAACCTCGGCAGAGACAAGCTCACCCATGTTGTTGATGGCGTAGATCAGGGACTGGTTATTGCCCCGGATGATCAGGCGCTCCACGGAAAGTGTGCCCGCGTTGATCTTATTGGCGGTGAGCTCTACGATCTTCGCGTCCGTGATGCTGGCATCTGCGATCTGCGCGGTGCCCACAGCCCCCTGAGCAATCAGGGCGGCGGTAATCGCACCGAGAGCAATCTGCGCCGTATCCACGGCAGCGTTGGCGATCTGCGCATTGGTGATTGCCGCCTGCGCAATCTTGGCGGTCGTGACGGCGAGATCAGCGATCTTTGCTCCAGTTACAGCGAGATCGGCGATCTTCGCGGTGACAATTTCGCCGTCGAGGATTTTGGCCCGCACAATGGCACCATCCTGAATGTTTGCCGTGCCGATGGCCGCTCCATCAATCTTCGCATTGGTAATGGCGGCATCCGCGATCTTGGCAGTGTCAATCGCACCATTTTCGATTTTCGCGTTTTTGACAGCACCGTCCACGATCTTTGCCGTGGTAATCGCCGCGTCATGGATGTTGGCAGCTTGGATTTCTCCCGCGCCGATCTTCGCAGAAGTGATCACGCCATCCTCAATCTGGGCTGCGCCTATGGCCGCTTCACCGATCTTAGCGCGGGTGATAGAAGCGTCGTCGATCTGGGCTGACCCGATGGCACCCTGGGCAATCTTCGCCCGGACGATGGCGGCATCCTCGATCTGTGCCGTCCCTACAGCGGCTTCACCGATTTTGGCTTTGCTGATGGCCGCGTCCTGAATGTGCGCGGTTTCGATTGCCGCCATCTGGATCTGGACGGAGCCGACGGAACCGCTCTGCAGAGCGCCCGTGCCCACAGAGTTGATCGCCAGCTTGCTTCCGGTGATGATGCCGCTGGGAAGCTGACGGGCGCTGATCACGTTGCCTTCCACTGTATCCGCCACGGTGCCCAGCGTCATCTGGGTATATTTCTTCGTCAGGCAGTCATAGGTGTACTGCGTCATCCGCATGGACACCCAAACCCCGATGCGGGGAGCGATCACCCGGACGGCATCGCCCAGGTAGATGTTCTGCAGGAAGCCGTATTCCCGGTACTCCTCGGTGTCTGCACAGTTGATAAAGTCCACGCTCAGCGTGACGGTCGGCGTATCGCATCCCGCGTCAAACTGTGCCTGAGCCTGGGAGCGCATCTCCACATAGCACTGTTCCTTGGTTTTCTTGTCGTCGCCGTCGGTCTTTTCCTTGGCTTCCGATACAGCGAGGTGAATCCATTTCGGATGGGTATAACTGCCGATGAGCGGACTGTCCAGAAAGAGCTCCGGCAGGTACAGCACGTTGCCGTCCGCGTCCTCGCCCGTGGGCATGATGCGGGTAACCACGTCCGTCAGGTCAATGTCATAGCTGATGCCCAGCAGGTTCTTTGCTTGCCGGATCTGCACGTTGCTGTCCTGACCGACGCGCTTCACCACATACACGTCCCACCAGTCGCGGGTCAGCTCTCCGGTGTACTTCTCGACCACACCGCCTTCGCCCAGCAGGGCATCCACGGGATTGCAGTTCTCGAACTCCACATCCTCGGCCTGGCTGTCCAGGTCGGAATAGAAGGTGAAGTCGTGCTCCGACAGGCAGGAGGAAGAGATCGTCTGCACAACAGAAGCCCCCACCGCAGAGGATGAGGGCTTGTAGGATTTGATCATGTTGTCGAGCAAGTCGTAGAACACATGCCGGGCGTAGACCGTGATCTTGTCGAGCTCCGGCACCACCCGGTAAATGCGGAAGGGCTGATCCCGAAGCTGCCGGGATTCCACCACGGAGGAGGTTTCCTCGGACGCGGAGCCTTCCGTGTGATCCAGAACCAGGTAGGTAGTGGACATGTACCCGTGCTTTCCATCCGGCGCGGTCACCTCATACCAGCTGCTGTTGGTCTTTGCGATGACCTGCACGAAGGAGCCGTTCTTATAGGTCGCCAGCACCTTGTACTTGGTGCCCGGCCCGGAGCGCAAGCGCAGGGTGCCTTTCCGGGTTTCCGCGCCGGAAAAGTCCGTGTTCACCCGCCAGACCTCCGTCCGGTTGTCGTCCCCCGGTGCGGTGAAGTTCACGCGGGGTGTCATGGCGGCGGGCACCGGAGCGCGGAGGATGCATCCCTCCACCAGCCGCTGCCATTTCCCGGCTTCATCGATGGGATGCACCAGCGTCAGTTCGTATTCGCCGTTCAGCGTTTCCGTAACCTCCGCCGACAACGGTGCCAGGGTGCCGTTGCCGTTGGTGGAGAAGTCGGTGCAGTCGGCGGGATAGACGCAGATCATGGGGTATCACCTCCAGAAAGGTAAAAAGAAAGCGCCTCCGAAGAGACGCGCATGGGAAATTGTCAAAGTATTACTTGATCAGCTTTTCAATATCCGCAGGCTTCAGAACCCTTCCCGCAGATACGACTTTCTCATTGACTACAAGCGCGGGTGTGGACATGACACCATATCCGGCAATCACACTAAAGTCCGTGATGTACTCGACTTCCGCGTCAATGCCTGCGGCTTTCACCGCTTCCTTTGTGTTGTGCAGAAGCGTTTCACACTTGCTGCATCCGCCGCCCATGACCTTGATGTTCATCTTGCTCATTGTTTTGCCGCCTTTCTTTTACAGAAGAATTGTCTGAAACAGGTTAAACCCGTATCCAACCAGAATGATGCCCAGAGTGCAGATCAGGATGAAGATGCCCAGCAGTTTCGGCTTGATGGCCTTCTTCAGCATGATCATGGAGGGCAGGCTCAGGGTCGTGACACCCATCATGAAGGCCAGCACCGTACCCAGAAGAGCACCCTTTGCCAGTAAGGCTTCCGCGATGGGGATCGTGCCGAAGATGTCCGCATACATGGGAATGCCGACGATAGTCGCCAAGATCACGCCGAAGGGATTGTTCCCGCCGAGCACCGTTTCGATCCAGCTTTCGGGGATCCAGTTGTGGATCACGGCCCCGATGCCGACGCCCGCCAGGATGTAGAGAAAGACCTTCTTCAGCGTTCCCACGACCTGTTCCTTTGCGTAGTTCAGGCGCTCGGACTGCCGCATGCCCTGCTCGTCCTGCACGTTCATGTGGGCGTTCCGGATGAAATCTTCCACCTGATCCTCCAGGTGCATCTGCTCGATGATGCTCCCTCCGATCACCGCGACGATCAACCCGGCGATGACATAGACGATGGCGACCTTCGCGCCGAAGATGCTCATCAGCAGTACCAGGGAGCCCAGGTCAACCATGGGCGACGAGATCAGGAAGGAGAACGTGACGCCGAGCGGAAGCCCCGCGCTGGTAAAGCCCATGAACAGCGGGATGGAAGAGCAGGAGCAGAAGGGCGTGACCGTTCCCAGCAGGGCGGCGATCAGGTTGGCCCAGAAGCCGTGAAAGCGCCCCATGATCCTGCGGCTGCGCTCCGGAGGAAAATAACTCTGGATGTAGCTCACGATGAAAATCAGGATACACAGAAGGACCGTGATCTTGATCACATCGTACAGGAAAAACTGGATACTGGCTCCGATCCTGCTCTCCATATTCAGCCCGGTCAGGGACAGCAGGGAGCCTATGGCCCGGTTGAGCCACTTCATCCCCAGCACTTCATTCTGAATGAAATCCCAGATCACGAGCAGCAGCACCCGCCTTCCGTTTTACCGTCGCACGTACAGGTGCAGCGGATCGCGTCGATGAAATCCCGGAAGGCTGTCCACTGATCGCAGTTCAGGGAGTAGTAGCTCCATTTCGCCGCTTTCCTTGCCGTCACCAGTCCGCAGTCGCAGAGGATCTTCATATGATGCGACAGGGTCGGCTGGCCAATCTGCAGCTTTTCCAGCAGATCGCAGCCGCACTTTTCGCCTTCCGTCAGGAGCTGCACGACTTGCAACCGGTTGGGATCGCCCAGGGCTTTACAGATCGTTGTTGCCCGCATCAATTCCATACTCAACACCTCACATTGATTGATGTCGATATGATAATACACCTCACATCGACATCTGTCAATATGAAAAACTGCGATTGATGAAATCTTTACAAGAATCGCCAGTTCGGCCTGACGACCACCTTTGTTACCGTTCCCGTCCACGATATGGCATTCGCGCCGGGCTTCAGCCTCGGGAACTCGCCGTTCATGTGATCGTTCATCAGGGTGGTGCCCTGATAGGCTTCCTGCAGCACGGAGTCAATGACGATGCTCCTGGAAATGTTCTCCAGTTCCACAATGGTCGTGCCGACCATGAGGGTAATATTCCCGGAGCCTGTGACCGTCAGGATCGGCTCAGAATACACGCTTCCCGGATTCGTGATGATTGTCCCGGATGTAGTGACCGTGATGTCAGCGGCGGCATCGGCATAGAAAAACGGATAGCAGCGGAAATTGACCGCGAAAGTACAGTGCGGATTCCCCCGGAGCACCTTTTCAAAAGGGATCTGGTTGGCGATCCGCGCTTTGTAGTAGCCGCCCGTCCGGTTGGCAAAGGTCACCGTGCCGCTGCCCTTCAGCCAGGCGGCGATGGCCGGGATCTGCGCCGGATCAGAGATAAAGCAGGTGGCTGTCAGGATCATATCGTCGTAGACGTCTTCGCCTTCCAGCTGCGTCAGGCTTCCCGGTCTGCCGGGCACATTGGTCTGGGTGCTGCGCTCAGCGGGAATGGTGACGGGCGGTTGCTCCGTCACGTGGATGCCGTAGGTGCGGCAGTCCACACCGTTCCAGAGAAAATAGTCCTGCATGGTATTCCTCCAAAGACGTCAAAAGGCCACCTTTTGACGGGTGGCCCTTTGGCGGTTGATTGTGATCAGTCGATTCTGCGGATGATGTCGATGCCGTGGATCGCCGCGAGGGTTGAGCCGTTCGACCAGGCGACATGAATGCCGCCCGCGTCGTCCACGAACATGACCTCTCCGGTCAGTCCGGGAACCATGTCCTTGCGCGGTTCCTCAAACATCTGGACAAGCTCCACACGGCATCCGGTCGGATAATCCTCCCGGAGCTTTTTCAGCACTTCCGGCCTGATCTGCATCATGAATCCCATGGCGTTTCCTCCTTCCGTTGGGGTAGCAGTATTACTCACTCTGCCTGCCCAGAAAGTCAAGTTAAATCAGGCCATTCGGAGTCCTTTGCCTCGCTGCTGGCGTTTCGTCAGGGTGGCGATCTCAATGGCAAGGGAGCGGATATCCTGCTCATCCCGCACATAGAAATTGTTGCCGGACAGGTTGACGGAGCTCGTCTGGTTGTAGGTCTTCCGGTTGTCGTTGTTTCCGAAGGCAATCGCGCCTTCATTGGCTTCACCCGTCAGGAAGCGGGCGGCATTGCGGATTGTCCGCGCCTGCACACGGCTTTCCTGCAGGACGCCTTCTCCAAAGCCCTTCATGGTCATGGAGCCGATCTCATCCCGGAATACACGCGAAGGAGAAGCAATCTTCAGTTCTTTCTTGGCGGCGTTCACGGCAGCGCGGGCTGCGGACTGCATGGCACTGACCACACCGGAGCGCCCGGCGGTAATGCCTGCTTTCAGGCCCGCCATGGCATTGGTGCCGATGGATTTCAGGCTGGTGGCGGTCAGGCTGCGAGAAACGGCGTTCTTTACATTGGCAGATACCGTTGTGCCAGCGCCGCTCATGTCATAGGCCGTCAGAGCGCCAGCCAGCCCGGCCATGGCTCCTGTCCCGGACGGGGTAAGAGATTCAGCGGTCAAAGCGGCGGTGATGGCAGTCTCCAGATTGGTCGCGAGGGTCGCTGCATCCGTAGAAAAGTCGTAGCCGCCCATGCCTGCGCCGACACCTGCCGCGACATATTCGCCAGCGGGCTTCATGCGCTCAGACGGGCTGTTAATGATCAGCGCGGAGTTAATGGCTGTCTCCAGGTTGGTGGCCAACGTTTCTGCGCTGGTATCCCATCCGGCGGCGGTCATGCCTTCCGCGATGCCTTCGGTCACATTCTGGCCAACGCCCACGGAATCCAAGTCCTGCACGAACTGCAGGATCTTCTTCAGGTTGTCAATATCCTCCTGGCCGACCTCCTGACCGCTTTGGATGGCGGTGACAACCTCGGAAACGTAGGTAGCCAGCTGGGCCACATTCTCTGGATCGAAGTCGCTGATCATGGACTGGTTCAGCGTCCGCATGATGCCTTCGTTGCCGCCGTAGATGAAGTTGTACCACTGATCCAGGTCGCCCTTGGCATTCTTGATCCGCTGTTCGGCAGCGTCAATATAATCCATCAGGGATTTGGGCATGATGCCCGTCAGGGCGGTGCCGATTGCGGTCATGCCCAGCTGATCCACTTCAGCGACCTGTTCCCGCATTTCTGCAATAGCTTCCGGTGCGCCGGTGATCTCCGTGGTCAGCAGGATGTGCATGGTGCCGTCCTTGTCCAGGATGGCCACATCCTCGGGCCGGAGCATATCAGAGGTGACAGCGGTCACGGGGATTTCTTCGCCGTCCTTCCAGTATTTCACCCCGGACTCGCCCAGCACACCGCTGGGATCTTCATACACTTCGGACAGCCGGACGACGCCTTCCACCTCGACCTTGTTGTTCCGCAGCCAGCGGCGGTAGGCCAGAAGATCATAGCCGGACAGGCCCACCTGCATGTTCAGGGTGGGCTTTTTCACGCCTGCTGCTTCCTTGTATTCCGTGATGTAGGCAGTGAACTCCCGGAGAAGCTCGGACTTGTCACAGCCCGTCGCCTCGGCGAACTTGGTCACGATGCCTTCCACCTGGGCGGAGGTCAGCGCCGACACATCCACGTTTTCGGCTTCAGCGTATTTGGTGATCAGGCCAACGACATCAGAGGGCTTCAGAGCAGCGGTGGAAGCGCCGCCTGTAACCTCCTCATAGGCCATGACGAAGGCCGTCACCGCTTCCGGCGTCAGCCCGGTGGTATCAACCTTGTTGTCCTCCAGGTATTTGAACACATAGGCCGTGATCTCGCTGGGCTTCAGCTGGGTGACGTCAGTGCCGGATGCCAGTTCCTTATAGGCGCTGACCATGGCGGTCACATTGGTGGGATTCAGCCCGGACACATCGGTGCCCGTGGTGGCTTCGGCATAGGTCTGCACATAGGCCACCAGCCCGGCAGGCGTAAGCGAAGACTTGTCCGCGCCTTCTGGCTGCTCGGTGTACTTCGCCACAAAGGCATCCACCAGCGGCTGCTGTTTGGTCGCGTTCTCCGCTTCCGTATATCCCTGAATGACCGCATCCGTGGTGATCGCACCGGGATTGCTGGCCCATTCATTCCAGCGGGCCTGCGCTCCGGTCATGTCCAGATCGGTGGTGATCTTCAGGACTTCCTCACCGACAGCCTCGCCGAACATCTCGTTCAGGCTGGTCAGGTTGGTGTCCCATTTGTTCTGGTTCAGGTAGGTCTGGATCGCGGCCAGCTGCTCCAGCGCGGAGGAGAAGTCGATATCCGGGAACATGGCCTGTACCTCGGTTTCCGACATTCCGCTGTCCAGCAGGGACTGGATCTGGGTCAGCAGCGCGACATATTCCGTCAGAGCACCTTCATCCATGCTGGAGGTCAGCTGGTTCAGCTGCGGCAGGAAGGATTTCTTCTCAGCGTCAGTAGAAGCCGCGCTGTACTGCCGGAGCAGCTGCATCAGGTCGCCGACCTGTGTTTTTGCGGTCTGGATATCACTCTGCTGCCACACAGGCATCACGACGTCGGCCATCAGCTGGGCGTATTCCATGGCAGCAGCCCGGCGGTCACTGTTGTACTTGGCGTTCAGAGCATCCAGTGCCTGCTGACGCTCCGTGCTGTTCTCAATCAGCTGGATCAGGGCATATTCCTTGTCGTACTGCTCGTCCAGAGAGGAGTTGACGGCGGACATGCCCTCGGCGGCAGCGACCATGGCGTTTTCATATACTGTTGCGCTGACTTCCTGTCCACGGGCTTCTGCACGGGCCACTTCGGCTTCCACCTTGTTCCGGATGGTGTCGAAGCCGTCTGTGTCGGCTGCGGACAGGTGGTATTTGACCTCAATGGCCTCGCGGGTGTCGATGAGCTCCTGCAGGCGGACTTTATCGCGTTCCGACAGCTTCCTGTTCTGCTTCTTTTTCAGCAGCCGGGCGATCTCCTTATCCATGGAGTCAAGGGTGTCGATGTCGGCCTGCAGCTGTGCGGAAACGGAAGAATAGCCCGCCTGATCGGCGGTTTCCTTCAGGCTGGTGAGCTCCTCACGGGTGCTGGCGGTCAGGCTCTTGAAGGAATCCGTCCATTCCGAAACGATCTCGTTGGTTTCCTTCTTGCCGTCCGACCAGACGTCCAGCAGGCCGTTCAGCCATTCGCGGCTGTTCCCGGTGGCCCGCTTGAAGTCATCCTTGCTCATGCCGAAGAAGGACAAGCCCTGGCTGCTGCCGTAGAAGGTTTCGGCAGCGGTTTCCTTCCAGGACTTGGCGGTCTTTGCCATGCCTTCCAGCGCTTCTCGGGCGGCTTTCGCGCCGGACGCGACATCTACCAGCTTTACCGCGCCGTACACCAGCGCAGCGGCAAGAGCAACCATAGCTACCTTGGAGGAAGCCAGTACCTTCACCAGCCCGCCGATCCCGCCGCCCGCCATGGAGACGGAAGCGGAGAACTTGCCGATGGCTGTGAAGGCCTTTCCCAGAGCTCCGGTGACGGTACCGACCGCGCCCACGACCTTGCCCAAAACCAGCACGACGGGGCCGACAGCGGCGGCAAACGCGGCCCATTTCACGATGGACTCCCGCTGGGTCTTGTCCAGTGAAAGGAACTTCTGCAGCAGGGCATTGGCCTTGTCGATGATCTGCTGGATTGTCGGATTCAGGTCATCGCCGATCTGCCGGGCGAACATAAGCGCCGTGTTCTTCAGGTTTGTCAGCCGGGATTTCGTGGTAGCATACCGCTTGTTGGCTTCATTGGTCAGGGCGGCATTCTCTCTCCATGCCCTGTTGGCGGTCTCCTGTGCTCGGGAGAAAAGCTCCGTCGCATTGGTGGAGCGCAGCAGGGTATCACGCAGGCGGACTTCCTTGATGCCGATTTCTTCCAAAGTGGCGATTGCGCTTTCGCCTTCCTCATCCATTTTGGAAAGACCGACGATGAAGGACTGGAAGGCCGCTGCGGGATCGCTGTCCCACAAAGCCTTGAACTGCTTGGCTGTCATGCCGGAGACCTTCGCAAAGTCCTCCAGGGCATCGCCTCCAGTCGCAGACGCAACTTCCATTTTCACCAGCGCTTTGGAGAAAGCGGAACCGCCCATCTGGGCTTCAATGCCGACAGAGGAAAGCGCCGTAGCAAAGCCCAGAATCTGCGCTTCCGACAAACCGACCTGCTTGCCCGCGCCAGCAAGACGCATGGACATGGCCAGGATTTCGGATTCTGTGGTAGCGTAATTATTGCCCAGATCCACCAGCGCGGAGCCGAGATTCTGGAACTGCCCTTGGCTCATGCCCATGATGTTGGCAAACCGGGCCGCTTCACTGGCGGCATCCGCTGCAACCATGTTCGTGCTGTTGCCCAGGTCGATCATGGTGCGGGTGAACTCGGCCAGGTGCTCGTTCTCAATACCCAGCTGTCCAGCAATGGACATGACTTCCGCGATATCCTCAGCGGAGGCGGCGACCTCTGTGCTCATCTGCTTCACGGAATCGGACAGGCGGTCATATTCCTCTTCGGTGGCATCCACAGTCTTACGGACGTTGGCGAAGGCATATTCATAATCAACAGACGCCTTGATGGCGGCGGTGCCCAGCGCCGTGATGGGAGCCGTGACGTGGGTCGTGAGGGATTTCCCGGCCTTGGTCATGGCCTTGGAGATCGTCTCACATTTCTTGGAGATAGCAGTCAGGGATTCTCCGGCCTGCGTCCATGCGGACTGCATCCGGTACAGCTGTTCCGTCAGCCTGCGGATCTCCGCTTCCGTGTCCTTCACAGCAGCCTTGGCGTTGTTCAGGTCAGTGGTGGCCTTGCTGACAGCATCCGCGCTGTTCTGCATGGTCTTCTGCAGAGCCTTGACCTGACCCTCCAGCTTGGTGACCTCGGCGGTGGCATCTGCGTATTCTTCCTGGTACCGCTCCAGATTCTGCTTGGCGGCGATGGTGGCGGAGTCTGTTTCGCCCAGGGAATCACGGTAATTCTCATAGGCATAGGTGGCCGCTTCCACCTCGAAGCGCAGGTCTTCCTGACGGGCCTTTGCCTGCTCCAGCCGCTGGGTGTAATCCTGATGGCGGTCGTAGTTTTCCTTCAGCTTATCGTTCGCCGCCACCAGCGCCCGGCTGTACTGCTCCACAGCCCGCTGCTGCTGGGTGAGCTTCTGTCCCAACATGGACAGCTTGGCTTCCGTGCCCGCGATGGTCTTTTCATAGTTCTGTACGCCAGCCCCGGCCAGTCGGAAGGTGGACTCTGCTTCCTTGATCTGCTGGTTGATGGTGCGCATATTGCGCGAGAAATTGCTGGAGTCCAGCGACAGCGCGACCACCAGTTCGCGCAGGGTTTCAGCCATAATTGTTCACCTTCTTTTCCATTGTGGTTTTGGGGTTGCAGGCATATAATGAAAGTGCCCAGAGGGGCAAGTCGCATTTACGGAGGCAAGTATGCTGAATAACAAAGGTTTCGATTTGTGGGCTGATGGATATGACAAAACTGTCGGAGTATCAGATGAAGAGAACAGCTATCCTTTCGCGGGCTACAAGGAAGTATTGGGCCGCATTTTCAAGACCATCATGGAAAAGCCTAAAGCTGTTGTCCTTGATATTGGGTTTGGAACCGGAACATTAACAACTAAGCTCTATGAAAACGGATGTACTGTGTACGGCCAGGATTTCTCTGCCAGAATGATTGAATTAGCTTCTGTAAAAATGCCTGATGCACATCTTTATCAAGCAGACTTTTCCGAAGGTTTAGCAGAACCATTGCAACAACAAAACTATGATTTCATCGTTGCAACGTACTCTTTGCATCATCTGACAGATGATCAGAAAGTAGCCTTCCTGAAGTCTTTGCGTAAGCGCTTGAATCCAAGTGGAATGATTCTGATTGGTGATGTGGCCTTTGAAACCCGTGCTCAGTTGGAAAAGTGTCAGCAAGAAGTCGGTAATGAATGGGATGATGAGGAAATCTATTTTGTCGCAGAAGAACTGCGTAATGCATTTCCCGATCTGCTGTTTACTCCTGTTTCTTACTGTGCGGGAATTCTGACAATTACTTAATAACAGTTATCCCGGCTTCATCCCCGGCCAGACTTCGTCAATGAAGCGCTGCCGGGGCTTTTTCTTTTCCTGCTCTCTGGTCGCATCCCATGCCCGCAGGCGCAGGAAGCCCAGCATGTCCATTTCGTCGATTTCCTTCATCCGCCAACCATTCTTCATCAGTTCATTGTAGGTGGCGTAAATGTATTCCGGCAGGGTCAGGCTTCCTGCGGGATCGTCACTTCCGGATTCTCCGCCTCCGCCAGAATCTGCTCCGCTTCCTGCACCGCCGGAATCGTAGGGAAAGTGTCCAGCACCTCCGTGGTCTGGGTCTGGGTGGCCATCAGCGCCAACGCGATGTCGTGCATCAGGCGGTCGGCGGGATAGTTGTCGTAGACCTCATCCGGGGTGAACTGGTTGTTGAACAGGATGCAGAACCACTTCACCATCGTGTCCAGGGCATCGGTCACGGTCAGCTGCTCCTGGGAGACATCCTTGCCCTCAGTCGCGTCCTGGGACAGGCGCACCAGCCTGCCGTACATTTTGGAAGCGGGCTCCATTTCGCGCAGGGCCCTGCCGGAAACGAAGTCCACAGTGTATTTCTTTTCACCAAGCGTACAGGTGATCATATTCATACCTCCAAAACTTCAAAAGTAGCTGCCGCACAGCGTCATGGCCATGCGGCAGCGGGGTGATGATTACGGGGTGGGCGTGATCACAGGCGTGTACACGGACTGCAGGAAGGTTTCACCCTTCTCAGCCGTGAAGCCGTTCTCGCCCTCGTCGGCGACCGCCTGGTAGCGCCCGTCGTTGGTGCGCTTGATAGCAGTCCATTCCACGTCGCCCGTCTGGCGGGTGATGGTGGTACCTTCCTTGGTGGCGTAGTTCTCAGTCAGGGGCTTGGCCCGCACCTTGTATAGCCACACATAGCGGAACTTGTGGTTGGACTTCTCGCTCTTGAAGCCCACGGCGAAGTACGGGGGCTTGTCCGTGGAAGAGCGGATCAGGACACCGTTGTCGTCGATCTGATTGCCGAAAATCTTCTCCTGGATGGCCAGCGGAATGTCCGCCATCTTCGTGGTGAAGGTGAGCTCAGGATCGGGATACAGCACATCGAATTCGATATCGTCGGCGTACTGGATGTCCGGATCGGCGTTCTCAGGGGTGATGCTGGCTTCAATCGCGCCAGCAACCAGCTGCAGATCGCCATAGGTCAGGGTTTCCTCGGTGTCGACCTCCAGAGGGGCGATCACCATGTTCTTCAGACCAACCGTGGAAGATACGGTCGGAGAAGCGGCAGGAGTATTAGCCATAATGTTTTACCTCCAATTCATCGGTTCTTGAGCTCGTCCCGCAGGACGCGCTTGATTTCGGAAAAGGCCTCATCGGCCCGGGTGTCGAAGGCAGGCCGCACAAAAGGATGCGCGGGGGCCGGAGCAGGCCCGCCGTGTCCAAACTCCACAGGGTTGGCGTAGTACGCGCCGTTCTCTGAGTGGTGGACACCGATGGTGATCTGCTTGCCGCCTCCGCGCTTTTGCTTGACCTTGCCCGTATGGATGGATGAGTGCAGGGCATCCGTGATGATCTTCGGGTCGGTGCTGGCATTGTGGAGCATTTGTTCCTCAATGGGCACAGCGCCCGCCTTCAGGGCACGGTTCACGCCCGGCCCCTGATCCAGCGCATAGGCCATGTTGACCATGTCGTTCTGGAGATCATCAAAGCCCCTCAGTTCAATTGCCATAGTCCACATCCTCCCTCCAGCACCATGTCCACTGCACCGTGTACTGCCGGGTGGCCGTGTCGTAGGCGGGTTGGTTATAGCCCTTGTCGGATTCCTCCACCATGGTGAAGCCATAGGCGTACATGGCCTGCCGGATCGTATCCGCCATGTCGGTCGGATCGATGTCGCTCCACAGGTTCAGGTACACATAGGTGCGCAGGCTGGTCACATGATCGTCATGATGGCTGGCTTCCGTGGTGGTCGTGGAATAGACGCAATACTGCACAGGCGGATTCTGGTTGGGCGAAGTGGCCCGCCAGACACCTGCATAAACCGGAATGCCGATATCCTTGAGTGCCGCGTTGACCTGCTTCATCCACTCACCCCCTTGGCAATGGAAGCCTTCAGGCCAAGATAGGTGCGTTTGAAGCTGTACTCGCCCAGAGTGGAGATGTTCCATTTATCTCCCTGAAAGCGCACCCACATGCCAGGCTTGATGTCCTCCCGATACCGGATGGTGAAGTTGATGACGGCCTCGGTGTTCATGACGTCGGCGCTGCGGTAGTGCTGGTTTCCGGCGTCCGTCACAGCGGCCCATACGCGGCATACCACCACATCCGTAGGTTCCGGATAGCCATTTTCATTGATCTGGTTCTCGGTGTATCCGATCTCGATCATGTGACGCAGGTCTCCGGGATGCGGATCGCTGTCGAAGTTTTTGTATCCGCGCACAGGTCATCGCCTCCTCAGAACATCTTCTCCGGATCGCGGTACGGATACAGCAGACTGTCGAAGGCCATCCGGGTAGCCTTGTAGGTGGTCATGTCCGGGATGTCCCGGTTTTCATAGTAGAAGCTGGTCATGAGGATGACCGCCAGACGGACGGGTTCCGGTGCTTCCGGCACATTTCCATCCTCGTCAGGTTCCTCAAAGGAAACCCGGCAGTAATCCTCGGCGGCGGTCTGCGCCTGTTTGATCAGGCTTTCGATGTAGTCGTTCTCCTCATCGTGCTGGATGCGCAGATGGGTTTTGACCTCATCGACGGTGACGATCATCAGGGATCACCTGCCTCCTGGGCCATCAGTCCGGCGGTGCGCAGCGCGGCAAGCAGACGGTTGTAGTCCTCCCGCAGGCCAGCTACGGTGGTCGCCTCGCTGTCAGCCAGAAAAGGCAGAGCCGTGACCGGGCTTCCGGCAGGCAGATCGAACAGCCCTTCACCGCCTTCCACGGTCGCGCCGGGCAGAAAGGTCAGCTTCCCGCCGATCACCAGTTCATTGCCGCCGTGGGCAAAGTAGTTTTTGGTATTGCTCATCTGTTTTCACTTCCTTCTGGAAAGGGAGCCACCCGCGAAGGATGGCTCCCATAGTCGGTTAGGATCAGGCACCCTTCACAGCCAGGCACTTCATGGCTTCGGGCAGCACCAGGCGACCGTCAACACGCTGGGTGGCGCGGAAACCGACCTGTCCGGTGACGGCGAAGAGCTCATTCAGGCGCTGGAAGGAACGACCCTGGCGATCAGCGATCCAGTAGGACTTGAAGTCTCCGAACAGGATCACTTTGTTGCCCGCAGCCACTTCAGGCATATAGGGAGAGGTCACGATCCTGTAGTTCAGGAGCGTATCAGGCTGGCCTTCCTTGAGGCCGGGCTGCCAGAGATACTGGCCCTCGATGCTCTTGAGCTTGCGGATCGCCTTGATGGTGCTGTCGTTCATCAGGAAGACCGCCTTCTTGCGGTAAACGCTCTTGATGGAATGCACCAGGTCGATGACCTCATCAGCAGTGACCGCGTTACCGGCGGTAGTCACGCCAGTGCCAGCGCCAAGGGTGGCATGAAGCAGGCCAGTGGGCTTGCCGGAGCCATCACCGGTGATGAAGGCTTCCTCCTCAGCAGCGCCAATGCGACGGGCGAACTCAGCGGAGATATAGTTTTCGATGTCAAAAACGCTGTCCTGCAGGAGCTCATCGGACACCTTGATCATGGTGGCCACCTTGTGAGCACCGATGGAAATCTGACCGAAGACATCGTCGCTCTCAGGGATAGCGCCTTCCTCATCCACCCAGGAAGCGGTACCATGGGAAGCCACAATCGGGATCTTCCGGTCACCGGAACTGGTCTGGATGACAGTGCACAGGGAGCGCAGGACGTTTTCCTCCTCAAGGCCTTGCACCAGGGTGCGCTCGTACTCATCCGGCACGAGGTAGCCACCCTCGGAATCGGTGCCGATCTGCAGGGCGTTCATGACGGCAGGGCTGGCAGAGCGGTTCCGGATCATGCCCCAGAAGGCATTCCGGTATTCATCGGAGGCGCGGCCCTGCTTCTGAGCAGTGGCAGTGGTGGGACGGGAAACCAGAGGCGCGGCGGTGGGCTGATCCATCTCACGGTCGATCGCGGCCTGACGCTCCAGACGCTCGATTTCTTTGCCGAGGGCAACCACATCGGCCTCCATCTTTTCATAGGTGGCGTTGTCTTCAGCGGAGACCATGCCGTCTTCACCGCGATGGCTGTCCAGGAAGGCCTTGGTCTGGTTCCACAGGTTAGCGCGCTTTTCACGCAGAGCAAGAATCTGATTCATAGTGTTTTCCTCCATTTCTTCATTTCAAAAGCGACAGCCGTTTCATCAGGTCTGCCGCTTTCACTCGGTTGTCAGGGGTAACGGGTTCAGGGGTAGGTTCCGGATCAGGCGGGTGCGCCGGTTCCGGCTTGGGCAGGGTGGCAATCACCCGGTTCATGAGACAGGCGGCTGCAGCCCGGCGACCAAAAGAAAAACCCGACACGTTGTCGGGCAGATCCAGGGCTCCGGTATAGAGCACCTCATCACAGAAGCCGAGCTCCTTGGCCTTCAGAGCGTTCATCCAGGTCTCGCCGTCCATGAGCTTTGAGAGCTCATCCCGACTGAGGCCCGTCTTGATCTGGTACGCATTGATGATGCTTTCCTTCACCTCGTCCAGCAGCTGGATGGCCTTCCGCATTTCCTCGGTGTCACCCATGGCCATGGTGAAGGGATTATGGATCATCATCATACTGGTCGGGCTCATGCACACCCTGGTGCCAGCCATGGCAATGACGCTGGCTGCAGATGCTGCCATACCGTCAATCTGCACGGTGACGTCACCGGGATAGTCCATGAGCATGGTATAGATCTGACTGGCCGCGATGCAGTCGCCGCCGGGGCTGTTGATGTGCAGGGTAATGGGGCCGTTTCCGGAGAAAAGCTCCTCCTTGAACATCGCGGGTGTGATATCATCGGAGAACCAGGATTCCTCAGCAATCACACCTTCCAGATACAGGGTACGGGTCTCATCGTCGTTTTTGACCCAGTTCCAGAAATGTCGCATAGCGAATTCCTCCTTAATGTCGATGCGTCCAGCCGATGGCAATCATCAGTAGGATGCTGAGTAAAATGAGCGCGGCAATGACGATCAGGCTGGGAACAATCAAGGCTGCATCCGCTCCCTTCTTTCAGGCTGAGTCTGCCTGTTGGCATCGTCGGTCTGCTGCTTCATGGCAGTGGTAATGGGGATCATGTTGCCGTTGACGAGATAGGCGTCGCCGCCCTGATCCGCCGGGATGGGATTCTGGTTTTCCAGCGCCCGGATATCGTTAGCGGACATCCAACCGTTCTGGCGGGCAATAGCATAGCCTTCCATCCGGCTCTTGTAGTCGCCGCGCATCAGGCCGTCGATGTTGAACTGCACATAAAAGCGCCCCTTCTCCTGATCGGTGAAAAGGGCGCGGTTCATGGCCTGTTCGATGCGGACGAGCCAGGGGCGGATGGTGTGGACGGCGAAGTCGATGCTCATGTGCTCGATATTCGAGAATGTGGCATGCTCCAGATCGCCGACCAGGTGGGGCGGTACCCGGAAGATCCGGCAGATTTCATCCACCTGGAACTTTCGGGTTTCCAGGAACTGCGCTTCATTGTTGGGCACGGCCATGGGCTCAAACTTCATGCCTTCTTCCAGAATGGCCACCCGATTCGCGTTGGATGATCCGCCGTAGGCTGCGTTCCAGCTTTCTCGCAATGCCTTTGGGTTTTTCACGGTGTTCGGGTGCGTCAGAATGCCAGAAGGGCGAGCGCCGTTGGAGAAAAACTTGCTGCCGTATTCTTCGGAAGCGATGCCCAGGCCGATAGCATTCTTCTCCAGCGCGATGGGGCTGTAGCCCATAACACCATCAAAGCCGAGTCCGGGGATATGAAGCACATCCTCAGGAGACAGCACCACCGTCTGGCCGGTATTGGTCATATAGGTGTAGGTCAGGATGCCGTTCTTATCCCGGTCTACAGTCATCTTGTCCGGTAGCAGAGGGTATAGACCTGTGATTTTATTCCGGCCTGTGCGGATGATCTGGCAGTAGCTGTTGCCCCACAGGAGCAGGTGCGCCAGCATGACCTCTCGCAGCACAAAGGACGTCATTTCGCTGTTCGGCTCGTCATGGATCAAGCGATACAGCGGATGCTCCGTCGCCTTGCGGTTGCCGTCTTCCTTGGCTTCATATACACCAAGCGGCAGGCTGGCGACCGTTTCAGATATTACCCGGACGCAGGCGTACACCGTGGAAAGCTGGATTGCTGTCTGGGCATTAACTGCCTTGCCGGAACCGCTGGTGCCGAAGTAGAAGGTAGGAGCAGCGCTGACGCTATCCTGGGGCTTGTCCCGCGCACGGAATAGAGCGGTGAAGGGGTTTTTCATGCAGATCTCACTCCTTGTTAATTTTCATTGACAGAAAAGCTCCTATATGGTAGAATCTAAGAGTACTACTATGTAGGAGTTGTTGTGATGGTTACGAACGGTGGTTTCCTGGTCACGAAGATCAAGCAGCTTGGCGACCGCATCTTTGAAAAGGTGCTGGCCGAGAAAGGCATTGACGCCTTCAACGGCGCGCAGGGACGGATCCTGTATGTCCTCTGGCAGCAGGACGGTGTGCCGATCAAAACGATCTCTGACAAGTGCGGTCTTGCCATTACCTCCCTGACCACCATGCTGGAGCGCATGGAGAGGCAGGGGCTGATCCGCAGGGAATCGGACAGCCGGGACAAGCGCAAGACACTGCTCTTTTTGACCGACAAAGCGAAGGCGCTGCGAGCCGATTATGACGCCGTTTCCGATCAGATGGGTGCGCTGTACTACAAGGGTTTCACGGATAATGAGATCAGGCAGTTCGAGGAATCCCTGCAGCGGATACAGAAGAATCTGGAGGAGAAGCTGAAGTCATGAGCGTATGCATCAAGGATCTGATCCAGAACATGAACCTGGTAATCGGCTGTACCGTGGGCTGCTCATACTGCTACGCCCGGAACAATGTGAAGCGGTATCACATGATCGACGACTTTTCTCAACCGGAGTTCTTTCCTGGAAAGCTGCGGATGATGGACAAGCCCCGTCCCCAGAACTTCCTGCTGACGGGCATGAGCGACCTGGCGGGTTGGAAACCGGAGTGGCGGGATGAGGTATTCGCAAAGATCCGGGAGAATCCGCAGCATCAGTTCCTTTTCCTCAGCAAGCGGCCTGATCTGCTGCACATCCGCACCGACCTGGACAACGCCTGGTTCGGTGTGACGGTGACCAGAAAAGCGGAGCTCTGGCGCATCGATGCGCTGCGAGAAAACGTGAAAGCAAAGCATTATCACGTAACCTTCGAGCCGCTGTTTGATGACCCCGGCGTTGCCGATCTGTCCTGCATCGGATGGGTTGTCGTCGGCACCATGACCGGAGCGCAGAGCAGGAAGGTTCATACTGAGCCCGCGTGGGCATATTCCCTGACAGAACAGGCGCACAGGATAAACATCCCCGTCTTCTGGAAAGAAGATCTCCTTCCCATCATGGGAGAGGAACAGATGATCCAGGAACTGCCGGAAGCATTCAATCATGTACTGGAGGAGCAGAGAGCATGGAACAGCCGGAAATCAAAGTAGGATTTGTACAGACGAAGAGCATCATGACCAAGTCGAACGCTCCGCTGGGTGGGTATTCCGTCAACCCCTATGTGGGCTGTCCGCACGCCTGCCGGTATTGCTACGCCAGCTTTATGAAACGGTTTACCGGGCATACCGAAGACTGGGGCACCTTTATGGATGTAAAGGAATGGCCGGCCATTACCAATCCCCGGAAATATGCCGGGCAGAAGGTGATCGTCGGGACGGTTACGGACGGCTACAATCCGCTGGAAGAGAAATTCGGGAAGACCCGGCTTTTGCTGGAGCAGCTGAAAGACAGCGGCTCGGATATCCTGATCTGCACCAAGTCCGATCTCGTCCTGCGGGATCTGGAACTGCTGCGGGAAATCAACAAGCGGAACCGGCTGACCGTTTCCTGGTCGGTAAACACGCTGGATGAGGCCTTTAAGGATGATATGGATTCAGCGGTCAGCATCGAGAGAAGACTTGCTGCCATGAAGCAGGTGTATGACGCGGGGATCCGCACTGTCTGCTTTATTTCTCCTGTATTCCCCGGGATCACGGATATCGAAGCCATCTTTGAACGGGCTAAGGATCAGTGCGACCTGATCTGGCTGGAAAACTTGAATCTGCGCGGCGGGTTCAAGGCTGGTATCATGAGTTATATCGCCGAAAAGTATCCTGAGCTTCTCCCGCTGTACGAGGAAATCTATAACAGGAAAAACCGCAGCTATTTCGAGGCCCTTGAAAAGAAGGCTGAAGAGATGGCTAAAAAGCATAACTGCCGCTTCGTCGATAATGAAACGCCCTATGAACGTGTGCCTCAGGGGCATCCGACCATCGTGGATTACTTCTATCATGAAGAGGTTCGCGGAACCAGCAACAGCGGAATACGAAACAAGGGATAAACTTACAGTCCGCTTCCAGTCTTCTTATCATGGCATCCCTTGCAGAGAGGCTCCCAGTTCATCTGATCCCAGAACAGTCGCTGATCGCCCCGGTGTGGGATGATGTGATCCACCACTGTTGCGGGCACGACCTTGCCCTCTGCCTGGCAGAATGCACACAGCGGATGCTTCTTCAGGAAGAGAGCGCGGGCCTTACGCCAGCGGCTGTCGTACCCACGGGCATCGGCACCGCCGCGCAGCCTGTCGCTGCTCCATTCCATATGATCTTTACAGAACACCTGACCCTGCTCGCAAAAGCCCGGACATCCGGGATAGCGGCAGGGTCTTCTTGGTTTTTGGGGCATGCTGCACCTCCGTCAGATAATCAAAAGCCCACGAGTGTCGTAGACGGATTCGCCGCCCTGGTTCTTCATGGCTCTGTCCAGCGCCATGACCAGCGCGACCGCGCCGTCCACCTTCTCCGTGGATTTTTCCTTGTCGATTTTCAGGTTCCCGGCGGGATCAGTGCGCACGAAGGCATTGTCCATGTTCCACCGGAGCACCGGGTGCCCACCGTGATTCAGCTTCCGCTCCAGCACGATGCGCATCAGTTCTTTGGTCGGCGGCGACATATCCCGGAAGCCCTGTCCGAAGGGCACCATGTTGAAACCGTCGTCTTCCAGGGTCTGCACCATCATGGTGGCATTCCATCGGTCATAGGCGATTTCCCGGATGTTGAACCGTTCGCCCAGCTTCGTGATGAACTGCTCTATAAAGCCGTAATGCACCACGTTGCCCTCGGTCGTATGAATGAAGCCCTGCCGCTCCCATTTGTCGTACATCACATGATCGCGCCGGACGCGCAGCTGCATGGTGTCCTCGGGGAGCCAGAAGTACGGCAGTACGATGTACTGCTCTTCATCATCCCTTGGCGGGAACACCAGCACCATGGCGGTCAAGTCGGAAGTGGAAGAAAGGTCGAGCCCGGCATAGCAGGCGCGGCCTTCCAGTTCATACTCATTGACAGCGCCGCCGCATTCATCCCATTTGTCCATGGGCATCCAGCGGATACTCTGCTTGACCCACTGGTTCAGGCGCAGCTGACGGAACATGTTCTCATCAGCGGGCGTCTCCTGGGCCTTGCGGAATGCGTCCCGTACCTTGTCGATGGAGATCGTCTGATCCAGGGATGGATTGGCCTTGTACCAGTTTCGCTCATCCGTCCAGTCGGCGTCATCCGGCAGGCCGTAGAGCACAGGGTAGAAGCGAGGATCATCCTTCCTGCCTTCGATGATATCCAGGGCTTTTTGATGAACCTCCCAGCAGATGCTGTTCCGGTCGGTGCCAGCCGTTGTCAGCAGGAACCAAAGCGGCTGCTTCCGGGCGTCGCCGCTGCCCTGGGTCATGACATCATACAGAGCGCGGGTGGGCTGGGTGTGAAGCTCGTCGAAGATGCAGGCGCTGACGTTCAGGCCGTGCTTGGTGGCCACTTCACTGGACAGAACCTGATAGATACTTCCGGTCGGCTGGTAGACCATTCTTTTTGTAGAAGGAATGATCTTGATCCGCTTGCTGAGCGCCGGTGACTGCTTCACCATATCGACGGCCACATCGAAAACGATAGCCGCCTGCTGACGGTCGCTGGCGCAGGAGTAAACCTCCGCCCGCCACTCATCATCATTGCAGAGCATGTTCAGGGCAATGGCAGCGCCGAGCTCACTCTTTCCGTTCTTCTTCGGGATCTCAATGTAGGCCGTATTGTACTGCCGCATGGATGGATCATCGTCCCGGACAGTGCCGAACACATCCCGGATGATCTTTTCCTGCCAGGGAAGCAGCTTGAACGGCTCTCCGTGGAATTCTCCCTTGGTATGCTTCAGGCACTCAATGAACTGCGTCACCCGGCGTGCTTTCGCTTCACTGAACATCCTGCCAGCCTCCCTTCAGGACGGATTCCATCGGATCGTCGCTGGCTGCGCTGTCGCCGCTGTTGGCATAGAGCCGTGCCCGGCTGGCAGGCGTCAGGCCGAACTCCGAACAGAAGGACTGCATGATTTTCAGGTTCTGCATGGCGATGCTGACCTGCGGCACCTGCTGTACATAGCCGCTGGGCGTTTTGAAAATGGTGCCGTGCTGAGACAGGAATTCTTCAGCTTCACGCCACCGGGCGTAGGCCTGGCAGTATCCGGCGAAGGCTTCCATGTCATGTTCGGTGAGAACACCCATGGCAATCAGGGATGGAGCCAGACGCTTCCATTCCTTCTTTGCTTCCGGCATCAGCCAGGCAGGACACTTCACGTTGTCCTGGGGCGGCGTCGGCTCATCCTTGTTCAGCGGTCGTCTGCCCTTGCCACGGTCACCCTCCAGTTCTTTCAGGGCCGTGGGCAGGGGCTTTCTTCCTCTGGTGGCCATCTGGTTTCACCTCCGTTTCTCTTGAAAAGTGTGTTTCTATGGGCATGTTATGTGGGCTGTGTGACATCACTGTAGGAAATAGTGTGCCCGTCCCGCAGCACCATGATCTCCTGATCCGGGTATTCCAGGTGGAAACGCTCCACTATTACTGTCGCGTATTTCGGATCAAGCTCCATCGTCCGACATATCCGGTCGGTCTGTTCGCAGGCGATGAGGGTGGAGCCGCTGCCGCCGAACAGATCCATAACCACGGCGTTCGGTGCGCTGCTGTTCTTAATCGGATACGCCAGCAGCGGAATCGGCTTCATGGTCGGATGGTCAGCGCTCTTCTTGGGCTTGTCGAAATTCCAGATGGTGGACTGCTTCCGGTCGGCGAACCACTTGTGCTTCCCGTTGGGGAGCCAGCCGTAGAGCACGGGCTCGTGTTGCCACTGGTATGGACTGCGGCCCAGCACCAGGCTGTTCTTCACCCAGATGCATACCCCGGAAATATGAAAGCCGGACTCTTTGAAAGCCCGGCGAAAGTTCAGTCCTTCGGTATCCGCATGGAAGATGTAGGCGCTGCCGCCCTCGGCCATATGCGCCGCCATGTTCTGGAAAGCGGCCAGCAGGAAGGCGAAGAACTGCTCGTCTGCCATGCTGTCGTTCTGGATCTTCTTTCCGTCAGCGGACTCATACGCCACGTTATAGGGTGGATCGGTCACGACCAGGTTGGCCCTGATGCCGTCCATGAGCGCGTCCACTGCATCCGGCGATGTGCTGTCCCCGCACATCATGCGGTGCCTGCCCAGCGTCCAGATGTCACCGGGCTGTACATATACGTTGACTGTTTCCGGATCAATCTCACAGTCATCGTCATGCACATCCTTGTCATGCACCTTGGAGAAAAGATCATCCACCTCGGCAGCGTCAAAGCCTGTCGCGCCGAGATCATATCCGGCGTTCTGCAGATCCTGCAGCAGGTCAGCCAGGGCCGTGGGCTCCCAGTCGCCAGTGGCTTTGTTGAGCGCGATGTTCAGCGCCTTTTCATCCGAAGGGTTCTCGATGTGCACCACAACGCAGTCCACCTCGGTCGCGCCTTCAGCCTTCAGCACCTTGAAACGCTGGTGACCGCCTACGATGTTGCCCGTCACCTCATTCCAGACGATGGGATCGACATACCCGAAGTCGTGCAGGCTGCGCTTGATCTTCTCATACGCGGGATCGCCCGGCTTCAGGTCTTTCCTGGGGTTGTATTTCGCAGGCTTCAGCCGGTCAATGGGCATGGTCTGCATGTTCAGATTCGTATTCACGGTTCCTCCTTCTGCCGTCCTTCGGGGCGGCTTTTTTGATGTCCGGGCGGGCCGATACCCCCACCCCCGAATTTGTCGGAAATTCACGCGTGAGGGGGGCGCGGTCTCCGCCAGGCACACCCAGGGATCTGACCGCCCCCTCCCGGGCACACCTCGGCCCGGCGGCTGGGCACACCGACCTGCCCGGCGACTTCGCCAGAGCAAAGTGGAGAAGTGTGCCGCCCGCCGGACTTCTTCACGGCAAAGCGAAGAAGCGCCGCCCGCCCGGACTTCACCAGAGCAAAGTCGGAAAGTGTGCCCGGCGGCGGTTCCGGGCGGCGGGTCGGTGTGCCCGCCCGGGCGGCGAAAAACCGCCCGCCCGGCGAAAAAAAACCGGGTTTTTTTCCGGCCCCTACGCGCATGTATAAGGAAGCGCGGCCTCCTTTTTCGCAAAAAAAACCGTTGACTTTTCGGCCCGGCAGAGTGATGGATGTACGCGCCGGGCGGGAAACCGCCCAGAAGGCACAGCCGGGCCGGGCGGGAGAAGCCGCCGCCGGGAGAAAGGAGACCCCCATGAAAACCCAGACCTTCGGCATCGAGATCGAAATGAACCACATCACCCGCCAGCTGGCCGCGCAGGTGGTCGCGGAAACCCTCGGCGAAGGAGCGACCTTCCGGCACACGGGCGGTTCCTACGACGCTTGGGAGGTCACCGCGCTGGACGGGCGGCGGTGGAAGCTGGTCAGCGACGCGAGCATCGCCGGGCCGCGCGACCAAGGCACAGAGTTCGTCAGCCCGATTTGCCGCTGGGAAGACATCGAAACGGTGCAGGCCTGCGTCCGGGCCCTCCGGGCGGCTGGGGCACACGCCGACCCCTCCTGCGGCATCCACGTACACGTCGGCCTTGGGGAGCACACCCCCAAAACCCTGCGGAACTTGGTCAACTTGGTCAACGCCAAGGAAGACCTCCTGACCCAAGCCCTCCAAATCAGCCCGGAGCGCCGGAGCCGCTGGTGCCAGCCCGTCGACCCACACTTCCTCGCGACCCTGAACCGCCGGAAGCCCGCGACCTCCGAGGATTTCGCCCGGATTTGGTACGACGACATGTGCTGGGAGTACCACGCACACCAGCACTACGACCCCTCCCGGTACCACCTGCTGAACCTGCACAGCGTTTTCCAGAAGGGCACCATCGAGTTCCGGGCCTTCAACAGCACACTTCACGCCGGAGAGGTCAAGGCCTACATCCAGCTTTGCCTCGCGATTTCCCACCAAGCCCTGACGGTGGCTTCCGCAAGCCCGGCCCGCCCGGTCACCGACAACCCGGCGTACACCTTCCGGTGCTGGCTCCTCCGGCTGGGCATGAACGGCGAGGAGTTTAAGACCGCCCGCACACACCTCCTGAAGCACATGCCCGGCAACGCGGCTTGGAGGAACGGTGCTGAGACCACCCGCCGGGCCTCCTGAACCCGGCGGCGCACACCCGGGAGGATACAGCTTTGAAACCGACCCGCCTGATGATGGCCCGGCGGCACCGGGCCGAAACCGGGCACAGGAACCGCCCGGTCGCGGGAAGCCACACCAGCTTCCAAATCAAGCAGGGCACACAGCCCAAGGAGGTACACCCCATGATGAACCGGAATCAGGCCATCGCCTACGGCAAGCACATCGGCGTCCGCTGGCACATCTACAACAGCAACGGCTGTCTGGTCGGCGGCACCAAGACCCTCGAGCAGGCACAGGCCATGAAGCGCCGCTTCGAAATCGAGGAGCGGAGCAACCCTTGGACACACGGCACCACCCGCTTCGAAATCCGCGAGGCCAAGTAAGCCCGCGCCAGCCACAGCTTTCAAATCGACAGGGCCGAGAGCCCGGAAAGGAACACACCATGTACGAGAACGATTACGAGAACGAGGAACAGGTCACAGAAGACACCATGCAGGACGGACTCATGGAGCTCATTTCGGAAGCTGCCGAGGACAGCTTTGGAATCGGCTGGGAGGAAGCCGAGGTACGCACATTCGAACAGGCCGGAATCATGACCTACAACAAAGGGCTGGTGATCAGCCTGCCGGACGGCACAGAGTTCCAGCTGACCATCGTCCAGAGCCGCTGAAGCACAGCGGCCCCGGCTGAGGGCTCTTGAATCGGGAGCCTTCACCCGGAGCCACAGGCTTCCAAATCAAAAGGAGGTACATCCCATGAAAAGCACACCCGAAACCCGGAAGGCAATCAGCGCCATCGTCGACACTGCCCGCATCAAGGACACCGGCTACCAAATCTACATCAACGAGTACGACGACGATTTCTACATCAGCATTCGACAGCCCAGAGACACCGACAAGGTGGCCTACCCGGAAATCTTCTGCAAGGATAACTGGTTCGGTGAGAAGGCTCTCGGCTTTGAAATCGCCACCACCGGATACGGTGACCATAGCATCGCACAGGCACAGAGAGCGGTTGCAGGCTTGCAAATCGCCATCGACTTGGTGGAGGCGCTCCTCACCACCGCAGAGCTTTACGGGCTGAAGATTCGCCGCTGACACACAGCACCGCCGGGCAGGCGGTTCCGGTTGAGGGCTCCTGAATCAAGGAGCCTTCACCTGGAGCCACATGCTCTGAAATCGAAAGGAGGCACACCCAATGACCCATGCGGAGATGATTCGGGAATACACCCGGAGCTACAAGAACATGCTGAGTACCAGCGCTGAAAAGCGTCTGGCGCAGCTGGAGGCTGAGGCGGCAAAGGAAGGCCTGCGCTTTCAAATGATCAACGAACGCCAGTGGATGCTCCCACACTTCATAGGCGACCCGCATTTCGAACTGATCGCTTTGGAATCGGAAGGAGGCACAGAGAATGCGATTCATTGACCTGAATGATGATAAGGTTTACACCCTGCAAGACCTGCACCACGATTGGGCACAGTTCCGGCAGGAAAACCCGGAGAACCACGCGGAGAGCTTCCGAATTGAGTTCTTCGAAATCCTGATGGCGACCATCAACGGACGGAACGATCTGGAAATCCTCGGCATGACACACCGGGAAATCAGCAGCTTGACCCTTCGCCTGCGGGCACAGCTTTTGAATTAAGCTGGGCTGTAGGCACACAAACCCGTTGACTTTCCCACCGGACAGAGTGAGTAATGGACCGCCCGGCAGGGCTTTCAAATCAAGAAGGAGGCATTGCATCATGACCACTTATCAGGTATTCTGCAAAGGAACAGCCCGCAGGTGGCTTCCGTACAGCGGAGAGTTCTGGACACTTCAGGAGGCACAGAAGTGCATGGAGTACGTGATTGGCCTTGGAAACTACAGCATCACCGGCGCGCCGATCAGCTACAAGATTGTCAAGCACACCCGGCAGGATGTCGCCTGACACAGCTTTCAAATCGACAAGGAGGATAACCGCAATGAAATACATCGCTTACGGAAGCAACATGGTTCAGGAACAGATGGCAGTCCGCTGCCCGGATGCCAGGCTCATCGGCACCGGGTACATCGCCGGAGCCCGGCTGGAGTTTTACCTCCACGCCACCGTCAAAAAGACAGGCGACCAGCGCAACCGGGTGCCCGTAGCCGTCTGGGAAATCAACGACCGCGATGAACGGAGCCTTGACCGCTACGAAGGATACCCCAGCTACTACATCAAGGAGCGCTGGCCCGTGCACATGTCGGACGGCTCTCAAATCGAAGGCATGATTTACATCATGAAGATGATTCGACAGTCGCCGCCCCATAGCGCCTACTACAAGGGCATCGAAGATGCCTACCGGAAGCTCGGCCTGCGCTCTCAAATCAACACCATCCTGAAGCCCGCGCTGGAGAGGAGCCTGCAGCGGGGCACGCACTGGTAAGACAACACCTGGAAAATACCTGCCGCAGGGACACACGAATACAGCCGCTTTCCAATTCGGAAGGCAGCTTTCATCGTCTCTGGACGGCTTCCAAATCCGCGCCGTGTTTGGCCCACGTTCGCGCCGTTTCGCACGGTCGGGTTCTTCCTCGGCCCTCGCCCCAAAACCCGCGACAGGGGCAAACGTAGCGGCTACGCGGGCAAAAGGAAAAGCGGCCAGCGCTTGGCTGAACCGCTTTCAAATCTGCAGGGGTTTACTTCGCTTTGGTCAGGTGGTCTGCGGCAACCTCCACCGCGTCATTGTTCTCCCGGAACCGGATCACGATCTCACCGTCGGCCACCGTGTACAGCGCCTGGAAAGGTTCCTCCCAGATCTGTGTCAGGCCGGGACATTCCTTCATCGCCGTGATCCGCAGGGCTTTGAAATCTGTGCCCGCCTTCCACTGCTGGAAGATCCGGATCAGGCGCGGCACATGCTCGGCCTTGATGGTCTTCAGCGCTTCTTCGCCGGGCACCGCTTTGAAATCCGCTGTGGCTTCACCCTCTCTGAACTGTGCCCAACACTCCAGCGGGAGCGGGTTCCGCATGAAGTCCAGCATCGCTTCCGCTGTGCCGCAGTCGTCGCACACGTAGATGCCGTCGGCATGTCGGCTCAGCGCGTTGGTGTACAGATCAGGCTTCATAGTGTCCCGTCCGCAACGCGGGCAGGGCATCTTTTCTCCGGCTTCCTGCCGGGCTTTCAAATCCAGCAGGGCTTCCTGAATGTTCTTACTCATTGTCCGTCGCCTCCTCAACCATGACCTCCAGCACCGCCGCTTCCTGCTCGGCCAGCCTGCGCTCCCGCCGGATGGCGGTGTACTTTTCCTTGTGGGCCTGCATCTTGTCGCCGCTTCCGAAGGCACAGTAGCCTTTCAGGTGGCCCAGCAGGATTTTCCGCTCGGCTTTGAAATCCGCGCCGTGGTATCCCAGCCGCTGGAGCCAGACGTGCGCGAGGTACTTCTCGTTCTGGTCGTCCGGTTCCACCCGGTCCGGGAATACCCGTATGGCCTTCATCGCCGCGTCGTAAATCCGATTCAGCAGGTTGGCGTAGGTTGTCCAGCGCTCCGGCTGTGTCTCGTCAAAGGGAAACGTCATGCTGACCTTTCCGTCCCGGAAATCAAATCCGGTCAGTTCGGCCACCGCTCTGGAATCGTCCAGCAGGCTGGTGAGATCCTCCAGGGTTTCCGGTGTGCTTTCCTGCAGCCTGTCGATCAGGATGTCAGGAATGTTCAGGCAGTCGCTGTCGGTCATGCGGTTGATCAGGGTCTGGCGGCTGTGCAGCATGAAGATCAGGTTCTTCAGCTGTGCCACCGCAGCGTTCCGCGCCGGAATCGAAATGTCCATCTGGGTGATGGGCTCCGCTTTTGAATCGGCATGCACTTCCTCGTCCGGCTGTGCTTCGGTGACGGCTTCCTGATCGGCGGCGGGTTCGTCGTTGACGTATCCGTTCCTCCGCAGGAAATCCTGCAGGGCGGTAAAATCCTCGCCGATGATGTTTCCGTCCCGGTCGACGGTGAAGTCGCCGATCTGGTAGCCGTAGGTCGGTGCCCGCAGGTAGGTAGACGTTGTGCCGAGCTCCTCGGCGATGGCTTTGACCAGTGCTTTCCGGTCGGTCGTGTTGGTGGTAATGGTCATGGTGGAAAACCTCCTTTGTTTTTTTGCATGCCATTACTCACTCTGAACGGCCATAAAGTCAACGGCCTGTGGGCACACAATGCAAATAAAGTTTTCACGCGGGGATTTTCCTCCCGGCGGCGCTCCTGAATCTGTCGTAGTCCCGCAGTTCACGGCGGTGGATGGGATCAACTGTTTACAAATCATGCTTGACCTGCTGAATTGTCTGAATAATGTGCTCCCGTTGATTCATGTTTTTTAGCCTCTTACATGTTACAATCTTCATCTGGATTAACGAAAGATCGTGTGCTATACTTGCGTTGCCGGAAACGGCGAGGAGGTAGTAGGCATGAAGGATAAACATGTATTGGCTTTCATGAGGGTTTTCTCGATTCTTGTTCTATTTGCTGTTTTTTTCAGCAGTTCATTAGCCGAAAGCAACGGTACTCAGATCGTCCATGTTCCCTTTGTTGATGTACCTATTCTTGAAACGCACAGAACGAGCTTCCCTAAAGATAAAAGATATGCAGTTTACTCTGGCCCTAGTGAAGACTATGTGCGTGCCGCAAATGGAAAAGCTGCCGTTTCAACGAATGATGCTATCCAGGCTTTTGCCAGTGAAAATGGATGGATCATGATTCAATATGCGATTGATCATGATCATCATCGTATTGGTTGGATTAAAGAAAATGCCAATCGATTCGCACCTTCAATCAGCGAACTTCCTCCTTGTTCCCAATCTGCAACGCTGAAAGCAGGCTCAGTCATTACTGATGATCCGCTTTTTTCCCAAAGTCCACTCATGTCCTTTGATATGGAATTGAACGTGTATGTGCTTGGCCAAATAAACGATTGGATTTATATCGAAAGCGATTCTGGGGATTTGGTTCGTGGCTTTGTTCACAAAGATCAGTTGACTCCCGGTAACGTGTTCTACTTCTCTGATTGGTTACACGACTCATCCGCTTGGAATGGATATTTAGTCCTTGATCAGGACAACATCGCTTTTGAATCTGAACAGCTAATCGAATTGAATGGAATATCAGTGCCTCTTGCATCAATAGACATTTATGACAATTTATCAAATCAATTGTTATTAACTGTTTCCGAGAAAAATGAATTACTGCATTTTGAAGGTTCCGGTTATTTGCCGCCAGAAACCTCATCACTACGTATCGTACTATTTGATACAAATATGAATGAGGTTAAACTTGATGAGGATTTCGTAATCGAGTGGTAAATTTTGATGGAGAGGAGGGTGGTTTGTTCCACCCTCCTCTTTTCTCATTAGTGATTAATGTACTTCGACCAGCCCCAGTACTTCCACTTGTTATTCATTCCCGTGAGATTGGGGCCAGAATCCTCGGAATCACCATTGTTATACATAGCATCGATCGTATTATGCGAGCTGCAGGATTGATAGACAGCATGTTGATACTTCCCGTTGATCGTCTGCATGCCAGCATAAACGCCCATATGACCCTTTTTAGTAGAATCCTTTGTATCCTGTTGGAAAATCTCCATGCCTACCTGAAGAGCGTTATACCCGCCAAGAGATGCAATCGTACCCTTTTCGGACAAGTAGCTATTGTATTCCGTTGTGCATCCTTTACCACCCTGCTTATTGCGTGCAAGATAAGGATAGTTCGCACAATCAACGATTTTCTTGGTTTCATTATAGCCACTGCTACAATACTTCCATCCATCGTTACAATAGCTTTTGAGGTTGCTGATATACTGATCCACGGTCAGATTTCCGCTGGAAGTACCGGGATTAGTGTTGCCACCAGTACTGCCTCCGCTGGGCTGTGTGGCATCAAGATACTTGGACATGATGTAGCCAGTATAGCCATTATAGGTTGCGTTATGCCAACCAGTCGTAGAGGAAGGGGATGCTTCTACTGCCTTACCATACGGCACACGCACTAAAACGGTGCCACCAGGCTTTTTACGCAGATTAACAGTTTCGTTCGTTGGAATGTTGCAAACATACATAGTCGCCATTATTTTTCTCTCCTTTGAATGAAGTTTTTGATTGATGGAGGCTTTTCCATCGCTTTGTAGGTTCTGTGCTTTATCGCTGGCCAGCTTTTGCACGTGATAGACAGAAAGGATAGAGAAGCGCCCCACAGATTCATCACCCGTGAGGCGTTCTCTATCCTTTCCTGTCGAGTGTATCATATCATAAAGGGCCTACTGGAATCTACTGGAATTCACTGGAATCAACTGGAATCAACTACCCAATTTCGGAACAACAATTCTCCAGTTCACGCTCCATCCTGTGGATATGCTTCTGCAGGTCACAGCGGAGTATAACTCCCGCAGTCTTCAGGTCGGCCTTGACCTGCCGGATTTTCTGTACAAGCACGTCCCGATTGGCCATATTAACACTTCCTAAATGTTTCATTCTTCATATAGATTAACTAATACTTCCCCAATTCCCTGTACTATAGGATCGGCCTAAAACTCCCCGTTTTCGAACATTTCTGGCCACAATCCAATAAAATCGCTCCGGATCTTTCTGGATTTGCTTTCAAACGGGTCCTCTCCAGCCAGGAAGGGAGCCGTTTTCATTGCAAAAAAGTTCTAAAAATCCCTTGCATATAGTACTGTTATGTGATATACTGTACTATATATTGAGGGGGGGTGTTTTAGGTGGCAGTACCAGAATCCATCCGGAAGGTTCCTCGTCCTGTCAACACCATCGTCCAGGATAATGGAAAGGACGGTCCCAACCGCTATCCTGTCCGTGAGCGCATCAGCGTCACGTATGTTTCCGGTGGCAATTCACAGCCCAAGAACGGAAAAGTCATCGGCCATATTGTGGATGGCATGTACGTTCCGCTCGGCGTTGCCGCCGTCAAAGCAGAGCCAGATATGTTGTCCTACGGGGCCAGTGCATTTGTCAGATCCGTTTCCAGAGATCTGTTTACGGAACTGCTTGGCGTTTATACACCCAAGGATGCCTATACCATCATGGCCATTGCCTCCCTTCGGGTCATCAAGCCGGAAGTATCTGCAAAGCGTCTTGCGACACAATACCAGCAAACGTTCGTCAGCAAGTTCTATCCGGGAATCGGCCTCTCCGAGAACACAGTCAGCGCTTTCCTTCAGGGAATCGGCCGTGACGGAAACCGCCGGTTGGCGTTTTACCATAAGCGAGCGGCGTCTGTCGCTGCGGACCACCATGTGGCAATTGACGGAATGCTCAAGCAGGATAACAGCATTGTCAACGATCTGTCAGCTTTCTCCTACAAGGCAAGAACCAAGGGATGCCGGGAGGTATCAATTCTCTATGCATATGACATTGAGGAGATGGAACCGATCTGTGCGGAGGTATTCCCTGGGAACAGCATTGATGCGACATCCTACAAATCCTTTATTCGGGATAATGATATCCGGAAAGGAATCATTGTTGCAGACAAGGGTTTTCCGCCATCTCAGATCAGCGACGAACTTGCGGAACGTCCCGAGTTGCATTTCCTTACCCCTATCAAGAGAAACGACTCCCGAATCACGAATAACAACATGCTGGCCTTCGAAGGCGTTCTGTCCGGTATTGGAGACCATGTCCTGTGCAAGAAGAAAGAGATCAAGGGCGGTCGATTCCTCTATGCATACCGATCTGCGCATAAGTCAGCAATGGAAGAAGCATCTTTTCTTGCCCGGCGCGAGGACAAGAACGACTACAATCCGGCAATCTACGAGAAGAAACGAGAAGTATTCGGCGTCATCGTCTTCGAGTCGGATCAGGACCTCGATCCCAGGACCGCTTACCTCTGTTATGACGATCGGTGGCTGCTGGAACTGGTCTTCAATCGGTACAAGAACGATGAATGCCTGGACAGAACCAATGTGCAGGGTGACTTTTCCGTCATTGGAAGTGAGTTCATTAACTTCATTTCCACGGTCATTACCTGCCGCCTAATCCGGAAGGCCCGGGAAGCCGAGCTGCTCAAACTCATGTCTTACGGGGATCTCATGGATGATCTGAATTCTGCATGGCGGAAGGTGGATGCGCCGGAAGAACCGGCGACCAATGACAACGGCTGGGTCCACACTAACGTTGGTGTTTTCGAAGAACTGGAAGCACTGGGACTCTCCAAACCGATTCCGAAACCCGAACCGAAAAAGCGTGGTCGGAAAAAGAAGGAATCTGTAGTCAACAAACCGAAAAGACCCAGAGGAAGGCCAAGAAAGAACCCTGTAAACGCTATCGACAAGCTGCTATAGTACAGCGATTTGGGATTTCGTTAATTAACTGAGAACCTTATGGTATACTTGCTTTGGCAGGCTAAACATTATGATAGAATGCCTGTGTAGGAGGAACATTTAGATGGCAATCAAACCTATCCCGTTAATCATTTTATTGGTCGTGTGTTGTCTTGCTGTTTCAGCTTTGGCAACAACGAATAAAAATCTGGATTCTTCTGGATACCATGGTGATCAAATTGGGAATAATATTATTCAAGCTTCATCTGAAGATAGCGTTTATATAATTTGCGATAAGCTGTATTTACACCAAGAACCTGTTGAGAAATCCGCTTGTTTAAGGCTGTTGACTTACGGTGAGGAGGCTCAACTGATTTCTGCCTCTGATGGTTGGCTTCAAGTAAACTATGTGTTCATGAACGATAATGAAGTTCAATCCGTTTCCGGGTGGCTTGATTCAGATTACTGTGTATGTGCAGCTGCCTATTATATTGCAATGCATCCCACACAGATCCGGATAGCGCCTAAAGCAGATGCATCTCTCATTTGCTATATTGATACATATGATAGCTTAAGAGTTTTATACGAAATAAACGATTATTATTGTGTAAGCATCAATGGTGCTGTCGGTTTCGTTGAAAAAGAGAGCGGGCAGGAAGATTAACTTCCTGCCCACATCATCTTACTTTAGCACAGACTTTGCCTTGTTGTAATATCCAAGCCGCACAGTATAGCCGGAAGAACTGCCCTTGACTGTAGTTGTTACTTTTTTTACTGTAGCATCAGCTGACTTGTTATTATAACTATCGATAATTTGGTTCAGGCCCTTACTCTTGCACCAAAACCACGCCGCACTAATGAATGGGTAGTTATCGGCAACGTATTTTGTTGCGTGTGCTGCGGGAGAGTAGATTTGAGAATCATTGATGAAATTCTTGAAGCTACTATAGTTATAATCGTGCGTTAGTTGCATAAACCCACCGCCACAATAAGGCGCATAGCTCGGACTGCCATTATACTGAGATTTGCTCCATCCTGCATGATAGGTATACTCAGTAAAGGTCTTTCCGAGATCCGTTTCTTTGCAACCCTGCGCAAGAAAATGCCGAATGTGTATTTTTTCAGTAAAATCGAATCGGCTATCATTGATTGCAGCATTTAGAAGGGCAATATTTGCAGGACGAAGAATAAGTTTACCAGTAAAGCCAATGCGTGCGAGCTTACCAGCAGTCAAACAACAAGTTCCTTTGCCTGAGAACCACCCTGTATCGGACACATTGTCTTCCAACAGCGCAAATGTAATCTGTCCAGCAAGCCCGTCAGCTGTAATTCCGTTGTTGGATTGATAAGTTTTGACTACGGACTTCAGAGAATCATCATAAGCGCCACTTGTTGCACAAGTATATCCCTTATTGTTTAACAAGGATCTTAACGTAGTGACAGCAGTTCCCGTATCGCCAACTTTCAGATAGCCATCGCCATTTCTAATCGTTGACAAACTTGGAGCTGTAGTTGTGCCTGTACCACCAGAGGAACCACTCCCCCAATTCTCATTCGTTATGAATTCGCTCATTACATAGCCAACATTATTGACATTTCCATCCCAGTATGTTTCATACCAGGTCGTATTATAAGCTTTGATCGGAATAGTAGCGTTGTTGTCAAAACGACCCCAATATTCATATCCTGCAATAGGCTGCTTGCGGCAAAACAACTTTCCGCCTGTAACTTGACCAGTTCCCCATTCGCTCATAATTGAAATCCTCCTGATTAAAATATTGATGTTTGTGCTTTATCGCTGGCCAGCTTCTGCACTTGATAGACAGAAAGGATAGAGAAACGCCTCGCAGGTTCATCGCCCGCGAGGCGTTCTCTATCCTTTCTTGTCGAGTGTATCATATCATAAAGGGCCTACTGGAATCCACTGGAATTCACTGGAATCTACTGGAATCAGCTACCCAATTTCGGGACGGCCACACAGCGGAGAGCCTTAGAGTGCACCTTGAACACATTGCTGACGGTACAGTGCATCTTGTCAGCGATCTCCTCCCAGCTGCGAAAGCAAATGTATCTGAGCTCCAGCAGTGTCTGGTATTCCGGATTTTCCACCGCGTAGATCGTGTGCATGATCTCCTGCTTCTTGTCTATCAGCTGATCGATGTCCGCATTGATCTCCGTCTGCATATCCACCATCTTGGCGATGGCATCCTCCATCGAATGAACGTTCCTTGTGTGGCTGACCACATCATCCTGCATGATGCTGGTGGTTTTGGTGGACATTTCCTTCAGCGTTGCCATCATATCCAGTTTGGAATTAATCCGCTGGTCAAGATGAAACGCCTGATTCAGATATTCCTTTGCGGTCATTTCACCGTCTCCTTTCTCAGTCTGTCTATCAAATAATCCGGATCTACCTGTGTCAGTACCCCATACCAGGAAGAATGGAAGAATTCTTCCAACTCCATAGCCTCTTTCATGGCGGCTTTGTCATCCGGGTGCTTCTTCAGCCTGCGAAGTGCGTCCCGGTAATCCTTTACTGCCTGCTCAATGATGCCATTGGCCAGTGCCTGGTATCCGTTCAAGGCATCACCGCCTTCGTTTTCTCTTCAAGGTAACCGTAAATGGCGATCAGGATGGTTGTAGCCAGCGGGTGATTACCCCATTTGGCGGCTATCGCGCCAATGTCCGCCGCAGCATCCATCCACCAATCCACAGCTGCATCAGTGCCGTTCGGTGGCGGCTGGCTGTGTGCTCCCAGATAGGTAGCGGCATCCAGCATGATTTTCAGTTCCGTATTTGTCATCGTGCGCCTCCCAGCTGTGCCTTTACCGCGTCGATGAGTGCAGACTGTGTTTTATCCTTCCGCTCCAGGGCCTGCATGATCTGTACGTCGATGGTGCCCTTTGTCATGATGTGGTGGATCACCACGGTGGAGGAAGTCTGCCCCTGCCGCCACAGCCGGGCATTGGTCTGCTGATACAGTTCCAGGCTCCATGTCAGGCCGAACCACACCAGAGTAGAGCCGCCTGCCTGCAGGTTCAGGCCGTGTCCGGCGGAGGCAGGATGGATGACCGCCAAGGGGATCCTTCCATTATTCCAGTCAGTGATGTCCTTGCTGGTGCAGATTTCTCTTGCCGCCGGGAACCGCTCCTGAATACGCTTCAGGTCATGCTTGAACCAGTAGGCCACCAGCAGCGGTTTGCCGTTCGCGCCTTCGATTAGATCCTCCAAGGCGTCCAGCTTCCGATCGTGAATCTGCACGGTATCCTTTTCCTCGGTGTACACAGCACCGTTGGCCATCTGACACAGCTTTCCGGACAGGGCAGCGGCGTTCACCGCATCGATTTCCTTACCCTTGACCTGAACGATCAGCTGTTCCTTCATCTGGTCATACACCTGCTGCTCATCATCACTCATGCCTACCAGCACGCGGTTCATAATGCACTCCGGCATCTTCAGGTGATCCGTCGCCCGCATGGAAATGGTGATGTCTCCGATCTTTCGGTAGATTTCATCTTCCGCGCCAAGCCGGGGCTTATATGAGAAGATCTGCTGCATGCTGCGCTTGTCGGGAACAAAGTAGGCTTCGCGGTACCGGGTGATAAAACGTCCGAGCCGCTGGCCCATGTCCAGGAGCCGGAACTCTGCCCACAGATCCATCAGACCGTTGCTGCTGGGTGTACCCGTCAGGCCTACGATACGCTTCACGGATGGCCGCACCTTCAGGAGGCTCTTGAACCGTTTTGCCTGCCAGCTTTTAAAGGAAGACAGCTCGTCGATCACAATCATGTCATACCGGAAGGGCAAGCCGCTGTCTTCCACCAGCCACTGCACGTTTTCCCGGTTGATGATGTGCAGGAAGGCAGGCCGCATCAGCGCTGCCAGACGTTCCTTTTCGGTGCCGACCGCCACACTGTAGCTCAGATCCCGCAGGTGATCCCACTTTTGAATTTCCGCAGGCCATGTGTCCCTGGCCACCCGTAGCGGGGCGATCACCAGCACCCGGCTGATCTCAAAAGCATCCAGGCACAGCTCCTGAATAGCAGTCAGCGTGATCACGCTCTTGCCAAGGCCCATATCCAGCAGGACGGCTGCTTCCGAGTGCGTCAGGATGAAATCCGTCGCATAAGCCTGATAATCATGGGGCACATATTTCATCCAGCACACCTCCGATCTGCTCAGGATGGTCTATGCAGTACACCGGAAACCCAAGCGACTCCAGCTGCCTTTTCCGCTTTACCTGCAGTGGGCGTGGGTGTTTTCCTGGAGCTTTCAGTTCCACAAACGCGACGCAGCGATTGGGCATCAGTACAATTCGGTCGGGAACACCGGCGAGGCCGGGACTGACAAACTTCAGTGCCAGACCGCCTCGATCCCGGACTGCCTTTCGCAGCGCCTGCTCCACTTGTTTTTCAATCATGGACTCGAACTCCTTTGCATCAGTGAGTATCGCCTAATGTGTGACGGTCGTTGACGGTCGTTCCCAAAACTTCTCTATAGGCCAATTTCCCTTGATTTTTTACCTATACAACAGTTTTGGAATTGACCATCAACGAGTGTCACACTTCCTATTAATATGTCATTCCAAAAAGTCGTCGGTCACATCGGCCTTCGTGCCCAGCGCCAGCCCGGTTACGAAGGACCCGTTCCGCAATTTCTGACGCGTGAAGCCCTCGTTCTCCAGGGCATTGTAGAAATCCGTCGTGGAGCGGGTGTACTCGCCTGTGTCCGCGCAGAAGGTGCGGTAGGCGGAGTAGAGCTCGCCGGATTTGACCTGCAGGCTGTTGCCGATCTCGCAGCGCTCATTCAGGAAATGACCCAGCCAGTCATTGTCCTCACGGTATTGCTTGATGGCCCGTTGGACACATTCTGGCAGAGGAATCTTGAAGTCATGCTTAATGACATCCGCTGCGCCCTCAATTACCCAGGAGAGGATCGCGCCGCCAGCATTTCTGAACAGGTAATCGCTGTAGTTTTTGATGTCGCTCTTGCCTTCGATCTTCGCATCAAAGGGAATCACGATCAGCCGTCGCCAGATTCCGGCATCCTTGGCACCGACCTTGGGCAGATGGTTGGTATAGAGCACGACGGTATGGCTGGGCGTATAGGCAAAGGGATCCTTATACTTTTTCTCCGCCGACACATCGTCCGTGGAGCACAGCTGCTTTACGATGGAGGTGTTCAAGCGGGTACCCTCCTCAAGCTCGGAGGCAATCAGCATGCGCTTACCCTTGGCCTCCGCCAGCTCCGGACGCACGTTCCGCTTGCAGCCAACGGTCAGAGCATCGGCGGAAATATTGCCGCTGTAGGTGCCGAGCACATGAGCCAGGGTATTCCAGAAAGTGGATTTACCGTTGCGGCCATCGCCATAGGCAATAATGAGCGCTTCCACAAACACTTTTCCCACGGCAATCATTCCGGCAACCTGCTGCACGTAGTGAATCAGCTCCTTGTCGCCGCAGAAGAACAGGTTTAGGGCATCCTGCCACAGGGCTTTCCCTTCTTCGCCCGGCTGCACGGCGGTCATCTTCGTGACAAAGTGATCCGCGCTGTGCGGCATCGCGCCAGCCAGGCCGAGCCGCAGGTCATACGCGCATTCCGGTGTATTCAGCAGGAAGGGATCAGCGTCCAGATCCTGGGGCCGGATCAGCACCATTGGCTGCACCTCCGCCAGAACAGCCTTGATGTTTTTGGACTGGCGGTAATTCATGGCCGTGGACTGGTACCCGATGGCCCGCATATAGGTCAGGTACGCCTGCAGCTGATCGTCGTTCATGTCGCTCTGGGCCTTCTTCTTGCTTTCCCTGTTCATCAGGTCGGCAGCGCCGTTCTGCTCCAGAATCTTGTAGGCCTCCGTCGCGGCAGTGGACGCTTCCTCCAGCTGCATATCGGAGAGATCATGCATGATGGCATGGGCGCGGGGCTTTGATTCCTCCCAGATATCGCCGTTGTACACGATGAAATCCGTTGCCGGTGAATAGCGCATCTGACCGGAGAAAACCTCTGCCAGCACACGCGCCTCCGCCACATCGGAATTGTCGCTGGGCCTGTACAGGAAATCGCCGTGTCGGGCAGCGTATTCCTCGGGAGACACATAGTCCTCACTCTGGGAGATCTTCCGGTAAAACCGTACAGCGCTGTGCCAGATCGTATCCAGCTCGCGCTGCTCTAGAGGCGGCACACAGGACGCGGCCTTCTCCAGAAACTTCTGCCGGGCCTCTTCCGTTTCACCCAGACGCTTGAGCAGCTTCCCGGCAAAGTGGGACATGGTCGCGTTTCTGCTTCCTTCGGGAATGATGCCGCTGGCATCCGGCAGAGGCAGGTTGGCGAAGGCCTCCTCGTTATCCGGGTAATACAGATCCAGGCATTCGTTCAGGGTGATGGTGCCTTCATGGAACTGTACCTGCGGATCCTTGGTGCCATAAAAGAAGCGGGCCGCATCCAGCGCCTTCGTGTCGAAATACGGGAAGATGCTGTTGATTTGCTTTTTCAGATTCTTATAGGTTTCCGGATCGGTCATCTCATCAATCAGGAAAAAGCAATGGAACCTGGGCCGGGCGCTCTTGCCCTCCTTGGGCAGGTTGTGGTGACGGCTGAAGTGGAAGCCGACCGTGACGTCCGGGAACAGGCTGAGAATCTTCTCCGGGGAAACCCACTCCTCAGGGTTCTCGCTGTGCCCGTTATCACAATCCAGCGCCAGGCAGTTGGTGCGAATGAAGTTCTCGTTGGAACGATAGCCATTGGCGTATTCAACCGCCACATAATCCTGGCACACGGCCTGCCGGAGAGATTCCTCGTCTCCGGCACAGACCTTGTGCGGATAAAGGCAGTTCCACTCATTGCCAATACAGTTGGCTCGATAAAGATTGAAAGCTGCCATTCGGATCAGGCCTCCATTTCAGACTGGGTCTCCAGCACGGACAGCATCCAGCGCAGTGCTTCCTTCATGGTTTCAAGCTCCGCGTCGCCGCCCAGGAAGATTTCGATGGAATCGCATCCAAACTGATCCGCTTCCACATTGCAGCGGATATCGGTACTGCCCAGATCCTTCAGGCGCAGATAGGTGCGGGAGCCGTGACCGGAATCGCCGCCCTGATAGCCGTTGGTACCGGCTTCTACTTCGAGGATATTGCAGTTGACGATCTCCCGGCTCCATGTGGTGACCTTGGAGCGGTCGATGGCGCGGATACGCTTCTTGGCGGGATAAGAATTACCGTCGGACTCGGTGTAATACATATCAGTTGACCTCCTTGCAATCGTCGGTAAAGAAACGGACTGTCTGGCCCTTGCGGCGTGCTCTGGCAATCTCAATGGACATTCCCTTGGAAATGCGGTCGCCGAAAGCCCAGAGCTCCGCGCATTTCGTCAGGAGGATGATGTTCATTCGCATGGCCAGATTCCGCTCGGCTTCGTTGCTGTCGTCCATAAACTGTGGGAACAGCAGGTGCGGCGTAATCGGAAGGTATCCCTGATCCACCGCAAACCGGCTGTATCTGCGGGCATTTTCCAGATTGGTTTCGGTGTCTCCGGAAAAGGGACTGCAGATGTAGACAATGGGACGGAACCGGGAATCATGAAGCTCCTGTTCCACCCGCGTCAGCGCCTCATAGGCTGTGGGATCGGGATACCCGGACGCGTTGAATCGGTTGATGTGGCTCATGTGACCGTGGCATAGCTTTTCATGCGATGCGCCTCCTTCATAAAGATTGGGCTTCCGATACCCACAGGACAAAATGGCTCGGTTTGGCAACCGGGCCGTGATTTTTTATGGAAAGAATTTTCTTCGAGATTTTTTCGGCGTCTGGTTGCCAAAGAACCGGTTTTTGTCCTGTGGGTTGCGAAGGGACACGAAACACCCCCTTCGGAAAGTGAGGTGCAGGATAAATGCAGGAACACTATGACAACCCTGGAACCGGTGCCACCGTCGAGAGCACACTGGACGAGCTCTTCGGAACGCTGTGGGCGATCTCCGTGATCACCCGACGCATGGCTGGCCAGATCAACGCAATGAGGCAAAAGAAAGGAGAACCGAAGCATGAGCAAAATGTCGGAACTGTCCACCGCCGTCGCAGAGCTGCACAAATGTGGTGAGGCCCTGATCGAGATCAGCCAGACCCTGCGGGAAATCTTCAGCGGCGACGAACCCGTGAACGAGAAGCCCGCTGCGCAGCCTCAGCAGGAACCCGCCCAGCCGACCGTTACATTGGAAGAAGTCCGGGCGGTGCTGGCTGAAAAGTCCGTCGCCGGGCATCGCGCTGAGGTGCAGGCGCTGATCCGGAAATGCGGCGTGGACAAGCTGAGCGCCGTTGATCCTAGCCGGTACGCTGACCTGAAGGCAAAGGCGGAGGTGTTGTAATGGCACCGCGAACACACGCAATCCTGTCCGCTTCGTCGGCGCACCGTTGGCTGAACTGCAGCCCCAGTGCCCGGTTGGAGCAGGACTTTGCGGATCGGGAAACGGAAGCCGCAGCCGAAGGCACAGCCGCCCATGCACTGGCTGAGCATAAGCTGCGGAAGGCGCTGAAGCTCCAGACAAAAAAGCCCATCTCCACTTATGACAGTGATGAGATGGACGGGCATACGGACGGATACGTCCAGTATGTGCTGGAAACCTTGGTGGAGGCGAAGAAGCGCTGCCCGGACGCGATCCTGCTGATCGAGCAGCGATTGGATTTCTCCTGCTGGGTGCCCGATGGCTTTGGCACCGGGGATGCCCTGATTGTGGCCGATGACGAGCTCTATATCATCGATCTGAAATATGGTCAGGGCATCGTTGTTGAGGCGGAGCACAATCCGCAGATGATGCTGTATGCCCTGGGTGCACTAACCATCTTTGATGGGCTCTACGACATCCGCACGGTCAGTATGACGATCTACCAGCCTCGTCGGGAGAACATTTCCACCTGGTCGATCTCCGTGGCGAACCTGAAGGATTGGGCAGAAAACACACTGAAGCCCCTGGCGGCCCTGGCCTTTCAGGGCAAGGGTAACTACCATCCCGGCACATGGTGTGTCTTCTGCAAGGCGGCGGTGCGCTGCCGGGCCAGAGCAGAAGCGAATCTGGAACTGGCAAAGCTGGACTTCGCCCTGCCACCGCTGCTTACCGATGCGGAAATCGGCGAGGTGCTGGGCAAGCTGGATGACCTGATCAAATGGGCAGACGAGCTCAAGACCTATGCGCTGGACGGAGCGCTGCATCAAGGTAAGCAGTGGCCCGGCTGGAAGCTGGTCGAGGGCCGCAGCGTCCGCAAGTACACCGATGAGGATGCCGTGATAGCTGCTGCCAACGCGGCGGGCTATAAGGACATCTTCAGAAAAACACTCCTGCCCATCGGAGAGATGGAAAAGCTCATGGGCAAGCAGACCTTTGCCGAGGTGCTAGGCTCCTGTGTCCATAAGCCTGCAGGAAAGCCAACACTGGTCCCTGAGTCGGACAAGCGCCCGGCTCTGAATAACGTCAAAACCGATTTCAATGAATTTCAGGAGGGTTGAAAAATATGGCTAAGCAGAATAACACCAAAGTCGTCACCGGTATCGTCCGTCTGTCCTACGCGAACATCTGGGACCCGAAGGCTCCCGTCAGCGGCGGTGATCCCCGCTACAGCTGCTCCTTGATCATCCCCAAGAGCGACACCGAAACCGTGGATGCCATCAACCGCGCCATCGACTGCGCGATCCAGGAGGGCATCGGCAAGTTCGGCGGGAAGATCCCGAATAAGGCCGCGCTGAAGCTGCCCCTGCGGGACGGCGACCTGGAGCGCGAGGATGACGCCTACAAGGGCTGCTGGTTCATCAACGCCAACAGCAAGACCGCGCCTCAGGTGGTTGACCGCCATGTGCAGCCGATCATCGACCGCAGCGAGATCTACAGCGGTGTATACGCCAGGGTCTCCATCAGCCTGTACGCCTTCTCTGTGAACGGGAACAAGGGCGTAGCTTGTGGCCTTGGCAACATCCAGAAGATCCGCGACGGCGAGCCCCTCGGCGGGCACACCAACGCCAGCAACGACTTTGATGCCGTAGACGATGGCGACGAGGATTTCCTGAACTAATCCGGAAAAGTCAGGGTGGCGGAGCAGTCTGCCACCCTTTTCTCTCTATGGGGGTGTATATGTGAAAAACATCAGTATCGATATCGAAACCTTCAGCAGCGTGGATCTGACGAGGTGCGGTGTATATAAGTACGCGGAATCACCGGACTTTCAGATCCTGCTGTTTGGCTATTCTGTGGACGGCGGTGAGGTTCAGGTGATTGACCTGGCTTCTGGGGAAAGCATTCCGGAGGATGTGCTGGCTGCACTGACAGATGATGATGTGACAAAATGGGCATTCAACGCGAATTTTGAGCGGGTGTGCCTGTCCCGGCATCTGGCTGATCTAGGCCTTTCTCTTGATCCTTTTCATGACAAACATCCATTATCGACGGCCTGCGCCAGCTTCCTGAATCCTGCCGGATGGCGCTGCACCATGGTGTGGTCGGCATATCTTGGCCTGCCGCTATCCCTGGCCGGAGCAGGCGCAGTGTTGGGCTTGGACAAGCAGAAAATGGCAGAGGGCAAAGACCTGATCCGATATTTCTGCCAGCCCTGTGCCCCGAGCAAAACCAATGGAGGCCGCACCCGTAACCTGCCATCGCATGACAGGCAAAAATGGGAAACCTTCAAGGCGTACAACATCCGTGACGTGGAAACCGAAATGGCAATCCAACACAGACTGCGGAACTATCCCGTCCCTGAGCAGGTGTGGGATCAGTACCATCAGGATCAGGAGATCAACGACAGAGGCATCGCGCTGGACATGGAACTGGTGGAAAATGCGATCCAAATGGATACGCAATCCCGGAATGAACTGACCGCAGCCATTCAGCGTTTAACCGCCCTGGAGAATCCCAACAGCGTCCAGCAGATGAAGGCCTGGTTGGCAGACAACGGACTGGAAACAGAGACCCTTGGTAAGAAGGCCGTTGCGGAATTGCTGCAGGATTGCCCGCCGGAGCTACGGGAGGTGTTGCTTCTCCGCCAGCAGCTGGCGAAAAGCAGCGTGAAAAAGTACATTGCCATGAAGAATGCAGTGTGCGCCGATGGCCGCGCCCGAGGCATGTTTATGTTCTACGGCGCGAATCGGACAGGCAGATTCAGTGGCAGGCTGATCCAGCTGCAGAATTTGCCGCAGAACAAAATGCCGGATCTTGGAGTGGCAAGGGAGCTGGTGCGCAGCGGAGATTACGAGCAGGTAAAGCTTCTGTATGACGATGTGCCGGATACCCTGAGTCAGTTGATCCGCACAGCATTTATTCCGGCACCGGGATACAAATTCGTCGTCAGCGATTTTGCGGCCATCGAGGCTCGCGTGATCGCCTGGCTTGCCGGAGAAGCCTGGCGGCAGAAGGTGTTCCTGGAGGGCGGTGACATTTATTGTGCGAGCGCGTCGGCCATGTTTCATGTGCCGGTTGTGAAGCACGGTATAAACGGACATCTTCGCCAGCGCGGCAAGGTCGCGGAATTGGCTCTCGGCTACGGCGGCAGCGTCGGCGCTCTGAAAGCCATGGGCGCTCTGGAAATGGGCGTACCGGAGGAGGAATTGAAGCCGCTGGTGGACGCGTGGCGGGAATCCAATCCAAATATCGTCCACCTCTGGTGGGACGTGGACAAGGCGGTCATGGAGGCTGTCATTGACAAAAGCGAAACGGAAACCCATGGAATCAGGTTCACCTGCAGCAGCGGGATGCTGTTCATCACGCTCCCATCCGGGCGTAGGCTCAGCTACGTCAAGCCACAGATCGGCACCAACCAGTTCGGTGGCGATGCCATCACCTATATGGGCATCGGAAGTACGAAAAAATGGGAACGGTTGGAATCTTACGGCCCCAAATTCTGCGAAAACATCGTGCAAGCAATCAGTCGGGATATCTTGTGCTACGCTATGCAGACACTTCGCACCAGCCGGATCGTGGCGCATGTACATGATGAGCTGATTATCGAATGCCCGCCGGAGGTCTCCCTGCAGGCGGTTTCGGATCAGATGGGCCGGACACCGCCGTGGGCTCCGGGCTTGGTGCTGCGGGCAGATGGCGATGAGATGGCGTATTATCAGAAGGCATAAAGAGAGCCGGGGCTGGTTTGATCCAACCTCGGCTTTGTTCAGTTAGTCCTCCAATTCAGTCGAAGCAAGCCGGTAAAGGCGTTCCATGGTCTTTGGATAACGTTTGCTGACCGCTTGGTGAGAATACGGTTTTCCAATCTCTGTACTGATATAGTCTGCTGCCTGCCGGTCGGTCATTGCAGGTTCATGATAGAATTTTGCGTAAATGATGAGCCTATCCAATTGATCTAGCTTCTTCACCATCCCACAAAGACTGCGTTTGATAGATTCCTTCGCAAATTCCTCTTCAACACGATACCCAGAGTCTATTTCAACTCCCTTTTCTTCAAGAACTGTTGTAGAGACAAATCGTTTTGTAACGGCATACTTGCATCCGACACAATCACAAGTACAAACAAAGCCATAAGCCGGGTTACATAGGCCATCACGCTCCAGCTGTTTGCGTTTCTGACGATATGGCCGCATGAACTCCACAAAGAATTCATGTGAGACTGGAGTTTCTGGATGCCCAGGGATGTAATAGGTCTTGGTAGTACTGGGGTTGACTTCTTTTTTCATGAAAATTCCTCCGTTTCGGTCATGGTTCCGAAGCGGAGGAATCTGTGTGAAAATGTATGCCAACAAAAGAATCGGTGGAAAGCATACAAATCGAACGGAAATCTCCGTTTCGGTTTGCATCCTTTCCACCGATGGTCAGGCTGCATTACGCATTAAAGAATATGTAGTTGATGCCTTGTTTCTCAACGCAGCAGCGGGCTTTCAGGGGGATTCTTAATATTTGAGGATTCAAATATTATATTTACATTTTCCTGCTCCCATGCTATAATAGGAAGGTCAGGTTGTGTGCGTTGTGAATACCCCTTCGCCCACGATTGATATTATATCCGAAGCACTGCCAAAAGTCAGTAATTTAGCCGGTTGGTGCGGTTCTGGCAAAGTTACCCCAAAGTTCTGTTTTTGGAGGAAAGCTCAATGAGGGAACTCGTCCTTGCTACAGTTGCTGCTGAGATCAAGAATGCATTTGTTGATGAAATCAATGATCCAGACTTGATACAGCTTTTGTATGGTGGGGTGGCGTATCCTCTGGGCATTTCTATTGGAAAAGTTCAAAAGGGTGCGGCGAGTTTGATTATGAACCGAGGGCCTGGTGGAAGGCCTTTGCGGGTCATTAAAGGACATTCTCAGGATCCAAAGGTAAAACAATCAATCGGCGCATACTTTCAGCAAAACGTTATCAGACATTTCATGCCTGGCATGGAAGACGAAATCATCTATCATCTGCGTGGCGTGATTAAAGAAGACAAGAATATATCCGACAGTAAACGCGATGAACTGCTTCAGCTTGGCAAAAAAGATTCATTTGCCGAGTTTTTGGGGCAGGTTTATTTATACTCCCTTACAAGAGACAATGTGTTGACACCGGAAGCGAAGGAAAGAATTAACACAGAACTCGAGGAATACAAAAGACATCCTCTTGAAGCAGAAGAGGTACCTGAAACCATTATTTTCGAAGAGCGTGCATATACAGCTGCCTTGGCCCTTGCCTATGGACAAGCAGAAAAGAAAGAGTCGTTTTCTCTTGACGATATTGCGGATTATCCAGAATACGCAGAGCATTTTGCTGATCAGCGCAAGTACTATTTTGCTGCAGAGGCAGTTCGGCATGGCACACGGGATATCTATCAAAAAGAAGACCAGTTTAATGTGCTTAAAGAAGAAACATACGAAGGCATAAAGGAGATCTTTAGGAAAAAGGCTCCAAGCGGACTGGATCGTTTAAGCAATGTTCTTATTCGTGCTGCTGAGCTTCGACCAGACAGGTGCTGGCTATGCAGGGATACAGACTGGATTGGAATGGCACAAAAAAAAGGAATCTGCCACTTTCTTGTGAATGATGGCAAGATTCCCGGATGGGTGAGGTCAGACGATGGACAGGCTGTTTAATTCAACTTTTGAGAATTCTCTCCGGTTGCTGATTCTACTGGATGAGTATGACATGCCGAAATCGCTGGATATGCTATATGCTGTCGATTTTATGTCTTTATATGGCGCATCATTCGGTATAACCGACCAAAATCTGAATGGTGATAATGATTACAAATTCAGTGTATTTGCATCTCACCGCGAGAGTATTCAGGAAGCACTCAAGGCATTGGTGCTTAACGGCACTGTACAAGCTGTCAGCTACAACGAAGGGTTAGCTTATATTATTACTCCAGAAGGAGAAGACTTTTGCCTGTCATTGGATAGTGAGTATGCGAAGGAATACAGGAAGGCGGCTCAAGCTGTCATAAAAACTGTCGCTAACAGATCAGAACGCACGGTAATTGATGCTATCTACAAGCTATCCGCTAAGTCATTTCAAGGAGGCGAGATTCAATGAGGCGATTTCACATCACACAGATTGCCGCTTCCGGGATGGGCGTTGACTATTCGCCAGTGTCCTTCGAGGATGGAGTAAATTTCATTGTTGGCCCATCCAACACCGGTAAGTCTTATGTCATTGGCTGTATCGATTTTATGTTCGGTGGCAAAGAAGTGCCTTTTTCAATGACTGATACCGGATATGATACGATCACGATGACGCTGGAATCAGATGATGGCCATATCTTTGAAGCAACCAGAAAGATTGAAGAAGGTGAAACTGGCGACAAGGGATCCAATGTTGTTGCAGTTGCATCCGATCTGCCTGAAGTCAAAGGAACAGAATACAAAATTTCCAATAATGAGTATAGCGATCTCCTTCTTAGTTTGATTGGTATTGATAAACGCGTCAGGATTATTGGAACACAGGCTCCTAAAGAAGAAAATTTGACCATTCGGACACTATTCCATTTCTTCTTTATCAACGAAGATAATATCTTTGGAAAGCCGACACCATTTGACATCCCAAAGCATTCAAAGATTACTGCCAGTTTGACGTCTCTCTTGTATCTATGCAACGGGGATGATTTGAAACGATATCTTCCGCAAGTCAGTGCTGAAGAGCTGGAGAAACGCGCAACTCAGAAAACGGGGGTCATCAACTATCTCAACAGAAAAATCTCAGATCTTACAGAACAGAAAAAGCAGCTGGAAGCATCGATGGCAGCAGAAGCCAATATAGATATAGGAGCCAAGATCGACGAGTTCATGTCAGAAATCGAGAAAACAGAACGGGAAATCGTTGATGCGTCTGAAGAAAGCAGACAGCTTCTCGCCAAGATCTTTGAGTTCAATGCAAAATTACAGGAGGCCAGATATCTTAGCAGCAGTTATAAAGGTCTAAGATCTCAATACAAATCAGATATCAAACGGCTTGCATTCATTGTGGATGGTGATGCAAAAGGAAAAGAAATCAGGCAAAAGCCAAATTGTCCTTTCTGCGGCCATGACATAGATGAAGAAGAGGATGTGCGTACCTCTTATGTGGATTCTGCAAAAGCTGAGTTGGCGCGTATTCGACTGCAGCTTGAGGATTTGGAAAAAACGGAGGCTGATACCGCCCGCGAAATAACTGCGTTGGAAGAAAAACTGACGGGATTGAACAAGCGAAATAACAGAATAACACAGCTTTTGAACCAGAAGTTGCGTCCACATGTTGCGGAGCTTCGTTCCGCAGTGGCCGAATACAAGCGAATTCAGGAACTGCGCAAGAAGTTGGAATCAATCTCCTACATGTCAGTTGATCTTGGTGTAGACGTTTTTCAGAAGGAAAATGAAGAGGACGAGAAAGCCACCAAGTTTGATGCAAAGGATGCTTTTGACAGACAGATCTGGAAGGCCCTGAGCGATCAGATCAACACGATGATAAAAGCTTGCCAATATACAGGTACGCCTGAATCCTATCTAAGCATCGATACAGTGGATGTTGTAGTAGGTGGACGGCACAAGAAAACACAAGGGAAAGGCTACCGCGCTTTCCTTAATACCTTAATGTTGTTTAATTTGATGAAATACCTGGAAACCAGTGGAAAATATGCTCCCCATTTTCTATTTCTTGATTCGCCGATCCTCTCTTTGAAAGAGAAAAAGTACAAAATCGCGGACAAAGAAAAAGCTACTGTAGGCATGAAAGAATCCCTGATTCAATACATCATTGACAACTGTGGCAAGAATCAGGTTATTATCGCAGAAAATGAGTTGCCTGAAAACGTTGATTACTCGAAGGTGAATCTGATTACTTTCTCACAGGAAGAAGGTGAAGGCCTGCGATATGGATTCCTCAAAACTCCTCAGAATTAATAGGATTGAGCGGATAAAGGAGTAAAGAGTATATGGAAAGAACCGTTAGTTATGACAAGCTTTGGAAGAAACTGATTGATAAAAAATGGAGCCGCACTGATTTAAAAGAAAAAAGCGGCATCAGTACAGTTTCTCTTGCAAAGCTTGGAAAAAACGAAAACTTAACCACCGCCGTATTGGTGAAAATCTGTAATGCTCTGGATTGTGATATATCCGAAATTATGGAGATTATTCCAGGGGAAACAGAAGTAAAAAAGGAAGAGGTAGCGTTCCATGGATAATCAGGCCATCAAGAAACTGGAATCCGATCTGTGGGAATCCGCAGACCTGCTCCGTGCTGGCTCGAAGCTGACCAGCCAGCAGTATTGCATGCCTGTGCTTGGCTTGCTTTTCCTGCGATATGCTTACAGCCGGTTTAAGAAGGTCGAAGAAGAGATTCTGAAAAGCCGCCCCGTACGGAATGGCCGTGTGCTTCCCGTCGAGGCGTCCGACTTTGCGGAAAAGAGCGCTCTGTTCCTTCCGCAGCAGGCCCAGTATTCCTGGCTGGTAAACCTTCCTGAAAACATCCAGGCTGCTGGACTGACGACAGAAAGCGGGCAGCCCATGAACAGTCTGGGTGAAGTGGTCAACCATGCGATGGAGCTGGTAGAAGCGCAGTCGGCGCAGCTGAACGGTGTGCTGCCCAGGGAATATACCATTTTCTCAGATGAGCTGCTGGCGGAGCTACTACGCATTTTCAATAACAACGCGCTGGACGAGGTCGGCGGCGATGTGATTGGGCGCATCTATGAGTATTTTCTCAGTAAGTTTGCTCCTGCGGTAGCCTCCGATGATGGCGTGTTCTTCACCCCAAAATCTCTGGTAAAAATGATCGTGAACGTTATCGAACCCAGCGCGGGTACACTCCTGGATTGTGCCTGTGGCAGCGGCGGTATGTTCGTTCAGTCTGGTGATTTTGTCAACGCCCAGGGTATGTCTGCTAACAAGGCCATGACTTTCTATGGGCAAGAGAAGGTTGAGTACAACGCCAAGCTGTGTCTGATGAATATGGCGGTGCACGGCCTGACCGGTGTGATCAAATCCGGTGATGAGGCTAACACCTTCTACCATGATGCGCATAATCTGGCAGGCTGCTGCGATTACGTGATGGCAAATCCACCTTTCAATGTTGACAAGGTCAAAGCGGAAGCCGCTCAGAACGCAGGCCGCTTGCCCTTTGGAATGCCCGCTGTCAATGCCGCTGGTGAATTCGGCAATGCCAACTAGGCGGCTTGGTAGCTCAAGCTGAACCAGAGCACATGGAAGAAAACATTGATGCCTTGCTGGATGAAGCTGAATGGTGCTCAGGCGATCCTCTTTGCATGACATCTACAGGAGCTAATGCTCATGTACGGTAAAGTATCACAAGAAAATTATGTCGAATTGACAGCCGCCTCCGCTATACCGAATAAGGAAATAAAGAGTCCTCAAATTTTGCGCTACTAAATGAAGACGAGCGGAAGTAATCTCCCGCTCGTCAGTAAACTTAACTATGCCATATCAATCCCGCTTCTTTCCCGCCACCGGCACTAAGAACAGCGCGGGCAACAGCAGGAAAGCGGTACAGACCAGCCCCCAGGGTATGGACACCTGCTGGGCTACCAGCCCCACAATAGGCCCGCCGATGATCTGCCCGAAAGAGTCCAGCTGTCCGCTGGTGGAAAAGACTGTGGCGCGCATTTTCTCATCCACATGGTCGTTCATCCAGGCGGCCAGCACAGGCTCCTTGATGGTGCGCATAAGCCCCGCCAGCAGGAACACCAACAACATGAACCAAAAGCTCCGCCCCACCGCGAAGAGAACCAGGCACAGGATATACCCGGCGCTGGTGGACATGACCACACTGGTTCGGCTGACAGTCCCTTTTTTCTCCATGCGGGCGATGAGCAACTGAGAAGCCAGAATACCTAAGCCGCTGCCGATAAGACTGATAACACCGAACCAAGTGACGCTGTTCAGCGGCCCGATAACGGGTATTACCGTGTCATCCAGAAAATGAGCGGTGGAGAGCCGGTCAAAGCCTTCACTGGCAAGTCCCCCGCATAGTGTGATTGCTAAGAGCGCCAGCAACACAGGTGCGCCTTTCACAAAGCCCAGGTTGAGCTTGAACAGGCAGACAAAGTCTTTAAGCAAGCCCTGCCGTTCCTCAATAGCAGGGGAGAAGTTGGTTTCTGGCATGATGCGAACCAACACCAGCCCCAACAACAAGCACAAACTGCCCCCCAAGATGACAGGCATTTGCAGGTTTATGTTTCCCAGCAGTGTGCCCAGCACCACGCCCAGAACGCCGCCGATTTGCCCCATTTGACTGCCCCGCAGGAACACCTTGTCTATGGGTTTGTCCTCTTCCTCCGAGGCAATCCACGCCTCCAGAGCGCCGGTGATGAAGGTATCACCGCAACCCCAGACAACCTGGGCCAGCAGAACCGGCGCGAACCACGGTAGCGCACCCTCCATCAGAAAGCCCAGGCCGTAGAGGAACATTCCAATCAGCACCGAGCGCCGACGGCTATACAAATCCGCCACCACACCGGTGGGTATCTCGAACAGAAAGCAGGAGGTCTCCAGAACCGTCCCTACCAGGACAAGCTGGAAAGCATCCAGCTGCACCACCTCCAGGTGGTACACGATGGAAAGCACTGTGGACATAGAAACCGCCAGGGAAAAGACAAATCGGAACAGCAGGTAGACAGAATATGCCTTTGAATTTTTAGCAAACATGAAGTTACATTCTCCTTTACGAATCAGTGGGTTGTTTTGTGAAACAAGCCCGACTGCCGCGCAGGAAGGGCAAACTTCTCAGCCCTTTCTAACAGTGATTTTAGAAAAGGCCTCCTAAAGTGCCCAAAGCGCCGTTAAAAGACTTGTTTCTGTTTTTGCAGTTTGCCATATGAATACCTCCGATACTGAAATTAGAACAACATGGCTGTTCTTCTTCGCGATATTATAGCAAATGGGCTTTGTGTTGTCAATGTAAAGAGAAGCGAGAGCGAGAGCGAGAGCGAGAGCGAGAGCGAGAGCGAGAGCGAGAGCGAGAGCAAGTATCGACCCGTGGCCCAAATTTCGCTCCGCTCATTTGTTCCCCTGGTCTGCTACTTGTTGGGGAGTGCCTTCCCCAAACCCTGCTGACCGGCGCTCCGCGCCGGTGTTGTGGCGCAGCCGCGCCACAAAAATCCGTCAGCCCCGCCTGTTGCGTTCTCGCCTGACCAGGCGGAAATCGGAAGCCGTTTCCGCAATCGCCGCAGAGCGGCGCACCCGCCGGAATAGTACACCCGCTTTGCGTCTGTACTGTTCCATCGGGCCAATTCGACAAAACTAGACCTCAAAACGCATTGACAATACTTTACATTCGCTCTATAATAGTCTTAACGATGAGCGATATAAAAAGTGAATATCAGTAAAATTCTCTGCACCCAGATGGTCTTGACCACCTGGGTGCATTGTGTTTTTCCAAAGCCTGATGTTCCCTTTTCCATCGCGTAACACATCGCCCATGACAACTGAATATGGAAAACTTGAAAGGTGTATAATGGGCGAACTATACCCTAAAGGGAATTTCAAAACAGGAGGTAAAAGTTTATTGTCCAAACGCTACAACACGCCCCACCGCACCCACATCATCAAGACCCGTGTGACCGAAGAAGAACACGCCGACTTCATGGAGCGCCTGACCGCCTACGGCATGAGCCAGTCCGAATTTATCCGGCAGGCCATCACCGGCGCGACCGTCAAGCCCATCATCATCGTGTCCCCCGTCAATGACGAGCTGCTTGCCGCCGTGGGCAGGCTGACCGGGGAGTATGGGAAAATCGGCGGCAACCTCAATCAGATTGCCCGGTATCTGAACGAGTACGGAGCACCGTACAACACCCTCGCCGCCGAGGTTCGGGCGGAGCTGTCCGACCTCGCTGCCCTCAAGTTCCAGGTGCTTCGAGAGGTAGGTGAAGCCATTGGCAACACTGAAACATTTAAGCTCTAAAAATGCCGACTACGGCGTGGCGGAGCAGTACCTCACCTTTGAGCATGACGAGTTCACCGGCAAGCCCATCCTGGACGAGAACGGGCGGCTTGTCCCCCGTCAGGACTACCGCATTTCTTCTTTGAATTGCGGCGAGGAGGACTTCGCCGTAGCCTGTATGCGGGCCAATCTCCGCTATGGAAAAAACCAGCAGAGGGAGGACGTGAAAAGCCATCACTACATCCTGTCCTTTGACCCCAGGGACGGCCCCGACCACGGCCTGACAATGGACAAGGCCCAGGCGCTGGGGGAGCGGTTCTGTGCCGAGCAGTTCCCCGGACACCAGGCCCTGGTCTGCACCCACCCGGACGGTCACAACCACAGCGGCAACATCCATGTCCATATCGTTATCAACTCCCTGCGGGTGGCCGAGGTGGAGCGCAAACCGTACATGGACAGAGCCAGCGACACCCAGGCCGGAGCCAAGCACCGCTGCACCGCCGCAGCCATGCGCCACTTCCGGGCCGAGGTCATGGAGCTGTGCCAGGGGGCGGGGCTGTACCAAATCGACTTGCTGGGCGGGAGCAAAAACCGTGTCACCGAACGGGAGTATTGGGCGCAGAAGAAAGGGCAGCTTGCTCTGGACACCGAAGCCGCCGCCCAGGGTAAGCCGCCCACCAAGTTTGAAACGGACAAGGAGAAGCTGCGCCGGGAGATCCGGGCCGTCCTCAACCTGGCCGTCAGCTTCGAGGACTTTGCCCAGCGGCTGTTACAGCGGGGCATCACCGTCAAGGAGAGCCGGGGCCGGTTGTCCTACCTCACCCCCGACCGGGCCAAGCCCATCACCGCCCGGAAGCTGGGGGACGATTTCGACCGCGCCGCCGTCGGTGCCGCTCTGGAACGCAACGCCGCCCGTCCCAGCCTGGGAGCCAAGCCCAGCATCCGGGAGCAGCTTCGCCAGCCCCAGGGCGTCCAGCGCATGGTGGACATTGAGGCCAAGAAAGCCGAGGGCAAGGGCATCGGCTACCAGCAATGGGCGTCCGTGTTCAACCTGAAGCAGATAGCAAACTCGGTCAACGTCTATACCGAGTATGGCTTTTCCTCGCCGGAGGAGTTGGACGCCGCCGTGTCCGCCGCCTTTGCCGCTGTGCGTGACAGCGCCGCCAGCTTGAAGCCGAAGGAATTGGCCTTGAAAGAAAAAAAGGAGCTGCGGCGGCAGATCATCATCTACCGGAACACCAAAGCAGTCCGGGATGGCCTCGCCGCACAGAAAACGCCCAAGGCCCGCGCCGCCTACCGGCAGGAGCATGAAGGTGATCTTCTCCTCTCCGAGGCCACCATTCGTTTCTTCAAGGCCAACGGCATCACCAAGCTGCCCACCGTCAAGGAGCTGACGGCGGAGATCGAGGCCCTGATGTCCGAGAAGAACGCCGGGTACAATGAGTATCAGGAGCGTAAGCGGGAGGCGGACGAGCTGCTGACCGTCAAGCGGAACATCGACCAGGTGCTTCACGGTGCGCCCAGCCAGCGGAGGGACGAGCATGACCGATAACGCCGTCCGGCTGACCTATCCGCAGTACCGGGCCGTCCGGCGATTGGTGCATGACTGCTGCAACTATGACGGCGGGAACTGCCTTCTGCTGGACGATGGGGAGGAATGTGTCTGCCCGCAGAGCATTTCCTATTCGCTGATCTGCCGCTGGTTTCGGGCGGCTGTGCTGCCTCTGGACGAAAGCCTGTGCGCCGCCCTGCTCCACCGCCGGGAAAGAAAAAAGTGCGTCCTGTGCGGTGGCTGGTACATCCCAAAATCCAACCGGGCCAAATACTGCCCGGAGTGCGCCAAGGAGGAAGAACGCCGCAAGACCCGTGAGCGGGTGCGCCGCCACCGGGCCGCCATGTAACGGTTTAGGCCCTTGAAAAGCCCGGTATCACGGGGCTTTTGGGCCGTCCTCAATAGGGGAGCTGTGTACTACCATTCCGGGCCTCGAAAATGGCCCTCTAAATGTCCACAACAAAAATTTGAAAGGAGCCGCCTATGACCGACACCCCCAGCAAGACCACCACCCGCCGCCCGGACTGCGTGACTGAAATCCGCATGGGCAACACCGTCCTCACCGTTTCCGGCTACTTCAAGCAGGACACCACCGACACCGCCGCCGACAAAATGGCGAAAGTCCTGGAGGCCGAAAGCCGCTGCCAGATCAGCCCCGGCCCGTGACCTCCTGCCGGTAGTTCCGCGATAATCCTCAGCTTAAAACTTTTTCTTGTAAGGAAGTAAAAAGCACTATACAACCGCCCCGGCCTGTGCTATACTGTTGCCATCGGAATAGCGGGGCCGGGGCTGTCGGATTGGAGGAAACGATGTTAAGACAGCAACCCATGCAAGCCCCCATCACCGCCTTGTACTGCCGCCTCAGCCGCGACGATGAATTGCAGGGCGAGAGCAACTCGATTTCCAATCAAAAGCGCATCCTCGAAAGCTACGCCCGTGAGCATAGCCTGATGCCCTATCAGTTTTTCGTGGATGACGGATGGAGCGGAGCCAACTTCCAGCGGCCCGGCTTCACCGAGATGATGGACGCTGTGGAGAGCGGCGCGGTCAAGACGGTCGTGACGAAAGACCTCTCACGCCTGGGACGGAATTATCTGCAAGTGGGCCTATTTACAGAAATTACCTTCCCAAAGAAAGGCGTCCGCTTTATCGCCATCAATGACGGCGTGGACAGCGCCCAGGGCGACAACGACATGAGCGCCTTGCGGAATTTATTTAATGAATGGATGGTGAGGGACACGAGCAAGAAAATCAAAGCGGTTTTCCGGGCTAAAGGCATGAGCGGAAAACCCATCACCAGCCAGCCGGTCTATGGCTATCTGAAAGGCCCGGACGGACACTTCGTTGTTGACCCGGAGGCCGCACCTGTTGTAAAGCAGATATTCAGTCTGTGCCTTGCCGGGAACGGCCCCACCAAGATTGCCCGGATGCTGACCGAGCAGAACATCCCCACGCCGGGGACGATGGAGTACCGGCGCACCGGCAGCACCCGCCGTTACTACCCGGACTACCCCTGTAAGTGGTCGAGCAACACCGTGGCGCACATCCTGGAGCGCCGGGAGTACCTGGGGCATACCGTCAACTTCAAGACGGAGAAGGTGTCCTACAAGGTCAAGACCAGCGTTGCCAACCCAGAGGACAAGATAATGGTCTTTGAGCATACCCACGAGGCCATCATTGACGAGGCCACCTGGGAGCGAGTGCAGGAGCTTCGCAAACAGCGAAAGCGGCCCAACCGCTACGGCGAGGTTGGCCTGTTCTCCGGTCTGTTGTTCTGCGCCGACTGCGGCAGCGTCATGTACCAGCAGAGGTATGAAACGAACAAGCGGCGGCAGGACTGCTACATCTGCGGCAGCTACAAGAAGCGCACCGCCGATTGTACGGCACATTTCATCCGCACCGACCTTCTGACGGCGGGCGTGACGGAAAATCTGCGGAAAGTCACCAGCTACGCCGCCAAGCATGAGGCCCGGTTTATGAAGCTGCTGATGGCACAGAACGAGGACGGCGGTAAGCGGAAGAACGCCGCCCGCCGCCGCGAGCTGGAGGCGGCGCAGAAGCGTATCGGAGAGTTGAACGGCATCTTCAAGCGTCTGTATGAGGACAGCGTGAGCGGGCGCATTACGGACGAGCGTTTCATGGAGTTGTCCACCGATTATGAGCAGGAGCAGGCCACGCTGAAGGCCCGTGCCGCCGAGTTACAGGCGGAGCTGGGGCAGGCGCAGGAGGCCGCTGTGAACGTGGAGAAGTTCATGGCCGTTGTGCGGAAGTACACCAGCTTTGAGGAGCTGACCCCCACCCTCCTGCGGGAGTTCGTGGAGAAGATCGTGGTGCATGAGTGCTGGAAGGACGAGCAGGGAACGCGCCACCAGGACATCGAGATTTATTATTCTTTTGTAGGCAAGGTGGACTTGCCCGACGATTGAGCCAGACCTATCCGGCGAGGCCCCGCCGGATGGGAACGGCAAAAATTTTTAACCTCTCCTTGCTTCTTTATCCGTAGTGAGCTAATGCGCAAGGATTGTTTGGGCTAAACTATGCCGCCTGTCATCAATGCACATTGCTACCTGAAACTTCCTGTACCATGAGAAACTTGTTGCTGGATAGAGCCGCATTAATAGGAAGAGCCGATGATAATACCATTGGTTTCTTCAGATAAACTGACTCCCCAACGAAACTCCGAACTCACCAACGAAACTACACTCCCCAACGAAAACCGTGAGTAACGTTGGGGAGTGAAACGATCCGAAACCGGCGGTATGGAGCCGACTATCAGACCAGCAGAAAGGAGATGACCAGGGTGCTGAAACCCTTTGATTTACAAGCATTGTCCATATTCCTTTGTATCAAAGTTGCTCTGGTCACAGATCCTGCCTGCGGTTCCGGTTCCCTGCTGATTCGGGCCGCCGATGAAGCGCCTTTTGAAATCGCCATTTACGGCCAGGAAAAGGAAACCACCACCGCCGGCTTGGCGAAGATGAACCTGGTGCTGCACAACAAGGCGGCGGGCGAAATCAAGGCAGCCAACACGTTTTCCGATCCCCAATACTTTGAGGAAGGCTCCAACGATGAAGTGCTCAAGCGCTTCGATTTTGCCGTAGTCAATCCCCCTTTCTCCCTGAAAAACTGGACAGACGGTCTGAAAGAATACGGGCGTTTTGACGGCTACGGCGACAGGCCACCGGAAAAGAACGGCGATTTTGCGTGGCTGATGCACATTCTGAAATCCCTGAAATCCACTGGCAAGGCGGCGGTGATTCTGCCCCATGGCGTGCTGTTCCGGGGCAACGCGGAGGCTACCATCCGCCAATCCATCATTGACAGGGGATATATCAAAGGCATCATCGGCCTGCCTGCCAATCTGTTTTACGGCACAGGCATTCCTGCCTGCATCCTGGTGATCGACAAATCTGACGCGGACGAGCGCCAGGGTATTTTCATGATCGACGCCAGCCACGATTATATCAAGGACGGCAACAAGAACCGCCTGCGGGAGCGGGATATTTACAAGATCGTGACCACCTTCAACCAGCGCATCACCGACGATCCCAAATACGCCCGGTTCGTGCCCAACGACGAAATCAAAATCAAAAACGAATACAATTTGAATATTCCCCGTTACATCGACAGCAGCACCCCGGAGGACGAGCAGGATATCAACGCCCATCTGCATGGCGGCATTCCGGCGGTGGACGTGGATTCCATGGCCAAGTATTGGGCGCTGTTCCCCGGCCTCAAGGACAAGCTCTTTTCCGTGCTGCGTCCCGGGTATTATCAGCTGAATATCTCCAAGGACGACGTGCGAAACACGGTGTATAACGACGCCGAGTTTTCCCGCTACGCCGACCGCATCGACGCCGCTTTCTCTGCCTGGCAGCAGGAAGTGGACGGCGATTTGCGCCATATCGGCAGCGAAGTGAACGTGAAGCGGTTCATCGTGGGATTGGCGGAAAACTGATTGCCCGGTATGCGGACATCGAGCTGGTGGACAAGTACGACGTGTATGAGGTGCTGCTCTCCTATTGGCAATCCACCATGGCGGACGACGTATTCCTGCTGAAATATGACGGCTATGCCGCCGGGCGGGAAATAGAATACGACGTGGAGATCACCGAAAACAAGAAGGGCGAGAAGAAAGAGAAAATCAAAGGCTGGGATGGCAAGCTGATTCCCAAGGCCATCATTGAAAAGGTGTATTTTCCCAAAGAGCGTGCCAAGATCGATGAAGCCCAGCGCGTTGCCGAGGAAACCCAGGCGCAGCTTGAAGAATTGATCGATGAGCAGACGGAAGAGGGCGGCGCGCTGGCCGATTGCCTGAACGATAAAGGCGCCGTGGATATAAAAGAGGTAAAGGAAAAGCTTATCCGGCTGCAATGGACCGATCCGGAAGGGGAGGAAACAAAGAATTGCATATTGTACCGCAAGCTGTTTAATCGGGCAAAGGAGCAAGCGAAAATCGTCAGGGAATTGTACGCCGCCCTGGATCAGTTGGAAAAGGACAAATACCCCACGCTGACCGAGGAGGAAATCAAGGAACTGCTGGTGAACCGCAAATGGTACTACACCATCTTTGAAGGCATCAGCGCCCGGTACGCCGCCACCTCCCACAGCATGGCGAGCCGCATCCTGGAACTGGCGGAGCGCTATGAACATACCCTGCCGGAACTGGAAAAGGATGTGGCTGACTACGAGGCCAAAGTGAAGGCCCATTTGGAAAGGATGGGATATAAATGGTAAATAGCACACCTAATCCTATCAAAGAGCATTATATTGCATATATGGATGTTTTAGGGTATAAAGCTTTCTTTAATGAGCATCCAGATGAGATTCCAAACTTCCATTCAAGAATTGATACGGCCGTAAAGCGTACGATTTCTCATATTGAGACGATAAATAAGTCACCTTTGCTTGGTGGTGTTGGTAATATTGCTGTTAAAACTAAAGTGTTTTCTGATAACATATTATTATGCATGGAAACATCAAATAACGAAAATGAATTTTTACGTGCACTTGCATTTCTCCAAATTGTTGCAGATATACAACGGGGGTTAGTGATTGAGTGTGGATTGTTTATCCGCGGAGGTATAACAAAAGGACAGATTTCAGTAAATGATGATTACATTTTTGGAAAAGGTTTAATTGACGCAGTACAGATGGAAGAAAAAGAAGCGTTATATCCGCGAATAATAGTGAGCCAAGCATTTATAGATGAATTATTTGCTATTCATTTTTTAACAGAAGATGAAGTAAAAAGAGCAGTTCCGATTGAACAGGCAATAATTCGTAACGAAGCTGTATCGAAAGAGGACAATGATTTCTACAATCAATTACGCCCACGTATTTATATGAATGGCATTTATCAAAACGTGGTTCGTATGCTTATTTGGTTTTGGAATGATGAAAAATGGTATATCAACTATCTGCAAAGAATTAATGCAAATGATTTGATTGGCCCGAATGGTGTTGAAGCGCTTAAACAAACAGTGCAATCTATTTCTCCGTCAGATTATGCATTAGTAAGTCAGCCCTCCGTGGACATTGATTCGTATCTTGAACAACATAAAAATGCAATTATATGTCATTTACGAGAATACGGACATAATGAGGATATTAATACAGGGGATAAAGCAAAAGATATAAAAAAAGCAAACGACAGAGAATATGTATTGCGAAAGTATATATGGGCGATGGCATATCATAACCGCTTTTGCACTGCTATCCAAAAAGACAAATTCTTTATTTCTACGACTTGTAACTGCGATGCGCGTTTTTTAAAAATGACAATACAGGTGCAAAACAATGAAGCAAAAGTATAAGAAGACGGAGATTGGGGTTATTCCGGAGGATTGGGAAATTACTACACTTGAAAAAGAGTATGAACTCTTTGCTGGCGGCGATTTGAACACAGATGATTATTCGGATGTAAAGACATCTAAGTATCAATATGCAATTCTTTCTAATGGTCTACAAAATAATGGTGTGTATGGCTTCTGTTCGCGCCCCAAATATTGCGGTAATGCAGTTACAATTACAGGCCGCGGTGACATTGGTCATTGTGTATATCGAGAGAATGCTTTCTCAGCTATTATAAGATTGTTAGTATGTCAACCACGGAAACAAATAAATTCAAAGTTCATTTCAGAGTATTTGGAAAGCACAAAACCTTTTGTCTTTGAAAGTACGGGAGTTCCCCAGTTAACGGTTCCACAAATTAAAAATACACTCATACCATTACCGCCTTTTGCGGAACAAAATAGAATTGCTGAAGCATTATCAGATATAGATGAATTGATTTCCTCATTGGAAAAACTGATTGCCAAGAAAAAAGCCATCAAGCAAGGCGCCATGAAGCAGCTTCTCACCGGCAAAACCAGATTGTCAGGGTTTTCAGGTAAATGGAATTATGAAATAATGGGGAAATATGTTGACTTTCAAGTTGGTTTTCCATTTTCGTCATCATATTTCAATGATCATAACGGTTCAAGACTTATAAGAAATAGAGACTTAAAGAGTGATGATCAAATAATCTTTACATCGGAAAAATGCCCAATGGATTTCATCGTAAATAACAACGATATATTAATTGGGATGGATGGTGACTTTATTCCGTGTGTATGGAGAAAGGGAAGGGCACTACTAAATCAACGCGTTGGTAAACTGATATGTCACAAAAATATGGTTAATAAATTTGCTTACTATGCCTTTCAAAAACCGCTATTAGAATTGCAGGGTGGTACGGGAGCAACTACCGTTAAGCATCTTTCACATGAAGATATAAAGTCTCTTGTTGTCTATATGCCACCAACGATCGAAGAACAAGATGCTATCGCCAATATATTGACAAGTATTGATAATGAAATTATGAAATTAGAGAATAAATATGACAAAGCGCAATTGATCAAGCAAGGCATGATGCAGCTATTACTAACAGGACAAATCAGATTGATGTGAGGAGGAGTCACAAATGCTGCTTACATATTTTACTGTTTCAAATTATCGAAGCATAACAACTGCATACAAACTTGATCTTAAAAACGTCACAATTATTATTGGCAAGAATAATGAGGGTAAATCAAATCTTATTAAAGCATTGAATCTTGCAATGGAGATTATTCATCTTTCATGTTATTCTAATCGGCAATCGTTTATACGGCGGATATACAACTGGAATGACGATTTTCCGCTCCAATTGCAGAATAACAAAAAGTTAAAGAAAAAAACAACTGATTTTCGACTTGACTTTTCTTTGGATGACAATGAAGTGGAAAAATTTCGAGAATGTACCGGTTCGACAATTAATGGGGAACTTTCCATATTCATCACAATAAAGCAAGATTGCTCATTATCAATCACTATTCCCAAAAAAGGAAAAAATGCAGCGGCTTTAACGAAAAAAATTGCTGCTATTGCATCTTTTATATATGAAAATATTACTTTACAATACATTCCAGCAATTCGTTCTGAATCAGATGCATATAATGTCATCAATAACATCGTGGAAACTGAATTATCATCTACAGAAGATGAACAGTATAAAGCTGCGGAAGAATATATAGAAGGATATCGTCAAAGAAAACTAAAAGAGCTATCTGAAAAAATAAAAAGCCCATTATCGAAATATATGCCAAGGATTAAGGACATTAATCTATGTATAGAAGATAGATACATAAGAAAACGTAGTATGATGTACGGCAAAGAAATTGTTATAGAAATGGACGATGGTGTAAAAACACGCCTTTCGCAAAAAGGTGATGGTGTAAAAAGTTTGACGGCAATGGCTATTCTAAGCCAAACCGATTCAAAGAATCGCATAATCATTGTTGAAGAACCTGAGAATCATTTACATCCTGAAGCGATTCGATATCTACGACAAGTATTATATGGATTAAGTGAACATAATCAAGTTATAATATCTACACACAACCCAATTTTTATTAACCGAAGCAATATTAAATCTAACATTATTGTTGATAAAAACCAAGCAACACCTGCAAATAGAGTTGATGAATTACGCAAACTATTAGGTGTAATGCTATCAGATAATTTGGTATATTCAGATTTTGTTGTTGTGGTAGAAGGTTTAACTGATCAAAAAATATTAAAAACTCTGTGTGAAAGAGATGAAACACTAAAAACTTTTTTAAGTAACAATACTATTACGATTCGTTCGATTGGTGGAACGAACAATCTACAGGCTGAACTATATAGCCTTGAAAGGTATCTTTGCCATTATATTGTTGTACTTGACAATGATGAAGCCGGAAGGACGGCAGCAAAAGAGGCAAAAGAAAAGCTTACTATAGACAGTAGTTGTTTTAGACACTTTATTGTTGATAAAATGCGAGAATCCGAACTCGAAGATTTGATTGAACCAGAAGTCTATAAAGCATATTTGCTATCTGATTATCTGATAGACATAAACAATGGGGCGTTTAAAAACAAATCAAAGAAATGGTCTACGAGAATAAAAGAGATTGCTGCTCAATCGGGAAGAATCTTGGATAATAAGGATATTGATACTATTAAACAGAAAGTAAGTGAATTAGCAGCAGAAAAAGAGATTTTTTTAAATGCAACAGGAAGCACGTTATTTCAGGGTATCTTGGAAGCAATAAAACAAGAAGTCAAGAATTTAATGCAGGGTTAATTGATACTTATGAGTACGAATGGAGGTAAATATGTCTGACATCGGCGACAGCGAACGCAAAACCCAAAACCGGGTCATTCGGTTTTTCGTGGACAAGCTGCGGTATACCTATCTGGGGAACCTGCACGATCAGGATAACAGCAACATCATGCAGGATCGTTTGCGCGCGTATCTGCTGAGTCGGGGATATGCCGATAAGCTGGCCGCCGGGGCGGTGGATGCGCTGGTGAAGGCCTCCACCAATCTGCAGCAAGGGCTCTACGCTGCCAACCGGGAAGTGTATTCCCTGCTGAAATACGGGGCCAAGGTGCGGGAAAACGTGGGCGAGCCGGAAAAGGCGGTGTACTTCATCGACTTTGAGGATATTGGGAAAAATGAGTTCGCCGTGGCCGAGGAGGTCACCGTGGTGGGCGACCATACCAAGCGCCCGGACGTGGTGATCTATGTGAACGGCATCGCCCTGGCGGTGATCGAGCTGAAAAAGAGCACCATCTCCGTGTCCGACGGCATCCGGCAAAACCTGACCAATCAGAAGGCCCACTTTATCGAGCAATTCTTTACCACCATGCAGTTCTGCATGGCGGGCAACACCAGCGAGGGTCTGCGCTACGGCACGCTGCTGACACCGGAAAAGTATTATCTGCAATAGCAGCAGGATGGGTTCCGGGAATTTGCGGACGAACGGGACGAAGCCGATCTGCTGATCGAAGATACCTGCCGGACCATCCCGGAAAAGCTGTTTCAGGATCTGTTCAGCCTGTTCTATAAAAAGCGATTCCTGGATTTGATCCATAATTTTGTGATTTTTGACAAGGGCATCAAAAAGGTGTGCCGCTATAACCAATATTATGCCATCAAGCGGGCCCAGCATAGAATGACGGAAAAGCGCCGGGGCGGCATCGTGTGGCACACCCAGGGCAGCGGCAAAAGCCTGACCATGGTGTGGCTGTCCAAATGGATTTTGTCCAACAATCCCAATGCCCGGGTGCTGATCGTCACCGATCGGGAGGAGCTGGACGAGCAGATCGAGAAGAATTACAAGGGCGTGGATGAAGTGATCGTCCGCACCCGAAGCGGCCGGGATCTGGTGGAGCGCCTGAACCGATACGACGACCGGCTGATGTGCTCCTTAGTGCATAAGTTCGGCCGGAAAACCGGGGAAGTATCAGAAGACGACTATGACAAATATATCGAAGAGCTGAAAGCCTCCCTGCCCCGGGATTTTTGCGCAAAGGGCGATATAGTGGTATTTGTGGATGAATGCCACCGTACCCAGAGCGGCAAGCTGCACAGGGCCATGGAAGCCATCCTGCCAAAGGCCATATTTATCGGTTTTACCGGCACTCCGCTGCTGAAAAAGGATAAGAAAACCAGCCTGGAGGTGTTCGGCGGATACATCCACACTTATAAATTCAATGAAGGCGTGCGGGACGGCGTGATCCTGGATCTGCGGTATGAAGCCCGGGATATTCCCCAGAATATTACCTCCCAGGAGAAGATTGATGCCTGGTTCAACATCAAAACCCGCGGCCTGACGCCGCGAGCCCAAGCCAAGCTGAAAGCCAGATGGGGCACGATGCGGGAAGTGGTCTCCTCCCTGCCCAGGCTGGGGCAAATCGCCAATGATATCATTTTTGATTTCGCCACGAAAGCCCGGCTGATGGACGGCAATGGAAACGCCATGCTGGTGGCGCAGGACGTCTATACGGCGTGCAAATACTATGAAGTATTCCAAAATAAAGGGTTCCGCAAGTGCGCCATCATTTCATCCTACGAACCGAACGCAGGCGATTTGCGGACGGACACGGTCAGCGAGGACGAGGACACCCGCGCTTTTGAAAAATACAATATCTATTTGAATATGATCGGCGTAGCACCCGGGGAGGACACGGCGCATATTGCGGCGAAGGTGGCGGATTTTGAAGCGGAAGCCAAACGGAAATTCATCGAAGAACCTGCCAACATGAATCTGCTGATCGTGGTGGATAAGCTGCTGACGGGGTTTGACGCGCCGCCCTGTACCTATCTGTATATCGATAAGCCCATGCACGATCATGGGCTGTTCCAGGCGATATGCCGTGTGAACCGATTGGATGATGAAACCAAGGAATTTGGCTATATTGTGGACTACAGGCAGCTGTTTGGCGATTTGACGGACGCCATCAATAAATATACCTCCGGCGCATTTGATAATTATGACGCCGAGGATGTGGAGGGGTTGATCAAAAACCGGACGGAAGAAGCCAATAAATATTTTCTGGATACCCTGGATGAACTGGACGAGCTGTGCGAGGGCGTGGAGCCGCCCATGGAAGAAATCAACTATATCCATTACTTTTGCGGAGAAAGCGGCGTGGACGAGGAGGCAGACGAAGCCTATGCCCGCTTGCGGGAAAAGCTGTATAAGCTGGTCAGCCGTCTGACCCGGGCGTATGCGGAAATGAAGCCGCGGCTTGAGGATGCCGGGTATTCTTCCGCAGAACAAAAGAAATTTGAAAACCGGGTGACGCATTATCTGTCTTTGCGCGATACCATCGGGCGGGCCAGCGGCGATTTCATTAATATGAAGATGTATGAGCCTGGGATGCGCTATCTGATCGATAATTATATTGCGGCAGAGGATTCCCAGAAGCTTGGCGCGTTTGAAGACTTCACCCTGTTGGATTTTATCCTGGCGCAGGAAGAAAACCTGAAGGATGACTCAAAGAAGGGTGAACAGGAAAGCGCGGCTGAAACGATCGAAAATAATATCCGCAAAAAAGTCGTCGAGCGCCTGGTGATCAATCCGGCTTACTATGCCAAAATGTCGGAAGTGCTGGAGCAGCTGATTGAAGACAGACGAAAAGGCGTGGTGGCATATAAAGAACTGATCAAAAAATATCTTGAATTGGCCAGCCAGGTGACAATGCCGGAAAACAACAGCCGATACCCGGAAAGCGTCCGTTCCAGCGGCGCTGCTCGTGCTTTCTATGATAACTGCGGCGAAAACGAAGAATTGGCGCTGCAACTGCACCAGGCCGTTTTACAGGCAAAGCAGGATGGATTCCGAAACAATCCGGTGAAGGAAAAGAAGATCAAGCGTGCACTCTATCAGATTCTCAATGACGAAAAGGAAGTAGAGCGCATGTATCAGATTGCTGTGGAACAAGAGGAGTATTGATGGACGTTTATATTTCAGATATTCCTATTGAAATCATCAAAAAGAATATTAAGAATATTCATCTGGCCGTTTTGCCGCCGGATGGCAAAGTGAGAATTTCCGCTCCTGCGGGGCTATCGGATGAGGCGATCCTGCTGTTTGCAAAAACAAAAATCGGATGGATCAGAAAACAGCAGGAAAAATTCAAGAATCAGCCGCGTCAATCGGAACGGCAATATGTGTCCGGGGAAACGCTCTATGTGTGGGGGAAGCAGTATTATCTCCGAGTTGAGTACAGTTATAAGGGAAATGACTTGCGCCTGTCGGGAAATCGAGCCATTCTGACCGTCCGCAAAGAAAGCACGGAAAAACAGCGGAAAGCGTTTGTCAATGAATGGTACAGAACGCTGCTAAAAGAGGAAATAGAAAAACATTTGCCTGTGTGGGAAGAAAAAACCGGTTTGCATTGCAGCGCATGGCAGACAAAATATATGACGACGCGCTGGGGTACCTGCAATACAAATACAGGGAAGATCTGGATCAATTTGCAGCTTGCCAAAAAGCCTATTGAATGCCTGGATTATGTGATTCTCCATGAGCTAACACACCTAAAAATACGAAACCACGGGAAGGATTTTGTGGCATTCATGGATGCGCATATGCCTTACTGGCGGGAGAGCAGGAAACTATTAAATGATTCTACTCTTGATTATATGGTGATAGAAAAGTAAACAGCATGAAAAAGTTGAAATTCAAAATTGAAGTAAACAATGACAATATGACTATGGTAATTCTGTAACCGCAATCATTGTTTGATATTTTGATCTGATTATGCTATAGTATAACCAAGCATTTGCTTAGAAAAACCGACCATTTGGAAAGATTGTCAAGAGGAGGTGTCTACCATGACGATGATTTCCGTTCCCATTACCATTCCGCAGGATATGGCTCCCTATGTTGCCGAAGGGGATCAGAAAGCAGATTTTGAAAGAAACGCCATGATGCTGTATCCTCTGATTCAGAACATGACGATTTCCCATGGCCGCGCTGCAGAGATCCTGGGTGTTCATAAGCTGGATTTGATCGAGTTCTATAATTCCATGGGGATTCCATATCTGCGGCAAAGCAAAGAGGAATTGGACGAGGAAATCGGGGCCTACCGAACTTTCAAGGAGAAAAAGGCGTAATGATTGTCGTATCGGATACCACGCCGCTGATTTCCCTGATGAAGGCGTCGCGGCTGGATGTGCTGCAAAAGATGTTCGGTGAGATCCTGATCCCCGAAGCCGTATTTGAAGAGCTAATCACCAATGACTGCTTTCAAGAGGAAGCTGAACAGATCAGAAATTGCGCTTTTATCCGCCGGGTATCGGTGGATGAACAGAAATCGGTTGCCATCCTGCGCCGGGCTACCGGTTTGGATCATGGAGAAAGCGAAGCCATCATCTATGCGGATGATCACCAGGCTGATTTTCTGCTGATGGATGAAGCAGCTGGACGTAAGGTGGCCAAAGCCATGGGCCTGCGGATCATGGGAACCGTGGGCGTGCTGGTGAATGCTTTTGAGGATGGTATTCTTTCAGCAGAGGATGTGGAAGATGCCTTTGAGGCGCTACGAAATGCTAACAGGAGAATTAGCGAAGAACTGATTCAAAATGCCATGGAGCATATTCAAAGCAAAAGGCCATAAACCGGCACAGCAAGTCCCCTAAGTCATAAGCGGCTTAGGGGATTTTTTTCTATATGGTTATGTGTTTTCCATGCCCTCCATGATTCGGGTGATATACTGCATTATCTCCAGGACATCATCGGAAATGGGTTCTCCAGTAAGTTCAGTACAGAGACAATGAGTGAAAGTGCTTGTTGTTTTTTTGAAAAGAATCCAAATCATTAAGGCCTATGGATTTATAAATTTTTTCTTAAACCTGAAATAAACCTTCAGGTATTTTTGCTATGATCCCCTTGAAAGGGCGAAATTTTTTTGAAATTTCTTCCAATGTGTGAAATTACCCTTCACACATCTTTGTTATGATCCAGGTGAAAAGGCAAGACAGGGTGAAATCCACTTGATTTACGCCTTTTACGAACCTTGAAAACTGAACACCAGTGTTGCAGGTACGTTCTCTTATAAAGGCCGGAATGTAGTAAAATTGGTTCTCAACGGCAGGTGCTGACAGACAAAAAATTCTCTTGAAAAAATTTTTTTAAATGTAAAGTTACCTGTTACATTTAACTGTTATGATCTTCATGGAAAGGCAAAAACGAAGACTTTTTTCATGGATCAATGTCTTGATGAACCTTGAAAACCCAACATCAAATGTTGCAGGTACGTTCTCTTATTTTCCGGAAGGGGAAGCGACGAGCAGGGCGGCGCGACGATGGCACGAGCCGGAGCGATCCACGTATCCTGCTGACCTTGCTGTGGCAAGCAAGGCGCGATGATCCCCTAAGAGCATACAATGATACTTCTCGCAGCCTCCCATAAGTCAGAGGGGGAGTCCCTTTTGCACGCGGCAAAAGGGCTATGATGCGGTGTTGTCTGCCTTTGGCAGACCTCCTATGCCAACCGCAGCCTGCAGCCATGAACAAAGCAATCAATTACCATAATATATATTTTCAGAAAGAAGGGTTTCTATGTTTGACAACGGCAATCGACCCATATATACTGTAAATCAGGCAGCCCGTATTGCGGAGGACGCAGCCGAAAAAGCGCTCAAGCGTTTTATGGCCCTGAACAGTACGCCCAAGGAGGCTGCCCCGTACCTTGAAAATGAAACAGCGGAGAACGATCATCATTTGCCGCCTGGCCCCTTGACCCTGACGGTGAAGGATATGGCGGACCTGCTGCGGATTTCCATGCCCAAAGCATATGAGCTAACCCGGATGCCGGGATTTCCCATCATTCGCATAGGTCGAAAGGTGCTGGTGAATAAGGATATGCTGATGGACTGGATGGCACGGCAGGCCGCTCCGAGAGGAGAATAAAAATGGCCAAGAAACGGGCAAATGGTGAAGGTAACATCAGAAAAAGAAGCAACGGCATCTGGGAAGGCCGGGTGACGATCGACGGTGTGGCAAAATCGGTATACGGGAAAACCCATTCCGACGTGCGCATCAAGCTGACCGAGATCCGCAATGATCTGGATCATGACGATTATGTTGACCCAGCCGATACCAGATTAAAAGATTGGCTGGAGCTGTGGCAGAGCGAATATCTGGAGGACGTGAAGCTGTCCACAGCGGATCGGTACAAGTCCCTGATCCGCATCCATATCATTCCAGAGCTGGGCAACATCCGGCTGATGGATCTGCGCTCGTCTGCGATCCAGGCTTTTCTCAATCAATGCAAAAAGAAAAAGGGCCTGTCCGAAAAATCGGTAAAGAACATCCGGCTGGTGCTGCATAAGGCGCTTGAAAAAGCCGTGGAGGACGAACAGCTCAAAAAGAATCCCTGCGATAAGGCAAAGGTGCCATCCTATGATGAGCCGCCTGCTGAAATGCGGCCACTGAAGGATAAAGAGGTCAGCCTTTTTCTCGATGCCATCAAAGGAGAAGACTATGAGCACCTTTTCTATGTTGCGCTCTTCACCGGTATGCGGGAGAGCGAATTGATCGGCCTGACCTGGGATTGCATTGATTTTGAACGCGGAACGATCCATTTATACCGTCAGTACAAAAAGGCTCGCGGCATCGGCGGGCAGTATGTGTTCACATCGTTGAAGAACAAGCAGAGCCGCACTTTTTCGCCGCCGCAGAATGTTTTGGACGTTTTGAAAAAGGTTAAGCTCCAGCAGGCGGAGTGGCGGCTGAAAACGGGCTCTCAATGGCAGAACCAAGAAAACTTGGTTTTTACCAGCCCCTTTGGGAAGCATGTCTGCACAGCCACGTTATATTTTCATTTTAAGGATGTCGTTGCAAAAATCGGTTTGCCGGAGGTTCGTTTCCATGATCTCCGGCACTCCTATGCCACGCTGGCGCTGCAAAACGGGATCGACATAAAAACCGTTTCCAATAATATGGGGCATTCCACCACCGCGTTCACGATGGATAAGTATGCACATGTAACACCAACAATGATGCGGGACAGCGCCGAAAAGATGCAGCGCTTCATCGAATCTCTTTGATGCGGTTTGGGTACTGGTTTGGGTACTAAGCGCCCCAAAACATGAAAAAAGTCCGAAAAATCGGACTTTTTTCTGGCGGAGAAGGAGAGATTTGAACTCTCGCTGCCGTTATCCAGCACTACTCCCTTAGCAGGGGAGCCCCTTCGGCCACTTGGGTACTTCTCCAGGCCGCGGCAATCAGGAAAAAGTGGCGGAGAGAGAGGGATTCGAACCCCCGGTGTCTTTCGACATCACCAGTTTTCAAGACTGGCGCCTTAAACCACTCGGCCATCTCTCCGCATAGGCTTCGGACAGCCCCCTGAATTGCTAAAACATTGTATCAAAAAAGTTTGCGCTTGTCAATGGGTACGTGGGAAAAAGATGACATGTTTTTGCTTTGAAGCGCGCGAGTTGTGCCTCATGCTTTGGGGATCCTTGCGGAGAAGGCATTTTCGCGCATGCTGCCTTTCGGAGAAGGCCCCAAAAGGCAGCGTGGAACACGCGCAAAAAAAGGAGCGCCACAGCGCTCCTTTTTTTATCGTTTTATTCGTCTTCACTGGGCGCGTCCGCGCTGCGTTCAGACCGGCGATGACGCCGTGCAGGCTTTGCTTTGGCAGGCTCCTCGGCGGGTTCCGCGGCGGGCTCAGCGGCCGGCGCAGCAGGGGTATCAAACACCGTGCTCTCCTCCCGGGTGAGGTGGTACGCGCCGTTATCCGTGTTGGCGGAGGCGGGCGCATTGGGCGCTTCCTTAAGGATTTCGTCGGAAGGCATGTCGCTTTCGGCGACGGGCGCGGGCTCAGCCGGTTCCTCGGCGGTATCGTTCACGGGGTAGCGAGCGGGCTCGGTATAATCCCGCTTGCCGGCCAGCTCCATGTGGTCAAAGGCGTTTTTGCTGCTGTTGCGGCGCCTGGCCCGGGCCACCGTGCTGATGGCAAACAGCGCGAAACTGGCGGCAAACAGCACGCCCAGCACGATGGCGGCAATGCGCAGCACCCGGCTGGTCTGCAGCGTAACGGGCTCCAGCACCTCGATGGGGGCGGGGGTCACGGTTACCAGGGGCGCCGGGGTCAGGATGGGTGCCATGGTGGGCGCTTCCGTGGGCGGCGCGTAGGAAATGGTCAGCTCGTTGCTGTCAAAGGTGACGGTGTTGTCCAGGGCATCCTTGGCGCTGGCGGTAAAGCGGAACTTGCCCGCCTGGGAAATGCTGAACTGCCGGGTGATGGAAGCGCTTTCCGAGGGTGCCAGCTTTTCGATGGTATAAATACGGGTGTTGCCGTGGAGCAGGGTGATGCTCTTGGCCTCAAAGGAGGAGTTGTTGGTCACCGTCAGTGTGAAGTTCACATCCGCGGGGGTGCTGGCGATGGTGCTGCTGTCGGCCTCAGCCATCAGGTTCAGCATCAGCACCTGGGAGGGGTCATATACGCTGACCTTGATTTCGTTGGAGGTGACGGTGTTGGTGGTGCCGGTATTGTCCGGCAGGGTAACGGTATACTTGAAGGTGGTTGTTTCCGGCAGGGTAAACTGCTTTTCCCGCACCAGCGTTTCGCCGGGCCCCAGCGTCAGGTTGGTAAACAGCTCGCCGTAGGTGGCGTCGGTCACGGTGATGTTGGAATAGGTGATGTTGCCGTTGTTTTTGATGGTCAGCGTTACGGTGACGGTTTCTCCGTTGGTGATGGCCGTTTTATCCGCGGAGAGGATTTCGGTGAGATCCAGGCCGGGAGTGGCCTTGGGGATGGTCACGGAAGGCACGGAAAGGGAACGCGAAGCGTTGTCCGCGGTGTAGGTGATTTTGCCGGCGCTGGTCAGGTTGCTGTTGCCCATGGTGGCCGTAAACTGAATGGCCTTGCGCTCGCCGGGAGCCAGGGAGGCGATGGTCTGGGCCGCGCCGGAGATGGAGGAGTTTTCGCGCACGCGGATGTTTTTGATGTCCACATTGCCCGAATTATACAGCTCATACTGCACGGTGACGGTCTTGCCGCTGCGCACCACTTCCGGGTCGATGGTGCGGTTCACGGTCAGGTCCACATTGGTGCCGGTGTAGGCAATCTCGGCATTCTTGGCCAGGGTTTGCACCACCACGCTGCCGTTTTCATCCACCTGGTTATAGCTCAGGGTGTAGGTCAGCTTTCCATCATTCAGCTGTTCCTGGGTCACGTTGTAGGTCTGCTGGGCGGAAACAAAATCCCCCTGCTTGATCAGGGCCTGGCCGCCGTCGCCAAAGGTGGTAACCACCTTGCCGTCCGGATCCTGCAGGGAAACAGGCTCGGTCAAATCAGCGCCGCTGTTGTTGACCACGCGGATGGATACGGTGACAGGGCCCGGCTCGGTGAGGCTGGCGGGCTCTACGGACAGGGAAAAGCTCAGCGGTTCTTCCGCCAGCGCAGGCAGCGCAAACAGCATCAATACTGCCAGCGCAGCCAGCAGCAAAGCAAAGCGTTTTTTTGTTTTCAGGGCAAACAACATGCCCGACCCCCCTTCCTGATACGCGCATACACGCGTGGAACGGCATTATTTCAAACTACATTGTACTTGATTCATGCATTTCTGTCAAGCAAAGGGGCGCTTTTTCCCCGGAACAGCATCAGGTTTTACATCTCTCGCGGAGAGAAAAAGGGGCTTATTATACTGTTTATCATCTTATTATTAAAATCGACAAACAGAAGTTGGGCGGGGGAGGGGAACGCTTCTCTTTTGCGTCAAAAGAGAAGCAGAAAACCCCGTTTGCTGCCGTGAAAGCAACAAATGCAAACTGAAACAGCTTTGCTGTCCTCCGCTTCCGGGCAGGCCAGCGAAGCTGGCCCTGCTGTGCGCAAAGCGCACAGCGAAAACCGGCGTCAGACCGGAGAAAATGAGCAAGCTCATTTTTCCGGACTGCCGCTGGTTTTCTTTTGCCCGGAAGCTCGGTTGGCAGCATCCAAGTTACAGGCGCAAATTGTTTGTTATTGTATCCAAGCTGGTTCGCCGACTGGCTTCTTTGCAGCTTTCTTCCCCGGGAAGAAAGCGCGTACCCTCCCCTGCCAATTTCTGCTTGCCCGGTTAGCGCGCAAAGAATCCCGAAGAAAGAAAACATGAAATTTGTTTGCCTGTTTTGCGCAAAATCTTTACAAAAATTGTCAGAATTATTTTGACTTTTTTACAGTATATGTTATAATAACAACAGCGTTCTGTGATCGGAGGGCATGCAATGGCAAGGCGGGGAAAGCAAAAATACCGGGGAAGGCATGTGATCAGGCTTCCCGGCGGCCGCAGCATTTATTGGGATAAGTATACAGTGATGCTGCTGGCGCTGTTGGTGGTATTGGTGGCCGCCGGTGCCAGGCTGCTTGGCAGCAGCGCGGAAGACCGGCACATGCAGCAGGTGAATGCCCGGCTGCAGGCCATGCACGACAAGGCGGAGGCACAGACCGCGGAGAATACACCGGTGCCTGCTCCTCGGGAAACGCCTTTTGTTACCCTGCCGCCCCAGCGGCTGACCGCGCAGGAGAACGCAGACAGCCCGCAGGCGGAGGCGGCGGAGCCCTCTCCCGAACCGGAAATGGCGGCAGCGGCTGTGCAGGCTCCGTATCAGGTGATTCAGCCGGAAAGCGGCATGCGGGCAGAGCTGCAGGGATTGTATGATGAAAACAACGACCTGGTGGGCTGGCTGGAGATTCCGGATGTGGTTGACCTGCCGGTGGTTTACCGGGATAATAACGAGTATTACGAAACGCACGATTTCTTTGGAAAAGCCAGCGTCGGCGGCACGCTGTTCCTGGATGCGCTCCATCCCCTGGAGGCAAACAGCCAGCATCTGGTGATTCACGGGCATAATATGCGGGACGGAAGCATGTTTGGCCATCTGGCCCGGTATCAGCAGAAAGACTATCTGCAGCAGCATCCCATCATCACCTGGACCACGCTGTATCAGCAGGAGCGTTACGATATTTTTGCGGTGGCCATCGCGTCCACCAGCACCCAGGATGCCCAATATCTGGATTATCTGAAAACAACCACCTTTGCGGACGCGGAGGATTTGCAGGATTATCTGGGGCGTTTGCGCCGGGTTTCCCTGTACTGGGAGGATATGCCGGTGAACACCGATGACGCCCTGCTGACGCTGTCCACCTGCCTGGGGGATGATCGCATCCTGGTGGTGGGAAAACGCAGCGGGGAGGCAGGCATCTGATCCTGCTTTCCACGCGCCGGATGCTTTATCAGAATCGAGATCGCGCTTTTCATCCTTATTTAGGGAGGAAAAGCGCGCTTTTTATATGACTATCATCGGAGTGGTTGAATCGGCAAACAGAAATTTGACGCAGGAGGGGGAACGCTTCTCTTTTGCGTCAAAAGAGAAGCAGAAAACCCCGTTTGCTGCCGTGAAAGCAGCAATATCAAACTGAAACAGAAGTGCTGTTTCCCGCTTCCGGGCAGGCCGGCGAAGCCGGCCCTGCTATGCGCATGCGCACAGCGAAAAACCGCCGGACAGTCCGAAAAACAAACAAGTTTGTTTTTCCGGCTGGCCTGCGGTTTTTCTTATGCCCGGAAGCTCGGTTGGCGGCATCCAAATTACAGGCGCAAATTGTTTGTTGTTGCGTCCAAGCCGGTTCGCCGACTGGCTTCTTTGCAGCTTTCTTCCCCGGGAAGAAAGCGCGTATTCTCCCCTGACCCTTTTTGTTTGTGCATGCAGCTGGTTAGGAATGAAATAGCACTGGAACGGTGAAAACGGAAACGAAAGTTGAAAAAAAGAACGGCACCAAGGCAGTAAAGGGACTGCGATTACAGCACCTGCAGCAAATCCCCGAAGGCCGACAGATGATGCTGCGCCCGGGGATCCTCCCGGGCATCGCCCATGGCGGCACAGTGGAACCCGCCGGCGACAGCGGCCTCCACCCCGGCGTGGGCATCCTCCACCACCAGGCAGTCCGCGGGGGCAAGCCCGATCATTTCAGCCGCCTTGAGAAAAACCGCGGGATGGGGCTTGGCATGGGTGATGCAGTTGCCGTCCGCCACAGCGTCAAAAAATGTATCCAGGCCCAGCCGCTCCAGGATATAGGGGGTATTGCGGCTGGAAGAACCGATGGCCAGCCTGCGCCCCGAGGCCCGCAGGGCCGCCAGGGTGTTCCTTACATCGTTGGAAAGATCTGCCGGGGACATCTGCGCCAGCATCTGCCGGTACAAATCGTTTTTTTCCTGGGCAAAGGCCGCCTTCTCCGCTTCGGAATAAACCGTGTTGGATTTTTCCAGGATGATGTTCAGGCTGTCCATGCGGCTGAGCCCGCGCAGCAGGTTGTTGCGCTGCCGGTCAAAGGGGATGCCCAGCCGGTCTGCCAGTGCCTTCCAGGCCAGGTAATGGTATTCATCGGTGGAGCAGATCACGCCGTCCAGATCAAAGATCACGCCCTGATAACGCATGCAGATTCCTCCGTTCCGTTTTACGTTCCGGCCTTGCCGCGCCGGGATTCATACAGGGTTTGCAGGGTAATGGACAACAGCACGATGGACGCGCCCAGAATGCTGAACAGCCCGGGGCTTTCCCGTATCACCAGGAACACCCAAATGGGGTTCAGCACGGGCTCCACGTTGCTGATGATGCAGGATTTGATGGCAGACAGGCCATAGCGCATGCCCAGGGAAAAGAATAAATAGCCCAGGCCCAGGCTGCACCCCAGGGCCAGCATGATCAGCAGCTGATGCCCGGTAAAGGAAAACGTCGGGTCAAAGGGGGCAAACAGGAAGAAAAGGCAGCTGATCAGGGTGCCAAAGTACACGCTGTCCACCGGGTCGTTGCCCGAGTACCGGGTGGAAAGAAAAACGATGGAGTAGGTCATGCCGCTGAGCAGCCCCAGCAGGTTGCCCAGCAGGTGGCCGCCGCTGAGCCCGTTGGCAAAGCACAGGCACACGCCTGCAATCACAAACAGCGTGGCAATCAGCTCGCTGCGAAGCGGGCGCTGATGCCGCACCAGAAACATATACAGGATAACGAATACCGACGCGGTATACTGCAGCACGATGGCGTTGGCCGTGCTGGTCAGCCGGATGGCGGACATATACAGCAGCGACGTCAGCGTGATGCCAGCGGCGTTCAGCCACATGCCCTTGTTGGGCTTCACCCGGAAGCTGCCCCGGCCCGCGCCCAGAATCAGCACGGCGATAACGGCCCTTGCGCCCACCAGTGTAAAAGAGCTCCAGGAGACCATTTTGGAAAAAAGGCCCGAGAAGCTCCATATCACGCCGCCCAGCAGCGCAAACAGGACGGCTTTGTTTTGTTTGTTCATCTTTATGCTGCACCCACCGGTCAGATTCTCAGCCGCTCCCGCAGGCGGCGATGCGTGGACAGGATGGAGTCCTTATACGGTGTGCGGATGGTATACAGATAGCCGTAATCCACCTTGCCGTTGGGACGGATGATGCGATAGCGCTTCAGGGTGTATTTTCCCCTGTCCTGCAAAATGTCGATGTCCTCGGCAATCACCTCGGCCATCACCCGGGTGCGGATGCGGCTCATCTGCAGATGCCCGGCCTGCCGCAGTTCAAAGATGCCCAGGGAGCCCGGCGGATATACCTGGGTAATGGTGATGCGGTCCCGCTCAATGCGCACCTGGTCCAAATCCCGCACGGATGCCCGCTGAATCAGGGGATAGATGTCCTTATACAGCCGGCTGCCCCGCAGCGCCTCCATCCGGTAGATTTCCTTTTGCCGTTCCCGGTAATACCGCCCCAGCAAAAGCAGCCCGGCGGCCAACACTGCGAGTAACAGAAAATAAGCCAAAGACTGCAATATTAACCGCCTCACTTTCTACGAAATATAGCATATTTTAGCATTATATATACACAATTTCAACTGGATATTGTATAATTTTAAAAAATGTAACACAAAATTTAAAGGCCGAAATATTGCAGCAATCGAAAGGACAAAAACGCTGTCTTTTGCCATATTTGCGCGCTGTGACAGGCGCGGGTTGAAAAAAATGAAGCCCGGCGGGAAATCCGGCGGATGCCCGCTGAAAAAGCCGAAAAAAAGATTCCTGAAAGCGTGGCTGCTTTTCAGGAATCTTCAGGTTTTTGAAGAGCGCGTCAGTTCATTTTGCCCCAAAGGCTTTCTATTATATTTCACTTCCAATCAATTGCATGCACAGCCGGAAATCGGCCGGGGGATTTCCGTTCGAGACCTCCGCGGTCTCGAGCTCCGCGCCAGGAGATTTCATCTCCTGGACCTCACCGGGCGAACCGGCTTGTGGGCAAAACCAAGCAATTTGCGCCTGTAACTTGAACGGTGCCAAGAGAGCTTCCGGGCAAAAGAAAACCAGCGGCAGTCCGGAAAAATGAGCTTGCTCATTTTCTCCGGTCTGGCGCCGGTTTTCGCTGTGCGCTTGCGCACAGCAGGGCCAGCAAAGCTGGCCTGCCCGGAAGCGGTGGGTACGCTCCTGCTTCAGTTTATGTTTGCTGCTTTTACGGCGATAAACGGGGTTTCTCTGCTTCTCTCTTTGACTCAAAGAGAGAAGAACTCCGTCCGTCCCCTTCCCCGTCCCATTGGACGATAAATGGCATATACCCAACCAGTGTTTTGCTTTGCCTGTGCGGCAAACCATGGGGATGCCGCGAAAGGGCCTGCTGGCCTTACAGCAGCGACCGCACTGTCTCCGCCACTTTCTCCATATCATCGGTGGGCTCAAAGCGGGCGGCAATGTTTCCTTCCCGATCGATGACGAACTTGGTGAAGTTCCATTTGATGTTGCCGTTGTTTTGATAGTCCGGATCCATCTGCGCGGCGATGGGCCCCAGGATCTCCGCCATTTTGCCCGTGCCGAAGCCGCCAAAGGAGGTGTTGGCCGTCAGGTATTGAAACAGCGGGTCCGCCTGCTCGCCGTTTACGTCAATCTTGGAAAACTGGGGAAAGGTGATGCCGAAGCGGCCGGTGCAGAAGGTGTGAATTTCGTCATCGCTGCCCGGCGCCTGGCCCGCAAACTGGTTGCAGGGGAAATCCAAAATCTCCAGCCCTTTTTCGCCGCATTCGTCATACAGGGCCTGCAGGGGCTCATACTGGGGCGTAAAGCCGCAGCCCGTGGCGGTATTCACCACCAGCAGCACCTTGCCCTTGTAATCAGCCAGGGATACCATGGAGCCATCCTGCGCCTTCACCTGAAAATCATAGATGTTCATACAAAATCCTCCTTAATTAATTTTTTAAAATTTAATTTTGCAAAATTAATTATACGGAAAATCCTTGATTTGTCAATGTTTTTTGCTTGTATTCCTTGTTTCTTCCCCCCAAAACCGCCCCTTCTGATGCCGCGGGGGCATTGACAGCGCCGTCAATCCCGAGTAAAATACTTTGGTATCCTGATATTGCCCTTGTGAAAGGAACGCTATGACTGAAAGACTCTGGAACATCCTGGTGGATTCCTTCCCCAAAATTCTGCTGCCGGGCCTGAAAATGACCCTGCCGCTGACGGTGATCGCCTTTGCTATCGCCATGGTGATCGCTGTGGTGGTGGCGCTGATTCAGTTTGCCCGCGTCCGGGTGCTGTCCCAGCTGTGCCGGTTCTACATCTGGGTTATCCGCGGCACCCCGCTGCTGGTGCAGCTGTTTGTGGTTTTCTATGGGCTCAAGGCCGGCGCCCACATGTCGCCCTTCTGGGTGGCGGTGCTGGTGTTCTCCATCAATGAGGGCGCGTACTGCGCCGAAACCGTCCGCGGCGCCCTGGAGGGCGTGCCGGCAGGGCAGATTGAGGCGGGCTACTGCGTGGGCATGACGTATACCCAGATCATGCGGCGCATCGTGCTGCCCCAGGCGCTGCGCACCGCCTTCCCCAGCCTGAGCAACGGGCTGATTTCCATGGTGAAGGATACCTCGCTGACGGCCAACATCACCGTGGCGGAAATGTTCATGGCCACCCAGCGCATCAACGCCCGGTATTATGAGCCCCTGGCCCTTTACCTGGAGGTGGCGCTGATCTACCTGCTGTTCTCCACCCTGCTTACCTGGCTGCAGGGCTATGGCGAAAGGAAGCTGGACAGCCTGGGAGGAAGGAGCGCGCGCCATGCTTGAGGTACGGAACCTGAAAAAAACCTTCGGCCCGCTGCAGGTGCTGGACGGCGTTTCCCTGAAGATGGAAAAGGGCGATGTTACCGCCATCATCGGCCCCAGCGGCGGCGGGAAAACCACCCTGCTGCGGTGTATCAACTTTCTGGAAATGGCGGACAGCGGCACGCTCATCTTTGGCGGCCGCACCTATGACCTGAGCGCCATCGGCAGGCAGGACATCGCCGCCATCCGCATGAAGACGGGCTTTGTATTCCAAAGCTTCAACCTGTTCAGCAACAAAACCGCCCTGCAAAATGTGACCGAGGGGCTGATCATTGCCCGAAGGATGCCCAGGGAACAGGCCCGGGATATTGCCGTGAAGGCCCTGGACCAGGTGGGGCTGAAGGACCGGGCGGATCATTATCCCAGCCAGCTCTCCGGCGGCCAGCAGCAGCGCGTGGCCATTGCCCGCGCCGTGGCCACCAGCCCGGAAATCATCTATTTTGACGAGCCCACCAGTGCCCTGGACCCCGAGCTGATCGGCGAGGTGCTCTCCGTCATGCGCGATCTGGCGGCCAGCGGCATGACCATGCTGGTGGTCACCCATGAAATGCGCTTTGCCCGGGATGTATCCAACCATGTGATCTTTATGGAAAACGGACGCATTGTGGAGGAAGGGCCGTCCAAAGCCTTCTTTGAAAACCCGCAAGAAGCGCGCACCCGTGATTTTCTGCGGACAATCTCCGCTGAAAAATAAAATAAAAAGAAAGGAAGCAAACACCATGAAAAACAAAAAGCTGCTGTATATCTGTATTGCCGTTCTTTTGATCGCTGTCATCGCAGTGGGCGCGGTTTTGATCGCAAACAAAAACAAGAAACCGGAGGAGCCCGCAACGCAGCTTGAAACGGTCAAACAGCGCGGAAAGCTGATCATCGCCACGGAAGGCAACTGGGCGCCCTGGACATATCACGACGAAAAGGACACCCTGGTGGGCTTTGACGTGGAGATCGCCCAGGCCGTTGCGAAAAAACTGGGTGTGGAGGCTGAGTTTGTGGAATGCCCCTGGGAGAGCATCTTCATGGGCATTGACAGCAAGATGTACGATACCACCTTCAACGGTGTGGAAGCCACGGAGGACCGGGCGGAAAAATATGATTTCAGCACGCCTTACGCTTTCCTGCGCACCGCGCTGATCGTGCGCGCCGACAACGAGGACATCAAAACCTTTGAAGATCTGAACGGCAAGCGCACCGCCAACAGCGCCGGCAGCACCTATGCCATGACTGCCGAGAGCTACGGCGCCACCACGGATGTGGTTTCCACCCTGGCCCAGACCCTGGATTTGGTCATCAGCGGCACCGCCGACGCCACGCTGAACGCGGAGCTCTCCTTCTATGACTATATGGCGGAGCATCCCGATGCCCCGCTGAAGATCGTGGCGCTGAGCGAGGAAGCCAGCAACGTCATCGCGCCCGTTCGCAAGGGCGAGGAAAACGCCAGCTTCCTGGCCGCCCTCAATGAGGCCATTGACGCCCTGCGGGCCGACGGCACCCTGAAGGCCATTTCTGAAAAGTATTTTGATACTGATATCACCGCGCAGTAACGGCGGTATTTTATGACAAAACGCCGGGCTTTCCTGATGGGGAGCCCGGCTTCTTATTGTTTTTGACGCATGCTGTAAAGGGGAAAGGGGCACGAACGGGAGCGTTCCTTTTCGTCAGCCCGAAAAGGGCAGCGTTTGCCGCCGCAAAAGCAGCAATATCGAACGGAGACGGAAGTGCTGTTCCACCGCTTCCTTCCTTTGCAATACGAGTTAGAGGCTGCTTTTTGTTTTCTGTTCCTGCAAAAATTCCTGGAGGGAGGGGATGGGCGTTCCGTCCAGCGCGGTATCGGCCCCGGCGTGCAGCATGGACTGAAGGATGGCCTCCTCCGCGCACTCTCCCACAGCGCGGAAGGGCACGTTCATACAGTCCTCCCGCAATACCCGCTGGGTGCAGAAGCTGTCTCCCGCAGGGGTTTTGGAGGCTGTGGTAAAGCCCACGGCAATTTCGCCGCTGCCGTGGCCGATGTAGCTGCCCAGCCGCGCCATGCCCACCGAGGTGCGGCGCAGCACGCGCCGAAGCTGGCGGGCGGACAGGGGCAGGTCGGTGGCGACGATCAGGATGATGCTTCCCTGGTCACAGGGAGAGAGCCCCTCCGGCAGACAGGCGGAGCGGAAATCCGCCGACGCGCCGTAATTGCTTTGCACCAGCACCCCCATGGTGAAGGTTTGGCCGTCAATTTCCATCAGGCGGGAGGAGGAGCCGATGCCGCCCTTCATGCCGTAGCACACAGTGCCCCGGCCCGCGCCCACCGCGCCCTGGGCAAAGTCCGCCGATGCTGTGCGGATGGCTTCCAGCACCTCCGCTTCCCCCACCGGGCGCCGGGCAATGTCGCTGAGGCGGCTGTCGTTGCATTCGCACACCACCGGGTTCACGGAGGTCAGGCGGATGCCGTCCGCCCGGCAAAGATCAACCATATAGCTGACCAGGGCGTCGTGCACCCGGCCCACATTCAGGGTGCTGGTAAGGGCGATGGGCGTTTCCAGGGTGCCCAGCTCATCCACCTGCACCAGGCCCAGGGTTTTTCCATAGCCATTGAAAACGCAGCTGGCCGCCGTCGGCTTTTCGGTATACGGATTGGGGCAGGGCGGCAGCACCACCGTGACCCCGGTGTGGCAAATTGCGCCGTCCACCGTACAGTGACCCACGCGGACGCCGGGCACATCGGTAATCAGGTTGCGGGCGCCATGGGGCATACGGCCAATGGACAGGTTCATGAATATCAGTCTCCTCGAAAAAAGCTTCAATGGCAATATAATACGGCGGAACCGCTTTGTCAATTCCGGCATTGTACCGTTTCCGTTCGGCAGGAAAGAAAGCGGTTGAAATTGCCCCGGCAGTTGGGGTATAATAGCCAGGCATTCCATTGCCCTGTAAAGGAGAGCGAACCATGCGGCTGAATAACCTGCGGAACAAAAAATGGTATCCCAATGCCGTTGCCGCCTGCATCGCGGTGACGCTGTTTGTGGTGCTGACGCATCTGGGCAGCATTTCCAAAGCGCTGCGGACGGTGACAGGATACTTCAGTCCTGTTTTTCTGGGCCTGGTGCTGGCCTATCTCATCAACCCTTTGGCCCGGATGTATCAGCGCACGCTGTTCCGCCGTATCCGCCGGCAGGGCGTTCGCTGGAGCCTGTCCATCGCCCTGGCAGTGCTGACCGTGATGATCTTTCTGATTTATTTTGCCGGCACGCTGGTTCCCCAGCTGGTGGACAGCGCCACCGGGTTCATCGGCAATCTGGATGACTATGCAGCCTCCCTGCAAAAGCGGCTGGAGGGCTGGGAACCGGCTGAAAGCCTGGGGCTGAACAAGCTGCTGGCCTCTTATGAGGACGGCGTAAACATTTTGGTCAATTACCTGAATGACAATCTGACCTCCATCCTCAATCTGTCCCTGGCCGCGGGGAAATCGATATTCAACTGGGTTATCGCGCTGTTCATCTCCTTTTATGTGCTGGGGGCCAAGGAAAAGCTGCAGGCGGGCGTTTCCCGGCTGCTGCGCGCCACGGTTTCCGAGGCGCGGTATGACGGCATCCTGCGCTTTTTCTCTCACTGCAATCTCATATTAAACCGGTATATTATATACAGCCTGCTGGATTCCATGATCGTGGGCATTGCCAATGCCGTTTTTATGCAGCTGATGGGCATGCAGTATGTGGGCCTGGTTTCCATTGTGGTGGCGGTGATGAATCTGATTCCCACCTTTGGGCCCTTTGTGGGCGGCGTGATCGGCGGGCTGGTGCTGCTGCTGGTAAATCCGCTGCACGCGCTGATTTTCCTTATTTTCACGCTGCTGCTGCAAACGCTGGACGGCTATGTGATCAAGCCCCGGCTTTTCGGCAAATCCCTGGGCATCTCGGGCCTGATGATCATTGCCGCCATTGTTGTGGGCGGCAAGATCATGGGCGTGGTAGGCATTCTGCTGGCCGTTCCCCTGGCCGCTATCCTGGACTATCTCTATACCGATTATCTGCTCCCCGCCCTGGAAAAACGCAGGAAGCAGGAGAAATAATCTTTCCTTATTTATGCGTATACACAAGGAAAACAGCCCCGAGGAATCGGAGGCTGTTTTCCTTTAATTCAATTATTTGATCGTACGTTCCTCAATTTGTCGATTCGGCTGAGAAGCGGGTTTTGTAACGGACCAGGAGGACCATTCCCCCCAAACGGTAATTCCATTTCTTGTCCTGTAGCGGTATGCAGTCTTTTTTTCTGGTCCCCAGTAAGGCTGCCCATTAAAATATCTGCCATCCTTACGGCCATAGATCGACTGTTGGCCGGAGGAGTCATCCGACCAGGCTCTTACGGTTACCCAAAGATTTTGCTTGTCATATAGCGTAATCCCGCAGCCATTGCATTTAGCTTTGCTGCCGTGATATGGATTATGGGTGCCGCATTTTGTGCATTTTGCTGCCCACCACCGGATTTTGGTTTGTGCCTGTTCTTCCATTGTGTTGGGATCAGTAATATCTTTTCTATGGTCTGCGTTCAGCCATTCTCCCCAGGGCGACCAATCAGAATAACTTCCGTATGCATCGCGATAGCGATACTCTGTTACAATTGTTGGCGGAGGCGTTGTTTTTGCAGGGGCTGCCGTTGGCGGAACTGCTGTTGATGGAGTTGCTGTTGAGGGGACGGGCGTAAAGGGTTGAGGTGTCACAGGGTTAGGAGCTGGCGGCTTGGTGGTTGCAGAGCCAGACGAATTTTTTTCAACCTTGAAAGTTTTTTCAATAATTGTTACAGTTGATGGGACAGGAATTGTTTTGTTGCGAATAACCACTGCCGCCAAAGTATATGTGTATTCTCCCGGAGAGAGTTTGCCAAATTTAATCTGATCGTTGATGCTGTTTTTTTCTTTAATATCATGGGTTTTTGTATTCGGCTTCACTGTTCCAGATAAGACTGTATTGCCCTTGCTGTCTTTAATCGTTCCATAAACTGCCCCGATAACACCTTCCTCTGCGGTCAATATGCCCCGCAGACCAAAGTTATCCCCAACTTTTAATGTTTTTGGGCAGTTAACATCTTTTGACGTTAGTTTAACTTGGCTTGAGTTACCAATGACTTTGAATTCTTGATTAATTATCGTTCTGGTAGATGTACTGCCAAATACAACGGCAGTAGCATTGACGATCAGCGTATATCGTCCCTCCGGTAGAGATTCGAATGATATACATTTAGTTGATGAATTCTCCAGATTATGCTTTCCCGTGCTCATGCTGAGGGACTTTTCTTGTACTGTTTTCCAGTCCTTGTCTTTAATTCTATAACGCACCTCCGTCAGTTTTCCCAGCGGAGAAGTTACTTCACCACTTACAAGATAGCTTTCTCCCTGATAAACCAGCACAGGTGCAGCGATTTTAGACCATGAGATATCGGCACCTGCATGTGCTGTTACCGTGCCCAGCAAGAAGATCACGAACAGTATGGCTACAAGTCGCTTCATTGAAATTTCTCCTCTCCACTTATAAATACCATATTGGGATATTTTTATTATACCGAAACGGTATAATAAAGTCAAGAAGTTTTTTGCAATGTGCCTGTACTTGAATTTGAAGCAAAATGTCAGAAAGAAAAAATGAAATTAGATTAAAACAGTTAAGAAAGAAACGAGGCCTAACGCAACAGAAGGTCGCGTTGGATCTAAATATGGCACAAAACAGCGTCAGCCGATACGAAAGCGGGGAAAGAGAAGCCGACTATAAAACCTTGATTATTTTTGCGAATTATTACCAAGTATCAATCGACTACATTTTAGGAAGAACAGACAAGCCGTGAGCCAATCAAAAAAACTCCTCCAAACAGTTCAAGACAAATATGCATTTACCGTGTTCTGAAAGCACGCTTTTGGGTGGATGGGAAATAAGAAGGATTTGAAAGATTGAGAAAATCAGAAAAAGCAGAATAAGCCGCCGGCCTCCTATGAAGCCGGTGTAATCATTCTGATCAATTACCTGAATGATAATCTGTCCTTAATCGCTATCCTGGATTATCTCTATACCGATTATCTGCTCCCCGCCCTGGAAAAACGCAGGAAGCAGGAAAAGAAAGAAGAATAATGGATTTAGCAATAGGAGGCCTTCCCTCTTGACATAAAGAGCGAAGCAGAGAAACCCCGTTTGCCGCCGTGAAAGCAACAAATGCAAACTGAAACAGAAGTGCTGTCCTCCGCTTCCGGGCGGGCCAGCAAAGCTGGCCCTGCTGTGCGCAAAGCACACAGCGAAAAACCGCCGGGCAGACCGGAAAAACAAACGAGTTTGTTTTTCGGCTGACCTGCGGTTTTTCTTTTGCCCGGAAGCTCAGTTGGCGGCATCCAAGTTACAGGCGCAAATTGTTTGCTGTTGCGTTCCAGCCGGTTCGCCGGCTGGCTTCTTTGCAGCTTTCTTCCCCGGGAAGAAAGCGCGTATCCTCCCCGTCCAATTTCCATTTGTTCGTGGGGTTGTTTAGAAGAAAATAGTATAGAAGCATATTCTCCCGCACACAATAAAACAGAAGAAACGCATGTAAGAAAGGGAGAATGCAGCATGAGACTGGAAGGGAAAGTGGCAATTATCACCGGCGGCGCCAGCGGCCTGGGGCTTTCGGCGGTGCGCCTGTTCCTGCGGGAAGGGGCCAAGGTGGTTGTGGCGGATTATGATGAAAAGCAGGCAGCCCGGGAAATTCAGCCCCTGATGAACGGAAAGCAGCCTGTGCTTTTTGTAAAAGCCGATGTTTCCAAGGAAGCGGATTGGGAAAACGTGGTGAAGGAGACCCTGGCGCGCTTTGGCAAAATCAACGTGCTGATCAACAATGCGGGCATCCATTGCCCGCAGGATGTGCTCAGCGCCAAGGTGGAGGACTGGAACCGCGTCCTGAGCGTCAACGCCCTGGGGCAGATGCTGGGCATCAAGCACTGCGCGCCGGAAATGATCAAGGCGGGCGGCGGCTCCATCGTGAACACCTCCAGCATCGGTGCGGAGATCGGCGGCTTTGGCGACGGTTTCAGCGTGGCCTATGCCATGAGCAAAGGGGCCGTGCGCTCCCTGACCAAGCATGCCTCCCAAATGCTGGGCAAGCATAATGTGCGGGTCAACACGGTGATGCCGGGCGTGATGTTTACCGAAATGACCGTGAAGCTGGGCTTTGCCTCCCGGGAAGAGCTGGGCAAGGTTTATAAGGGCACCGCGTGCCTGCCGCCCTACGCGGGGGAGGCTGACGACATTGGCAACCTGTACCTGTACCTGGCCTCCGATGAATCCAAGTACGCCACCGGCTCCGAATTCATTGTGGACGGCGGCTGGGTGGCCTCTTCCGGCGCCGCCAGCGATGGCCGAACCTACGAGGAATAAAGACCGGGAGAATTTGCAGCCGGGCCGAAGAGATCGTCACGGAGGAGCCATCAATCCCCTGTAAACAAAGCAGCCGCCGGCAGGACTGCGAGGGTCTTGCCGGCGGCATTCATGTGCGCCCGGCGGCGCACGATGAAAAAGGAGCAGATCACAGTCTGCTCCTGAATGAATTGCAAGCAAAATATGATCAGGCGTCCGGTTCTTCCGCAGGCTCAGGCCCCCACGGATAAGACCGGTTATGCAATTCAAGTAATTTTCCGTCGCGCAGAAGTATGCTTGTATTGTAGGGACTGAAAAAACGGGGTGAACTCTTTTGCAGGTCGCTTAGAAGATCCTCCTCCGTTCCTGTCTCCGGGTCTTCTCCACCGGGATAGTCATAATAGACAAACGATACGGGAAGCGGCAGGGGGATTGCGATTCGTCCAACATAGGTCACAGGAGTCCAGTCCCCCACGTTAGCAATGAAGAATCCGTCGGACAACTGGAGAAAATGAATTCCTTCCCGGTTTTCTTCCTCTGTCTCGATCTCATAGATAAGCGGCTCAGGATCATCTTCAAACCAGCGACCATCCCGAATACTGATATCTTTCACAGTATATACATCTCCGGCTACCAGAATCGTATCCCCGGGAGAAAGATTCCTGATCTGATCAGGGTTGTAACGGTCGTCCAGATAGAGAGAAAATGTCAGTGAGCGGTTCTGCACGATTTGCTCAGTATCCTCAATTTGCACAGCAAAGGTGCCATTGGAGAAGTCCAGGCTGTTTTTGTCAACTGGCAGAGGCGATACTTTCGCTGCGCTTTGTCCATCGGCAACAGCGCCCTCCTCCATTTCCTCATATTTTTCAATCAGTGAAGCAGTCAGATTCCAGAATCCTTCCGCATTGCTGATTTCATAATTCTCCATCCCGTTGATGCACAGCCGGTTTGCCTCAAAACGAACACCGCCACATGAGCCGTCGGTCAGATAGAAAACGATCTGCGGATACCAGTCCGTGATGGATTCATTCACTTTTTCACCAACCCGGATTGCGTTGACTGCGTCCCACAGCTGGGCAATCTCATCCGGATCATCGGTGGTAAATTCGCTGGTGGAGAAGCCATATCCGTTGGTGTAGAAAACTTTTCCAACCGTGATGCCCTGATCGAGTTTGTTTTGAAGCTCACCCAATTCGGTCATGGACTGAATCGTTTTCTGAACCGCATCCGCGAAAGCAAGGGAGGCCAACATCAGAACGCCCATCAGCAGGACAACTGCCTTTTTGATCATCCTCTTTTTTTTCATCTCCTGTCAGCTGTTTTCTGTTCGCAGGTAAATATTCAATTCACAAACAGATCCTGATGGATATTCACATAACGATATACACCGATGGTCCAGATTGCGATAATCAGCGCGCTTTCCACATCCTTGGCATATACATCCTCGGCGGAGATGTGGATGAGACCTTGAATCAACAGCAGGATACCCGCCCCTGCCAGTCCTGCGATCAGCAGCTCTCTGGGAGCGTTTTGCCGAAATCCTGCCATGTCAAAGCGCACTTTCACGAGATATGCAGCATCTGCAACCAGCAGCCCCCAGGCAATGACAAACAGCGCCGTATGGCGCATACCGTTTTGGATGGAATCCGAGATTCCCCGCACGCCATAGGCTGCCGCAAAAGCGGCGAAAGCCCATAACGCAAAGTAGATCATAAAGTTGTGGAACCACATCTTGTATTCAGTCTTTTTCTTCACAGCCATACACCCCTCCTCATTGCGCCTGATAGCCGCGGATTGCAGCGTCCATTGCCTGAAGCGTGCTATCACCTAACCCGTTCTCATACTTCGCGGTATAGACTACGGTGGTATCACCGGTGGAATCGTAAACACGCAGAGCATTGATGATGTGGCCTTGCAAACGGTAGGTATACAGCCCCGCGGGCAGCTGCTTTCCACCGATTTCATAGATTTCATATTCCACATAGGCAATCAGGTCGTTTCCGTACTTCGCCTGCATATGGGGCGTGTACTGCTCTTTGATATACTCCAGCGGCTCGCCCAGCAAATCCTCGCTGCGGAACACGATCACATAGGGAATGCGTCCGGCCTCTTCGGTATAGATGTAGACGCCGGTTCCCTCCTGATATTTTGTGGCATAAGCAGGATCGGCAAGCGTCGTAAAGCCTTGCTCCGGGCATTCGATACGCACGAGGCCCAATTCTCCTGCATCCTGTGGAGCTGTTTCCACAGGATTCACCGTTCCGGAAGCGCCCGCGAGCTCCGCAACCTGCGCTGCTTCCATTGCCAGCAGCATCCTATAGTCATCGTCCTCCGGATTCAGGATGGCCGCGCCGCCGTAATTCAAGTGCGTCATGTCCGATTTCCATCCGCACAGGAAGGCGGTTTCGACCAGCATATTGTCAAATTCCACAGTATAATAGCCCGCATTTCCGGTGTCAGAATTGTAGACCATGTAGATTCGATAGCATTGCGGCGTCTTTTCCGGCTGGGGCATGACGACCTGAAGAAGAACGGTGCCGTCATTCAGATTATACAGATACTCCTTGAAATCCGCTTCCTGATAGGGATACGCTACGCCGTTCTCGTTTGCCAGCGCGGCGAACACCGGAAACACGCCCACGTCCTCCAGCACATCAAGCACGGTAGCCGGGTCCTCATAGAAAAAGCGGGGCATGGCGCTATGCTCGAAATGATAACGTATCCGCTCCAGGGACACGACGGCCTGAGCAGCGCTTTCCTCGCCGTTCTCGGAGTCGGCGGTCATGCCGCCAATACCGCCGGCATCGTACTGACCCATTCCATCCGCAATGGGTTGTTCGGCCGGCCCGCTGCCATCCTCCACGATCACATTCTCCGGGAATATGACGCTGACGGCAATGGTGTCCACCTGAGCGAACAGCTTGTCATACTCGGCGCGGATCGCGTCATCGCCCATCCAGGCCGGGTAGTCGCTGGGCAGCGCCATGTAATAGTTCATGGCTGCATTTTCACTGAAGCCCAGATACTTAAAAGCAGGAAGCTCCGAGAAGCTGCCTTCCCTGCTGGCGTTCAACGTGAACAGATAACCGCCGCCCTCTATGCCTTCCTCCAGATACTTTTTATAGCTGGCCGCGTGATAAAAGCTCAGTCCGGTTTCCCCGTCTATCATCAGTACCTTTTCTTCCCATCCGGCAGGCAGCGTCATATCAAGTCCATCAAAATGCAGCACAGTGCTGCCATCAGGCAGCCCCTCCTCACGGAAGCCGAGATCCGCCAGCGCGGGCAGGGCAAACAGCAGCAGAGACAACATACAGAGCAACAGTTTCTTCATGGCTTTTTTCTCCTCGTTTATTTTGTCGATCTCCTTCTGGCCTTTTCCGGAACTCGCTCCAGAATGAAAGCCCTGACATTCTCATAGTCGTTCTTCGATACATAGATTTGGTTCATGCCGAAGAATTCCCGCAAATCTAACAGGTCATATTTTTCAACGGTTTTCACCCGCCGCGTGGACGCAAAACGGCTGGTTCCGGTATTGTTGGCCACGGCCAGCGTGCTGCCCACACGCAGGGCTTCCCCCGGCTTCCCGGCCAGCAGACCGACAACGCTCGCCACCGCTCCAAACGCGTTCAGCTTTTCCATCGTGCCGGGTTTGCGCACAAGAGCCACGGCGTTTTCATCCATCTGGAAATAAAGGCGGTATGTTCCCTTCATCGCAAGCGCGCAAATAGCGTAAACCAGCTCCGCAAGAAGAAGCATGCCGAGCCATAGCCCGCCGATGATGAGCAAAAATTGCAGATCCCCGCCGAGAAGCCACATCACCATTTCTCCTGGCAGTTCCCGCCCCCATACTATGGGCAGGCGTGAAAGCAGAGAAAGAACGCCCAGCAGCATCGGCAGAAGCATGAGCAGGCTTATGACCTTTATCGCCAAACGGATCATATAGCGGTTTCGCCACATATCCATATCGTAATACCAGCGGTACACGCCGTCCTCAAACAGCGTAATCCTCTCCGAAAAGCTATCCATAAGCGGCATCCTCATTTCTTCTTCGACTGTTTATGGATCATTGGTGAAAGCATACGCGCGATGCATTTCTGCGCTTTTTGCGCTCCGTTCAATAAATGGGAATCCGCCGCATTACGACTTCCCGACAGAAAGCGCTGCTTATCGATTGGGGTACAGCTGCGTAGCCCCATAAGGCATATCGAAAGCACTGTTGCTGTAATATACCGTGCCGTTTCCGCCATCCCATACATAATCGTAGCTGGTGGAAATGCTCACTTCATATCCGTCCGAAGTGGTATAGGTGTTCTGATCCAAAATGTAATCGGTAAAACGATTCACACTGCTGTAACTGGAGGATTGCAAATAAGAATTGACTGAAGCTGTACGCCAGGCGTCCATCGCGGCGGCATAAGCCATGCTGCGTGCTACCGACATATTCATCGCTTTGATCGTCAGGTCCCGAATCTGGTATGTCAGATCATCTTGAAGCTGAATGAATTTGTCGCTGACGGCAGTATTCTCCACAAACGGAATGAACACTTGATCATGGATTCGCTGATACTCTGATAAGGGGCAAAGCATCATGTACGCAGCAGGTACATCCCATTGACGGCTCACTTCGTTTTTCATAGCCTCGATCTCGTAGCCTCGAACCTCTGCCAGAATGCAAATAGCCCAGGGCACTCCATCAATTTCGTAGGTATAGACCCGCTGCGCAGCCGTTACGTCATACCAGTTGACCGTGATCCCATATTGGGCAAAGCCCGAAACGATGCCGGAAAACTGGGCCTTGTGCTGATTCAGGTGTGCGTTAAAGAAGGACATATCCTCATTCTTGTACCAGGTGGCCGGATAGGTAAGATCCTTCACCTGCGCGTCGCAGTAACCGGCGGCATCCAAATAACGCTGCATAAAGATCATGGTCTGTTTATCCAGTTCGCCGTCCACATGTTTAAGAATGGACGGATAATTGGTTTTCACACGCTCGATATAGGTTTCTGTGGCAGAGAACATGAGAATAGCGCTGTCCTCCATGGATGACAGGGCTACGCTGACTCGGATTGGCGAACCAAGGCAAGTGGTTTCATCACTGCAGTGAACCTCGGAAGACATTTTATATCCATTGGGGATGGCCACTTTTCCCAGCCCAACCCCCTCCCAGGTGATGGGGGTAAGGGTGAAGCCAGCGGCGCCTGCCGCAAACGCTTCGCCACAAAACGTCATCGCCAGCGCAAGAACGAGCCCACAAATCATCAACCGCTTCATATTGCATTACCTCCTTTTTTTGACCATGTACGTGTCAGCCATCTCCGATGACTGCATCAGAACAGGCCGATTGCTTTTTCGACTTAATTAAATTATAGGGAAGAATCCTCCGGCCAGCCAGTATTGTTGTTTTGAAAACGCTCCAAAATAAGGGGTAGTTTTGGGATGGGTTGTCATTTTGCCCCCAAATTGAATGATTTTTTATTGGGAAGCACCCGCTGTTTTGTGGTATGATATGAACAGGCAAATCACCAATGATCAAAAATGAAAGGGCTTGGTCAAGTGAAAACGTGGAAACAGCGCTTCGCCTCAGGCAGTTTCTCCAGCGCTATCTGGATGGCGCTTTGTTTTGCCCTGACCTCAGGCATCTACCTGGCCTGGCTCGGCCGATTGGTGACGCTGGCTGAAGCTGCGACATCGGATTGGTTCAGTTTGGTCATCGGTTATCTATTTCAGGCCCTCGGCTGCTATCTCGCGAGCCGTATGCTGGGCAGACCCGGTGGAAACCCACAACGGGAAGCAGCATTCAGTATCGCGCTGCTGGCAGCGGTATCCATGCCGGCGGTTCTGACGGATAGCGTCATTGCCCTGCTGATTTTCGGCTGGATCATGAATCTGCTCTGCGGCTTCCTCGGGGGATACTATCTGTACGCAATCGCCATAGGTGCCGCGGAAAACCGCCGAGGATTGGCCTTCGGGGGCGGCTATGCCGCTGCTACTGTGGTCATCGGGGCGTTCGCTCTGATCGGTGACGGCGTGCTGGTAAAAAGCGGAAGAGCGCTTCTTCTCTATCTGCCCCTGGCGGCGTTCACCGCATGGGTCGCTTTTCAGCTGCCGTTGTTCCAACCGATGGCAACCCCTTCTCCATCCTCATCCATCAGGATGGCCAAGCCGGATCGGCGCGATGTTTTTATCACCTGCCTGATGGTAGTGTTGATCAGCGCCGTCAAGAATCTGGGCTTTTCTTTCCCTTCCGCGGATATCCAGGCTGGTCTGATTCCTCAGCTTTCACGGCTTCCCTATGCTGTGGGCCTGGTGATGGCGGGCCTGATTATCGATAAAAAGCGGGCAAATGGCATGATTTGTACGCTGGCGGCGCTGGCGCTGCCCTTCATTATGCTGGGGCTTTTGAACGAGCTGTTGCCCAGCACGCTGCTTTGGGGGCTTGATTACCTGTTTTTCGGTTTTTTCTCAGTGTTCCGCGTAATTCTCTTGATCGACATCGCCGTTCGGACAAAACGGCTGGCGCTGGCACCGCTGGGGCTTCTCGCTGGACGGGTGGGGGACGCGGTGGGTACAGCCGCGGCGCTGCTGCTGGCGGAGCGGCAGGTCGCGCTGATCGCGCTTTGCACATTGGCATTTGTCCCGGCGGTATTCCTGCTGTTCAAGCAATTCCAAAAGCTGTATGAGCCTGTGGTAACGCGTCAGCGCGACGAAAAAGAGGTGTTCGAGAGTTTTTGCATGCATAACGACCTGTCTTCAAGGGAACGCGAGATATTGACGATGCTGCTGTCAGGGCACTCCAACGCCGAAATTGCCGGAGCGCTCTTCATCACGGAAAATACGGTAAAATATCACGTGCGCAATGTACTGCAAAAGACTGGATGCAAAAACCGCTATGAGCTACAGAAAAAATATAAGCTGGCGCTGTATCCTGATATGGAAGAAAGAAGCGGATCGCTTGTAAATGGAGAAGGCGGAAATGAATGAGATGCTGACCAAAATGCTCCAGTTTTTCGGATTGTCATCATTATTTGGCTGGATCATCCTTGTCTCAGGCATCCGAAGCCGCCGGGAACAACGCCGACGGGAGCTTTTTGAATATAATCGAGCCATGGGCCACATCGCGGAGTACGCCGCCAAAGAGAAAACCGGAAAATACGGAAAGTATATTGTCTACTGTCCAATCGTTGAGTTTACAGCGAATGGGCGACTTGTTCGCAGGGAATATGAGAACAATCTGAACCGGGATGACCACCCTGTGGGAACAGAGGTAGCCGTACTTTACGATATGTGCCAGCCTGAACATTTCCATTTGGAATCAGACCTGGCATTTGCCCGTGGTGCGGGCAATCTGATAAAAATTGGCCTGATATGGATCGTTCTGGCTGCGGCATTGACACTGGCGCTTGCCGTGTTTGTAGGAGGATTGCACCTGGACCTCAGGAACATGGTTCGGATTGTAAAGAGAATCATCAGTAACTGAAAGCCTCTGAAGTATTAAGGCGGGAATTGTTTTTCTCCTTCCAGGCCGTAACGACAGATAATATATAAGTCCTCTGCAATTCTTTTTTGTCAAGCGCGGAAAGCTGCAATTTGACGCGCTTTGCCAACTGCTTGATGTGGACGCTCTGGATGGCTTCCACTTCCTTCACGCCAAATCCATTTTCCAAATACCGTTGCAGATATTTCATCTGCTTCTGATAGTTGGCAATGGTCTTGGGTGACAGCTTTCGGATTTTGCAGTCAAATCCGAACTCCTGAATGACTTCCGACATGAACATAGAAAAACCCCACTTTCCGTCCTGTTTTACCAGTTGGAAAGTGGGGTAAATGCTTATCGTACCTGGCAGGTAATTGCGTTTCCTTGCCTGCACGTGTTCGACAGCATTTTTCGTACCTTGCGGCTGCTTTTTCAGTCCATCAAGAGCCCGAAAACCCCTGATTTATAAGGCCTTTTACAGCTCGGCGAAGTACTTGATGGTGCGGACCATCTGGCTGGTGTAGCTGTTCTCGTTGTCGTACCAGGACACAACCTGCACCTGATAGGTGTCGTCATCGATCTTGGCGACCATGGTCTGGTTGGCATCGAACAGGGAGCCGTAGGTCATGCCGATGATGTCGCTGGAAACCAGCTTCTCGGTGGTATAGCCGAAGCTTTCGGACTCCTGCGCCTTCATGGCGGCGTTAACGGATTCCTTGGTGATGTCCTTGCCCTTGACGACGGCCACCAGCAGGGTGGTGGAGCCGGTGGGCACGGGCACGCGCTGGGCGGAGCCGATCAGCTTGCCGTTCAGCTCGGGGATAACCAGGCCGATGGCCTTGGCAGCGCCGGTGCTGTTGGGCACGATGTTGGCGGCGCCGGCACGGGCACGCTGCAGATCGCCCTTGCGATGGGGGCCGTCCAGAATCATCTGGTCGCCGGTGTAGGCGTGCACGGTGGTCATGATGCCGCTCACGATGGGATAGGCGTCATTCAGGGCCTTGGCCATGGGAGCCAGGCAGTTGGTGGTGCAGCTGGCGGCGGAGATGATCTTGTCTTCCTTGGTCAGCACTTCGTTGTTCACGTTGTAAACCACGGTGGGCAGATCATTGCCGGCAGGGGCGGAAATGACAACCTTCTTGGCGCCGGCGTCAATGTGCGCCTGGCTCTTGGCCTTGCTGGTATAGAAGCCGGTGCACTCCAGCACCACGTCCACATCCAGCTTGCCCCAGGGCAGGTTCTGGGCCTTGGGCTCGGCGTAAATGGTGATTTCCTTGCCATCCACGGTGATGGAGCCGGGAACCTTCACGGTTTTGCCGTCTTCTTCAAACTCGGGCTCCTTGGAGGATACGGTGTGCTTATTTTCGCCGATCACGCCGCAGTAACCTTTCTGGGCGGTATCATACTTCAGCAGATGGGCCAGCATCTTGGGGCTGGTCAGGTCGTTGATGGCCACGATTTCATAGCCCTCGGCACCGAACATTTGACGGAAGGCCAGACGGCCGATGCGGCCGAAACCGTTGATAGCAACTTTCACCATGGGAAAGACCTCCTTAATAAATCAGTTAGCTTTTGCCGGGCGGATAAAAACATCCGCACCGGTTCTATTATACCCAATCCTGAAGGATTTGGCAATATGCAGAACAAATAAATCTGCACTTATAATATTGATATGTGTGCCCCCGTACCCACCCTCGCAGGGCGCGTCAGCGCTGATGGTAGTGCCATTGCTCTTTGCCGGGTGCCCGTGTGCTGCTGATGGGAAAAACAACAAATCAACACGTCCCCCGCTTCGTGTTCTAATGCGGCATTCGCCCTGCCGCGGGGCCAGCGCTCGCCCGTGCCCGCTACCATCAGCCGGGTTTATATCAGCTCGGTGGTCCAGTTCAGCGACTGGATGCGGGTATCCAGCTCCCGCAGCTGCTTGCTCAGGTCATCCACCTTTTTGCGGTAATCCCGCACGCTTACCGTGGGCAGGATTTTGATTTCGCTCATCCGGGCCCGGGACGGGGTATCGCTGACGCGGTTCAGGAAGGTGCGCAGCGTCTCGGTGTATTCCTGCAGGCAGTCCCGCCGGGCCAGCAGGGCCGTGATCGTCTCGCCCCCGTCCTGGGTGGCGGCGTTGGTCAGGTTGATGCGGGTCATCAGGCCCTCCAGCTGCTCCGTCATGCCCGTCAGCTCCCGAATAAGCGCCTCCGGATCCTCCGCCGGGGCATCCCCCTGCTGAATCCAGGCGTTGTTCTGCAAACGGGTTTTCATCTGCTCGATGCGCTTTTGCAGGTCGGCGCGCTCCAGCAGGGCTTCGGCTAATTTCATCCCGGTATTCCTCCATTTCCTTGATAGACACATTATACCACATCCCGGGCCTGAGGGAAAGGGCCTTGCGGAAGAACATTCAATCCTGTTTATCATCTGTAAATCAGCAAACAGAAATTGGATGGGGAGGGGATACGCGCTTTCTTCCCGGGGAAGAAAGCTGCAAAGAAGCCAGCCGGCGAACCGGCTTGGGCGCAAAACCAAACAATTTGCGCCTGTAACTTGAATGGCGTAAAGAGAGCTTCCGGGCATAAGAAAAGCCTGAAAATTGCCGAAAAACAAGCTCGCTTGTTTTATCGGAAATTTTCAGGCTTTTCCCTGTGCGCTTTGCGCCCAGCAGGGCCAGCTTCGCTGGTCTGCCCGGAAGCGGTGGGTGCATTGCTGTCTCAGCTTGCGTTTGCTGCTTTAACGGCGTTAAAAGAAGGTTTTCTGCTTCTCTTTTGACGCAAAAGAGAAGCGTCCCCCCCCTCCGTTAAATCTCCTGCCGGGCAATGTCCTTCAGCTGCCGGGCGGAGCTGCGCAGCGCCGCGTGCTCCGCTTCGCTGAGCCGGATGGGCACATGCCCCTCCATGCCGTTTTTGCCCACCACGGCAGGCATGCTCAGCACAACATCCTCCATGCCAAACTCCCCGTGGAGCATGGAGGAAATCGGCAGGATGGACTTTTCATCCCGGATAATCGCCTCGCAAATCCGCTTTACCGTCATGGCCACGCCATAATAGGTGGCATGCTTTTTTTCAATGATTTCATAGGCGCTGTTCTTTACCTCCTGGGCAATGCGGTGCATGGCCTCCTGGTGGTGATAGTGCCCCCGCATCTCGCAAAAATCGTTCAGCGGCACGCCTGAAACCGTGGCGCTGGACCAGGCCGCGATTTCGCTGTCACCGTGCTCTCCGATAATGAAGGCGTGCACGCTGCGGCTGTCCACATCCAGATGCTCCCCCACCAAGTATTTCAGCCGGGCGGTGTCCAGCACCGTGCCGGAGCCGATTACCCGGTTTTCCGGCAGCCCGGAATACGCGATGGCGGCGTGGGTGAGGATATCCACCGGGTTGGCCACCACCAGCAAAATGCCCTGGCAGTCGCGGCTGCGGATTTGCTCCATGATGGTTTTAAAAATGGCCACGTTCTTTTTGACCAAATCCAGCCGGGTTTCGCCTGGCTTCTGGGCCGCGCCGGCCGTTACGATCATCACCGCCGCGTCGGCAATTTCGTCATAGGTGCCCGCATGGATATCCATGGGCCGCGCAAAGGGCAGGCCATGGCTGATATCCAGCGCCTCTCCCTGGGCCTTGTTCAAGTCTCTGTCCACCAGCACCAGCTCGGAAAACAGGCCGCTTTGCATCAGCGCAAACGCCGTGGAAGCGCCCACAAACCCGCAGCCGATGATGGCCGCCTTTCTCAGATTCACCTGGGACATGCGCATCCCTCCTTCCATATTATCATACAACAAAAACGGAGAATCATCCGTTGTTTCGGCAACGGAACCGCTGTTTCCTGCCGCGCGATGACAAAAAGGGAAAGAAAAACACACCCGCGAAAATGATTGAAACAACCACAAATCAATATTCCACGATCGATTTTTCAACATTGCTGAAATTATTTTCGCCAAATTTGTTTGATTTGATCAGGAAAACCGTTGACAGATACATTGCCCCATGCTATAATGATTAAAACAAACAAGAAAACCATGCTTGATTCATACATTCCGGGAAGGAATCCCGATGTAATAAAAAAGGAGGAACCGTATCATGAAGAAACTGTTGAGCATCCTGTTGGTTGCCATCCTGACGCTGTCGCTGTTCAGCGTGGCGCTGGCGGATGACGCCCCCATCGAAATCCTGTTCTGGCATACCCGTAAATCCGGCGCCAACCTGGAAGTGGTTGAGCACGAAGTGGAAACCTTCAACGAGACCATCGGCAAAGAGCTGGGCATCGTGGTAAAGCATGAGCCCCAGGGCGGCTATCCCGAGATCTGGGCGGCCCTGAGCACCGCTTCCGGCAACGTGGCGCCCGACGTTGTGGCGCTGGGCAACACCTACGTCCCCTACGCCCTGGGCGAGGATATGCTGGTGGACATGGCCCCTCTGGCCGAGGCTGACGGCTATGATCTGGCCGGCAACCTGATGGACTGGGTGCTGGAGATCGCCGGCAACACCGACGGTGAAATCCGCAGCCTGCCCTACATCCGCTCCACCCCCGTGCTGTATTACAACAAGGGCATCGCCAAGGAGCTGGGCATTGAAATTCCCGAGCAGATCACCATTGAAGAGCTGGAAGCCTTCGGCCGCGCCGCCATGATCAAGGATGGCGACACCGTGACCCGTTACGGCTTTGAGCTGCTGAAGGACTTCGGCTACTACAACGCTGCCTGGATTTATCAGCTGGGCTCTGAATTCATCGCGGCCGAGGGCGGCTCCCCCGCTCTGGAAGACGGCACGATGCTGAAGGTTCTGTCCGACTGGCGCCGCTGGGTGGACGAGGGCTGGTGCCGCCCCTTCGACGCCAGCAGCCAGGCTGATGGCGCCCTGCAGGAGTTTGTGGCCGGCCGTCTGGCTGCCTATGTGAACAGCTGCTCCGCCATGGCCGGTATCATCAAGAACGCCGAGAGCGCCGGCATCGAGCTGGGCGTGGCCATGTTCCCCACCTATGACAAGGACAACCATGTGGCCGAAATCGGCGGCGGCAACATCGCCATCATCGGCGAAGGCAAGAGCGAAGAGCAGATCAAGGCTGCCTGGGAGTTCATCAAGTTTGTGATGAGCGACAGCGAGCAGTACTTCAACTCCACCAAGACCGGTTATTGCCCCTGCACCCTGTCTGTGGCCAACGATCCCGAGATGGCCGCTTTCTGGGCGGAGAATCCCTTCTATCAGGTTCCCTTCAACCAACTGAAGACCGCCGGCCGCGGCCAGGAGCTGCCCGCGCTGGAAACCAGCCAGGACTTCATCCAGCTGTGCGAGGATACCGCCGGCCGTCTGATCCAGGCGCAGGAAACCACCCCTGAAGAGGAAGTGCAGCGCCTGATCGAGGGCGAAAGCCACATCGTCTGGTAAGCTCATTCCGATTTTATTAGATACCTCACCGGCCTGTGCCGGTGAGGCATCTTTTAAATCCGTCAACGCTCAGATTCACAGTTCACAGTTCGCAGCAGGCAATTGTGGATTGTGCATTGTGAATTCAAAAGTAAAGAGGGGATTAACATGGCTGAAATCGTATTTGAAAAAGTTGGAAAGGCCTTTGGCGATACCAAGGTCATCGAAAATCTGGATTTAACCATTGAGGACGGCAAGTTCACTGTGCTGGTGGGCTCCTCCGGCTGCGGCAAAACCACGCTGCTGCGCATGATCGCCGGCATCGGCCCGGCCACCTCCGGCCGCATTTATATGGATGGCAAGGATATTACCCACCAGCCGCCCGAAAAGCGCGATATCGCCATGGTGTTCCAGAATTACGCCATCTATCCCACCATGAGCGTGCGGGAAAACATTGAGTTTGGCCTGAAAAACAAAAAAGTGCCCAAGGAGGAGCGGGACCGCCGCATTGCGGAGTATGCCGAGATCGTGGGCATGACCCCCTATCTGGACCGCAAGCCCAGCGACCTGTCCGGCGGCCAGCGCCAGCGCATCGCCCTGGCCCGCGCCATGGTGAAAAAGCCCAGCGTGTTCCTGATGGACGAGCCGCTGTCCAACCTGGACGCCAAGCTGCGCGCCGCCATGCGCGTGGAGCTGATTGAGCTGCAGCGCCGCCTGGGCACCACCTTCGTGTACGTGACCCATGACCAGATTGAGGCCATGTCCATGGCCGATACCATCGTGCTGATGGAAAAGGGCCAGATTCAGCAGATCGGCAGCCCCGAGCAGATTTATCATGACCCGGTCAACATTTTCAGCGCCCAGTTTATCGGCACCCCGCCCATGAACATCATGGAATTGGATAACGGCATCCGCTTTGGCGTGCGCCCCGAGTCCATCCGGATGAGCCCCGAGCGCATGGAGGGCATGGCCATGTACCGCAAGGGCCATGTGATTACCCGCGAAATGCTGGGCGCCGAGCTGCAGTATAAGGTGCGCCTGTCCAATGACCGCACCATCATGGTGCGCAGCGAGAACGAGCGGGACGATGTGCAGGAGGATACCGACGTGTGGGTCATGTCCCGCGCCCGGCACATTCATTTCTTTGACGCGGACGGCAAGCGGCTGGGCCATGGCGGCCCCCAGAACCTGCTGGATCGGTTGGGAGGGATGAACGAATGACGGATTTGACCGCGCTGCAGCGGCAGCAAATGCGGGAAACCCGGCGGATCAAATACCGCAGCTGGCTGATGAGCTACGCCATGATTCTGCCGGCCATCCTGTTCCTGCTGGCCTTCGTCATCTATCCCACCATCAGCATGGCGTATATGAGCCTGTATTACGGCAACGCCAAGAACCCCTACAAGAAATGGCTGGGATTGGGCAATTACAGCATGCGAGAGGATTTTTGGGTGGCGCTGCGCAACACCGCCGCCTATACCGGCATGGCACTGGTGCTGGTGATGATTCTGTCCATCCTGTTTGCCCAGTGGATGTATAAAAGCCGCAAGCTCAATAACGTGGCCCAGACGCTGTTCTTCACGCCCCACCTGGTGGCCGGCGTGTCCGCGGGCTTTATCTGGAGCTGGCTGATGAGCAGCCAGCCCTACGGCCTGTTCAACACCGTGTTCAATGCCATCGGCCTGCCCAGCGTGCGCTGGCTGGACAGCACCTCAACGGCCATGTTCTCCATTGTGCTGATGAACACCTGGAAAAGCGTGGGCTACTACTGCCTGATCATCATGAGCGCCATGAAGAGCATCCCCACGGAGATCTATGAATCCGCCAAGCTGGACGGCTCCCCGGCCTGGAAAACCTTCTTCAAAATCACCATTCCCATGATCAGCCCCCAGCTGTTCTTCCTGCTGATTACCATTACCACGGGCAGCTTCAAGGTGTTCGACTCCGTGCGCATCATGACCAACGGCGGCCCCGGCGACGCCACCCGCGTGCTGAGCATGTATATCTACGATTACGCCTTCCAGCGCAACAACACCCTGGGCTATGCCTGCGCGGCGGGCATCATCATGATGGGTATCATGGTGCTGGTCACGGTGTTTGACTTCGCCTTCGTGGAAAAGAAGGTTCATTATCAGTAAAGGAGGAATGCCTGTATGATTTACAGAATGATTCGCAAAAAAATCCAGGGCGGCAAGGATAAATCCGTGAAAAAGCTGGCGGTTGTCCTGGCCCTGCTGGGCACGGCGTTCTTCCTGCTGGCCTTCTACGGCTGGTACAGCTATGTGCCCGTGCGCAGGGTGCTGGAGGAGAACGGCAATGCCGAAACCCTTTCCAAAATCTTCGGCGGCATTTATCTGGACAAATCCCTGCTGCCCGCATCCTCGCTGGCCGGGGTGGGCGCCCTGGGGCTGACCTGCGCGCTGTTCATTAAGGAATTTCTGATTCTGTCCGCGGCGTTCTTTGCCGCATCCATCCTGGTGGCGGTGGAACGCTCCCTGGTGATCAAGCAGCAGGAAACCACCGTGGCGGAGACGCTGAAAAACACGGTGGTGCAGTATTTCCTGCAGCCCAAGTGGGGGCTGCAGCTGTTCAGCGATATCATGAAGATTTTGCTGATGCTGGCCTTTGTGTTCCCCTTCTACTGGATGATCGTAACGGCCTTCAAAACCTACCCCGAATCCCTGCAGGTGCCGCCCACGCTGTGGCCCCGGGTGTTTACCATGGAAGGCTACGAAAGCACCTTCTTCGGCGGCCTGGATATCTGGAACTACGCCAAAAACACCGTGGTGGTCACGGCGTCCGTCATCGTGCTGCAGCTGGTCATCATGGTGCCCGCCGCCTACGCCTTTGCCAAGCGGGAGTTCCCGCTGAAGGGCTTCTGGTTTGGCATCGTGCTGGTGGCCTTCATGATTCCTTTGCAGCTTACCTACATCCCCGTTTACCTGCGCATGCAGGATCTGAACCTGATCTACACCCTCTGGCCCCAGATTCTGCCCCTGGGCGCGGATGCCTTCGGCATCTTCATGCTGCGCCAGTCCTTCAAGCAGATTCCCGATGAAATCGTGGAAAGCGCCAAGCTGGACAGCGCCGGCGAAATCCAGATCATGACCCGCATCATGCTGCCCATGTGCAAAAGCGCCATGGTGACCATCGCCATGTTCTCCTTCATCGGCACCTGGAATGCCTACTTCTGGCCCTTGGTGATGACCCGCAGCACCAGCGTGCAGCCCCTGACCCTGGCGGTGGAGCGCCTGCGCGACGCCGAGCTGGGCATCCGCTGGAACATCGTGATGGCCTCCAACACCCTGCTGGTGGTGCCCATCCTGATCGTGTTCATCTTTGCCAGCAAAAAGATTATCGAGGGCTTTGCCTATCGCGGCATGAAATAAGCAACCGACACATAAAAAAGGAACCGGAATGATCCGGTTCCTTTTTTGCCGGGTTTGCAGCCGCAGGTGTATTCCGCCGAATCGGCAAACTGAAGTTTGCAGGGGGATTTCCGTTCAAGGCCTCCGCCAATTTCTGTTTCCCGGCGCGGTCCTTTGGACGGTGCATGGCATTACAGCGTTTCCCGGCCGGCGGTGATGTTATCCTCCGTGCGGCTTCGCAGGGCGGGCACGGGGTGCTCCGCGGTTTGCCAGCGGTAATCCTGCCCCCGGGCGCGGATATAATCCCGGATGACAAAGTGCGTAGGCACCTGGTCGGGCGGCGTGTTGAGGGTTTTCTGAAACTGGAAGAAGGGGGCGCCCTGGGGCAGCTCCGTCTCGGCCACGTAGTTTTCCAGCCGGGAGGTCAGCTGCACCTGGCTTTGCAGCACGCCGCGTATGTAGGCAATATTCTCATGCAGGGTCAGCAGCTGCGGGAAATTACCGTCCGGAATCACCTGCTGCCACTCCTTCTTTTCGTATTTTTTCAGCAGTTCCGCGGCGGCGTGCAGATGGGCCACCTCCTGCACAAAATGCTCCTCCCACAGCTGCTTGATATACAGGTCGGTTTCGTCCTCATAGCAGGAATAGTACAGATAGCATTCGGTGTATTCGTGCATCAGCAGGCATTCCAGCATGGTGGCCCGGGGATCCATCAGGCTGCCGTACTGGGTTACATGCTGCTCCTCAATCAGCCCGATTTCCTGGTACAGCCGGCGGCCCACGTCAGTGGGATACAGGGCGCAGGTGTTCATATAATAATTCATGGTCTGCTGTTCCGCCGCGGTGATGATGGCCGTGTGCAGCCTGGTCAGGGGATGGGCCGTTTTGTTATCGATATAAAAGCGCACGTTATCCGTGGGATGGCGGTGCTCCGCGATGGTGGGGCGTCCCGGCATAATTTCCGTGTAATGCCCCACCAGCTGCTCCGCCCGCGTGCCGGCCTCCTGCTCCAGCAGATCGCTGTACCGGTACAGGTGGTCAAAATCCTCCAGCAGGGCAAAGTCCAGGGCGGCCTTTACCATGGGGTCGGGCTCGTTCTGCGCCATTCCCGCCGTCAGATCCACCGCCAGCTGCTCATAGCCGATGGTATGCTCCAGCACGGTTTCGTCCCGGGGCTTCAGCGCGGCAATGGCCTTTTGCTGCTGCTGCTCCACCCGGCGGGACAGGGCCAGGGCGCGGCGCAGCTCGTTATCCTGCACGTGGCGCTGGAACTGCTGGGTGAACCACACAGCCTCATATTCCGTGCCGTTCATCAGGATGACCCGGGTTCGGGTGTAGGGGTCTACTTCGTGCTTGTTGTATGGATGTGTGTAAAGCTCCTTCCAGGGCTTGAAAAAGCGATCCATGGCAAGGGGTTTTTCCATAAATGGATTCATTCTGTCTGCACTTCCTTTCGGTTTGATGGCTTTCCCTGCCAGTATTTCCCGAAAGGGAAGGATGTATGCCCGAACAGTTTGTCTTTTTCTTCTGTTTATGGTATGATAAGGCAGTTGCTGCAGGGGAGGTGAAACTGTGCGTACAGTGCTTTTAAACGATTCGTTTCCGCCGGTCATTGACGGCGTATCCAATGCGGTGGTGAACTACGCGTCCGTGCTGCAGGCCCATGGCCATGCGCCGCTGGTGGGCGTGCCGGATTATCCCGGCGCGGTGGATGATTATCCCTTTCCTGTGGTGCGCTATAAAAGCCTGGACACCACAAAACTGGTGGGATACCGGGCGGGCTATCCTTTCAGCGCGCCGGCCATTGCCGCATTGGCGGAGCATAAGCCCGAAATTATTCATTCCCACTGCCCCATTGCCTCCAATCTGCTGGCAAGGACATTGCGGGAAAGCACCGGCGTGCCCGTGATTTTTACCTACCACACCAAGTTTGATATCGATATCCGCACCGCCGTGCGGGGGCATCTGCTGCAAAACGAGCTGATCAACGCCCTGGTGCGCAATATCCAGGCCTGTGACGAGGTATGGACTGTCAGCCGCGGCGCGGGGGAAAACCTGCACGCCATCGGGTATGAGGGCGACTGCATTGTCATGGAAAATGGCGTGGATATGCCCCAGGGCCGCGCGCCGCAGGCGGAAATCGATGCGATCAGCCGCCGGTACGGCCTGCGGGAGGATGTGCCCGTTTTCCTGTTTGCCGGCAGGCTGCGCTGGTACAAGGGCATCCGGCACATCATTGAAGGGCTGGCCCTGGCCATGCACCGGGGCGCGGATTTCCGCATGGTCTTTGTGGGTGACGGCACAGACCGCGCCGGCATTGAAAAGCTGTGCGAGCAAGCCTATCTAATGCCCCGCTGCATTTTTACCGGCGCCATTCAGGAACGGGAGCAGCTGCGCGCGTTTTACAGCCGGGCGGATCTGTTCCTGTTCCCGTCCACATTTGATACCAACGGCATTGTGGTGCGGGAGGCGGCGGCCTGCGGCCTGGGCGCGCTGCTGATTGCGGGCAGCTGTGCCGCGGAGGGTGTAACGGACGGACGAAACGGCCTGCTGATGCAGGAGAACGCCGAGGATTTGTGCAGCAAGGTGCTGTTTGCCTGCGAAAACCGCGAGGCGCTGCGCCGCATCGGCGAGCACGCCCAGCAGGAGCTGTATATCAGCTGGGATACCGCCGTATCCCGGGCGGAGGAACGGTACGCGATTGCGGCGGAGCGTCACCGCGCCCATCCGGCGAAGCGCCGGTGGGATTTGTTCCCCCTGGTTTCAGACTGGGTGGATACAGTCAATCGGATCCGGGAGGTCAGCCAGCAGGTGCTTGATCTGCTCAAGTGACATTTCCGGCATATGAGTATGATTGCCGGATAGAAGGGGCCCTGCGTGTTTTTTGTGCTGCGCCGGGGCTTGCCGGATTCAGCATCCTGGATATCCGAAAGGAGAACGAACGGGAGCGTTCCTTTTCGTCCGCCCGAAAAGGAACCGAAAAGGGCTGCGCTTGCCGCCGTGAAAGCAGCAATATCAAACTGAAACAAAAGTGCTGTTCCCCGCTTCCGGGCAGGCCAGCGAAGCTGGCCCTGCTGTGCGCAAGCGCACAGCGAAAAACCGCCGGGCAGACCGAAAAACAAACTCGTTTGTTTTTCGGCTGACCTGCGGTTTTTCTATTGCCCGGGAGCTTTCTTTGCGCCATGCAAGCTGCAGGCGCAAATTGTTGGTTATTGCGTCCAAGCCGGTTCGCCGGCTGGCTTCTTTGCAGCTTTCTTCCCCGGGAAGAAAGCGCGTATCCCTTCCCCATCCAATTGTTTGTCCATGCGGTTGTTGAGGGGAGGATACAGCATGAAACGATAATCAGCGCTATGATGGGGATTACTGGATAATCCTGGCATAGCCCGGACGGGAGGGCGCTTCCTCTCCCAGGATGCCGTTGGCGCTGTCCAGGGTGAGCCGGCTGACGGATACCTCATAGGCGGTGCGCTCCTGCACGGTGCCGTCGGGCAGCTGTTTCTGATACACGCGGCTTTGAAAGCGGCCCTGCAGCTGAATGCGGTCGCCCACGCTGAGTCCGGAGGCGAACCGCGCCGTGCGTCCCCAGGCGATGCAGGGAATATAATCGCTTTTGCCGTAGCTGCGGTTTACCGCCAGCATCAGGTCGGCAATTTCCCGGCCGAAGGGCGTGGTGCGGAAGGACGGCGGCTTGCACAGCGCGCCGGCCAGGAAAACGGTGTTGGGGTTCTGCTCCTCGTCCACCGGCTGCAGCCGCTGGGCAAAGGCGGTCAGCAGCAGCCTCCCCGCGCCGCCCAGCACCTTGTTGTAGGAGCGCAGCTGACCGGAGATGGCCACGGTCATGCCCTGGCGGAAGCCCTCGGCCATCAGCCGCTCGCTGACGGTAACGGGCAGCAGGTCGTAGGCGCCGGACAGCCGGGGCACGCTCAGCACGGTGCGAAAAAACGCCTCGCCGAATACCTCGTGGTCAAACTGGGGCTCCTCGGTGATAACGCCGGTCAGGTTCAGCTGGTTGGTAATGTTTTCCATGGTTCATACCTCCGGTATTTTTGTTGATACGGGATGAATTTTTCCCTGTATATCGATGGTGGTTTCTCCCTGGGGCAGAATCTGGGAGACGGGCACCACGGTGAGCCCCTTGGCTTTGTATGCGTCCAGCACGGCGGGCAGCGCCTCCACGGTATACTCCGCGTCGTTGTGGAACAGCACGATGTCGCCGCTCTGCGCTTTGCTTGCCCGGGTAACGATGTCCTGCACGCCGCGGTTTTTCCAATCCTGGCTGTCCACGCTCCACTGGATGCATTCATAGCCTTCGGCCCGGGCGGTGCGGATCAGCCGGTCGTTGTAATCCCCGTAGGGCGGGCGGAACAGCGTGGGCCGCTTGCCGGTCAGCGCTTCCACATGGCCGGACTGCACGGCCAGCTCCTGGCGGATTTTCTCCTCGTTCAGCTGGGACATGTGCGGGTGCGTGGTGCTGTGATTGCCGATTTCATGCCCCCGGGCGGCAATCTCCTTCACCAGATCGGGGTATTTTTTTACCCACAAATCCACCAGGAAGAAGGTGGTTTTGATGTTGTACTCGTCCAGGATATCCAGCAGCTTCAGGGTTTTGTCCCCGCCCCAGGAGGCGTCAAAGCTGATGGCGATCACGCCGTCGTCCCGGGCTGTGCTGTAAATGGGCAGCTCCCGCTTGCGGGCCGCCACGTTGACGGTTTGGGGCATCACCCCCGCGTAAAACGCGCTGGTAACCAGCAGCAGCGCCAGCAGCAGCGCTGTCGTGCGGGAAAACAGGCGGATGCGCCGCCGGGGTTGGGTTTCGGGGCTCAGCCTGGGCTCAGGCCGCTTGATCATGTGCCATCCCTCCCTTTTACTATCCTACGGATATGCAAAGGGCAAAGGTGTTATGCGCCGGAAGCGGGCCGCCGTATGCCCCTATTGTATGCCGGGCCGGGCGGCGGCATGCCGAAACGGCGAAAAACAGTGCGGATTCGATAAAAGCACCCGGAATTTCGCATAAAATCCCGGGCGCTTGACGAAAACGGCGGATGTGGATAATAATAAGATGCGCTTGTTCGAAAGGAGGCAGAAGGATGCCTGCGGAAGTGTTGTATTATGTGCTGCTGTTCTTTGTGGGCGCGGTGCTGGGCTGGTGTATGGAAGTGGTCTGCAAGCTGTTTCAGTTTCACCGGTTCATCAACCGGGGATTCCTGATCGGCCCCTATTGTCCCATTTACGGGTTCGGCACGGCGCTGCTGACAGCGCTGCTCACCCGTTTTACCCAGGATCCCTTTGCCGTGTTCGGCCTGGCCATCCTGATCTGCGGCACCTTGGAATATCTGACCAGCTACCTGATGGAGACGCTGTTCCATGCCCGCTGGTGGGATTACTCCGCCAAACGCTTCAACCTGAACGGTCGCGTATGCGCCAACACGCTTATTCCCTTCGGGCTGTTGGGGCTGGGCATGATCTATTTTGTCAAGCCCTTCCTGTTTTCCCGCTTTGCCCAGCTGCCGGAAGCCTGGCTGCAGGGGCTGTGCGCCGGGCTGACTGCCCTCCTGGCGGCGGATACGCTGGTGAGCACCTTCACGCTGCTGAAAATCCGCCGGGGCGCTGCCATGGCGGAGGGGGACAGCACCGAGGCCATCACCGCCGCTGTGCGGGACAGGCTGGCCCGGCAGTCCGCCCTGGTGCGGCGCACCCTGCGGGCGTTCCCCGAAAGCAGTATTTACAATTCCCGCATTGCCCGGCAAATGCGTGAAAAGCGCCGCCGTCTGCGCCTGGAGATGAGGCAGGCCCGGGCCCGCGCCAGGGCGGATGCGGAGCGGCGGGAGGCTACCCTGCGCCAGGAAATGAAACGGCTCCGCGGATTGAAAAAATAAGGCGGTGAAAGACGAAACGCGCTGAACAGCGCCGGAATATCCGATGAAAACAAATTTCTTTGCAGCATCATCGCCCGATGCTTCTTTGCAGCTTTCTTCTTGGAAGAAAGCTCCTTTTTTAAGAAGAGAAATTTGCGCCATTGTCCCTGGGCAGCATGTCCGCCATGCCGTAAAAGCCGGCAGGCTTGCCGGAAAGCCACAGCGCGGCGCTCAAAGCACCCCGGGCAAATACGGCACGGTGCTCGGCGGTGTGGCAAAGGGTCAGCGTCTCGTCCGGGCCGTACAGGGAAACTTCGTGCATGCCGCATACGGTGCCGGCGCGCACGGAAAGAATGGGCATCTCTGGTTCCTGCATCAGACCGCGCAAAGCCAGGGCGGTGCCGCTGGGCACATCGCGCTTGCGGCTGTGGTGCCGCTCTATGCAGACGGGCGTCCATCCGGGCAGCAGGTGCCGGGTCAGCAGAAGGGCCCGCTGCATCGCGAAAATGCCCGGGCTGAAATTGGCTGCCTGGAAAACGGGACGGCGGCGGGCCGCTTCCCGCAGGGCATGCTGCTGGGCGTCGCTTAGCCCTGTGGTGCCGGTTACCAATGGCAGGGGGGAGGCCAGCAGCTGGGGCAGACAATCCGGATGCGAAAAATCGATGATGATGTCCCCGGGGGTTCCGGGCCGGAAGGGCTGAGGGATGAAGCCGTAATCGGGGGCAAGCCGCGCGGTCTCCCCGCCCATGCGGCCATCCATGCCGCAGATCAGCAGCGTTTTCATGGATTCTCCTCCGTGGGAAGCAGCGTCCGCAGGCGTTCCAGCGTTTCGGGCTGCACCGTCACCAAGGGGGAGCGCACATCTGCCCGGCAGCAGCCCTGCAGCGCCAGCGCGGCCTTCAGGGGGGCGGGGCTGGTTTCGGAAAACAGCGCCGCTGTCAAAGGCTGCATCCCCGCCTGCAGAGCGTCTGCCTCCCGGAACCTGCCGGCCTGCGCATACCGGCACAGCCGTGCCACCTTGCCGGGAAGCAGGTTGGAAAGCACGGAAATCACCCCGGCGGCGCCCAGCCGCAGGGCGGGGGCGTTGATGGCGTCGCTGCCGCAGTATACGGGCAGGCTGTGCAGCGCCAGCAGATCGGCCATCTGGTTCAGGCTGCCGCCCGCCTCCTTGATGCCGATGATGCGGGGATGCTCCGCCAGTTGGGCGGCAGTATCCGGCAGCAGGTGCATCCCTGTGCGCCCGGGCACGTTATACAGCAGGATGGGCAGCTCGCTGGCCTCCGCCACGCGGAAATAATAATCCACCAGCCCTCGCTGGGTGGTTTTATTGTAGTAGGGCGTAACCACCAGCTGCGCGTCAGCGCCCAAATGGGCTGCGGTTTGGGCCCGGGCTGCGGTGTGCCGCAGATTGTTGGTGCCGGTTCCGGCAATCACCAGCGCCTGTCCCCGGGATGCTTCCAGGACGCATTGCAGGGCCTGCGCCCATTCCGCCTCCTCCAGGGTGCTGGCTTCCCCGGTGGTGCCGCAGGCCAGCAGGGCAGGGATGCCTGCCGCGATCTGGCGCCGCACCATGCCCGCCAGGGCCGCGGTGTCCACGCCGCCCTCCCGGAAGGGAGTGGGAAGCGCCGTGCATACGCCGGTAAACAGGGGAGCGTGCATCATAAACGCCTGCCTTCTTTCATAAAACGTTCTCCGTATCAGTATGCCCCGCAATGCGGAGGAACATTTCATGCGGAAGTCCCTGCAATACGATTTATCGTATAAGAATTAAAGGCAAACGGAAGTTGGAGGGGAGGGGAACGCTTCTCTTTAGCGTCAAAAGAGAAGCAGAAAACCTCCTTTTAACGCCGTAAAAGCAGCATCATCAAACTGAAACAGAAGTGCACCCACCGCTTCCGGGCAGGCCAGCGAAGCTGGCCCTGCTGTGCGCAAAGCGCACAGGGAAAAGCCTGAAAATTGCCGAAAACAAGCTTGCTTGTTTTATTGGAAATTGGCAGGGAGGATACGCGCTTTCTTCCCGGGGAAGAAAGCTGCAAAGAAGCCAGCTGGCGAACCAGCCTGAGAGCAAAAACAAACAATTTGCGCCTGTAACTTGAATGTCGCCAAGAGAGCTTCCGGGCAAAAGAAAACCGCAGGCCAGCCGAAAAACAAACTCGTTTGTTTTTCGGTCTGTCCGGCGGTTTTTCGCTGTGCGCTTGCGCACAGCAGGGCCAGCTTCGCTGGCCTGCCCGGAAGTGGGGGGCAGCGCTCCTGTTTCGGGTGGCGTTTGCTGCTTTTACGGCGGCAAACGGGGTTTCTCTGCTTCTCTCTTTGACTCAAAGAGAGAAGAGCCTCCGTCCGTTCCTCCCTGTCCAATTTCTGTTCGCCGATTTGGCTGATAAACGTATTATTTCCTGCGCCTGAAGCGAAGCGCCCGCCGCAGGGCCAGCATCAGCTTCTGCCAAAGATTGAGCCTTTCGTGCAGCGCGGCATAGGCTTCCCGGGCGCCGCGGAGCGCGGCGGGGGCGGCGCTGTGCCGGCCATACTGCAGCGCGCTGACGGCCCGGGCAGTTTCCCGCAGGGGGATGCTTAAAGCATCCTCCGCTCGCCGGGCGTATGCCAGGGGGGTTTCTCCGGTCAGGTGCGGCAGGCGAAGGCTTTCGCCGCAATCCAGGATACCGCCCCACAGCACCCGCAGGGCGCTGTCGCTGTCCGGCGCGTGCGCGGCGCGGTACAGCGGTTCGGTCACCCGGATGCGGGCGGCCAGCAGCAGCAACAGCAGTGCCAGCAGCAGCCACAGCCAGGGCAGCTTGCTTTCCGGGGGATTCCCGGGCGGCTCGGGCGGCGTGCCGCCGGGGTCGGAGGGCGGCTGCTGCGGCGGGGTGGGGGTGGGGGTCGGCGCGTCCTGGGGCGGCTCCTGGGAGGGCGCCGGGCTGGGGGAGGGCGTGGGCTCCTCCTGGGGCGGCACAGGGGTGGGGGTCTGGCCCATGGGCGGCGGCGCGCCGCCGCCGCTGTTATCCTGATCGCCCTGGCCGGGGGTGGCGTCAAAGGTAACCCAGCCCAGCCCCTTCAGGTAAATCTCCGTCCAGGCATGGGCATTGGTGCCGCGCACGGCGGATACACCGCCAGGCTGGGGGCGCACCACATAGCCCTCCACATAGCGGGCGGGCAGCCCGGCCATGCGGCTAAGCACCGTCATGGCAGAGGCAAAATAGGTGCAGTAGCCCTCTTTTTCCGCCAGCAGGAACCACGCCACAAAGTCCACATCCCGGGGCGGATCCTGCACGTTCAGGGTGTAGCCGTATTGGCTGCGCAAATAGTCCCGCAGGGCGGTGGCCTTCTGCCAGTCAGTGGCGCAGTTTGCGGTAACGGCAGCGGCAATATCGTATATTTCCTGCTGAATATGGCCGGGCAGCACGGTATACAGCTGCTCCGCCTCGGCATAGGCGGGGTCCTCCGCCTCGGCGGCGCGCTGGGCCAGGGCAGCCATGCCGCTGTCGGTGGCCTTCATGGGAAGGAAAGAAAAGGAATAGCTGTCGCCGCTTTCCAGATTGCGGGTGATAAAGATCTCGCTGCTCCGGTTGAAATAGGGCGTCATGTGCGGGCCCACGGAGAGGCTGCGCAGCCGCTGGGGCACAAAGAGGGTGCTGGCGCCGGCAGAGGCGAAATGCACCGTGGCCTGGCGCTCGGCCAAGACGGTGTCCAGCGGGTAATCGGTTTGGAACAGGGCGTCCCGCAGGGCGCGCTGGGTGGGGGAATTCCAGTAATACCGGCGGGCGCTGACGCTGTCATACCAGGCGGCGCCGGTGTAGGCGTCCAGAATGGCGCCCCGCAGGTACAGGGTTTCGTCGGTTTCTACCTGCATCACCAGGCGCTCGTCGGGGTCGGGCCTGCCGCCCAGCCGCCGTTCGCCCTGGGGCATCCAGCCGTCCGCGGCCAGGGTGTAGCGGGCGCGCTCCTGCTGGAAGAAAAACCGGTCGTTGATCATCTCCCGCAGCTGCTCCGCCGCGTTGGCCAGGGGCGCGGATTTCACCCCATCCGCCGGGGCGGCCAGCCAGGCGATGGCCAGCAGCAGGGCGGCCAGCGGAATCAGCGCCGGGGAGGTTCTCGCCGGGGCAGCGTTGGGAGCGGCTTCCGCGTTGCTGTGGGTGAGGGCGTAAATCAGCAGCAGGGCGGGCAGCGCGGGCAGCATATACAGGCTTTCATGGCGCAGCCCCATCATCCACTGGGCGCCCAGCGTGCCGGAAACCACGGTGAGGGGCAGGGCCACGTCCAGATCAGGGCTGGACAGGGCATAGCAGAACAGCGACAGCAGCAGGGCCAGCTGAACGCAAAGCAAATCACCGTGCATCAGCAAATCCAGGGATACGCCCCGGGCCAGCAGCGAAAGGGCGCGGGCCAGCGTGACCGCGTCCTGCAGCAGCCCGCGGCCGGAGGCCAGCAGCGCGCCCTGCAGGGCCAGCGCCGCCAGCAGCACGGCGGGCAAAACCCACCGGCGCAGGTTCAGCAGGCTGCAGCCCAGGCAAACAGCGGCGCACAGCAGGATATAGCGGCTCAGCAGGAAGGGCAGGCCGATGCCGCACAGCAGCGGCATGCCCAGCCCCAGGGCCAGCAGCCAGGCAATCAGCGCCCGCAGCAGGGCCCGGGGAAGGTTTTCAAGCAGGCGTGACATAGCATACCTCCACCAGATTCTGCTGCAGCTGGGCAATGTAGGGACGGTCCTGGGGCGCATCCGGGGCGGCGGTGATATAGTACAGCCGGGCGGAGGGCCCCATGCGGCGGATGTGCTTGATGCCCTCGGCAATGCCCGCGTCCAGATGGGCGGTGATGATCACCGTGGCGCCGGTGCGGCGCATGCGGCGCAGCTCCATATTCAGCACCCGGGAAAACGCCTCTCCCCCGGTAAAGGGCTGGCGGGCCAGCATCTCGGCCAGCTGGGGCGTGTTTCCGCCGGTGGGATCGCTCAGGAATTCGCCGGCCTGCACCCCGTAAAGGGGAACGCGCACCGGCGTGCTGCCCCTGGCCTGCATCTCCGCCACGGACAGGGCGGTTTCGCACAGGGCATCCCGCAGGGCGGCCGCCGCCTCCGGGGCGGCGCCGTCGGCAGGCGCGGTGCAATCCAGCAAAATCAGGGTATCCGGGGGTGCGGGGGTTTCAAACTTGCGCACAACCAGCTCCCGCTTGCGGACGGACAGCTTCCAGTGTACGCGCTTGAGGGCGTCGCCCTGCCGATAGGAGCGGGTATCCTCCGGGCTGGAGAGATCTTCCGTGGTGCGGTTCTGCAACGTGCGGCCCTCCTCCCCCTGCAAAAAGCGCAGCGGGGTTACCTCGAAGCTGCGGGGCAGCACCAGCAGGGTTTGCAGGGCGCTGTCGGTGGGCAGCCGCAGGCGGAAAAGCCCCAGGGCGTCCGTGCAGTAAGCCTCGGCAATGCCCGCCGGCAGCTCTCCGATGTGGCGGGCGGGGATATCCAGCGTCAGCCGGGCGGCGCGCCGGCGGAAGGACAGGGCGCAGGTTTGCCGCAGCTCCCCCAGGCAGAGGACGATCTCCAGCGGGGAAATGGGCAGCGCCAGCCGCTGCCGGGCCTGAATATGCAAATGCGCCAGCTCTCCCCGGGGCGTTTGCTCGGGGGTCAGCTGGCAGGAAAGCACCAGGGTGCGCCGGGTGAAAACCACGCAAAACAGGGAAAAAACCAGGGCGAGCACGGCGAAAATGGCGGAAAGATAAAACATCCGTCCGCCAAGGGATAAGCCGCTGTACAGCGCGCCTGCCGCAATCAGCAGCAGCGCCCGGCCGCGGGCTGTCATGCCCGGCTCCCGGGCACGGGCACGCTGCCCAGCAGGACGCGCAGCAGGTTGGGGGCCGATTGCCCTTTCATGCGGGCCTCGGGGGCCAGCACCAGCCGGTGGGAAAGCACGGGCAGGGCCATGCGCTGCACATCATCGGGCAGCACGTAATCCCGGGCGTTCAGCACAGCGCAGGCTTGGGCGGCGCGCAGCAGGGCGATGGCGCCCCGGGGAGACACGCCCAGCGCCAGCTGGGGATGGTTTCGGGTCACGGCGGCGATGGAGGCCACATAGGAGCGCACATCGGGGCTGCAGTAAACCGTGCCCACCTGTTCCTGCATGGCAATTACGTCCTGGGCGCTGCAGATGGGCTGCAGCGCAGCCAGGGGCGAGGTCTGCCCGCTGTAGCGCTCCAGCACGTCCATTTCCTCTTCCATGGTGGGATAGCCGATGGTGATGCGCAGGAAAAACCGGTCCATCTGCGCTTCGGGCAAGGGATAAGTGCCCACAAAGTCCACCGGGTTCTGGGTGGCCAGCACCATGAAGGGCCGGGGCAGGGGATGGGTGATGCCGTCCACCGTCACTTGCCCCTCCTCCATCACCTCCAGCAGGCTGCTTTGAGTGCGGGGAGAGGTGCGGTTGATTTCGTCCGCCAGCACGATCTGGCTCATGACGGCGCCGGGCTTGAATTCCATCTGCCCGGTGGTCAGGCTGGGCATGGTAAAGCCCGTGATGTCGCTGGGCATCACGTCGGGCGTAAACTGAATGCGCTTGAAGGAGCAGGAAAGGGATTTTGCCAGGGCGGCCACCAGCGTGGTTTTGCCCACGCCGGGCACATCCTCAATGAGCACGTGCCCCTTGCACAAAAGGGCAATCAGCGCCAGCTCAATGGCGTCATCCTTGCCGACGATGACCCGGCGGATGTTCTGCTGCAACGCATAAACGATTGAACGAACCTGTTCCTGCTGCATGGAAAGCTCCTTTGAATCAACAATTTTACAGCTTTCAGTATACCGTAAAATGCCGAATTTTGCAATATTTCCGTAAGAAACGCGAAACATTTACAAACCGTTCACAGCTTCAGTATACCCGGAAGCGCCGGGTTTATCGGGAGGACGGTACGGGAAGAAAGCGGGAATATACAGTGGGTTGATTCCCGCGCAAATAAATTTGACGAGGAAGGAAACGCTTCTCTTTTGCGTCAAAAGAGAAGCAGAAAACCTCCTTTTGCCGCCGTAAAAGCAGCAAATGCAAACCGAAAAGGAAGTGCTGTCCCCCGCTTCCGGGCAGGCCAGCAAAGCTGGCCTGCTGTGCGCGTACGCTTTCCTCAGTCCAACTTCTGTTTGTGAATTCAGTTGTTTATACTAAAACTAATTCGCAAGCGCCTGGCGAAGCCATTATTATCCGAAAACAAAGAAAAAAATGAAGATTGTGTTGAAGAAGTGTAATAGTTAATAAATTTGAAACTTTTTAGAAACGAAATACTAACAAAAATTGTGTATGCTATTTATTGGGTGAATGCTACCTCATGTTGCGCCTTTTACCCGCTAATCTACAAGGTATTGTATTTTGGCATTCCTTTATAAACTGTAAAATTGCGAACCGGAAACACCCCGACGAAATTTCTTGTTTTTTTCTTGAGCGGGACGCCTGGATACTTGAAAGGAACACCGTATGATCAAACATTCGGAAAAAAATCGTATAAGTATAATGATTGCTTTTTTCATGTTGCTGGCCCATGTGCTCTGCCTGTCTCTTGTCTCCTCGCATGGCGTGGCTCTGACAACGGAGGAGAATGACGGCGATGCCGTGCTGATCTTGGAGAGCAACCCGGAGCCCATGTCCAATCCAGAGGCAGATCTGGAGAATTTGTACGATGAGGCATACATGCTTGACTCCCCAAAGCTGGCAGGGCAGCGCAATGGATCTCTTTCCACCACGGCCCTCGAGATGGAGATGGGCACCCAGGCGGAGACCGCCGCGGTCACGGTCGGCGGCTTTTCTCTCTATACCGTAGAATTCACTTACGGCGAGAAGGAATACGTTCTCCAAGGCGGCGCCGAAATCAGGCTTTCTGAGCTGTTGTCGGGGCTTGGCCTTGAAGGGGAAGTGGAATCTTGGGAGATATCTAATCGGAAGCTGTTCGATATTTTTTGGGGCGGGCATTCCGGCATCGTGTACGAATGCTCGGAGTTTGGGTCGATCCCCACCAACGAAGGCACAATCCCCTGGCTGCTGTCCTTGCAGGCTTTTCATACCACGGAATGGCTGAAGGTGGTCATCGGCGAAATCGAATACAAAATCGTGGTAACGGACGATGACACATCGAATACCGTTCCCTCCAACTATACCAGTACAGTGTCTACCTACTTACATGGTACGGGCGCAATAACCAATGATAGTTACTATAACAATGCTGAAAAACCGGCAAATGTAAGGCAATCGCTAAGCGACACATCGTGTACCGATTTTGCCGCGGGCCTACCCCTGTCCACGATCTTTATTGATTCCTCCAAGGTCGGCGGAAATGGGGCCGGTCAAACCGGCATCGAAGGTAAATATACCCTTTTGTCGAAAGATACGGCGATTAGAGCCGGTCTTGTACGAAATGGGAATCAGGTCAGCTACGATACGAGCAAAGCGGGCGCATTAGCAGCCCAATCCGGCGAGTTGTTGGAATTAAATGGGCCTTTATTTTCGTTCGTTTTTGAGGACGCGGCGATCCTCCAGGACGGCAGCACAGCGGATTTGAAAATCACCTATTCCAATGCCAAGATCGTGGTTGACCAGCGACTGGGTGTGGCAAACTCAACTTATCAAGGCCAAATACGGCTGGCTACTGGCGCCAGCTTCTCCTACGGCGGTACGGATAGTCGAGATCTAAGTAGAGTTACTTCCGCGTTTACTCAAAATCAGATAGACGCCATGCAGAGAGCAGTGAACGAAACAGTAGATGATTATGGAGCTTCCTTCTCTAGCAGCAGCATCAAGAATCCGATGACAGGACATACGATGGACGCCAATTATCAAATTGTGGATAAATTAGGAAACCCAATCAACGGCACCTTCATTTTTGCCATGGCAGGTATCAACCTCGACAGAGATCCATATACAGGTGGCAGCAACAACTATGGGAAGCCCTTGTGGTATATAAACGATTTGGATTGGGGGCCGGACTATCATTTCTTTTCCGAAGCTGTCAGCATCAATGGCGGCATGCTCTCCGATTATATATACGTCAGGCCAAATTCGTCCATACAAGAGCAAAACGGTAAACCAAACACCGCTTATTATTTCCCGCAGGTGATCAAAGATGCAAATGGAAATGTAAAGTTTATCGGTAACGCTCATAATTCTTCGAGCCCAAATTCGGGCAATGATGAAACATATTCATCCGGCTTCGTCCTCATAGGAGATGCCAGCACTGGCTTGAAGATTACGGCGACAGGACATGGAGGGACAGGTGGTGCCGGAATGAACACCCAGCTGTTCAGTGCCAAGCAGATCTGGTATCGCTATACCTCCAGCACTGGTCCTAACGGGAATATCCAGACCACCTCGGAGGGCAACCACGGTGGCAACTTGAGCGACACCAGCGACAAAGGGGTGAAAAGCCTGATTTTAAACCCCAACACCTACGTGGTGCCGGAAGGCAAAACGGTCACCTATACCATGACGCCGAACGATCATTATCAAATCGCCAAGCTGGAGGTCAAAAACCGCAACGGCGCAATGCAGGAGATCAACTATAACGGTAAGCCCCTTTCTACGATGAACGAGGGAGATATTGTCGAGTTTCTTGACGCGGCCGGCCAGCGCTGTACGCTGACCGCTTTGGCCGATCACAAATTCAAATTGGTTATGCCCTATGCAAAGAACAATGAAGCGGTTCATGTGGAGTGGGAGCGCCAAACGGGAGAAGTGATCGTCAGAAAAGAGACGGTTGACGACAAACCCGGCAACTTCAGCTTCAGGATCAAGGCACAAAAAAATGAGAATATAACCATCTACAATCCTGTCGAATTGGGCTCCATTTGGTTAGATTCGGAAACCAATGAATATCGGTGTGCTTTCGAGGACGCATGGAGCAGCGACTACGCTAATGCTTACTTAGCCGATCTGGTTTCCCAAATCACCCTGATGGAGAGAGTCGAGATCTCCGGCGGCAACTATCTTTGGAAGACGGATAAGAAGCTGTCGGATCTGGGAATTTCCAATGTGAACGTAGCGGACGATGATTTATTCATTGATTTCCTAAACGCCCCCTCCGCGGCTATCGGCGATACTTTGAGGAAAGCGCTGGAAGAAGGTTTCGGGAGTAACCCTGTTCCTGAAAGAATCTATTTCTGGTGTCCACATACCCATGTAGAGAATGTAACAACATACTGGGATTTTGAAAATGAGAAGGGGCAGGAAACAATGCCTGTTCCCGAATGGTATGAATTTACTTTGTTAAATAAACAAGAGAAAAACTTTCTATCGAGCAAAAATACTGGTACGAAGTCTATGAGCAAACGGCGGCCGGCTGGGAGCTGCTGAGCATTGACGGCGCTGCCGGCGCAAGCCGTGCCGCTGGCTTTCTGTCGGAGCAAACGGGCACGACGCCTGAACACTTTTTCCTCAACCGAAAGCTGCCCTCTCTAATCGTAGAAAAAACAACGGGAAAAAAAGCCCCGGGCATATTTACCTATACGGTAAAGTTCACAGCGAAAGCGGTCGAAGCGCAAACCTGCACAGTAACCGGAACCGCCACGGTAGAAGACGGCGTAACATACTATTCCTTCGAGAATATCGGCGAGACCTTTGCCGTGGACGGCGTCATCATACCCGCAGGAACCTTCACTTACGGAATGAGCACGTACCTGGACACCAAATGCGATGAGCTGCTGGCACTGTTTTCTGGATCGTCTGATGAAACAAAAAAGATCAAGCTGGGAACGGAAGACGGCACGGTGAGTACGGATGCGGTCTCATCCCTCCAAAGCTGGGCGGCTGCCCAGAGCGAGGACGGAACGTACACGGTCACGTATACCTTCGCTTCTCCTGCCAGGGGCGCTCAGCCCTATGAGCTGCCTACGGTACCTGCCAATGCGGCCTACGACAGCATAAACCAGCAGTACACCTTCACAGTGGCCAGTGGAACACGCAATATCTTCCCTTATCTGCCAGTTGGCGTTTCTTATGAGGTCATTGAAGCGCCCTCTCCCAACTGGGAACTGGTAAGCACCAACAATGCTTCCGGAACCCTGGAGAATTCGGACAATGTCACAGTTAACTTCACCAACCAACGTTTCCTTGACTTGACAGTGGCGAAGACAGTCGCCGGCAATCTGGGTTCCCGCGACAAGTTCTTCAAAATTACGGTGGCTATCGCGAATGTGCCGTCCTTCACAATTCTGACCTTGGACATCAACTCGGATGCCCAGAGCCTTGGCGGGGCTGTAAAAGCCCCCATCAGAACCGATGCCACTATGTACAGTGAGGGTCTTATGGGCCCGGAAAACTCCCGTGACGACGTACCCGGGGAATATTACAAGGATTCGCTTGATGCCTCCTACACTTGGCGATATGGCATGTATACCTACGAATATGATGGTGTCGAATATACCGTGTTCGATATGGAGGGTAATCCTGTCGGCACTGTCGCCGCCCCTCCCGACGACGCGGTCCGGGGCATGCCTGGCCAGCAAATCCAGTGTGACTTCTACGGCGAAGCCATTGTCACTCTCTACCTACAACATGGCAACAGCTTCACGCTTAAAGGAATCCCCTACGGCGCAAGCTATACCGTGACAGAGGCCCCAGAGGACTACCTGCCCATCCTGGAATTTTCAAGGGACAGTGACGTCAAAACCGGTGAGGAGACCGACAGCGAAGCTCTCATGCCCGTTGGCATCGGCGTGACCAGCGTGATGGACAGCTACTTCACGGCGGATACGGCCTTGACCTTCACCAATACTTTGGACAACCCGGTGCCCACAGGCATTGTGGATTCTGCTGCCCCTGCGCTGGCAGGGATGTGGGCAGCATTGGCTCTGTTTATCCTGCTTCATTTGGGAAGGAGGCAAAAGCAAAATGAATGATTCCTTCCTTCCGGATGCTTTTCGATGCCAGGTCCTGGGCAGCCACCTGCCCGGTCAGGCAAAAAGAATTTGCAGGGAAAGGCGGTGCATTTACACAGACAATGTGGCCCTCTGATTTTCTGAACACGGAGTTCAACCCCATCCTTTTGAGCGCTTATCACACTAATGAAAGGAACAAATGTATGAAGACCATCAAAAAACTGGCCTCCCTGGCGCTGACGGCAGCGATGCTGCTGTCCGTGCTGATGTCCTCCGCGATGGCATCGCCGGTGGATACCATCAAGTATCCCGTGCTGTATGCCACGCAGCGGCTGGAGATCAGCGAAACCCTGAAGCTGGAGCGGGATGACACTGCCATCCCCTCCGTCGTATACGCATTTGAGGTCACCTCGGACGCTGTCAAAATGGAGGGCGAAGGGCAGAACGGCGCTTACGGAAAACCCGCTTTTCTGAACGCCGCTGTCAGCTTCGGCCCGGGTGACCCCTTCCTGCCTGTGGGCAACGGCGACTACAGCCGCCAGTATACCAAGACGGTTACGCTGGACTTTTCCGGCGTTACCTTCACTGAGCCTGGTATCTATCGCTGGACCATCACCAAAACCATGACGGATAATACCACCGGCGATGCGACCAGCGGCCGTCCCAGCAACAACAAGCGCCTCACTTACGTTTTCGTTACTGTGGTGGATGACCCCCAGGATGACGGCAGCCTGAAGCTGAAGGACGTAGGCTATATCTATACCACCACCTCCGGCATTCCGGCCAACCGCAACTTTGTGCTGGATGGGGACTATGCCAAACCCGCGGTGGGCATGAATAAAATCGACAGCATTGAGGATATGTATCCCGCCCGGTACCGCAACCTCACCTTCGGCAAAAAAGTTACCGGCAACCATGGTTCCAAGGATAAGTATTTCAAGTTCACCCTGAAAATCAGCGGTCTGGAAGCCGGCATGACCTACCCGGTCAGTGGCCAGGATCGCAACATTGTCGATACCGACGCTTCTGCCTACGCCGCTGCAGAGATGATGCTGGCCAACAATCGGGACAATGTGATGGCGGACGAAAACGGCGACGTGAAGCAAACCTTCTATCTGCAGCACGGCGATTATATCACCGTCAGCGGCCTGCCCGTGGGCGCCAACTACACCGTGAGTGAGGAACTGGAGCCGGGCTACAAGCAAACCGCAGGAACGGATGATGTGGTCAAGGACACCTTAAAGGGCTTCAGCACCCAGGCCCTTGCGGATCGCATCGCAGAACTCGGAGACGAAAACGACAGCGAAACCGCCAATACGCTGATCGGGAAGAAGAAAGCAGAGCTGAAGGCGGTAACAGACCGGATTGCTGCGCTGGGCGAAGAGACCGATGATGCCTCCAAGTCCACGGATATCGGCAAAAAGCAAAAGGAGATCGACGACCAGCAAGCCCTGATTGTAAGCAACTATTCCTCCGCGGAGGAGGCGGCGAAGCGAGCGGCCATCAATGCGCAGGATGCTGCCATCCAAGCTATTCATATCGATGCCATTGATAATGAAATCGATACCGTAGAAGCCGCAATCGCCGCCAAGAAGGCTGCAATCAAAACCATGATTCAAAATGTGCATGGCGATACGGATGGCACAGAATACAAAAACTATAAGAACGCCTTGGATGCTTACGAAGCTGCCCTGGACTCCCTTTATGCTGCGCAGAATGCCGTCGCAGCCGCGCAGCAGGGCGTATATAACGGGCAGAGTAACGTGGCGGAAGCGCAGAGCGAATATGACAGAGCCGTTGCCGACCTGGCTGAAGCCGACAGCGCGCTAGCCACTGCCACCGCCGCAGAAGCCGCTGCCCGGATCGTGCTGACAGAGGCAGAGGACGCCAAGAATAATGCGGAATCAGCCAAAACCAATGCCCAGAACGAAAGGAATGCCGCGTGGAACGCTTATGTCGCTGCCCAGGGCGCCGATCAGACCGCCCCTGATTATGAAGCCAACCTGGCCGCCGCGCAAGCCGCTCTGAATGAAAAGGAAGCAGCGTTGGCGGCTGCCGAGGCGGCTCTAGCCACTGCGGAAGCCCGTTACAATGAAGCGTATACCAGCCACGCCAGCGCGGAAACTGCTAAGGTGAAGGCACAAAGCGCCCGAGACAATGCACAGACGGATAAGGATACTGCAGAAGCCAACTTGAATGACAAGAAGGCTGCCTTGGGCGCAGATGACTCCCAAGGGCTGCGGAAGAATCTGGCCGACGCGCTGGAGGCGCTGGGTGACAATACCAAGGGCGCTGTCAAGGCTGCGAACGACGCGAAAGCCGCCCTGCAGAACGCGGAAGCCGCCCTGGCCGACGGTGATACACGCATTCAGGCGGAGTTGGATGAGTTGGACGTGCTGTATGATGACGGCGACGCAACCACCACCGATAGCCTGAAAGACAAGAACGACGCCAAACTTGCCGCTCTCCAAGATCTGGCCATGAAGCAGCGCCTGAAGAATGAGGCCGAGACAGCCCTTGGAAAGTTCCTGACCGAGAAGAAAGCGGCAGAAGCTAAGAAGGACCAGCTGACGGCTGAAAAGCAGCAGCTGATTGACGAGCTGAGGCAGCAGAAGCGCTTCAAGGATCAGCTGGCCAAGGATCTGGAAACCCTGATAGCGGAGCTGAAGAACCTGAAAGAAGAGAAAGATCTGATAGATGGCAATGGCACCGATCCCAAGACTTTCTCCGATCCCACCAGCGGCACCATCAAGCAGGCTAGCATCTATACCGGCTATACCAACACCCACGATACCATCGTTCCCACCGGTATCCTGCTGCAAATTGGCGCGCCCATCGTGGGCATCGTGGTGTCCATGGGACTCTTCCTGGTGATTCTCATCAGCAAAAGAAAAAAGCAAAACGCCGCATAAACACTTCAAATATGCATTCTCGCAAGCGGGGAGAAAGGAAGGATTTCCTTTCTCCCCGCTTCAGCAGATTTCTATACAATTCAAAGGATAGAATTTGGCGGGGAAAGCATACGCGCTTTCTGAAGAAAGCTGCGCAAAGACTTTGGGCCGGCAAAGCCGCTTCAATTTGTGGTTGCTGCTTTTTACGGCGGCAAACGTTTTTTTTGCTGCTCTATTTAACGCAAAGAGAGAAGAACCCTCGTTCGTCTTCTCCTTTCGTCCAACTTCTGCTTGTGAATTCAACTGTTTATAAAGAAGAAATCTTTTTAAGAAGATTTCAGTACCAGCTTCGCCACAAAGAACCCCTCATACTCCGCAGTGGGGCAAACGCACAGCGCCCCGGGCAGGGAACAGGGCAGCAGGGGCAGGGCCTCCATGCCGGGAAACTGAATGGGCATCACCGACGCGCCCGACCCTTTCAGCGCTGCGCGCACCACGCTTTCATTCTCTGTTTCCAGAATGGAGCAGGTGGAATACACCATAGTACAGCCCGGTTTCAGCAGGGACAGGGCCTTTTTCAGCATTTGCAGCTGGGTGACGGCGGAGGCGCGCACCAGCTTTTCGGAAAAGGCGCGGCAGGTGGCGGGCTCACCGGCCAGCAGGGTGCCGCTGCCGCTGCAGGGGGCATCCAGCAAAATCTGATCAAACCGAAAAAAATCCTCCAGCCGCCGGGCGTCGCACACCATGGTATTCACCCGGCGCACGCCCTGGCGGCGCAGGTTGTACTGCAGCTTTTCCGCCCGGACCCGATGCAGCTCGCAGGCGGTGATGTTGGCCTTGTCCCCTGTCATGGCGGCCATCTGCGCCGTCTTTCCGCCGGGCGCGGCGGCCATATCCAGAATATCCATGCCCGGCTGCGGCGCCAGCGCGATGGGCGGCAGCATGGAGGACAGGCTTTGCAGGTACACCGCGCCCTCCTCATAAGCAGGCAGCCTCCATACGTCGCTTTCCGAGGCCTGGGGCAGCAAAAAAGCGTCCGGGCTCCAGGGCAGGCGCTGATAAGCGATGCCCGCCTCTGCCAGCATGGCCGCGACGGCTTCCGGTGTTGTTTTCAGCCGGTTGACGCGCAGGCTGACGCAGCGCCTTTGCTGCATGCCGCTGACGATGCGGTCAGCCTCCCCGCCGTATTGAGCGCGGATGGAGGAAAGAAAAAATGCGGGAAGCTCCATAAATGGCAAACTCCTTTTTTATGCGAATACATGCTGCTCGATGAACAGGGCAATGCCATCCTCCATGTTGGTGGCCGTCACAGCGTCCGCCGCCCGGCAAAGCGCCTCCCCGGCATTGCCCATGGCCACGCCGCAGCCCACGGTGGTGAGCATTTCCATATCGTTGCCGCCGTCGCCGAAGGCGGCCGTGCGCTGCAGATCGATCTCCAGCCGGCTGCACAGCCAACGGATGGCCGCGCCCTTGCTGCATCCCCGGGGAACAACCTCCAGCGCCCCCCGGCCGATGGAGGAGGTGATCTCATACAGCCCCAGGGGCTCCAGCTCCTGCTGGATGCGCGCCACATCTTCGGGATCGCAGGAAACCAGGTTGATCTTTTCCAGCCCCTGGGCGCCAGCGCGCAGGTATTCCGCCAGGCTGGCGATGGGCGGCAGGGTGGCCCGCCAGAAATACCGCTGGTGCCAGGGCGGCAGCGGGCGGGTGGCCGTCATGGCGTGGGCCTTTTCCGTCAGCAGGATTTCCCCGTTGACAAACAGCTCAAAAAAATCCACATGCTGATCAATGATGCGGCAGGCCATCATGGCCTCCTCCGGGCTGAAGGCGTGGTGATACAGCTGGGTGCCCGCCTTCAGATCATACACGGCGGCGCCGTTGCTGGTAACGGCATAATCAAAGGGCAGCTTCCCGACCTGCTCCGAAATCAGCCCCAGGCATCGCCCCGTGGCGATGGACAGCCGGACGCCCGCCCGGGAGGCCTCCTCCAGCGCCCGGATTGTGCGCGGGGAAACCGTGGCGTGATCATCCAGCAGCAGCGTGCCGTCCAGGTCGAAAAACAGCAGATCAAACGCGGCCATACCATCCATCCTTTTCCTGGATAATTTTCATTTGTTTTACTATAATACTGGATGGCCGCGCCTGTCAAGAACGCCGCGCCGCCTTGCGCCCTGTCTGGGTTTTTGTTATACTGGGTGAAGCACAAAAGGGAAAGGAAGGGCCATGTATGAGCCGTTTGCAGGAGATTGTTCAGCGTTTTCCCATCCGGAAAAGCCGGGAGCAGAAGGATGCCTTTTTGCGTTATGCCGTGTCCGCGGCCAAGGCCATGGGCTTCACTGCCCGGGTGGAGGAAAACGGGCGGGACGGAAAGCACCGCAACTTTGTGGCGGGAGCGCCCGATAGCGCCCCGGTGATCTTCACCGCCCATTACGACACCCCTGCCAATATGCTGCTGCCCAACCTGATCATTCCCCGCAACCTGCCGCTGTTCTTTGCGTATCAGCTGCTGGTGGTGGGGATGCTGGCAGCGCTGTGCCTGGGGGCGGCCTTCCTGGCCTATCTTCTTTTCCGGCAGCAAAGCGCCGCTGCCATCACCTTCCTGCTGCTCTATTACGGCCTGCTGTTTTTGATGATGCAGGGGCCGGCCAACAAAAACAACGTGAACGACAACACCTCCGGCGTGGCGTCCGTGCTGCGTCTGATGGAACTGCTGCCGGAGGAGGCGCGGGGGCAGGCCGCCTTCGTGCTGTTTGACAACGAGGAAAAGGGCAGGCTGGGCAGCAAGGCCTTTGCCGTACAGCATCCGCAGGTGAAAAAGAATACCCTGGTCATCAACATGGACTGCGTGGGCGTGGGCGAGCACCTGCTGATCATTGCCAAAAACTATGCCCGTGCCCTGGGCGACCCCGCCCTGCTGCAGCAGGTATTCTCCCCGGACGGGTGCGTCACGCCGCATTTCTTCCCCAGCTCCGGCATCACCATGAACTCCGACCACAAATCCTTTCGCCGGGGCGTGGGCATAGTCGCCTGCAAACGCAGAAAATGGGTGGGCTATTATACGCCCTGCATCCATACCCGCCGGGATACCCGGGCCAGCGACGGGAATATTGAATATTTGGCGCAAAACCTGGCAAAGTTTGTAAAATCCCTGGCGGAAGTTTGATTTTTCCGCCCTGTTGCGCTACAATGAAGGCATGAAACGGAGGTGAGCGCATGCGAAAAGGACTGATTCTGCTGATGCTGCTGTGCTGCATCGCACTGCCCGCTGCAGGCGAAGAAACGGCGGATTTTGCCGCCCAATGGTATGAGGAGCAGGCCGCCCTGCTGATTCCCGCCGGCGTGGAGGCGGCGCGGCAGGAGCAAACGTATGCGCTGACCCTGCCGGACGGCAGCCAGGCGCTGAGCCTGTGCCTGACTGTGGAAGGGGATATACGCTTCGGCCGGTATGCCCAGATCACCCGCACGGCGCTGCTGGCGGCGGATACGGGCGAGGCGCTGGGGCTGGAGGCTGTGTTCTCCGATGTGGAGGCGCTGCAGGCCGCCTTGGACGCGTATGTGGAAGAAAACCTGCTGGACAATTTGAACACTTACCTGGACGTCAACGATCTGCTGCCCGTGCCTCTGGATGCCGTGTGCTTCGGGCCGGAGGGGGTTGCCTTTCACTATCCCGCTGAACGGTTTATGTTTTTCAGCGGCCACAGCGGCGCCCTTCACCTGAAATGGTACGAATTGGAAGGCCTGCTGGCCCTTTCCATTCCCGATACGGAGGAAATGGCGGCCGCCCGGGAAGGGCGGATGGGGCCGGTATCTCTGGGAGACAGCATGGCTGACCTGCTGGAGCGGTTTGGCAGCCTGACCGATCCCGACCTGGTTACAGGCGGGGAGCTGTATGAGTTTGAATCGCCTCTCCTGCGCGGATTGCAGGCCGTGGCGGACGAAACGGGCGCCGTTATTGCCCTGCGCAGCGCGCGGTTTGACCTGGACGGGCTTCAGCCCGGCGCCAGCCGGGAGGAGGCCGAAAGCCTGCTGGGCGCTCCGGCATCGGCAACGGCCCTGGACGGCGGCGCGGCGCAATACCTGCGGGTGCGTCCCGGCACGGTGGCCGCATATACCCAGGAGCATTGCCTGCTCAAATTGTATTATGACGAAAGCGGCACGCTGTATCTGGCGGAAACCGCGGTACGATAAGGAGCTATGATTGCATGGCGCAAACTAAAAAGGCGCAGATAAAAACGACGGACCGCGGCGGGATGGCGCGGCTGATTTTGGGCTGCCTGCTCATTGCCGTGGGCATGGGATGGAGCTTCGGCCTGATGCTGGATACGGTATCCGCCTGGCAGGTGCTTCGTCTTTTCCGGGATACGGCCAACGGCCTGGGCGGCACGCTGTGCATTTTGCTGCCCGTGTTTGCGCTGTGGGGCGGCGCGCTGCTGTACGCCTCCGCCCGGCGCAGGGTATCCCCCCGTATCTATCTGTCCGCGCTTGGCATGTATATATGCCTGCTGGCCATTTTGACCCTGGTCACTTACGTGGGCGGCCGGGATACCTCCCTGATGGATTACATCGGCAACAACAACAAAACCGTGCTGGGGCTGATCAACAACACCTCCTACGGCGCCTACCTGAAGGGGGCCTATAACCTGCGCGGCTTCAACAGCGGGCGGCTGGCCGGCGGCGGACTGCTGGGCATGGCGGTGGCCTATCCGGTTTACGGCGTGTTTCAGGCTGCCGGCGGCGTGACGCTGCTGATTCTGATGATGCTGGTCTGTCTGCTGGTGATGCTGCGCATCAACCCGGCTGATCTGATCAGCATGCTGGGCAGCCGCGGCTATCAGCGCGGGCAGGAGCAGGAAGAAATCCAAGCCCCGGACATTCAATCCGGCTGGCAGCAACCCCCCATGCAGACGCCTCAGCAGCAATTTCCCATGGAGCCGCTGATTCCGCCCCAGGCTGTCAATTACACCAGTACCAGCGTGCAGAGCGATACTGAGCCCAGCTATCTGGTGCCGGAAACCGATATCAGCAACACGCCGCCGATGGACGCGGTCACCCAGGGCTTTGTGCCGGTGCAGAGCGGCGAGCTTTACGAGGAGCATATCCCCGTGATGGAGGCGGAGGAGGCGCCGGCGCCCGCGCCTGCGGGCCATCGGCAGCGGGCAGAGACTGCCGCTGTTCCCCGGCAGCCGGATGCGGCCCAGGCCGCCTGGCAGCAGCCTGCCGCGGCGCAAACCGCCTGGCAGCAGCCTGTCCGGCCCCGGGCGGAAGAACCCGCTGTTCAGCGCCCGGCGGAGCGTCCGGTCCTCGAAAAGCAAAAGCCGGCCCCCCAGCCGGGAACTCGCCCCGCGGCGGTTCAGCCGGCTGTCAAGCCCGCTGTTTCCCAGCCCGCTCCGGCCGTCCAGGACGATCTGCCCTGGTACAAGGATAACGAGAAAATCCCGCCCATTGCCGCGGAAGCAGCCCCGGCCCGGCCCCAGGCGGAAGCGCCTGCCGGCCGTCCTGTCCGGGTGACCGGCGGCGGGCATACCAGCGGCGAGGTGAAGCAGGTTTATACAGACCCTGCCGTGCCGCTGACGGGGGAACGCGTTTCCATCACAGGCCAGAACAATGACCGGCCCAAAATCGACCCCTTCGAAGTCAAGCATACTGCCGAGGCCGTCAAGCAGGCGATGGGGCAATATGCCTTCCCGCCCATGGGCCTGCTGCGGGAGCCCTCCCAGCAGCGCGTGGATACCAAGGCGGAGGACGATGCCCGCGCCCGCATGCTGGAGCATACCCTGGCCAGCTTCAACATTGAAGCCCGGGTGGAATATGTGGTGCATGGCCCGGCCATTACCCGCTTTGCCCTGCGCCTGGCAGACGGCGTAAACGTGAACAAGCTCAACACCATCTCCAACAACCTGGCCATGTCCATGAAGGCCGTGGGCCTGCGCATTGAGATCCCCATCCCCGGCACCAGCCTGGTGGGCATCGAAGTGCCCAACGAGAAGGTGAGCATGGTCACCCTGAAGGAGGTGCTGGACAGCAATGTGATGCGGGCCAACCCCTCGCCCACCGCAGTGGCCATCGGCAAGGATATCACCGGCCAGCCCATCTGCTGCGAGCTCAGCGATATGCCGCATATGCTGATTGCCGGCGCCACGGGCAGCGGTAAATCCGTATGCATCAACAGCATTATCCAGAGCATTCTGTACCGGGCCACGCCCCAGCAGGTGCGCATGCTGATGATTGACCCCAAGCTGGTGGAGCTGCAGCCCTACAACGGCATCCCGCATCTGCTGACCGAGGTGGTGAGCGACCCCAAGAAGGCCGCCGCCGCCCTGGACTGGCTGGTGCAGGAAATGGGCGACCGCTATCGCCGTTTCCAGCAGATCGGCGTGCGCAACATCGCCGGATACAACAAAAAAATGGCCAACCCGGCGGACAAAATGCCCGATATTGTGGCCATTATCGACGAGTTCAGCGACCTGATGGTACAGTGCCGCAAGCAGGTGGAGGAATCCATCCAGCGCCTGGCCGCCCTGGCCCGTGCAGCCGGCATATACATGATTGTGGCCACCCAGCGCCCCTCTGTGGACGTGATCACCGGCGTGATCAAGGCCAACATTCCCAGCCGCATTGCCTTTGCCGTGGCCAACAACGTGGACAGCCGCACCATCATCGACTCGGTGGGCGCGGAAAAGCTGCTGGGCAAGGGCGATATGCTGTACTTCCCCCGCAGCGAGTTCCGGCCTGTGCGCGTGCAGGGCTGCTTTGTTTCCGACTCTGAGGTGCAGGAGATTGCCGATTATGTGAAGGAGCACAACGACACCCTGTATGATCAGCGGGTGGACGAGCACATGGAAAAGGCCACCGTTGAGCCCGAGGAGCAGGGCAGCGCCAAGGAGCCGGATTACGAAAACCAGGCCAACACGGAAAACGAGCTGCTGCAGCGCGCCATCGAGATGGCGGTGGAAAGCGGCCAGATGTCCATCAGTATGCTGCGCCGCCGTCTGGGCCTGGGCCACAGCCGCGCAGGCAAGCTGATCGATACCATGGCCAACATGGGCATCATTTCCCAGGATGAGGGCCCCAAGCCCCGCCGCACGCTGATCACCCGGGAGGATTACCTGCGGATGCAGGCGGAAATCCTGGATCAGTAAAGGCGTTTTGATCATTTGAACGATTCGGCAAACAGAGATTGGACGGGGAGGGGAACGCTTCTCTTTTGAGTCAAAAGAGAAGCAGAAAACCTCCTTTTAACGCCGTAAAAGCAACAAGCGCAAGCTGAAACAGAAGTGTTGTCTACCGCTTCCGGGCAGGCCGGCGAAGCCGGCCCTGCTGTGCGCAAAGCGCACAGCGAAAACCGGCGTCAGGCCGGAGAAAATGAGTAAACTCATTTTTCCGGACTGCCGCCGGTTTTCTTCTGCCCGGGAGCTCTCTTTGCGCCTTTCAAGTGACAGGCGCAAATTGTTTGTTATTGCGTCCAAGCCGGTTCGCCGAATGGCTTCTTTGCAGCTTTCTTCCCCGGGAAGAAAGCGCGTACTCTCCTTGCCTTTTCATGGCGCGCTTCCGGCTTGCGGCAAATTACAGTCCCAGCGTTTTGCGGTAGCCGTCCAGCTCCCGCTGGTTGCCGTAGATGAAGTGATCGGGCAGGATCTCCTCCCACACCGGCTTATCCACGCTGTAATCATGCTGGTCGGGATCGTACACCAGCAGCTGCTTGCTGCGCTCCAGATAGGGATTGGGATTGGGCACGGCGGAAAGCAGCGCCTGGGTGTAGGGATGCAGGGGATGGAGGAACAGCTCCTCTGCCTCGGCCAATTCCACAATGCGGCCCTTGTGAATCACGGCGATGCGGTCCGAAATGAAGCGCACCACACTGAGGTCATGGGCAATGAACATATAGGTAAGGCCGCGCTTCTGCTTCAGCTCATTCAGCAGGTTCAGCACCTGGGCGCGAATGGACACGTCCAGGGCGGAGATGGGCTCATCCGCCACGATGAACTGCGGCTCCATGATCAGCGCCCGGGCGATGCCGATGCGCTGGCGCTGGCCGCCGGAGAACTCATGGGGGAAGCGGCTGGAGAACTCCGGCAGCAGGCCCACTTCCTCCAGGGCGCGCTGCACCTTCTCCTGGCGCTCTTTTTCATCCTTATACAGGTGATGGTTGATCAGGCCCTCGGACACGATGTAATCCACCTTGGCCCGCTCGTTCAGGGAGGCCATAGGATCCTGGAAAATCATTTGGCAGCTGCGGATAACCTTCAAATCCTGCTCCTTGCTGATTTTGCCCGTAATCCGCTGACCGTTGAGCAGCGCCTCGCCGGCGGTGATGGGGTTGATGCGCACCAGCGCGCGGCCGATGGTGGTTTTGCCCGAGCCGCTCTCTCCCACCAGGGCGAAGGTTTCGCCCTTATAGATGGTAAAATTCACATCGTCCACCGCCACAAACTTCTTGCGGCCGGCGCCGAAGGTGACCTGCATATTCTTGACCTCAATCAGCGGCTCGCGGTTGGGATCCAGGTGGGGATGGTAGGCATTGGGGTCGGTGCCCTTCGACTGGCCATCCTGGGTTTCCAGCAGCTTGATGGCGTTGGGCTGGTCCACATGGGGCGCGCGGGGATCCCGCAGCCAGGCCTTTACCTGGTGGGTGGCCGTTACCTCATACATGGGCGGCTCTTCCAGGAAATCGATGTTCAGGGCATGCTTGTTGCGGGGCGCAAAGGCGTCGCCCTGGATTTTATTGAACAGGTTGGGCGGCGTGCCGTCAATGGCCGGCAGTTTTTCGCCCTTGACGCCCAGCTGGGGCAGGGCGGAAAGCAGCGCCCAGGTATAGGGGTGCCAGGGGTCAAAGAACACCTCGTTGGCCATGCCGATTTCAATCACCTGGCCGGCATACATCACAGCCACACGATCCGCCACGTTGGCCACCACGCCCAGGTCATGGGTGATGTAGATGATGGTCATGTTCTGCTCTTTCTGCAGACGGCGGATCAGATCAAGGATCTGGGCCTGGATGGTCACATCCAGGGCGGTGGTGGGCTCATCACAGATCAGGATCTGCGGCTTGCAGGCCACAGCGATGGCGATGACCACGCGCTGGCGCATGCCGCCGGAAAACTCGTGGGGATACTGCTTATACCGGCGCTCGGGGTCCGGAATGCCCACTGCCTCCAGCATGCGCAGGGTTTCTGCCTTGGCGGCGGCGCCCCGCAGGCCCTGGTGCAGCTCCACGGATTCCTGAATCTGCTTGCCCACCGTTTTCAGGGGGTTCAGGCTGGTCATGGGATCCTGGGTGACCATGGCGATCTTCCTGCCGCGCACGCCCAGCCATTGCTTTTCCGTCAGCTCGGTCAAATCCATGCCATCATATTCAATACTGCCGTGGGTGATGCTGCCGTTTTTATCCAGCATGCCCACAAAGCACTTGGTAAACACGCTTTTTCCCGAGCCGGATTCGCCCACGATGGCCAGCGTTTCGCCCTCGTACAAATCCAGGGAGGCACGGCGGATGGCGGTCAGCTTCTGGCCGCGCAGGGAAAAGGTAACCTCCACATCTTTGGCAGAAAGCAAAGGCTCCTGGCTCAGAACCTGCTGCGCGCGGGCGTCAAATTGTGCGGATTGCAGCTTTCTCGCTTCACTCATGCTATGCTGCCCTCCTTATACATGGTTGCGGGGGTCACAGGCGTCCGAAAACGCGTTGCCCACCAGATAGAACGTAATGGTGATGATGGAAACAATGATGGCCGGGAATACCAGCGTATAGCTTGCCCGGGGGAACACGGCACGGGCGGAGGACAGCAGCATGCCCAGCGAAGGCTTTGTGATATCCATCAGGCCCAGATACGTAAGCGTGGTCTCATAAGCGATGGTGCCCGGGATGGCCAGGGCCAGACGCAGGATAATCACGCTGACCAGATAGGGGAAAATGTTGCGGAACAGGATACGCCCCAGCTTTGTGCCCAGGCAGCGGCTGGCCAGATTGTATTCCCGGTCACGATACATGAACACCAGGTTGCGCACGTTGCGGGCGGTGCCCAGCCATCCGAAGCCCACCATGGCAATGCCCATGGTCAGCATGGTCTTGCCCACCATCAGCGCGATCAGCGTCATGTAGATGATGGTGGGGATGTTGTCAATCAGATTATACAGCTCGGTGAAGAATCTGTCCAGTTTTCTGACATAGCCCCAAATCAGGCCGATCACCATGCCCACAAAAATCTGACCAAGCGAAACCAGAACAGCCAGCAGAATGGAAGCGCGGGTCGCATACCAAACCTGCGCCCAATAATCCTGGCCGATACCGTTGGTGCCAAACCAGAATTCGGCATTGGGGCTGACATAGGCCCGGTTCAGGGGATCGGGCGCCATATTGATATCATATTTGCCGATGGCGCTGGCCACGAAGGTGAAGATGAACAGCAGGATAAAGATCACGCTCATGGTCACGGCGGACTTCTTTTTGAGGAAATTGGCCCACACGCTCTTCCAATAGGAATAATTGCTGTAGCCAATGCGCTCGGCATCCTGGGAATGGTACTCGGCAAATTCAAACAGCTGTTTTTCCGGCATGCGGTTGCGGGACTTGGGATATTCCCGCCCCCTGGGACGCTGCTTTTGGGGTTCGGTATCCACTGTTGAATAGTCCACGTTCAAATTGACCACCGGCGCTTCCAGCTCCTGAACGGTCTTCTGCTTCTTTTTGGCGCTCATCAGCGTACATCCCCCTTTCCTGTCAGCTTGATGCGAGGATCGATGAAGGTCATCAGCAAATCACCCAGGAACACGCCCAGAATGCCCAGCGCGGCGTACAGCAGCACAATGCCCTGCACCAGCGGAAGGTCATAACGGCTGATGGCCTTGGTCAGCTCGGGGCCCATGCCGGGAACCGAGAAAAAGGTTTCCACCAGCAATGAGCCGCCCACCGTCAGCAGAATGGAATAGGGAAGATACTGCGCCAGCGGAACAAAGGCGTTTTTCAGCACGTGGCGGAACATCACTTTCTGATCGCTCAGGCCCTTGAGCTTGGCCAAGCGGATGTAATCCTTGTTCAGCTCATCCACCATGTAGCGGCGTGTCCACAGCATATAACCGGCCGTGGAGCCAATGGACAGGCAGACGACGGGAAGCACCATCGTAAGCCAGGGCTGCGCCGCCGTGGCATCGTATCGCATGGGCAAGCCAAACATGGCCGAGCCCGCAATCATAATCACGGTATAGATCACCAGATGCGGCACGGCGTTGACCACCACGGTGTAGCCGGTGCCGATATGATCGAACAATCCATCCTTATAGCGGGCCTGCAGCACGCCCAGCACCACGCCCAGCAGCAGCGACAGCAGAAGCGCAGGGAAGCTGATGCGCAGGGAGGCTTGCATTTTGGTGCCAATCACATCCACCACATACTGGTTTTTTTCCAGGCGGATGCTCTTGCCCAGGTTGAAAGCCATTTTCACCTTGTATCCGTCCTTCATGTTATCCGCAAAAACGTTCTTGTTTTTGAGATAGGTGATCAAGGATACGGGATCGATGGATTTGACTTCCTTTCCCTTTGCGTTATACACACGCATTTGCAGCATATCGCCAAAGAAATCGCCCAGCTGCGCAAGCACAGAGCGGTTTACATAGCCCGTGCCCCGCGCGTCCTGGGGATTCTCCCTGCAGGCTGCGCAGGACGCCCCGTCAACCAGGCCGGTGCCGCCGCAGGCTTTGCAGATATCCATCATGCCCAGACGCTCCAGCTTGGCGTATTTCTGCGCCTCAGTGAACTTCATCAGCTCATCTTCGGTAAAAAAGTAGTCGCTGGGCATCATCCGGAGCAGCGCAAAAACAACGCTGACCACCAACAATACAGTAATCAACGATTGTCCCAGTCGCTTGAGGATGTATTTTACCATGCGCGCATCCCTCCGTTTGCTGAATTGTGCCGGGGACGGTATTTGGCTGTCTGTCCATCCAGGCAGTCAAATACCGCTCCCAGATAAAATCCAAATCCGGGGCAGCCCGATGGGGGCCGCCCCGGATAGGCTTTTACTTAGATGTGTTTCTGTACCTTGTTACTCGGCGGCGTAGGCGGCAGCCAGAGCGGCCACTTCCTCCGTGGTGTAGGGCTCGGAATTGGTTTCCCAATCCACGTAGCGATAGCCCTGCATGCCATACATGCTGTACACCTTGCTGTAGTTATTCACCTTGGTCAGCTCCCAGCTTACCTCGTAGCTGCAGGGGATGGCCAGCGCATGATTGATGAAGCAGGCTTCCGCCTTGGCAAAAGCAGCATAGCGGGCGTCCAGATCATCGGTAATCGCCTTGGCTTCGTTCACCAGATCGGTAAACTCCTGATAAGCGGCGATCAGATCGGGATCATCGTTATCGTTGCAGTTGCTGTAAGCGTTGGAGTAGTAAGCCTGCGTATCATTGTAGGTTTCCTGACCCAGGAAGTTGATGGGATCAGCGAAGTCGGCGCCCCAGCCGTTGATATAGATGGAAGCTTTGCGGGGCTTGCGCACCTCGTTGGCCAGAGAGGAGATGTAGGTGTTGGTCTTCAGCACCACATAATCATTGCCCAGGCCGGAGGCAAAGATGTCTTCCAGCACCTTGGCAGTCTCGGCGGCCACGGTGGAGTTGCCGGCGATGTAATAGTCAACAGTCACGGGGAAGGTAACGCCCTTGGCAGTCAGCTCTTCAATGGCCTTGGCCTTATACTCGGCAGCCTTGTCAGCATCGTAGCGGACATAGCTGTCATAGTCATACTGCAGGCCCAGTTCATTGCGCACCAGCTGGGTATAATCGGTGCCGTCAGAGGTGAAGGCCACGCCGTTGCCGGTATACACGTAGTTCTGGCAGCTCAGCGGATTGATGGCGTTGGTGCGGGCGAAATAGTTGGTCAGATCCAGGCCATAATACAGGCTCTTGCGGAAGTTTTCATTGGCGATGGCGGTGTTCCAGTTGGTATCCGGGGTCTCGCCGTCTTCCAGGTTCTTGGAATATACCAGATGGATCTGGTAGCTGTACTTGGTGGGGCGGGCTTCAACCAGGTTGGCCTTGTACTCGCCGTCGGCGGTCTCGTTGTAAATACCCTGCAGGGTGGCCTGATCCAGAGACACGTGATCGAGCTCGCCGGCCTTGAACAGCTGATAAGCGGTGGCAACGGACTCAACCATCTTGATGGTTACGGTGTCAAAGCGCTTGCAGCCATCCGCGTTCCAGTAGTTGGGGTTGGCGGTCAGCACCTTCTGGTTCTGGTTTTCAAAATAGGATACGGTGTAGGCGCCGCTGTACCACATATCTTCCCAGGTTACGTCACGGTATCCATCCACGCCCAACTCTTCGATCAGCTCGGCAGAGAGGGGATAGAGGCAGTTATAAGTAGCCACAGAGGGGAAGTAGGGCAGGGTGTCCACCAGGGTGTAGGTGATGGTGCCGGCGTCATCGTCCACGGCGATGCCAACCTTGGCAAACTCTTCGTTGTCGATGTCCAGCGCCTTGGCAGCCTCAGCGCCTTCCGATTCGGTCAGGGCCTTGGTATACTCATAGTAATCGTTGGCGCCGGCGATCATTTCGGCGGGCATGGACACGTTGTAGCTGTCGTTCTTGGCGTAGTTCAGGACCCACTCAAGACCGGTAGCCCAGTCAGTGGCCACAACATCAGCCTGCTCTTCGCCGTCCTTGTTGACCCACTTCATGCCTTCGTTCAGGGTGAAAACCCAGGTCTTGCCGCCATCGGGGCTCTCATAGCTCTTGGCGGCGTTCAGCTTCAGGTTGCCGTGGTTGTCGTTGGTCAGCAGACCATCGATCAGATTGCACAGCACATTCAGGTCAGCGGCAGCCTGGGAATAATGCACATTCCAGGTTTCCAGCTCGCGGGCCTGCGTTTCGTAGGTGTTCAGGTTGGTCAGTTCGTCAGCGCCCGCAACCGCGGCAACAGACAGAACCATAACCAGCGCCAGCACGAGGGAAAGCAGCTTTTTCATGTCTTTTTCCTCCTCAAACATTTTACATCGGTGGATGTATACATAACATTATACTCATTGCATTGTTATGCGTCAAGTGGAAATACAACTGAAAAACAAAGAAATTGCAAATTCCACCATGATTTAGACGATTTTCCCCGCTGAAATGAATATTTTATTTTTCAAAAATCCATTTCTGCCTGTTTTTTGTGTTTTTGTATTGCCTTTTCTCCCAGACTTTTGTATATTATGAAAGGAGGGAGGGGTACCAAATGAAAAAACTGCGGGAAAAATTGCAGCCTTACATGCTGCGCCCGTTCATTTATATGACGTTTACCCGGTTCCTATTATCGCTGTGCGCCCTTTTGCTGGCGGATTTCTTCTTGTCTCCCCGCGCAGGGCGCAGTTTGAAGCCTGATGTATTTTTATTCGGCAGTATTCTTTTTGCCATTCTGGCTTGGATCGCCTGGCTGCGCCTGGACGGCATCAAACTGCCAAAATTCATGATGCTGCGTATCAATCCGCGAAAAAAGCCCGGACGCATGTACGGCGATATGATCGATTTTGTTGATGAACACCCCCAGGTGGATTTCGAGGATTTGGCGGATGATGAAAAAGATCTGTGCCTGCTGGGGGCTGACGCGGTATGCGCCCTGGCCTTCCTGCTGCTGTCACTGGCAGCGTGACACGGACGGTCAATGCGCTTGCGTTCTGTACGGCAGGCCGAATACTGTTTTATTTCCCAAACAAAAAAGGCTGAGCGATTCAGCCTTTTTTTGAAAGGATCATTCGCGGGTTATCCGCGTTCAAACCACCGCTTGGCAAACTCCGCCACGGCAGGCGCCAGCTCCTTGATGCTCCAGCTGCTGGTGTTCACCGTCAGGTGATAGCTGCCCGCCTGGCCCCATTTGCTGCCGGCGATCATTTCGTAGGTCTGGGCGCGGTTTTTATCGATGCGGCGGATATACTGCTCAATCTCTTTGCGGGTCAGGCCTTCGCCCTCGGGAGCGCGCTCCATACAGCGGCGCACCTTGGCTTCCATATCCGCGCAGACGAATATGGTGAAGGGATGCTGCTCGGCCAGCAGCACATCGGCATTCCGGCCCACAATCACGCAGTTTTTGCCGGATCTGGCAATGCCTTCAATCACCCGGGTCTGCTCCTGCAGCAGGCCGATGTGGGCGGATTGCAGCATGCTGCCCGTGGAGAAGGAGTTGTGGAAGGTCAGGGGAATGCGCTGCCATATGCCGCTCTCCAGGGCCTTCTCCACATAGTTTTCGTCCAGGCCCTTCGCCTGGGCGATGGATGAAATGATCTCCCGGTCGTAGTAATCAAAGCCCAGCACATCCGCCAGGCGCTTGCCAAGCTCTCGCCCGCCGCTGCCGAACTCACGGCTGATCGTAATAATTCTCATTTATTTTTCCCTCCATTTCATGAGGTTTTTATCTAATATTATTATACCGTGAAATCAGCGGATCGTCAAACGGAAATTGGACGGGGCGGGAGTATGCGCTTTCGTCCCCGTCCAATTCCTGTTTGCGCATGCGGTTGTTCAGAAGTGAAATAGTATAAAAAAAGAAGACCGCCGCTTGCCCGGCAGGGCCGGACAGCCGCGCTGTCATAAGCCGGGCCTGGTGCGGATGCGGAGGGAACGCGGCAGCCGAACGCTCTGCATGTAACAATAATGTAATATATATTTACAATTCTGTCATGCCGTGCTAAAATAAAATGACCTGTAAATAAAAGGAGGGTTCATTGCTATGCGCGGCTTTTTCAAGCGCTTTTTGCCGTTGCTGGCCTGTCTGATGCTGCTGAATCAGGCCGCATTTGCCTATACCACGCTGGAAAAAGGGGATCGGGGTACCGAGGTAACCGCCCTGCAGCAGGCGCTGTCGGCGCTGGGATACAGCGTGGGGGCGGACGGCTCCTTCGGCGCCCAGACCCGCAACGCGGTGAAGGCTTTTCAGGCTGACCACGGGCTGAAGGTGGACGGCAAGGCGGGCGATCAGACGCTGACGCTGCTGTACGCCCTGGCCGCCCAGCAGGGGCAGGCCGCTGCGTCCTTTGTGACCGGCGCGCCGGCCGTCACGGCGGCTCCGGCCGTGGTTCCCGCCACGGCGATGAATACCGCCCAGGTATATTGTAATGACGGCGGCAAGCTGAACCTGCGCACCGGCGCGGGAACGGGCTATAAATCCATTGAAAAGATTCCCTCCGGCAGCACGGTGCTTGTGCTGGAGCAGGGCAGCAAATGGTGCTGCGTCCAGTATAACGGGCAGACGGGGTATGTAATGACCTCCTTCCTGCGGTTCGGCGCTTCGGCCACAGCCGCTCCTGCCGCGGTGATCCCGGCGGCCCCGGCGGCGGTTGTGACGGCAGCCCCGGCGGCGCAGCCGGGCGCGGTCCAGGCAATCGTCACCTGCGCGGACGGCGGCAAGCTGAATCTGCGCCAGGCGCCTTCCTCCGGCAGTAAGGTGCTGGCGCGCATTCCTAACGGCACGGCGCTGCAGGTGCAGCCTGCGGGCGGCAAATGGTACGCAGCTTCCTATAACGGCGAAGCGGGCTTTGTTCAAAGCGGGTTCCTGGAAATCAGCGCCAGCGCGGGCACGGCCCAGCAGGCCACGGCGGCGCCTGCCGTGATTGTGACGGCCGCTCCCGCGGCCCCGGCGGGCAATGCCCAGTATAACGCCACCGTGGTGTGCGCGGACGGCGGCAAGCTGAACCTGCGGAAAACCGCGGCCGCCTCCGGCAAGGTGCTGGACCGCATTCCCAGTGGCACGCCGGTAAACGCCCAGCCGGTGGACAGCAAATGGAGCGCTGTTTCCTATAACGGGCAGGCGGGCTATGTGATGACCAAATACCTGCAGTACACCGGCAGCGCGGCCGGACAGGCCACGGCTTCTCCGGCGGGCACATCCGCCGGCAGCACCCAGCCGGCCGGCATCACGGTAAACGAGCTGCAGTTTGAGGAATTCCGGTATGCCCTCGTGAATACGGCCAGCGGCAGCCTGAACATCCGCAAAGGCCCGGGCAGCACCTACGGCAAGGTCAGCGAAATCCGGAACGGCACCCAGGTGGTGATCACCGCCATTTCGGGGGAATGGTGCGCGCTGTATTATGGCGATATCCAAGGCTATGCCCAGCGGCAGTACCTTTCCATCCAGGCGGCGGGCAGTACGGGCACCGTTTCGGGCGGCGGATCCGCCTCCGGCTCCTATGCCACCTATGTGATCGATTACAACGGCAACACCAGCTCCGCCAAAACCGCCGCGGTACGCCGGGCCCAGCAGGCCCTGCGGGCGCTTAACTACAACGTGCCGCTGACAGGCGCCTTTGAGGCGCGCACCCACGATGCCCTGGTGGCCTTCCAGCTGCGCAATGGCCTGACGGCCAGCGGCGTGCTGGATTCCGCAACCCAGGCGATGCTGTATTCCGGCAGCGCCCATGATGTGGCCTGGCCGGCCAGCTATTATCTGCCATCCTCCGCGGGCCGTTCGGTGGGCGCGCCGGGCAACGTGCAGCTGCTGCACTGGTATAACGATGTCACCAAGGCCCTTGGCGGGAATCAATCCGTCACCATTTACGAGCCCGCCACCGGGCTGAGCTGGAAGCTGAAAATCCTGTCCCGGGGGCATCATCTGGATGCGGAGCCTGCCACGCTGGAGGATACCATGCTGCAGAAAAAGGCTTTTGGCGGCACCAGCTGGGATATCCACCCGGTGTATGTGCAGCTGCCGGACGGGCGCTGGACCCTGGCCACCATGCATAATTATCCCCATGGCACCAACACCGTCATGAACAACGGCTTTGGCGGGCAGAACTGCGTGCACTTCCTGCGGGATATGAGCGAGGCTCAGCGGAATGACCCCAAATACGGCGTGCAGAACCAGGAAAAGCTGCGAGACGCCTGGTACGCCCTGAGCGGCGTCCGGGTCACCCAGTAAAGAGGAAGCCTGCAAGGATTGAATTTATTGATATACTAACAAGTTAATAATTGATCATAGCGAAAAATGTGGTATAATTGCACAGTAGATCTTCTGTAAATGGTTTTGTGAGGGAGGAAACAAACACAATGAAGAAACTGCTGATGCTCGTGCTGGCGCTGTGCCTGGCTGCGGCCATGGCGGTGTGCGCCCTGGCGGAAGAGGATATGTCCGACGTGGTAAAGCACGAAGAGACCGATAATGTGCAGTATACACCCGTTGACGCGCAGAATCATACGATGACCTATGATCTGATTTACGTATACACCCATGCTTCCAAGGGAGAGGTAAGCCGCGAAAACGCCGGCCAGAAGACCGAGACGGAAGCCCACGAGTTTGAAAACGGCGCCTGCAAGTGGTGCGGCTATAAGCAGGCGGAAGCCTCCGAGACGCCTGTTCCCAGCTCAGGATCCGTCAGTTATTCTTTTGCCTTCACCGTGCGCTGGGACGCCCAGCCGCTGGACAGCGTCGATTGGGTGCTGTATAACCCGGATGGCACCGCAGCGCACAAGAGGTTTAACAGACGGATTGTCAGCGAAAACGAATGGCGGTATGAAGCCTGGTTCTCTGTGGGCGCGGATTACTACATTGTGGAAAACGTGCCTGAGGGATATAGGGCAGTGTACGAGAACGTGGGCGAGCATGCGGGAGAAACGGATCGCTGCTACAATGGCGGCACCATCACTCATTACGCGGTGCCGAATACCGACGAAGAAACCAATTTGCCCGTATGGGATTATGTGGTTCCGGCCACGGCCACTCCGGCCCCTGCCCGGAACAATAACGGCGGCAATGCCCGCGCAGCGGCTCCCGCCGTCCCCCAGGAAACTCCCCGGGAAGAGCCCAAAACCCGCGTCATGTCCGCCCTGGGCGCCATCAATGATTTCATGGCCGTGCTTTCCGCCAACACCGGTGACGCGGTAATTCCAGAGCTGGAGCAGGTGCTGACCGAGAACGAAACCAAGGTGCTGCGCAGCCTGCCCATTCAGGATCAGGCAATGCTGCTGCTGTCCATCCTGGGCGAGGACGAGCTGGTGGAGGCCAACGCGGAGGCCCTGAGCCCCGCCGCCGCGGCGCTGCGCGCCGTGCTGGCTGAGCGCCTTGCCGCCATGAGTGAGGAAGAAAGGGCGGCCTTCCTGGAAATGCTGGCGGAGCGCTTCCCCATCGAAACCCGCAGGAAGAACGGCCAGGAGATCAAGGTAATCGTGCTGACCGTCGCTGTGGAAAAGGATGGACAGAAGGTGGAGGAGCGTACCTTTGAGGTGCCCCTGAAGCTGTAACCTTCAAAATGTAATAAGGAAACAGGCCGTCACGCTGCAAAGGCGCGGCGGCCCGTTTTTTTGCCGGAATACAGAAAAAACACGGCATGTTCCTTGACAAGCCGCGCAAGAAAAAGTATCCTTTTAGGGTATTCCAAGTATGAAAGGTCGGTCGTTGCATGAGCAAGGTGATCGTTCCCCGGGGCTATCGCTCCTCCCTGTCGCTGTACGAGACCCAGGAGGCCATTGATCTGATCAAAAGCACCTTTGAGGGATACCTTTGCAGCGCGCTGAATCTGAAGCGCGTGTCCGCCCCGCTGTTTGTGGAAGGAAGCAGCGGCCTGAACGATGACCTGAACGGCGTGGAACGCCCGGTATCCTTTACCGTGCGGGAGACGGGCACCAAGGCGCAGGTGGTGCATTCCCTGGCCAAATGGAAGCGCCTGGCGCTGGCGGAATACGGCTTCCCCCTGGGGGAGGGGCTGTATACCGATATGAACGCCATCCGCCGGGATGAGGAGCTGGATAACCTGCACAGCGTATACGTGGATCAGTGGGACTGGGAAAAGGTGATTTACGAGAAGGACCGCACCCTAGAAACACTGAAGGACGCCATGCGCCGCATTGTCACCGCCGTTTGCTGCACGCTGGATTTTTTGAAGTGGAAATATCCCCAGCTGCCGGTATCGCTGTGCCGGGAAATCAAATTTGTCACCACCCAGGAGCTGGAAGATCTGTATCCCGATCTGACGCCCAAGCAGCGGGAAAACGCCTGTTTGAAGGAACACCGCACTGTGGGCATCCTGCAGATTGGCAAAACCCTTCGCAGCGGGAAAAAGCACGATGGCCGCGCGCCGGACTATGATGATTGGGAGCTCAACGGCGATATCATGTTCTACAATGAACTGCTGGATTGCGCCTTTGAGCTCAGCTCCATGGGCATCCGCGTTTCGCCCGCCTCCCTGCGCAGCCAGCTGGCGGCAGCCGGGTGCGAGGAGCGGGCAGCGCTGCCCTTCCATAAAATGCTGCTGGAGGGCCGGCTGCCCTTCACCATGGGCGGCGGCATCGGTCAAAGCCGCATGTGCATGCTGCTGCTGGGCAAGGCCCATATCGGCGAGGTGCAAAGCTCCTTTTGGGATGAGCACACCCGCAGCGAATGCAAAAAGGCGGGCATTATCCTGCTGTAATGCGGGAAGAACGGTCGGGGCCTCCGCGGCCCCGACACCCTGCGCCAGGAGATTTCATCTCCTGGACCTCACCGGGCGAACCGGCTTGGACACAATAACAAACAATTTGCGCCTGTAACTTGAAAGGCACCAAGAGAGCTTCCGGGCACAAGAAAAACCGCAGGCCAGCCGAAAAACAAACTTGTTTGTTTTCTCGGTCTGTCCGGCGGTTTTTCGCTGTGCGCTTGCGCACAGCAGAGCCGGCTTTGCCGGCCTGCCCGGAAGCGGGGAACAGCGCTCCTGTTTCAGTTTGATATTGCTTCTTTTACGGCGTTAAAAGGAGGTTTTCTGCTTCTCTTTTGACTCAAAAGAGAAGCGTTTCCTTCCTCGTCAATTTCACCTTGCGGTTGCTGCTTTTACGGCGGCAAACGGGGTTTCTCTGCTTCTCTCTTTGACGCAAAGCGCGAAGAGCTCCCGTCCGTCCCCCTTCCTTTTTTCATGCGCCAGGAAAGAACGCCTTCGTTCAGAGGCTTACATGGCGGCCGCTTTCTTGGCCTGCTCAGAGGGCTGCGGCGCTTCGGCCTGCGTCATGGGCACATGGTGGAAATTGGGCACGATCTCCCGCAGCATATCCACCACCTGGCCGGCTGTTGATTTGCTTTCCGGCCCGCTGACCATGTCCCACAGCTCCGCCAGCTGGCTGTCAAAGGCTTTTTCGTCAATGCGGATATCCGGGGCCACCATGATTTTGTCGTGGGCTGTCCGGCGTACGGCGTTCACTTCGCTGTCCAGCATCAGCTCCTCATACAGCTTCTCGCCGGGACGCAGGCCGGTTACGCGGATTTCGATATCCCGACCGGGCTCCAGGCCGTAAAAGCGAATCAGCTTTTCCGCCAGATCAATGATGCGCACAGGCTCGCCCATATCCAGCACGTAAATGCAGCCGCTTTCGGCGTTGCTGCCTGCCTGCAGCACCAGCTGGGCTGCCTCCGGAATGGTCATAAAGTAGCGGGTAATGGCCTCATGGGTTACGGTTACGGGCCCGCCGGCGGCAATCTGCTGCTCAAACAGCGGAATCACGCTGCCATGGCTGCCCAGCACATTGCCAAAGCGCACAGCCATGCACTGCATGCCCACCTTGTGGGAATAATACTGCATCAGCATTTCCGTGATGCGCTTGGTGGCGCCCATGACGTTGGTGGGGTTCACGGCCTTGTCCGTGGAAATCTGCACAAAGCGCTTGACGCCGCCCGCGGCAGCCGCCTCGATGACATTGCGGGTGCCGAACACGTTGTTCTTCACCGCCTCCACAGGGTTTTCCTCCATCAGCGGCACGTGCTTGTGGGCAGCCGCGTGGAACAGCACGTCGGGATGATACTGTGCCATCACGGCATCCAGCCTCTGGCGATCCCGGATGGAGCCGATGGCCACCTCCAGGCAGCACTTTTGCCCATAGCGGCGCTGCATTTCGCAGGACAGCTCATAGGCGTCATTTTCATAGATATCGAACACCACCAGCTTCCGGGGAGAAAAGGCCATGACCTGGCGGCAGATTTCAGAGCCGATGGAGCCGCCGCCGCCAGTGACCATCACCACCTGATCGCGCAGGTAGCCGCCGATGGCCTGGTTGTCCAATTGCACTTCATCCCGGGACAGGAAATCCGCCACGTTGGGCCGGCGCAGCTGCAAATGCTCTGCCTTGTCGGCGGTATCCGGCAGCTTTTCCGGGTCGGACAGAATCTGCACCCGGCAGCGGGTGCTGTTGCTCAGCGAAACCACCTGCTGCATGCGGTCGCCCTTCAGGGAGGGGATGGCAATAAGGATGTCCGTGATGGCAAAACGCTTTACCACGGAGGGGATATCATCCAGCGTGCCCACCACAGGCACCGTGTTGACGCGCATGTTGTGCTTGGCCGGGGAATCGTCCACCATGGCCACGGGCCGGCCCAGGGTGGCCAGATGCAGCTGGCAGAGCCGGATGGCGTAATTGCCGCCCATGCCGGCGCCCACAATCAGCACCCGCCGGTCATCGCTGGGGCGTTCCCGGGCGGCGCCTAGGGTGACATCCCGGTGCTCGCGGATCATGCGGGCGATCATGCGCTCTCCGCAGGCGATGATGGCCACCAGCATGCCCTGGATGACGATCAAATACCGGGAGAGCAGCTCCCGGCCCGGCCAGATGATGGGGAAGACAACGGCGTTGCAGAACAGCACAATCACCGTGCCCACCGCGGTGGCCAGCGCCTGCACCATCAGCCGCTGATAATCCGCGTAGCGCCACAGCACCCGGTAGATGCCAAAGGCGATAAACGAGGCCACATAGGGAACCACCATAAACGGCAGGCGCTGGGTCAGGTGCAGCACCTGCTCCCGGGTTACATCCGGGGCAAAACGCAGTACCATGGCCGTATAGGCCATCAATATACACAGAACGGCGTCGCAGAAAATCAGCAGGGCTTTTCGCCGGAACCGGATGATCTGCATTCCCATGTCCTTTTGCTTTCGCATGCTTTCTGTCTCCTCAACCGTATGGATTATACGGATGTATTCTATTGTATTATATTCTGTTTGGACAGATTATACAAGCCTAATTTATACTGGCATCCCAAATTATTCCGTGCAAAACCGTCGGAAGCATGCTATAATGGCATTGCATTAACAGTATTTGGGAGGTTTGCCATGCATTGCGTCAGAAACGTAACGCCTGATCTGTATTATCTGGGCGGCAGCGACCGCCGTTCGCCGATTTTTGAAGGGGTGCATCCCATTCCCCGGGGCATTTCCTATAACAGCTACCTGCTGGATGATGAAAAAACCGTGCTGCTGGACACCGTGGATAAATCCATTGCCCCGCTGTTTTTTGAAAACCTGGAGGCCGCCCTCCGCGGGCGTCCGCTGAATTATGTGGTGGTGCACCACATGGAGCCCGATCACAGCGTCACCCTGGGCGAGACGCTGCGCCGCCATCCCGAAGCGCAGGTGGTGTGCACTGCCAAGGCGGCGGCGATGATCAAGCAATTCCTGAACATTGGTCTGGACGGCTCCGCCATGATCGTCAAGGAGGGCAGCACGCTGTGCGCCGGCCGGCACACCCTTGCCTTTATGATGGCCCCCATGGTGCATTGGCCCGAGGTGATGGCCTCCTACGATCAGACGGATAAAACGCTGTTTTCCGCCGATGCCTTTGGCCATTTCGGCGCGCTGGACGGCGCGATTTTCGCCGACGAGGTGGATTTCTTCCGGGATTATCTGGATGAATCCCGCCGCTATTACACCAATATCGTGGGCAAATACGGCCAGCCGGTGCAGGGGCTGCTGAAAAAAGCGGCCGGCCTGGACATTGCGCGGATCTGCCCGCTGCACGGCTTTATTTGGCGTCAGGATATCGGGAAAATCATTGAAAAGTACGATCTGTGGAGCCGTTACATGCCCGAAGAGCAGGGCGTGATGATTGCCTATGCTTCCGTTTACGGCAACACTGCCAACGCGGCGGAGATCACGGCGGCCCTGCTGCGGGAGCGCGGCATCCGCTGCGCTGTGTACGATACCTCCGTGACCGACGCTTCCGTTATTGTCTCGGAGGCTTTCCGGTACAGCCATCTGATTTTTGCGGCGCCCACCTACAACAACGGCGTGTTTGTCACCATGGAAAACGCGCTGCACGATCTTGCCGCCCATGCGCTGCAGAACCGCACGGTGTTCTTCATCCAAAACGGCTCCTGGGCGCCCAACAGCGCCGCGGGCATGCGGGCCATCCTGGAGGGCCTGAAGGAATTTTCCTTCGAGGAGCCCGTGCTCACCCTGAAATCCGCCCTGGCCCCTGAGCAAAAGGAGGAAGTGCAGGCCTTTGCGGATGCCGTATGCGCTTCCGTGGGAGGCGCAAAATGAGCCGGCTGGGAGATCTGATTCGTCTGGAGCGGAGCCGCCGGGGACTGAGCGCCAAGCAGGTGGCCAAGAAGTGCGGCGTCAGCGAAAGCTATCTGCTGGCGGTGGAGCAGGGCACCAAGATCATTGCGGATGACCAGGCGCGGCGCATTTTGAAGTCCATGGGCCTGCAGCAGCAGACGGAGGCGGACTTCAGCCTGGACGATATTGCCGCCACGGTGGATTTGCAGTCCGCCTCAGAGGAAATGCAGCGCGCCCAGGCCACGGCCCGCCGGACGGTGAAAGCCCAGCCCGAGGCGGAAAAGGTGGCCTCCGCCGGGGAGGGCGTCACCGGCTCCATCTGGCTGGATGCCCTCAGCAGCGTGCTCAAGCGCGTGCCCGTGTATAACGCCGTGATGAAGGAAGTGGGCCATCGCCTGCTGCCTGTGGAAAACGGCAAGGTGGAAGGCGCCGCGCCGGACAAGGTGTTTTATTTCATGGCGCCGGACAATGATATGCGCGGTTTCCGCGTCACTCGCGGGGATATCGTGCTGGTGGTGCCGGCCGCCTCCCCGGTGGACGGGGCGATGATGCTGATTCAGACGCCCCAGGGCCGGGTACTGCGCATGGTCAAAAAGCTGGATCATTTCAAAGTGCTGCTCCAGCGCTATGACGCCGCCTGCGAAAACGAGGTGGTGCCTGTGGAGGAGCTGCGCGTGGTCGGCCGCTGTGTACGGCTGGAGGCGGAACTGTAAAGCGGCAGCGCAGAGGCAACTGATACTGTTTCACTTCTAAACAGCTGCATGTATAAACAGATGCTGGACGGAGAGGAGAACGAACGGGAGCGTTCCTTTTCGGAGCCCGAAAAGGAACCGAATAGGGCTGCGTTTGCTGCCGTAAAAGCAACAAACGCTAATCGAAGCAGGAGTGCTGTTCCCCGCTTCCTGGCAGGCCAGCGAAGCTGGCCCTGCTGTGCGCGTGCGCACAGCGAAAAACCGCCGGACAGGCCGAGAAAACAAACAAGTTTGTTTTTCGGCTGGCCTGCGGTTTTTCTTTTGCCCGGAAGCTCGCATGGCGGCATGCAAGTTACAGGCGCAAATTGTTTGGTTTTGTGTCCAAGCCGGTTCGCCAGCCGGCTTCTTTGCAGCTTTCTTCCCCGGGAAGAAAGCGCGTATCCTTTCCCCATCCAATTTCTGTTTGCTGGTTTGTTTTTGGACGATAATAAGAGAAGTTTTTTTCTGCATCTTTCCTTGCCGCAAAGAGGGTACCGTTATGCCTGGCTGTAATCCTTCAGCAGCCATACATACCCGCCGGCGGGCAGCTCCACAGCGCCGGCGGAACAGGGCTTGCCGGTATTCAGATCGATGTACTGCTCCGGATCGTGCAGCCATGCGGTCTGCGGGGCGGAATCGAAATTGAACAGGGCCAGCAGCTTTTCGTCCCGGGCGTAACGGCCGATGCCCAGCACGTGATCATTGCGGGTATCCAGCACCCAGGTGTCGGCGGCGGTATCGAAAACGGGATGCTCGGCCCGGAGCGCTTCCATGCGGCCGATGGCGCGGAACAGGCGCCCTTCCACGGTGGTTTTGCGGGTGCGCAGGGCGGCTTTTTTCCAGTCCATGTCGCCGCGGTGCAGGTAGCGGCTGTCCGCCGCCTTGAGGGGATCCTGATGATAGGCATAATCGTTTTCCTGAGCGATTTCATCCCCGCTGTACAGCACGGGAATGCCGCTGAGGGTGAACATGAAGGCATGCAGCATTTCATCCAGCCGCAGGGCGGTTTCCATCGCGGCCGGGTCGCCGGACTGCCGGGCAGCCTCTATGCCGCACAGGGAGGCGGTGGTGCCGCACAGCCGGGCGTCGCCCAGGCGTGGGTCGTCGTTATATAATTCGCCCCGGGCCGGGCTGCCGGGCCATTTTCCGGTCAGATAATCGTTCAGGTATTTTTTGTGCGGGATTTCCCGCTGGCCGAAGCGGCCCAGGAAATCATAATCCAGGCCCCAGCCGATATCATCGTGGCAGCGCAGATAATTGAGGAAGGCATATTCCCGGGGCAGGGCAAACACCTGGCCCAGCTGGTGGGCCAGCAGCCGCACATCCCGGGTGGCCACGGTGTGCCAGACGGAGGCCATGGTGGTCACATTATACAGCAGATGGCATTCCGGCTTTTCGATGGTGCCGAAGTAGGGCACAACCTTGCTGGGCTCCATCACCACCTCGCCCAGCAGCAGCGTGCCGGGGCATACGATTTCGCATACCATGCGCATCAGGCGCACCAGGGTATGCACCTGAGGCAGATTGCGGCAGGTGGTGCCCAGGGCCTTCCATATATAGGGCACGGCATCCAGACGGACGATATCCACGCCATGATTGCACAGGAACAGCATGTTTTCCGTCATGTCATTGAATACCGTGGGGTTGGCGTAATTCAAATCCCACTGGTAGGGATAGAAGGTGGTCATAACCACCTTTTTTGCCTCGTCGCACCAGGAGAAGTTGCCCGGCGCGGTGGTGGGGAACACCTGGGGCACGGTTTGCTCGTAGGCGTTGGGGATATCCCAGGTGTCATAAAAGAAATACCGGCTCTGGTATTCGCGCTCTCCTGCCCGGGCGCGGCGGGCCCATTCGTGATCTTCGCTGGTGTGGTTCATCACAAAATCCAGACAAACGGCAATGCCGCGCTGATGACAGGCATCTGCCAGACGGGCCAGATCATCCATGGTGCCCAGCTCGGGCTGCACCTTTCGGAAATCGCTGACGGCATAACCGCCGTCGCTGCGGCCCGCAGGGCTTTCCAGCAAGGGCATCAGGTGCAGGTAATTCACGCCGCAGCCGGCAATGTAATCCAGCTTCTTTTCCACGCCCTTCAGCGTGCCCGCAAAGGCGTTGACGTACATCAGCATGCCGACCAGATCATGCCCCTTGTACCATTCCGGATGGGCCTCCCGCTGCCGGTCAATGGCCTTCAGGGATGCGGGCCGCTCCTGCCAGGAACGGTACAGCATGCCGGTGAAATAATCGTATGCCTGCGTATCGCCGTGATACAGCTCGCAATACAGCCATTTCAGCTCATCCTCATGGCGGGAAAAGCGAGCGGAAAACTCCTTCGCCCAATCGGTGCGGTTCATGGCAGCGCCTCCTTGCGCGGCTGTTCCCCTGGGGGAGACAGCGCTTTTGCATATTCGTTTCTTCGCAAAATGCATTATAGCATCCTGCCGGGGGAAAAGCAATACACACAAGGCAGCCCGGAGGGGCGGCAATCTCTTTTGCCCGAAGCAGAAAACCGGAATTTGACGGGGAGGGGTACGCGCTTTCTTTTCCCAAAGAAAGCGCGTTCCTCTTGGCAAATCAAAACCGCCTGCCCCCTTGGGGGACAGGCGGCAAAACGAGACGTTATTCCAGATCTTCAAATTCGGATTCGGGCATTTCGGGCAGGTCGGCGTCGGGATCCTCCGCCGGGGTCTCCACGGGCTGGAAGGTGGCGCGGATGGCGGCCTCCAGCTCCTCCCGGAACTCGGGATGATCTTTGATGTACTGGCGGGTGTTTTCCCGGCCCTGGCCGATGCGCTCGTCCTTGTAGCTGAACCAGGCGCCGCTCTTGTGGATGATGTCCCGTTCCACGGCCATATCCAGGATGGTGCCTTCCTTGCTGATGCCTTCGCCGTAGAGCAGATCGAATTCCGCGGTGCGGAAAGGCGGGGCCACCTTGTTTTTAACCACCTTGATTTTGGTGCGGTTGCCGATCACGGTGGGGCCGTTTTTAAGCTGCTCGCCCCGGCGCACATCCAGGCGCACGCTGCTGTAGAATTTCAGCGCCCGGCCGCCGGTGGTCACTTCGGGATTGCCGTACATCACGCCCACCTTTTCACGCAGCTGGTTGATGAAGATCACAATGGCGTTGGTTTTGTTCACCACACCGGCCAGCTTGCGCAGGGCCTGGCTCATCAGGCGGGCCTGCAGGCCCACAAAGCTGTCGCCCATTTCGCCGTCGATTTCGGCCCGGGGCACCAGCGCAGCAACGGAGTCCACCACCACGATGTCCACGGCGCCGCTGCGCACCAGCGCTTCGCAGATTTCCAGCGCGTCCTCGCCGGTGGAGGGCTGGCTGACGTACAGCTCCGCGATGTTGACGCCCAGCTTCTGGGCATAGTCGGGATCCAGGGCGTGCTCCGCGTCGATGAAGGCGGCAATGCCGCCGCGCTTCTGGCACTCCGCCACCACATGCAGGGCCACGGTGGTTTTGCCGCTGGATTCAGGGCCGTATATCTCGATGATGCGGCCCTTGGGGATGCCGCCCACGCCCAGGGCCAAATCCAGCTCCAGACAGCCGGTGGGAATCACTTCCACCTTCATGTGGGCCTGCTCGCCCAGCTTCATTACAGTGCCTTTGCCAAATTGCTTTTCCAGGGAGGCCAGGGTGGTCTCCAGCGCCCGGGCGCGGTCATCCATCATCTTGGCCGCTTTTTCTTCCGCTGCTTTCTTTGCCATACGTTTCTCCTCATTCCAAATTGAAAAGGTTCAAAGCTGCCTGCGCAGCCTGATTTCTGATTGCTTCCCGGCCGCCCGCAAAGCGGCATTGCCGGGTGACGGTGCCGTGCGGCCCGTCCAGGGCGATGTATACCAGCCCCACGTCATCGCCGTCCGGCCCGGCATAGCCGGTGGCGGCCAGGGCCCAGGTGGTCTGCAGCCGCCGGCGGGCGCCCCGGGCCATTTCGGCGGCGGTTTCCGCGCTGACGGCGGTGTGCCGCCGCAGCGTTTCGGGATCTACGCCCAGCAGGGTCACTTTGCGCCCCGTATCATAGGCCACAATGCCGCCCATGAATACCTTGCTGGCGCCCGGCACCTGCACAATCCGATCGCACAGCAGCCCGCCGGTGAGGCTTTCCGCGCAGGCCAGGGTTTCACCGCGCAGGGTAAGCTGCGCCACCAGCGCCTGGGCGGTCATTTGCCAAAGTCCTTCCGGAACAGATTCCGCAGCTTCCAGAAGTACGCAATGCCGCTGTAAAGCGTCAGGGCAGCCACCAGAATGCTGCATATCAGGGTGAGGGGGCTGTATCCGAAAATCAGGGCGTAAATGATCAGCACGATCTGGCTGACGGTTTTTACCTTGCCGCTCCAGTCGGCTGCCACCACCTGCCCCTGCTCCGCCGCCACCATGCGCAGGCCGTCCACCATCAGCTCCCGGAAAACCAGGATAACGGGCAGCCACAGGGGCAGCATCTCCCGGGCGCTGAGCACAATCATCATGGACAGCACCAGGATTTTATCGGCAATGGGGTCGGCAAACTTGCCGAAGTTGGTGATCAGCTGTTTTTTGCGGGCAATGTGCCCGTCCAGCGCGTCGGTAATGGCCGCCAGGGCAAACACAGCTGCGGCGGGAAGGTACTGCCCATACCCCGCCAGCAGCAGGCACACCGGCACCAGAACGATGCGCAGAATCGTCAGCTTATTGGGTAGATTCACGGTGATTCCTCCATCTCCATCACGCCGTACAGATCATAGGTGTCCGCCCGGGCGATGCGCACCCGCACAAATTCGCCGGGGGTCAGCTCCCGCTCCGCGGTGAAATAGATCATGCCGTCGCTGTCGGGCGCTTCCATGGCGCTTCGCCCGGTGTAGAAGCCGTCCTCAAAGCCGGTTGCCAGCACGCGGCAAACGGTGCCCACCCGCTGCTCGTTCAGCTCTTTGCTGATTTCGGCCTGCAGGGCCATCAGCCGGTCCAGCCGTTCCTGCTTGATTTCCTCGGGCACCTGGTTCGGCAGGGAAGCGCCGGGGGTATCCTCCTCCACCGAATAGGCAAAGGCGCCCATCCGGTCAAAGCGCATGCGCCGGGTGAAATCCAGCAGCTGGTTAAAATCCTCCTCCGTTTCGCCGGGAAAGCCCACAATGAAGGTGGTGCGCAGGGTGAAGCCCATGGCCCGGGCCCGGGTCAGCAGCGCTTCCGCCTCGGCAATGGTGCCCCGGCGGTTCATGGCCCGCAGCATTCTGTCGCTGGCGTGCTGCAGGGGCAAATCCAGATATTTGCATACATTGCCGTGCCGGGCCATCTCCTCCAGCAGCTCCAGGGGCGTTTCGTCGGGGTACATATACAGCACCCGCAGCCATTCCACCCCGGGAAGCTCCGCCGTCTGGCGCAGCAGCTCCTGCAGGCTTCTGCCGTTGTCCCGGCCGTAGCGGGTGGTATCCTGGGAAATCAGAATCAGCTCTTTCGCGCCGTTTTCCGCCAGCTGGCGGGCTTCCGCCAGGATGGACTGCTCCTCCCGGCTGCGGTAGCCGCCGCGGATGAGGGGAATGGCGCAGTAGGCGCAGCGATTGTCGCAGCCCTCGCCGATGCGCACATAGGCGGAGTAGGAGGGCGTGGTCAGCACGCGGCCGCATTCCAGCATATCCCAGCGGCGCTGGCGGTAGTCCGGCCGGCGGCCGGCGGCAGCCTCCTGGACGGCATCCACAATTTTGTCATACTGGCTGACGCCCAGCAGGGCGTCAATCTCCGGCATATCGCTGAGCAGCGCATCGCCGTAGCGCTGGGCTAGGCAGCCGGTCACAATCAGCTTTTTGCATTTTCCGGTGTTCTTGTAGCCCGCCATTTCCAGAATGGTCTGGATGCTTTCCTCCTTGGCAGGGTCAATGAAACCGCAGGTGTTGACGATAATGATTTCCGCCTGGGCGGGGTCGGGGGTGAAGGTGTGCCCCGCCTGCACCAGCAGGGACAGCATCTGCTCCGTGTCCACACGGTTTTTCACACAGCCCAGCGAAACAACGCCGATGTTCATACATGCGCCTCCGGCTTCAAAGTTCATACAGCATAATTATAACATAAACCGCAGGGGCACACAAGAGCGCCGGAAAATTTTACGAGAACATATGTTTGCAATTCTTGGAACGTAAACAATAGTGCCTATATAATAAGGAAAAAAGCTTGTATGAATCGCGTTTTTATGCTATAATTAACAAGATGGCGATGTTTCGCCATTGCTGATTTCAAACCCCGAACGGAGGCATCAAATGGCTGAAGAACAAAACGTCAACAGCACCCCCAATGCCGCAAACGGGCATTACGGCGCGGACGACATTCAAGTGCTGGAAGGGCTGGAGGCAGTGCGCCGCCGCCCGGGTATGTATATTGGCTCCACGGATTACCGCGGGCTGCATCACTGCGTATATGAAATTGTGGATAACGCGGTGGATGAGGCCCTGGCGGGCTACTGCACGGATATCATCATCACCATCAAAAACGACGGCTCGGTGGAGGTGCAGGATAACGGCCGCGGCTTCCCGGTGGGCATCCATCCCAAAATGGGCCGCCCCGCGGTGGAGGTCTGCCTGACCGTCCTGCATGCCGGCGGCAAATTCGGCGGCGAGGGCTACAAGGTGTCCGGCGGCCTGCACGGCGTGGGCGCGTCGGTGGTGAACGCCCTGAGCCGCCACATGATGGTAACCGTATACCAGGACGGCAAGGTGTACCGCCAGGAATACAACATCGGCAAGATCGAATACGACCTGAAGGTCATCGGCGACGCGGGGGACCGCACGGGCACCACGGTGCAGTTCTGGCCCGACATCCGCAGCGAGGAAAACCCCGGCGGCGTGTTTGACCCGGACATCGAATTCAATTACGATATCCTCAAAACCCGCATGCGGGAGATGGCTTTCCTCAACAAGGGCATCCGGATTGTGCTGCGGGATGAGCGCGAGGGCCGGGAGCAGGAGCGGGTGTTCCACTATGAAGGCGGCATCCGGGAGTTTGTCAAGTACCTGAACAAAAGCCGGGAGGTGCTGTTCCCGGAACCCATTTACATCGAGGGCGTCAAAAACGACGTGTCGGTGGAGGTGGCCCTGCAGTATAACGACAGCTATTCCGAAAACATCTATACCTTTGCCAACAACATCCATACCCCCGAGGGCGGCACCCACCTGATGGGCTTCCAAAGCGCCCTCACCCGGGTGATCAATGATTACGGCCGCAACAAGTGCCGCCCGCCCGTGCTGAAGGACAGCGACGCCAACCTGAAGGGCGAGGATGTGCGCGAAAGCCTGACGGCCATCGTATCCGTCAAAATGCATGAGCCCCAGTTTGAGGGCCAGACCAAATCCAAGCTGGGCAACAGCGAGGTGCGCCCCATCGTGGACAGCATGGTAAGCGAGGGCCTTTCCACCTACCTGGAGGAGAACCCCGCCGTGGCCAAGACGATTCTGGACCGCTGCCTCAACGCCGCCCGCGCCCGGGAAGCCGCCCGCAAGGCCCGGGATCTCACCCGCCGCAAGACGGTGCTGGAAAGCGCGTCCCTGCCCGGCAAGCTGGCGGATTGCTCCGAACGCGACCCCGCCAAGTGCGAAATCTTCATCGTGGAGGGCGACAGCGCCGGCGGCAGCGCCAAGACGGGACGCGACCGCCATTATCAGGCCATCCTGCCCCTGCGCGGCAAAATCCTGAACGTGGAAAAGACACGGCTGGACAAAATCCTGATGAATCAGGAAATCAAAAACATGATCACCGCCTTCGGCTGCGGCATCGGCGAGGATTTCAACGCCGAAAAGCTGCGCTACCACCGCATCGTCTGCATGACGGATGCCGACGTGGACGGCGCACATATCCGCATCCTGATGCTGACCTTCTTCTACCGCTACATGCGCCCGCTGATCGAAAACGGCTATGTATACATCGCCATGCCGCCCCTGTATAAGGTGACCAAGGGCAAGCAGGAAAACTACGTGTACGACGACGCGGAGCTGCAGTCCCTGCTGGATAAGATCGGCCGCGATCCCAAGCCCGAAATCCAGCGCTACAAAGGCCTGGGCGAAATGAGCAGCGAGCAGCTGTGGACCACCACCATGAATCCCGAAACCCGCACCATGATGCGCGTTTCCGTGGAGGACGCCATGGCCGCCGACGAATACATCAGCCTGCTGATGGGCGATCAGGTGGAGCCCCGGCGGGAGTTCATCGAGCAGAATTACAACATGGTCACCGACCTGGATTTGTAAGAAGGCCGCATGAAAAAGCTCCGCAGCCTCCTGCTGCAGCGCCTGGGCGGAGGACGTCCTGGCCAGCCTGTTTTTCCCCGCGGATTTCGGCAGCAGGGAGCAGCCGGCCGGCTGATTCCCTGGCACGAAACGGCGCAGAGCAGCCGGAGCATGCTTTCCGGCCCGGGCGTTTTCACCCTGTCGGAAATCCCCGTGAACGAATAAAGATTGTGTGATAGAAAGGGACGATTCCATGAGCGACATTCAGGATCGCCTGATCCCCATCAAGCTGGAAGAGGAGATGCAAAAAAGCTTCATCGCCTATTCCATGGCGGTGATCATCAACCGCGCCTTGCCCGATGTGCGCGACGGCTTAAAGCCCGTGCACCGGCGCATCCTCTACGATATGAACGAGCTGGGCATGACCCCGGATAAGCCCTTCCGCAAAAGCGCCCGCATTGTGGGCGATGTGCTGGGCAAATTCCATCCCCACGGCGACAGCAGCGTATACGACGCCATGGTGCGCCTGGCCCAGGATTTCAACATGCGCTATATGCTGGTGGAGGGCCAGGGCAACTTCGGCTCCATCGACGGCGACGGCGCCGCCGCCATGCGTTACACCGAGGCGCGCATGGCCAAAATTACCCAGCATCTGCTGGGGGAAATCGACAAGGATACCGTCGATTTCATGCCCAACTTCGATGAAACGCTGATGCAGCCCACCGTACTGCCCGCCCGGTTCCCCAACCTGCTGGTGAACGGCGCCACGGGCATTGCAGTGGGCATGGCCACCAACATCCCGCCCCATAACCTCACCGAGGTCATCAACGGCGCCATCTGCCTGATGGAGAACCCGGACGCCACCCTGGACGACCTGATGGAGCATATCAAGGGCCCGGATTTCCCCACCGGGGGCATCATCCTGGGCCGCAGCGGCATCCGGGAGGCCTATCACACCGGCCGCGGACGCATCCTGGTGCGGGCCAAAACCGAGGTGGAAACCCTGGCCACCGGCCGGGACCGCATTGTTATTTCCGAAATCCCCTACGGCGTCAACAAGGCCAAGCTGGTGGAGAAGATTGCCGAGCTGGTGCATGAAAAGGCGCTGGACGGCATCAGCGATATCCGCGATGAAAGCGACCGGCACGGCATGCGCGTGGTCATTGACCTCAAGCGCGATGTGCAGCCCCAGGTGGTGCTGAACTACCTGTATAAGCATACCCAGCTGCAGGATACCTTTGGCGTGATCATGCTGGCGCTGGTGCACGGCGAGCCCAAAATCCTCAGCCTGCGGGATATGCTGTACTGGTACATTGAGCACCAGAAGGATGTGGTGACCCGGCGCACCAAGTATGATCTGGATAAGAGCCTGGCCCGCGCCCATATCCTGGAAGGCCTGCTCAAGGCCATGGACAATATCGATGAGATTGTCCATATTATCCGCCACAGCAAGGATACCCCCACCGCCAAGAGCGAGCTGATGGCCCGCTTCGAGTTCACCGATAAGCAGGCCCAGGCCATTTTGGATATGCGCCTGGCCCGCCTGACCAACCTGGAGACGGACAAGCTGCTGGCCGAGTATCAGGAGCTGGAAAAGACCATTGCCTATCTGCAGTCCATCCTGGCGGACGAGCATCTGCTGCTGTCCGTAATCAAGGATGAGCTGACTGCCATCCGCGATAAGTTCGGCGACGAGCGCCGCACGGAAATCGGCATTCTGGACGGCGAAATCGATGTGGAAGATCTGATCCCCGTGGACGATATGGTGGTTACTTTAACCCATTTCGGCTACGTCAAGCGCCTGCCCCGCAGCACGTACCGCGCCCAGGGGCGCGGCGGCAAGGGCGTGGTGGGCCAGAACCTGCGGGATGAGGATTATGCCGAGCAGATTCAGGTGGTGAACACCCACGAGCCCATTATGTTCTTCACCAGCCGCGGACGCTGCTATATGATGAAGTGCTACGAGATTCCCGAGGCCTCCCGCACCGCCCGGGGCACGGCCATTGTCAACCTGCTGCAGCTGCAGAGTGGGGAAAAGGTAACCGCCATGATTCCCATGCCCAAAGAGCTGGAGGGCAGATACCTGATGATGGCCACCCGGAACGGCCTGATCAAGAAAACGCCCCTGGATGAGTTTGCCAACCTGCGCAAAAACGGCCTGATCGCCATCATCCTGCGGGAAGAGGATGAGCTGGTGGACGTGGAGCTTACGGACGGCCAGAGCGTGCTGCTGATGGCCACCCGCCAGGGCAAAGCCATCCGCTTTGATGAGAACAAGGTGCGCAGCATGGGCCGCGCCAGCATGGGCGTGCGCAGCATGCGGCTGAAGGAGGGCGATGAAGTAATCTCCATGTGCGCCGTCACCGAGGGCGCCCTGGTGCTCTCCATCACCGAGAACGGCTATGGCAAGCGCACCGCCCCCGATGAATACCGCGAAACCAACCGCGGCGGGCAGGGCGTAACCGCCATGAATCTGACGGAAAAGACCGGCCTGATGGCGGCCCAGCTGATGGTGAAGGAGGATGAGGATATCATCCTGATCACGGACGGCGGCACCGTCATCCGCACGGCGGTGGATACCATCCGCGTATGCGGCCGCGTATCCCAGGGTGTCCGGCTGATGCGCGTGGGCGACGAAAGCCGCATTGTGGCGGTGGCCCGCACCGAAAAGGAAGAGGACGCGGAAGCGGAACAGCCGGAACAGCCGGAAGCCGCGGAGGAAACAGCGGCGCCCGCCGAGGAATAAGAGGATAAAAAGCGGTTCGGCGGCCCGAAAGGGCCCTGCGCAAGGGGCCGGGCAGATGTTCCGGCCTCTTGCCATATGAGGAAACAAGACGCACAGCCTTGCCTCCGCCGGCGGGTTATCCCGTTTGTCCGCTGAAAGATTGAGCCGGAAAACGAAGGGATTCCGCGCTTTCTTCCCGGGGAAGAAAGCTGCAAAGAAGCCAGCTGGCGAACCGGTTTGGCCGCAAAAACAGATAATTTGCGCCTGGAACTTGCATGCCGCCATGCGAGCTTCCGGGCATAAGAAAAGCCTGAAAAATTCCGATAGAACAAGCAAGCATGTTTTTCGGCAATTTTCAGGCTTTTCCTCAATTTACCTCCAAGTTTTTTAGATGAAAAACAGCATTACAGCCAAAAATCATTTATTTGTTGCAAAGCAGTGATTATTTGATATACTAATCTAAAAATGAAGCGGGATTTGTAAGGAAATGGCCTATGAGAAAACTGTTTGACATGGACAAAAAGGATTATGGCGATTGTACGCATACTTTCACACGAAATTCCGCAAGGAGCATCGTGATCAGAAGGGGGAAAATTGCCATGATTCATAGCCGGAAATATGATTACTATAAGTTTCCCGGCGGCGGTATGGAAAATGGGGAGACGCCCATAGAAGCTATGATACGCGAGACGCGGGAAGAAGCAGGGCTGATTGTCATTCCGGAAACCGTAAGGGAATTTGGATATGTGCACCGGATTCAAAGAAGCGATCAGGACAGCACAGAATGTTTTATTCAGGATAATTATTATTATCTCTGTGACGCGATGGATCATCCAACCGCTCAAAACCTGGATGATTATGAGGCGAAGGAATTGTATCAGCTGGAGTTTATAGAGCCCCTGTTGGCAATTGAAAAGAACCGGGCGGTAAAAGAAAGCCCATATAATCAAATGATGTTTGAAAGGGAAGCGCGAGTTCTTGAAATGCTGATTTCAGAAGGCTTTGTAAAGTAAAAGATTTCGGGTTAAAAATATGAACCATTTCTCTCTGGAGACAGGCAGGAGAATCTATATGGACGGAAAGCGAAAGATAAAAGGGATTTTTTTCGACTTTGACGGTGTCATCACAATGGAGAAAAACGGAACGCCCACCATGGTTTCCTATATTTCAAAGGAAACAAACATTCCGTACAGTATTGTGGACGCAGCATATAGAAAGTATAACCGGGATTTGCTGTACGGCAATATAACACATCAGGAGATGTGGAGACAGTTCTGCGAGGACGTGGGCCGGGACATCCCGTATGAAGTACTGGAAAAATCGTTTATGCATGTCACCCTTGACCCCAGGATGATTCAATATATCAAAGAGAAAAAGGGCGCTTACCTGATCGGCATGATCACGGACAACAAAACGGACAGAATCCGCGCGATCGTTGATCATTCCGAACTGAAGGGGCTGTTTGATGTTATCATCATTTCGGCCGATGTCCACAGCCGTAAATCGGAGAAGGCAATCTTTGAAGCGGCGCTCAAACAGTCCGGCCTCAAGGCGGAGGCCTGCGTCTTTATTGATAATACATTGGCAAATCTGGAACAGCCTGCGCATATGGGATTTACAACCGTTTATTTTGACGACGAAAAAAGGGAATATGACAAGCTGATATTTTAAATGCCCCGCTGGGAAACTGAATTCTGGCAAGGAGAGGAACAAACGGAGGCCCTTCTCTCTTTGAGTCAAAGAGAGAAGCAGAGAAACCCCGTTTGTCGCCGTAAAAGCGGCAAACGCAAACTGAAATTTGACGAGGAAGGAAACGCTTCTCTTTTGAGTCAAAAGAGAAGCAGAAAACCTCCTTTTAACGCCGTAAAAGTAACAAATGCAATCCGAAGCAGGAGTGCCGTTCCCCGCTTCCGGGCAGGCCGGCAAAGCCGGCCCTGCTGTGCGCGTGCGCACAGCGAAAAACCGCCGGACAGACCGAAAAACAAACTCGTTTGTTTTTCGGCTGGCCTGCGGTTTTTCTTTTGCCAGGAAGCTCGCATGGCGGCATGCAAGTTACAGGCGAAAATTGTTTGTTATTGCGTCCAAGCTGGTTCGCCGACTGGCTTCTTTGCAGCTTTCTTCCCCGGGAAGAAAGCGCGTATTCTCCCCGGCCGGTTTCAGAATTCCGCGCTGCCGGTGGTGCGGGGGAAGGGCAGCACATCCCGGATGTTGCTTACGCCCGTCAGGTACATGATCAGGCGCTCAAAGCCCAGGCCGAAGCCGCTGTGGGGGGCGCTGCCGTACTTGCGCAGCTCCAGGTACCACCAGTAGCTTTCCTTGTCCAGCCCCAATTCGTCCATGCGGGCTTCCAGCTTGGCCAGGTCGTCCTCGCGCTGGCTGCCGCCAATCAATTCGCCGATGCCGGGCACCAGCACGTCCACAGCGGCCACCGTTTTGCCGTCGTCGTTCTGCTTCATGTAGAAGGCCTTGATTTCCTTGGGATAATCGTATACGCATACCGGGCGGCCAAAGTGCTTTTCGGCCAGGTAGCGCTCGTGCTCGGTCTGGATGTCGATGCCCCAGGAAACGGGATATTCAAATTTTTCGCCGCTGTTTTCCAGAATCCGGATGGCGTCGGTGTAGCTGACCCGGGCAAAATCGCTGTCCCGCACATGGGTCAGCCGCTCGATCAGGCCCTTATCCACAAAATTGTTCAGGAATTCCAACTCCTCCGGGCAGCGCTCCATCACATCGGCGATGACGTAGCGCACCATGGCCTCGGCCAGCCGCATATCGTCCTCCAGGTCGGCAAAGGCGATTTCGGGCTCAATCATCCAGAATTCCGCCGCGTGGCGCTGTGTATAGCTCTTTTCCGCGCGGAAGGTGGGGCCGAAGGTGTAAATGTTGCGGAAAGCCATGGCGAAGGTCTCGCCGTTCAGCTGGCCGGAGACGGTCAGGTTGGCAGGCTTGCCGAAGAAATCCTGCTTGAAATCCACATGGCCCTGCTCGTCCCGGGGCGGATTTTCCGCGTCCAGGGTGGTCACGCGGAACATCTCGCCCGCGCCCTCGGCGTCGCTGGCGGTGATCAGGGGGGTGTGCACATACACAAAGCCCTGATCGCCAAAGAAGCGATGGATGCTCTGGGCCGTCACGCTGCGCACGCGGAATACCGCGCTGAACAGGTTGGTGCGGGGGCGCAGATGTGCCTGGGTGCGCAGGTATTCCACGGTGTGGCGTTTTTTCTGCAGGGGATAGCTGGGGTCGGCCAGGCCCACGATGGTGACCTTGCCGGCCTTTAGCTCAAAGGGTTGCTTCATTTCGGGGGTCAGCTTCAGGGTGCCTTCCACCGTAATGGCGCTGCCCAGGGTCACCTTGACCACTTCCCGGAAATCGGGCACGGATTCATCCAGCACCACTTGCAGGTTCTTGAAAAAAGTGCCGTCGTTCAGCTCGATGAAGGCAAACGCCTTGCTGTCGCGTACGGTGCGCACCCAGCCGCTGACGGAGATCTCGGCGCCGTCGGCGGGGGTGTGACGGTATAAATCATGCACAAGGAATTTTTCCATGGGAAAAACCTTCTTTCCTTATTATAAAATGATAAATCGTCGTCTTTCGGGGGTCAGATCTTGCCCAGCAGCGCCGCGCCGATGATGCCGGCGTCATTGCCCAGGGAGGCAATGCGCAGCTCCGGCTGCGGCAGCGTGGGATAGAACAGGTAATCCGGCAGGGCAGCCTTGACGGCGTCCAGCAGGAAATCGCCGGCACGGCTGACGCCGCCCCCCAGGATGATCATATCAGGATCCAGGAAGGAAATGACGTTGTTGATGGCGATGGTCAGGTATTTCACAAAGCGGTTGAACACCTGCATCGCGACAGCATCACCTTCTTTCGCTGCGTCCAGCACAACCTTGGCGTTGATTTTGTCCATATCCCCGTCCACGGCGCGCATAATGGCGCAGTTGGGCGCATCGGCGCAGGCTTCCCGGGCCATGCGGATGATGGCCGTGGCGGAGCAGTAGCGCTCGGCGCAGCCGCGCTTGCCGCAGGTGCAGGGGATGCCGTCCGTTTCAATCACCAAATGGCCCAGCTCGCTGCCGGCGCCGTGAGCGCCCGCCCAGATGCGCCGGTCCATCACGATGCCGCCGCCCAGCCCGGTGCCCAGGGTCAGGAACACGCTGCTGTTGGTGTCCCGGCTGACGCCGGCCTGAAACTCGGCCCAGCCGGCCACGGTGGCGTCATTATCAATGTAAACAGGCTTGCTGATATACTGCTGTATCTCCAGGCGAAGGGGCACGTTGCGCCAGCCCAGGTTGGTGCAGAAGATCACCACGCCGTCCTTGTCGGCGACGCCGGGAATGCCAATGCCGATGGAGGCGATATCCTCATCGGTCAGCCCGGTTTCCTCCATCAGCTTCCGGGCGCAGACGGCCATGTCGTGCACCAGCTCGGGATAGGGCCTGCTGGCCAGGGTGGGGGTTTCCGTTTTGCAAATGATGTGTCCGTCTTCGCTGACGATACCCACCGCGATGTTGGTACCGCCCAGGTCAATACCAATATAGTACATCATGGTTTTCAGCTCCTGCAATATAATTTTCCCTTACAGATCGGCGGCCTGGTTCAGGCGCTGCTGCATCATTTCGTTGGTGCGGCGGTCCAGCTCCTGGGCGGCAGAATATCCCAGCCGTTTCAGGCTGAAGTTGCGCGCCGCCACCTCGATGATGATGGCCAGGTTGCGGCCGGGCTTCACGGGCAGCACCAGCCGGGGCACCTTCACATCCATGATGGAGGTGTACTCGTCCACCAGGCCGTACCGGTCGTATTCCTTTTGCTCATCCCATTTTTCCAGGTGGATAACGATATCGATGGATTTTTTCATCAGCACCGACCCGATGCCGAACATGGCCTTGATATCGATGATGCCGATGCCGCGGATTTCCATCAGGTGGCGCACCATCTCGGGGGATTCGCCGCTCAGCCGGTCATCCGCCACCTTGCAGACATCCACCACGTCGTCCGCCACCAGCTGATGGCCGCGCTTGATCAATTCCAGGGCCGCCTCGCTTTTGCCCACGCCGCTGCGGCCGGTGATCAGCACGCCGATGCCGTATACCTCCAGCAGCACGCCGTGCATGGTGGCCCGGGGAGCCAGGGCCTGGCGCATATAGATGATGGCGTTCATGGAAAAACGGGTGGTGACCACATCCGTCTGGTACACGGGGATATCGTGAGCATGGGCAAGGTTCAGCAATTCGCTGGGCGGCTCCATGCCGCGGCACACGATTACGCAGGGCATATCATAGGAGAAGAATTTCTCCAGCCGCTCCTGCCGCATGGCGCTGTCCAGGGAAACCAGGTAGGATAATTCCGCCTTCCCCAGCACCTGGGGACGCTCCTGGGCAAAATGATCGTAAAAACCGGCAAATTGCAGGCCGGGCCTGTTGAGATCCGCCGATTCGATATCCCATTCCGTTTTGGTGGAAGGGCTCAGCGTGCGCAGTGACAGCGCGCTGACGAAGTCCGCTGCCCGAATCATGGGCGCCACCTCCGTTTCGTTGATTTTTTTATTATATCATAGAAGCAATCCATTTTCCAATGCAATCACGAATTACACATAAATGTAAAAAATCAAAACAAAACTTTAACAATTGCGTTGCAATTTTCTTCCCTTTCCGCTACAATAAGGACAATACCGCGCAAAGGGGGCGAAACCGTGACAGAAATCCTGAACCAGCTGGCTGCCTATCTCAGCGATGTGCTGATTTACGGCGCCATTGCGGTGATTACCACCGTCGGATTTGTCAAGTGCATTCTGCCCAGCAGACGCTGCGCCCGGATTCTGCGCCGGGCGGTGCATAAGCTGGAAGTGATGACCATCCGGGAGGGCACGGCGCCCGTGTGGCAGGACCCGCTGTTCCTGGGCCGCGGCATGCAGACGGCATGGCGGCGCTTCCTGGTAAATGCCGAGCAGCTGGACAGCCGCGGCATCAACTGCGACGTGGAGGATTATATCAACGACGATACCGTGATCTATGCCCACAGCCATACCCAGCTGGGCGATGTGCTGCCCGGCATCCTGACCTCCCTGGGCATCCTGGGCACTTTTATCGGCCTGGTGCGGGGCCTGGGCGCGCTGGATTTGTCCAACGCGGATAGTACCATGGCCGGCATATCGGATATGATCAGCGGCATGCAGTTTGCCTTTGGCACCTCCATCGCGGGCTGCGCCTGCTCTCTGGCCTTCAATATTTTCAACCGGGCGGGCATCGGCGCTGCCCAGAACGCCATGGACGATTTTTATGAAGCGTTTACCGAGTTTGTGATGCAGCGCCCCCTGAGCGACAATGTGCAGGCCATCTGCCAGCAGGAGGACCGGGCCGCGTTTCTGCGCCATGCGGTCAATGAGCTGGGCGTCCGCATGACGGAGGGCGTCAATGAGGCGGTCAGCCGCGGCATGGCGCCGGTCACCCAGTCTGTCAGCCAGTATATCGCCGCGGAAACCCAGGCCCAGCTGGAGGGGCTGGACCATATTGTCAATGGGTTTATCACCCGGATGAACGGCGCTTTGGACGGGCAGTTCTCCCGGCTGGGGCAAACGCTGTCCGCCATCAATCAGAATCAGCGCCTGGACCAGGAGGCCCTGAACAGCTCGCTGGACGCGGCCATGAATATCCTGGGCAGCATGCAGGAGATGAGCGGCGTGATGCAGGGCATCGCGGCGCGCTTTGAGGGCTATGCCCAGGAGCTGACAGACGCCCGGGAAGATCAGCAATCCTTCACGGAGCAGACCCAGCATCTGCTCAGCAGCATGCATGCCGCCGCCCAGGAGCAGTCGGATTATGTCCGCGCGCTGCAGGCAGGCCATGACAGGCTGCAAAGCAGCATGCAGGAATATGCCCAGTGGTCCGGACGGGTGCTGGAGGCAGTGCATCAGCAGTCCGGGGATACCTCCGCGGCGGCGCAGCAGGTGTCTGACGCCATGCGGGACAGCAGCCGCCAGCTCAGCGAAAATTACAGCCGGTTTATTGAGGGCGTCAGCGCGGGGATGTCCCGTTCGGTGGGCCTGTTTGAGGAAAACATGCACGGCATGGTAACCCTGCTGGACGAAAAGCTGGGCAATATTGAAAAAACGGCAAAGACGGCCCAGAACAGCTATCAGGCCAAGGCCGAGGAGCTGAATGCGGGTACCGAGGGCCTGCTTTCCGCCCTGTCCCGCCTGCAGCGCGCCCTGGGGGATATGGCCAGTTGCCTGGAGAACGCGCAGCAAAGCGGCGCGAAGGGAGCCTGATATGAGCACGCGGCAGTATAAGATGCAGCGCCACCGGGCAGGGGACGGCGGCACGCACTGGATATCCTATTCGGATATGATGGCGTCGCTGCTGCTGATTTTCATCCTGGCCATCGTGCTGAGCATCTACAATTATTATCAGCTGCTGGAAATCAAAACCCGGGAGCTGGGGGAACAGCAGGCGCAGCTGGACGCGGCCCAGATTACCCTGGCCCAAAAGGAAGAGGATTTGGAAACCACCCGGGTGGAGCTGATGGGCAAAGAGGAGGAGCTGGCCGCGATCCAGATTCAGCTGGATACCAAGGAGCAGGATTTGAACGCCGCCACCCTCAAGCTCAGCGAGCGGGAAGAGGAGAATGAACGCCTGCTGGCCCAGATTGTGCTCAAGGAGGCCGATCTGGCCGATCAGCAAAACCGCATTGACGCCCTGCAGCTGGTGCTGGCCGCCCAGGAAAAGGAGCTGAGCAGCTACCAGGTGCAGATTGCCGATCTGCTGGGGGTGCGCACCCGCCTGGTGGAGGATTTGCGCAACGCCATGGCCCGGGCCAACATTTCCGCCACGGTGGATCCCAATACGGGAGACATCGTGCTGGAAAGCACGCTGATGTTTGAGTTTGGCAAATCCGAAATCAGCGAAGAGGGCCAGCGGCAGCTGGATCGCCTGATGCCTGTTTATCTGGGCGTGCTGCTCAGCGAGGAATACCGGGAATATGTGGCTGAAATCATCATCGAGGGACATACCGATTCCACGGGCACCTATGCCGGCAACCTGAAGCTTTCCCAGGAGCGGGCGCTGGCGGTGGTGAATTACTGCCAGCAAATGGGCACTCTGTCCAGCGGTCAGAAAGGCGCGCTGCGGCAGATTGTGACGGCCCAGGGCCGCGCCAATGCCAGCCCTGTGCTGGATGCCGCCGGCAAGGAGGATCCGGACCGCAGCCGCCGGGTGGAGATCAAATTCCGCCTGAAGGATACTGAAATGATTGAACGGATGGGCGAAATCCTGTCCGACTTGGAGTGATACAGATGAAACTTGTTGCAGTCTTGATGGCCGTTCTGGTGGTTGCCGCGGCGGTGCTGGGTATCTATACGGTGGCCAGCGCCCGGCTGCGGGTGCTTTCCGTCTCCATGGACAGTGTACCCGCCGCGGAAAGGCCGGAGGAGTTTGCCGCCTTGCAGACGGCAATGGATCAGGGCGCGCTGATGGGCATCCCCTTCGTGGACAGTCTGCCGGGAAACAGCCTGGATTACAGCTTTTTCACGTTCACCTTCCGGCTGAAAAACACCGGCCTGGTGGATGCGGAAATGGTGGAAATCACCCCTGTCCCTTCCAATGGAGATGTGCTGTGCTATACCACAATGGATGAAAGCCGGGTCAACGAAAACCTGACCGTGCCCGCCGGCAAGGAGCGGGACGCCTGGTGCGTGGTGCTCACCAGCGCTCAAAATGAACAGCTGAAGCAAGCCCCCCGCAGCTTCCGCGTAACCTATTATATATGGGGAAAGCCGCGTACCCTGACGGTGATGTATCCGTGATGGCCTGCTGAGGGACAGGGCGTTTTCTTCCTGAGCGGGGAGGATACGCGCTTTCTTCCCGGGGAAGAAAGCTGCAAAGAAGCCAGTCGGCGAACCGACTTGGACACAATAACAGACAATTTGCGCCTGTCACTTGCATGCCGCCTGCGAGCTTCCGGGCATAAGAAAAGCCAGGAAAATTCCGATAAAACAAGCGAGCTTGTTTTTCGGCAATTTTTCTGGCTTTTTTCTGTGCGCTTTGCGCACAGCAGGGCTGGCTCCGCCAGCCTGCCCGGAAGCGGTGGGTGCACTTCTGCTTCAGGTTGCGGTTGCTGCTTTTACGGCGTTAAAAGAAGGTTTTCTGCTTCTCTTTTGACTCAAAAGAGAAGCGTTCCCCCTCCGTCCGATTCCTGTTTGTGCATTCAGCTGTTAAATATAATATGAAGAAAAGGGAAACAGCCGCCGGATGAGGATGCATTTTGCTCCGCACATCTTTTGACCGGGGTCATAGCATGAAAGTGTGAACCGCGGCGGCGGTCAAAACCCGCATCGCAGGATGCGGAGGATGAGGAGGAAAGGGAATGTCATTCTATTCCTACAAGAATGCGGATCCTGTCAACAGTCCCGGCGAAATCAGCGGCAGCGCGCTGGACGGCCTGAACGAGAAGGTGTGCATTCAGGTGCAGCGCGTATATGACAGCTGCCTGCAGCAGGAGCAGCTGGACAACCGGAATATCACCATCACCAGCTATGCCCAGGTGGTCAACAACTGCGCAGGCGGCGATACCACGGTGCCGCCCACGGCCCCGGTGGCGCCGATTCAGTTTGAAAGCTGTCGTTCCAGCGCGGCGGATATCGATGTATCCAACCTCACGGTGGAGCGCCTGGCAGATCGTCCCTGCTTTGCCCGGGTGCGCGGCTATATCGATATCCCCATCGATATCCTGTTCACGGATTCCCGCTGCGTGGAGTACATCGGCAAGGGCGTGGTGCGCGTCAACAAGGATGTGCTGCTTTCCGTTCCGGATGATTCCATCGTTCCCTATTCCCTGGAGGGCATGGCCAGCGCCATCTGCGTATCCGGCAGCTATCAGGGGGATAACGTGTTCCGGCTTACCATCTGCGTGTCCATCATCCTGAAGGTGCTGGCCCGGGTGGAAATCCTGATTCCCACTTATGGCTTCTGCTCCATCCCGCCCTGCGAGGAGTTTGCGGACAATGTGTGCGACGAGTTCTTCTCCCTGCCCCTGTTCCCGCCTCTGAACCTGTGCGAAACGGGCAGCACGGCGGGGGACAGTGCGGGAAACGGCTGCTGCCGGCCGAATCATTGCGGCAATCGGGGCTGCGGATGCAGCCGCCACTGAAAAAACAGCAAAAAATGCCTGCCGAAGGGGATTTTGCCCCTTCGGTGGGTAATTTGTTGAAAAAGAAGGAGCGGAAAACCGCCGGAATCCCGAATCATGTTGTGGATAAAACTGGATAAATCCACAACATGTACCGCAAAACACGAACAATAACAAAAAACTCATGTTTTGCATTCGGAAACACTAAAAAGGTTCAAAAAAAGTGAAAAAAACCGCAAAAAAGGTGTTGACAAAGGGGATGAGGATGTGGTATATTAATTGAGCGCTCAGGAGAGCGGGCGAAAATGGTAGCGAAAGCCACCAGATACGCCAACTCAAATGAAAGCGCGAGGGGACCTTGAAAACGATACAGGAAATAAGGA